>Ga0102924_1002456_pt1 | contig 20212 bp, 19 predicted proteins | sample PaiPotPPM11metaG_FD_80116 | JGI IMG/M metagenome (GOLD analysis project Ga0102924, IMG submission 80116) | Iron sulfur acid spring bacterial and archeal communities from Banff, Canada, to study Microbial Dark Matter (Phase II) - Paint Pots PPM... ...
ATCACTCGCAATACGTCCATTGGCCCTGCGACTCCCGGCTGTAGCACAGACGGGAGTGACGAGACTACCCTCGACGTCGAGTGGTCATCGGCCATGGCTCCAGGAGCCTCCATCAAAACCTTCGAGGGCGTAGATAACTGCGATGCGGCTTTGAACAGTGCCATTTCCGCGGCAGTGAACGACCAGACGGTGAGTGTTATCTCACTGAGCTGGGGGGCGTGCGAAGCTTACAGCGATCCTAGCTTCATTTCCGAAGTCGATACGCTGCTCGCCGGTGCTTCGGCCATGGGCAAGAGCATCTTCGTCGCCTCAGGCGACGACGGCGCGTTTGACTGCGGCGACTCAACTATCAGCGTCGACTATCCTGCCTCGTCTCCATATGTCACGTCAGTTGGTGGTACCAGCCTCTCATTGTCAACGTCACCCGTTGCTTGGTCCACGGAAACTGCCTGGAGCTGCTCCAACGTTTCGTCCTGCACCGGCTCAAGCGGGGGCGGCGGGGGCGGCTGCAGCGCGGTGGAGCAGCCGGTGGGAAGCTGGCAGCAAGGCGTCTCTGCATGCGGTGGCTTTCGTGCGGTGCCCGATGTTGCCGCAAACGCTGATCCGGGCACGGGCTACACGATTATTTGGAATGGCAGCCAAAACTCCTTTTGGGGCGGCACCAGCTTCGCCGCGCCTGTGTGGGCTGGCATCATGGCTGATATCAACCAGGGGCGTGTGGGACGCAACCTGCCCGTGGAAGGCTTCGCTAATACCGATTTGTACTCCGCAGGACACGCGTCTTCGCAGCCATACCACGACATCACGCAAGGCGGCAACGGGCAGTATTCGGCGGGGGCTGGCTGGGATCCGGTGACCGGCTGGGGCAGCCCGGACGCGGACAAGCTGGCCTTATCGTTAGGCGCCATTGTCGGCAGTGGTCCCCTCGTGGCCAGCCCCCTGACCCTCAGCCCCGGCGCCACGGCCTCCGTCTCCTGGTCCATTGCCAACCCTGACGCCTGGGATTGGGTCGCCCTCTACGTCCCCGGCGCACCCGACTCCAGCTACCTCGCCTTTGCCTTCCTGGGCTGCTCGCAGTCCGCCACCTCCGCCCCCGCCAACGGCGCCTGCTCCTTCACCATGCCCTCCACCCCTGGCCCCTACGAGTTTCGCCTCTTCACCGTCACCTGGAACCGCCTCGCCACCTCTAATCAGATCGCCGTCAGCTGACGAAGATCTGCTGCTAAAATCAGGCGCGAACTGGAGGTGGGAGGTCGCGCAGCCGATACCGTCCCACCTGGTTTCCTCCGCAACAATCCACAGCTGGAATTCCGAATTGAAGGATGCCTTGCGTCGCTTGGCGAGATGGCTCGCCGGGCGCTTGTCCCCGGGAATGCTTGAGTTCATGTATACGGTGGTATGCAAGCCTCGATTCCTGCGCCGCCCCGTTGACGCCGTACTCGGCTTCCTTATCCCGAAAACCGTGCAGATCCATGACATTCTCGTAGCCCTGAATCCCCGAGACCCAGTGGTTTCTGGCGGGCTGATGCTGAACGTTTACGAGATGTACGAAATCGAGATGTTCCGCAAAGCGTTAAGGCCAGGCATGGTCGTTGTGGATATCGGAGCTCAGATTGGCTTCTATACCGCTACTGCCGCTCATGGCGTCGGTGCAACGGGCCGAGTCATCGCCTTCGAGCCTGATCCTGGGAATTTCTCGTTTCTCGAACAGACCGTGAGGATTAATGGCTTCAGCAATGTCGATTGCTACCGTGTGGCGCTGGCGGACGAATTGCGTCGGGGTCGTCTATTTCTGTCAGCGCAGAATGTAGCTGACCATCGACTTTACGATTCCGGAGACAGCCGACCTTCGATCGAGGTAGATGTCTGGACCCTGGACGGCTTCATGGACGAACAGCAAATCCTCCACATAGATTTCATCAAAATGGATGTCCAGGGCTCGGAAGGCCGCGTCCTTCGAGGCATGACCAGAATTCTGCAAAGTCGACTGCCGGTCACGCTTATGACCGAGTTCTGGCCCCAAGGGCTTCAGATGTGTGGCGTAACCGCCGACGAGGTTCTGCAGCTGATCGTACACAGCGGTTTTACCATCCTCGAGATGGATCCCAGCAAGCAAACTTTGACCCCGGTGGACGATCTCGAGCTCCTTAAGTCGCGGTATCCAGGCAGGAAATATGGCAACCTGTACTGCGTTCGCAGCTGACTTCAGGATTCCGAATCCCGCGGTCCGATGATTTGCTGAGCAATCCTGCTGCCCACTGAGCGCCACGTTGGACGTCGTAACCGCACATAAAGATATAGTCGTTCGATCAGCCCTCGCATATGGGCGGTCTGCGATAGACCAGCGATCACCAGTCGATGGCCCATCCAGTGGCCTCGACCGAGCCACGCGTCAATGGTTTCGAGTAACTGCTCTTCCTCGCGAAGCCGACTTTCGATGACCGCCTTCGCCGCAAAGTAACGGAAGTCACTGATGAGATGCGCTGTGCACGCTGGCGAAAATGTATCTGCGTAAGTCGAGCGCATCAGACGCTGGATCGTGTCGATGATCTCCGACGTGGCCCGAAGGTCGCCCATGATCGCCGCGTTGTAGCCACTCTCACTCGAACGATAAACACCCAATGGCTCGGGGATGAAGCACGCTCCGTAACGCAAGGCGACAACCAGGCTTAAAAAATGGTCGGTGTAGGACTTGAGCTCAGGCAAATAGCCGCCCGCTTCGACCGCGGCCAGCCTTCGATAGATGACTGTATTCCCGGCGAACCAGCTCCCGCCGCGGCGCAACAGGCTTTCCACTGCGCCAGGGCTGTGGTAGTCAGGCTTTCTTGCAATGAGCGGCACTTGGGACACGCCTCGATCGCGCCCTTCATCGCCCTCGATCCACGCTAGGGCCGAGCACAAGCCGGCATTCGGAAACTCTGAAAGCAGGCGCAGCGATTTTTCGAACAGGCCCGGCAAGACCCTATCGTCGGCCCCGGCCGCGTAAACATAGTCGCCGCTTGCCAGCCGTAATCCCCTGTCAAACGAGTACAGCGCGCCGCGATTAGTCTCATTCCTTTCGAGACGAATAATGTGGTTATCCTCGGCTAGACGCTCGATGATGTGTAGACTGTCGTCGGTCGAGGCGTCATCGACCACAATTACCTCCGCCGGTTGGTACGACTGCCCCAAAATAGCACCCAATGCCCTGGGCAGAAAATGGCCGTGGTTGTAATTCGCGACAATGACCGACAGCCTGGGTTTAACGACTCTTGACCTGGAAGGCACGCAGACCCGGTCGGTCGCCTACGAAGGTCGTGTCACGCGGGAGCGCCTATTCACCGCCAATGCCAGGAAGTAGTGCGCCATCGGGTAGAAACCTGTGTGCAGCACCTCGTCATTCATGCAGAACAGGAACACTTGCTTAAAGTGCCGTTCGGCAAGCGCTCGCAAAGACTCATGACTTTTAAGGTTAATGTGTCCGGCTTGACTTTGCGGCGTGGAGAAACGAGCGGCTTCGATATTGGGCGTGCCAATGATGCAGACACCATCGTCTGATAATGAGTCGGTCACGTTTGTCAGAAACTCGCGCTCAAGGCTTGGATCGAGATGCTCGAGGACGTCTAGGAGATAAATCGCATCGAGCGGTCCGGCCTCGCGAAAGGGTTGCTGCGTGGCGTCGTAGCGTTGAAAACAGCAGTTCTCTAGAAATGCTAATCGCTGCTGTGCGTCATCGATGATGTCCTGATCCCAATCAGTGGCATAGAGTTGCTGCACTGACTGAGCGATGACTGGCAGCCCGATCCCATCCCCGCAGCCCACTTCCATGACGGTCCGCCGTCCCTCCAGCATCCTCGCGCAGAATTTATATCGGGCGAGAACAAACCCAAGATGTCGGGCATCTGTAACCATGCTGTGAGAGGAGTAAGGCCCAAGCAGGACGTTGTTGACTCCCCGTTGGACCTGGATTGCCTCGCGGTGCGCTTGCTGTGCGTTTCTACTCACTGCACCAATTGGCTAACCGGATGCGCGTCGGATCCAAGCTGCTGCCACTGTTCGAAGTCGGCTAAAAACTGATCCACCGCCTCCGTGGTCTTGGGATGACTAACCATCTGCTTGAAAAACTTGGGCGGCACAGTGACGATGTCGGCGCCTGCGATAAAGGCTTCATTGACGTCGCAGATGTGACGAATGCTCCCAACAATAATGCGCGCCAAACTACCGTCGGCTTGAAACAGCTGATGAACCTCTTGTACCACAGAGCGCGCGGAGTACCCGGTATCCCGAATACGACCGTAAAACAAGCTCACAAAATCTGCTCCTGCGCGGGACGCCATTATGGCCTGGTTGACAGACATGCAGCATGTGCAGTTGACCTTGATACCCCGCTTGCGGAGTTCACAAATAACGGTCAATTCGTCCCAGCCAATAGGAATCTTGATGTAAAGCGCCTCGTATTCAAAGCGCTCTACAAATTCAAGGGCCTGACGGAGCATCTCTTTGGGGAGGCGCGAGAACACTTCAACGCTCAGCGGAATTCGACGCTCGTAACGCTCAAGCAGGCCAATAATTTTGCCAATGTGCTCAACAAAGTCTGCTCGCTGTTCATTCGCCAGGATAGAGGGGTTAGTGGTAATCCCGGAAGGAAACCCTCGCTCCAAGGCCTCCTCGATGTCACCGAGGTTCGCTGAGTCTACGAAGATTTCCATGCTCTCTCCTACCCTTATCGCCTCAGTCCACAACCGTCCAATAATAGTCTCCCGTATAGTCGGCCTCATCGAATAGACGCCGCCATCCGACGGGGTCGAAGTATGTCTCCGCGGTCAGCTGCCAACGTTCAAAGTCGATCCGCTGCTTCTCAGTAAGGAACGAGTCGACCTGCACATATTTGTGCCTGCAACTGACGCGTTCGATCTCCCGAAGCGCCGTTCGGCACAATGGCAGCGTCAAGTTGTGCACGGCATTAATCGCGATCACAAGGTCGAAACTCTCCCCCGGAAACGGCAGCTGAGCTGCCGTGCCGCGAACCAACCTGCCATGCAAGGTATCCATGGCGTGTGCCAATGCATATTCGGAGACATCTAATCCGACCACCTCGATTCCCGGCACTATCATTTGCAAGTCGTGGAGCAGGAAGCCCTTGGCGCAGCCTACATCAAGCACTCTGTCTCCAGCACGCAACTGATAGAAGGCGCCAATACGCTTTGCGATTGGTACCCAACGACCATCGTAGCGGTACCCACCGTAGCCTTCGGTTCGGTCACCATCGAAGTACTCAGCCCCGAAGCGTTTCGCTATATCACGGGTCCGCGCAGATGCGGCCTCGCGTTCGGCAATGGGCCGCTTGGTCTTCGGATATGAGTCCAGCAAGTTTACTTCGAGCATGCCTGGTAGTAGGCCCGAAGGCCAAGGTCCAATGGTGTGAATATGAAATCAGGTACAGTCAAAAAGAGTCGAGTAACGTCGAAATGTCGGTGGGTGATTTCACCCTGACGAAGGACCGAAGCGATCTCTGCATCAGGCACTATGTCACGCACGAGTTCGGCGACTTCTCGAAATGAGTGGCTGGCACCAGTGGCGAGATTGAACGTACCAGTCGCACCACGCTCAAGAAGGCGCAGGATGAGCGCCGCGACGTCCTCGATGTAGATGTGGTCCCGTTGTTCCTCGCCGTTCCCAAAAATCTGGATGCGTCGTTCAGCCAGCGCCATCTGCATGAAGCGATTAGGGCCGTAGGAATGGTGCGTGTCCCCGGGGCCGTACGTTGCAGTGAGTCTGAGCACCAACAACGAGCTGCCGCTGACCTGGCAAGCGTGGGATAAGATCCGCTCGCCCGCGTATTTTGCGAGTGCATAGAGGTTTGCTGGCTCTACTCCCGTCTCTTCAGTGATCGGACTAAAACGCAACGGATAGACAGCATCGGAGCTCACATATACACAATGGCCAATCGTTCGCTCTTGCAGATGCTGCCCGAGGTTCAACAACATTCCAAGATGGCGCGCCAGTGTCTCTACATCGGCACCCTTTTCTGGGGTCAGCCCCGATAGGACTATCAAAGTTGCGTCACCGTCCAAAAGCGAATCTAAACGGTGCAGGGCGGCGGGTTGATTTAGATCGAGGGTGGTAGAGGAAAAGCCGTGAACCTTTAGGCTTGCACGAAGCAGGCATCGTTCAACGGCTCGGCCTACAAAACCGGAGTTCCCCAGCAGCACAGCTCGGGCCATCAATATCTAAGCCGATCCAGGCTCGTGCGCTGCGCATCGCCGGTACTGCTCATAATCCCATAGCCGAGTACTCTATACCGCCCAGCTCGGTGCGTCGTGACAGGAGAACGCCGCTGCAATCGATAACCAGCGGTCGCCGCATCCGTTGGACCATAGCGGGCACGTCAGGCGTGCTGAAATTTGTCCAGTCGTTCATTATTACCAATGCGTCGGCGTTATCGAGAACGTCGTCACGCTGGGATACAAGGGTTATAGGCATCTCAACATCAGCGGAGGTCACCGCTGGATCCCAGGCGCGAATGTCGGCGGCAGCATGAAAATCACGAATAAACTGAAGCGCCGGCGAGTTCTTGGTTGAGTGGGTATCTTTCTTATAGGTTAAACCCCAGAGACCAATCACCGGGCGTTTTCCGTGTCCGAACACAAGCTGACGCACCTTCAGCACCACCCAATGGTACCTACGGTAGTTAAAAGCAAGCACCTCGTCCAGCAGGCCAGCATCGACGCCGCGTGCCCTGCACACCGACTGCACGGTGACGAGGTCACGTTCCAAATTGCCACCTGCGAACCCTAAGCTCGGCTGCAGGTAGGCCTTGGGACCTATGCGCCCATCTAATTGCAGTGCGGGAATCATCTCGCACCAATCAGCGCCAACCACCTCGCACACATCGGCGAGCGTATTAGCATACGTTACCGAGGCCGCCAGAAACAGATTTATGGCCGTTTTGGTAAGCTCGGCGCTCTCATACTTCATTTGCAGCACTGTGCAGCCGAGTTGCTGGAAGCCATGGCTAAGGCTTTCCGGAAGGTTGGCCGCCGGTTCATCTGAGCCTATGATCAGGCGTTCAGGATGAAGAAAGCGCTCCACTGCCCGTCCGAAAATCAGAGTCTCCACCCAATACAGCACACGAATCTGAAGATCAGGTCGTGATGCGTTCAGGTCATCTCTCAACTTCCGGCAAAAGCCTGGGCTGACTTGACTCATAATGACAAGCACGCATTGTGGACGAAGATGTGGTAACACCTCGGCTATAAGACTTTGGATGGGTGCGAGGTCGCTCAGATTGGCGTCGCTGGTCGGCACGTCACGGGAGATGATCACCGCATCGCAGGTCGCCAGATCCTGGATCCGGCATGAGAAATCGATCTTGGCTCGGCTTGTACTGAGGAGCTGCTCCAGGCCAGGTTCGTAAATCGGCAGCCGGCCCTGTTGTAGATCCTCTATGAGGTTCGCATCGGAATCGAGCGCCAGAGTCGGCTCACCGAGCGAGGCCCAGCCGATGCTTGAGACGATGCCGAGGTGCGAAAGGCCCACAAAAGCAACGGTCATAACGGGCTCGCGATGTGGTGCAGTACGTTAGACATCCACCAGTCGCCATCAGCTGAAGTGGCACCCGGTCGGGCATTCTGCTCGAAGGCCCGGAGCTCGGCGGCCCACGTGGGGTCAGGGCCGCTCTGACGCTCCATAGTCTCATTTGGCACGCCACTCGGTAGCACGCGCTCGCGGATTACCAATTCGCTGGATCCCCATTTGCACAGACCCGTTAGATGCATCGACCCTCGCTCGCCCACGAGTTCGATCACAAAACTGTTCTTCCAAGAAAGCAAGCTCATCTCGAGGACAAAGCGATGATCCTCGGTCAACAGCAAAGAATGGTCGAAGCATCTTGCCTCATAGTTGCTCAGGCTGACCGTCTCCACCGACGGACGGCTATCGAAGAGGAAATCGAGCAGATCCAGCAGGTGAGTGCCAAGGTCCTCAAGGACGCCTAGGCCTTGCTCGCGCCAGGTGCCGATCACGTTGCCGACTGTGCCATTGCCGTAGAACAACCGCCCGCAATAAATGCGGCCGATGGTTCCAAGGGCCAGTACATCTTTCAAGCGAAGAATCAGCGGCTCAAAGCGATGGTTGTATGCAGTCTGCCAGGATCCCCCGTTCGCCCGAGCCAGATCTGCCATACGGTTCACCGTCGCACGATCCGGGAACAATAGGGGTTTGTCCACGAGCACATGCTTGCCTTGAGACAGAAAGGACTCCAAAAGCTCGATCTTTACACCATTGGGCACGCTCAAGATCACCGCTTCGTAGCCTTCGGGAGAACAACTGTCAGATGACCTGTAGGTTGCCTCGAGGTTAAAGGGGTCGACCGTCCCTATACATTGACTGCCGAGAATTGCCAGCCGCTTTTTGCCTATATTGCCAAGTCCGACCAGCAGGTATCTCACGAAGCGAAATTGGCCAGTTTCTCGATCTGTGTAATCTTCCGCTCGATGCTGGTGGGAGATACGGGCGAATTGCCCGGATGCTCGCATGCAACGGCCGCGCTCAGAGAGCCCAGAATCGATGCAACTACGATGTTCTGCGACACCGCCCGAGCCAGGGAAGCGTAAGCCAGAAGAGCATCGCCAGCACCAATAGGATCGACAAGGTTATCCACAAAACTATCGAGCGTGAAGAACTCTCGAGGCATCGGTCCCGGAGTTCGGTAGACGAGTAGGCCCCGCTCCCCGAGCTTTAGAAGAAGCTCGTGACAGCGCGCGCGCCGGAAGAGCTCCAATGCCAGTGGTCGCACGACAGAATCCTGGTCGGCCAGTGCGAAGCGAACCTCCCGCTCGTTTGGCGTAAGTAGATCAAACTCGGTGAAATCCAGAATGTTGCCCCAGCGATTGGAGACCTGGCTGTCGGCAACTTTCAGCGCTCCGGTTGGCATCCCAGCCTTAAGGGTGGCTATCGAGTGTCGAGTGAAGATGCCGTGCCGGAAGTCACTGAAAATAACAACGTCCGCGTCGCTGGAGCGAGTGCGCTCTGTTAGTGTCGAGATCATCCGGTCTCCGACTGGCTGATTATCTACTCGATCGACTTGCAGCAGTTTATAGCCTTCGGAGATAAATCGCTCTTTGTGAGTAGTGGGCCGCGTATGATCAATGATCGGATCACACTCCACCCCAGCCGCAGCCAGATCATCGATAACAAATCCTCTCAGTTCATCCTCGCCAAGAACGGTAGAAAACGACACTCTCGCTCCGGCCGCCCGGAGATGTTTCGCCACGATTGCTGCACCGCCAGCAAACATATCCGTTCGGTCGTGCTTGACGCTGAATGTGGGTGACTTGGTCGTGGCGCCGAGAAGCGAACAGTAGCTGTAACTATCCACTATGGTGTCGCCCACAACATGCGCCTTTATTGACGCCAGATCCCGGAGCGTCCGCCGAAGGTCATCAAACGATACGGCTTCTGAGTCCATCAACGTTAGCAGCTTTTCGAGCCCGATGTTTGGAGGATGAGTCTCGATCAACGACGAGGACGAGTAGACGACGTCGCCGGGCGTAAAGAGCATTTCGCCACCATATGACTCCAACGCGTCGATCTCTTCTTGGGTCTTGGGCGGCACTCCATCGGCGAAGTATTCATAGCCCTTGGCGAAATAGTCCGGCTGCAGGATGTGGATGTTCTCAATAGGGGTGGGATTTTTGTCCACAATCACGAAGTCGACCATCTCGAAGACCGACAAGTTGGACGCACGCAATTCCTGCGGCACGTAGGGTCGAAGACTCGCCTTGGCGACATGCTCGTCCGCCGTAACACTAGCGATGAGTAAAGCGGCCTTCTCCTTGGCGTAAATCAAGTGCCGTAGATGGCCGGGGTGAACGATATCGAAAGTCCCATGGCACATGATGACCGACTTTTCTCGAGGACGTTTACCAATAATTGCAGCCAGTTCCTGTACAGTTTTAATCTTGTGCTGGTAGGCGTTCATCTAGCGAGGTACTTAAACCAATCCCTAGTGGCTTCTTTGATGGTCTCAGGGGTCCAGACTGGCGCATCTCGCCAGTCATCAATAGCGTCGAGGATAGATTGCACCCCATCCACGAACGAGATCTCGGGCTCCCATCCCAGGACTGCTCGAATTTTGGAGATATCCGCCCAGGTGCAGTCCGGCTCCCCGGGACGCTTGGCCACGTAGGTTACGTCTCCCCCAATGACTGCTGCAAGTTGATTCACGCTTTGCGGCCGGCCAGCCCCTAAATTGAACACTTCGCCGGACAAGGGCGACTCGGCGGCCTTAAGGAAAGCCTTAGCCACGTCAGTGACGTATACGAAGTCCCGCGACTGTGTCCCATCACCCACGACAGTCAATGGTTTGCCGTTCAGCTTCTGAGCGAGGAATACTCCGAACACCGCACCATAAGCGCCAGTCGTGCGCGAGCGAGGCCCGTACACATTAAACATCCGGATTGAAATAACGCCAAGCCCGTAGACCTTGGCCCAGTGAAGTGCAATACCCTCTCCAAGATATTTACTAAGCGCGTAAGGGTACTCAGGACTGATTTTTGCGCCCTCCGACGTAGGGAGCTGCTCGGCAATCCCGTAGCACGAGGACGACGCGGCATACACAAGCTTTCGCACACTGGCACGGCGGCAAGCTTCCATGACAGCCAACGTGCCATCCACATTAGCTCTCATGTACCTTGTAGGTGCCTGTATCGACGGGACGATGTCACCAAGGCCAGCAAAATGGAATACGTAATCGACTCCGCGGAAGAGAGACGACTCGGGTGGCAGATCGCACACGTCGATAAACTCGGTGCGGCACCGACGATTACCGTGATGGTGCTCTAAATTCCTTTCCTGACCGGTGGCGAGATTGTCAATGACAACCACTTCATATCCGCAGTCGAGCAGCAAATCGACCATATGACTGCCAATGAAACCCGCCCCCCCTGTGACAATTGCCCTCATGCGGCAGGGTTGACGCGAACGGAAAGCAACAAGCCGTTCGACAGAGGTAGAATGCACGAAGACCACTCCGGCGATGACGCAACCACCGCTGCCAGCCGCCTGGTGCCCTCTCCTTTATCCGTTTTCGGCGATGGATTGAGAGCGTCGCCATGGAAGAACACGTCATCTGCCACGAACAAGCCACCGATTCGGACGAGCGGCGCCACCAACTCGAACAGGCGCGGATACAACTGTTTCGCACCATCCAGGTACACAAAATCAAAGAGCTCGGTCCTCGGCAATCTTTTGAGAGTGTCAAGCGCGTCACCCTGGATCAACTGAATGCGTGCTTCTACCCCGCTCTCTGCGAAGTTACGCTGCGCGAGGTTGGCGAACTCTTCGCCTAACTCCAACGTCACCACACGGCCCAATGGGCCGACCGCAGTCGCCAATGCGAGGGTCGTTGCACCAATAAAAGTCCCGATCTCTAGAACGCGTTGTGCCCGGATGAGCTCGATCAAGAATGTCAGAAAGCCGACCTGCAATTGGGTAGAAGCCATTTCGTCCAGCGAGAACTTCTCTGACGTAACCGCAACCTGCGGTAACGCACGCAGAACTTGGCTGCAGAATTCCAGAACCGCGCCGGAAAGGGTGACAGCTTCCCCCGAATAAAGACGCGAGGTCTCGTGCTGCAGTGGGCTGAGGCGGTCTTCTTGGCGCAGCAAGGTGCAGCTCAACAGAACCCTAAGGCCTGGATCGTCTTCACATTGTAATAACGGCTATCGCTCAGCGAATTCGGGATCTTGCCTTGCCGAAAGGCACGACACAGACCTGCCACCGCATCTTCGAGGGTCCGTTTTGGTGCCCAACCCAGCTCCCGTTTGATCTTCTCGGACGAAACATGGTACGAACGCAGATCATCGCTGTGACTCGTGTCAATCTCAATCGGCCGGAGCTCTGGCATTTCCTTGCCGACCACGTCGCGCACCATGCAACCTAAGTCGGCAACCGTGTAATTCTGATAACCTGCATTGAATGTCTTGCCGGCAATCTGATGATCCGGCCGAGTCAGCAGATCCGCATACAAATCGGCAATGTCGTCGATATGGATATTGGGTCTCTTCTGAGAGCCTCCAAAGATGGTGATCCTCCGATTATTCACGGCAAGATTGGTAAGAATGTTAACTGTCAGATCCAGCCGAAGTCGCGGTGAGTATCCGCATATCGTTGCGGGACGAATGATGACAGTAGCGAACTTCTCAGACTGATGGCGAAGGAGCAATGGCTCGCATAGCCCCTTGTATTTGTTGTAATCGGTAAGCGGTACCAGCGGATGATCTTCAGTGACCTCAGGAGCATCACTCACGCCGTAGACACTCGACGTTGAGGCATAAATAAAACGCTTCACCCCTGCTTGCTTAGATATCACCACGAGTGGCTCGAAGCAGTCAAAGTTGATCGACTTACTGAGTTGCGGGTTAAGCTCGAAGCTCGGATCGTTGGATATGCAGGCCAGATGTATGACCGCATCAATACCCTTGACTGCTGCAGTCACGCTCGCTTGGTCTCGAATGTCCGCCTTCATACGCTGCAATCGTGGATGGCTGGGCAAGAAATCGTCGAACAAAAACAGGTCCATCACCCGAACCGCGTAGCCTTGGTCCAGAAGCCGCGGAACCAACACAGTCCCCACATAGCCACCGCCACCCGTGACCAAGACCGAATTCAAGCCCGATGTTGCCAAGGCACCTCCCGTTGTCTTTGTCACTGGTGGTCGATCAAAACGGACCATGGAATTGCTTGCTGATGCTGTCAACCAGACCCGCGTCCCGTGACGCGGAACAGACTTCAAGCGCCGCCGCCTGTATATGTGCCGCACCCGGATAGAACTGGGCTTCCAGCACATGGCTGCTCGGCACGGCGAACTGCGGCCAAGTCACCCTAACAGGTCGGGCAACCAGGGCATCCAAAGCTTGTTCAGCCACTGCTGCTACGACCTCCGCAGCCACGCCACACGGGCCCCAGTCGGCATCAGCAACCACGAGTCGACCGGTCTTAGCGACAGATGCGATGATAGTTTCGGTATCGATCGGCAGGATCGTTCTGATATCAATGACTTCTGCTGACAATCCTGCCCCTTGCAGTGCCGATGCGGCCTTGAGGGACTCCGGCACCATAGGTCCCACTGCAACGACGGTGACGTCCGTCCCCGGCGTTGCAATCGACGCCTTGCCGATAGGCGTTGAGTAGTAGCCCTTAGGTACGTAGCCTTCATCTTCGTGCAGCCAGCGGTGCTCGATAAAAATGACCGGATCGTCATCCTGGATAGCCGCTATGAGTAGCCCCTTGGCATCGGCGGGGTTCGAGGGCACGACTGTCTTAATCCCCGGGACATGAGAGAACACTGCGTGGTGGCTTTGTGTGTGTTGAGGTCCATTACCCCAGCCCCGTCCGACCACAGCGCGTACGACCAAAGGCACGGTCTGCTGATCGCCAAACATCGCCCTCCACTTAGCTGCGTGGTTGATGAGTTGATCCATGGTCAGCATCGTGAAGTCAATCCGATGATGGATCAACATGGGCCGCATGCCAAGCGTCGCGGCGCCGACGCACATGCCCATCAGAGCGTTCTCGGACAATGGTCCCTCCACGACTCGGCCGCGACCATATTTGTCCAGCACTCCGTCTAGCGTGCCCCATACAGCCCGAGGGTCAATGATGCCGACACCAATGAGAAACAGGGTGGGCTCTCGTTCTAGCGCCTGAACCGTAGCCTCGTGGACCGCCTCGCGAAATTTCACGCGCTCTTGGGTACGACCAATGGCGGAGGATATTCAGACGCCAGGGCAAATTCCATAGCCGCGGCAATTCGAGTATCAATTTCGGCTACCATCTCGTTTCGCTCCTGTTCGGAAAGGAATTCCGCGGCGCGTTCCAATGGCCCGCGAGAGCGCCAATACTCCACTTCCTCGCGCGTCCGATAGCCGAGTGTGTCATCCGAATTCGGGCCAACGTGCTCAAGCAATCGATACGTTTGGAATACCAACAGGCTGGGCCCACTGCCCGATCGGGCACGGGCTACAGCCTCATCCGTAACGGTGAACACCGCAGCCACGTCATTACCTTCGGCAACCGCACTCGGCATATTGTATGGCCGAGCATGGCGCTCAATTTCGACCTGGGCTCGCCGCTCGCTGATCGGAGTGTTCGTCGCATACCCATTGTTTTCGCAGACGAAAACGAGCGGGAGTGCGTTAAGAACGGCCATGTTCATCGTTTCGTGAAAAACACCTTCCTCGGTAGCTCCATCGCCGAACGGCACTACAGCTACTGCCGAGCTGCCTTTCATTTTGAGAGCCAATGCAGCACCAGCCGCGTGCGGAATCATCCCCGCCACAATGGCGGATGATCCCATGACCCCCGCCTGAGTATCGATCAAGTGCATGGAGCCGCCCCAGCCGCGGCTGCAGCCACTTACACGACCGTACAACTCCGCCATCATCGCATTGAGATTCCCGCCCTTTGCCAAGTACCAGCCGTGCGAACGATAGTAGGGAAAGACCAAATCATCCGACCGAAGCGCCGCGCATACCCCGGCGGCCACACCTTCCTGACCAATGTAGAAATGGGTCGGCGACCGAATCTCCTGGCGCGGGTACTCGCCGATGATCCGTTCTTCAACTCGCCGAATAAGAAGCATGCTGTAGTACAGCCGGCGGGCGAGCTTTGAGGTTAGCACCATCCGGTCATCGCTCGTAAAACTCTCGGACTACACTGATCATGTACCCTACCTCGGCATCTGTCAGATATTGGTGCGCCGGCAATGTCACGATGTCAGCAGCCTGGGCCTCGGCAACTGGAAAGTCACCGCGCTTATAACCCAAATCCTTGGCCGCCGGCTGGAGATGTAAGGGTATAGGATAGTGCACCTTAGCCTCAACCCCATGGGAGTCGAGATATGAAAGCAGTTCGGCGCGTCGGCTCGCTCTAATCACATAGATCTGGAAAGCGTTTCTCCGCTCGGGAGGCCGAGGCGGTAGGTGGATTTCGGGCACATCCTTGAGCCCTGCGTCAATTTGCGAGGCGATTTGAACTCGACGATCGATCCAGCCAGCCACACGGTCCAGTACTCGGTTGGCGACTACTGCCTGCACGGTCTGAAGTCGCTGATTGACGCCCCAGAAGGCGATCTCATCACGGTTTACCATCCCGTGATTGCGATAGCAGCGCAGCCAGTCGGCACGCTGACTGTCGTTGGTCAGCACAGCGCCACCATCACCCCATACGTGAAGCGGCTTCAGCGGGTGCATGCTGATCGCTGCCATGTCGCCAAACGAGCCCACGGGCCGGCCCTCATATGTCGCGCCCACTGCCGCGCACGCGTCTTCAACCACAAACAAAGCATGTTGCCTAGCAATCGCCAGAATCGCTGACATATTTGCAGGAAGTCCCATCCAATGGACGGGCAGGAGAGCCTTTGTGCGGGATCCAATCGCGCGTTCTATCAAACGCTCGTCGATCGCATATTGATCGTTGACATCCACGAAAACTGGGCGCGCGCCAACCGCAACAATGGCCCCCACTGTGGCGTAGAACGTATTGACTTGTGTTATCACCTCGTCGCCTCGGCCGATTCCGAGCGCCTTGAGACACAAGATAAGCGCATCCGTTCCACAGTTAGTGCCGATAGCGTAGTCCACAGCCAGCAACTGAGCGATGCGACGTTCGAATTCTATGACCGGTGGTCCAATGGTGAACGCGCCAGCTTCGACGAGCGAGCGGAGATCGTCTAATATAGCGTTTGTTTCAGCAACTCCGAATTGCCGGTCCAGATAATTGTACGGCACCTTCATCCGTGCATGGCCACGATCAACATTCGTAAAATGACCTCACTCCTTCGATAACCGCTGTCCGTTGGGCAACCGTCATTTCCGGAAAGAGTGGCAGGCTAACGATTCTGTCAGCGAGTGAGGAAGCGACCGGAAAGTCATCCTTTCGTAAATGTAATGACTGGGCCGCCTCTTGAAGATGAATCGGCAGTGGGTAATGAACCGTTGCCTGGACGCCCAGCGCGTGCAAATGGTCCAGCAAATCGGTCCGCCTAGTTGCCTTAATAACGTACGTCTGGTAAGTATGAAAACAATCGGCTGCTTCTTCGGGAACCTGGACTACCTGCGACATTTCTCGGCGATACTGGTTCGCTAGGAGTCGACGCTCGTTAGTCCACTGGTCTAGATAATTGAGTTTTACATTCAGAATCGCCGCCTGAATGGTGTCCAGCCTTGAGTTGCAACTCCAAAACTCCGCCTGATCGCGCGTTCGAAGACCATGATTCCTAGCCTTCATGATCCAGTTGTAGACAGACTCATCGTTTGTGGTAACCACGCCGGCGTCCCCGTAAGCATGAAGGTTCTTCAGGGGGTGTAAGCTGAAACAGCCCGTCAATCCCATGCTGCCCGTCCGGCGTCCATGGTACATGGAGCCCACCGACTGGGCAGCGTCTTCTATCACGGGAATATTATGCCGGGCAGCTATAGCTAAAAGGGCGTCCATCTCGGCTGGATGGCCAGCAAGGTGGACCGGGACGATGGCGCGCGTGCGTTTCGTTATTCCATTTTCAATTAAGTCTGGGTCGATGTTCATGTCGGTCTCGCGCACGTCGACAAAGACCGGCGTAGCGCCGAGCAACGCCGAGCATGCAGCAGAGGCCACAAATGAGTTCGGCGCCGTAATGATCTCATCGCCACGACCAATCCCAATGGATCGAAGCGACAAAACCAATGCGCTCGTGCCATTGCCAACGCCCACTGCATACTTCGTCCCGACATAATCTGCAAAGCGCTGCTCAAACTCCTCAACGTCCGGCCCCAGCACATAACGACCATCTTCTAGAACACGTTCGATGGCTGCCATAAGCTCCGCTTTGATCCGTCGCATTTGGGCGGGTAGCGAAACGTACGGCACCTCAACACGCGCCACCTGCGCTAGCCCGTCCGCTCGCGCAAGCAAGCGCACCCAGCCCTCGGCCATACCCACGACTCGACCTGGGTCCGCAGACTCAATCCGACGGCCGACACGTCGTCAGGAAACGGCCGTCAACTCGCCGACAGGCTCCACCCGGTATCGCCGATACATACGCTTGAGGTTGCTCCGCTGAATGAAACGGCCCAGCCCGATTGGAGTCGCCGCATACAACCCCATCAAGTTATCAATGTGTCGCCTCTGCTCCGCATCGTGATAGAACGTGTAGCGTAGCGGACCAGCCGCCTCAAGTTCGTGGGGATCGACTCGAAAACGACGCTCAGCGACAGCTCGAAAATCATAGTCGAAAATGTCGCTCATCACTTCATTAGTGTTGCTAACGTCGCCCTTTGAATAGATGACAAACCGCACTACTTGATCCAGATATCCCTCCACCGCTTCATCCAATAAGCCACGCTCGGCCAAACTCCGCTTTACCGATGCAGCCAAAACCCCGCCGATGGATGGCAATTCCATAAATAGCGACGCCCTGGACACCAGGAGCTCATTAATGCCCAATTCCCCACCGACATACCGTTCGATCACCTCAGGGGTGAGAACAACCCGGTCCGCTTCCTCTTGGCTGACATACAAATCCTGGCCTGTCTGAACCACGAACTCAGAAATAATCTCCTGCATTCTCTCGCTGTACAATTCAGGGTGATCCTTGACGTAGAGCAAACATTCAAACACATCACCGCCAAGCGCACGCACCAATCCGAAGATTTCCTCGAAGAGCGCATTATTGTAAAACGTCTCCACGATGAGGTCCATTACCCGGCAATCGACGTATTCCTCAAATGTCATCGACTTACTGCCAACGATAATCTCTTCTGTCTCGGCCACGGGATGCTGCTCACCGAACATCAAGTACATACCCACACAGCCAGGAATAGTACGGAACCTGGTTTTCAGTCCGAATTCAGAGCGACACGTTTGCGTACCCATCTCTGTTCCGGAGAGCACCATGGCCTGGTACATGCGTAAGCTGTTAACATCGTTGTCAACTCCGAAACGAAGTGACGTGAGATGTTTCTCCTTGGTGTCCCCAGGCAATCCAAGAATGATCTCCGTGTAAGTCAATGCATCTTCGCTGAGTTTATTGCTATAGTCAATAAACTCCTTGAACGCCTCGGTGGAAATATTGGATCTCTTTATGGCTCTCAGTACGTCTGCGTCATAGGACTGTATGGCCGCTCCGATCATCCACGATCCATTAAGCAATGACGCTGTCTCTATGACACGCTCAGTCTTGTTCTTCCCCGCCGAAGCACGCACCAGTACCGGCCAGTGATACCGCTGCTGCATTTCAGCGATGACTCTTGCAGTACTGAGGTCTTCTTGATACATCCCGAAGTTTAGGTCCGTGATAATAATCTCTTCGCTCTTTGTGACCCGTTTAGCAATATATGCCAGTTCTTCATTCGTACGCTCCGGATCATAGCGATGAACCTTACTCTTGATCAGTAACCCATCTGAACAGAACGTGCAGCTAAACGGGCAACCACGCGTCGTTTCCAGCATCGGGACAAGAGGCAAGTCAAAAAATTCGTCTAGCAGGCCATTGAGATATGGAGATGGCACGATATTGACGTCCGCGATGCGGCTGATTGGGCCGGTAACGAGCAACTCTTGATTCAAATAACTGCAATTGGTGATCTGGTCGCCGCCAGCACGCAGGGCGCGACTATCGAGTCCGTATGCGCCGAGCTTCCGCAACAAATCGACGAACCCTAGCTCCCCTTCGAGCTCCACATAAAAATCTACATCGGAATAGCGACTAAGAAATTGTTGCTTTTCCGTCGGGTCGACGGGGAAATTGGGCCCACCAAAAATGACAATCACCTCAGGCTTGCGAGCTTTTGCCAGGGCAGCAAATTTGTAGGCTAATCTTAGATTCCAACTATAGTTGGAGAAGCAGATGATGTCCGGAATATCCTCGCGTAGTGCGGCCTCTAAGGCTTCCGGAAATTTGAACAGACGGAAGTCAAAGTCCGAGCCGAGTTCCTTAGCCGCATAACTGACAATGAAGCTTATCCCCAATGGGAAAGTTGCCGCACTGATGCCTTGCGCTGTGTGCGTGAGGTCCGCGAAGAACGCCTGTCGCTTCATATTTTATTTAGTCAGCTTAGGATACGCACATTAGTAGTAGTGTCAACCTCGTTTTCGTTCTCGCCGACTTCAGATAATCCTTCGGCCATAACGGCTGTTGTCTGACGGATCACAGCATTTGTTTCCACGCTCGCCGCTGACGAAGAACGGCATGGACATTCCTCATCAGTGGGCGGACTGAGATGCGGAGAACGTGCTAGGCCACTTCCGCTGGGATCCTCACGGCTGTGTCCCGCAATGCCAGGTTGGTTGCACCCGCCACCTGTCTGGATATCGTACTCGGTCTGGTGCCCTTCTGCCCTAATGAGCATTTGCAACCGAGTTCCGGACACGGCCGTGCTTCCCTTTGGCGCTGGAAATGTCGCGCTCGTGAGCACATCCGTAGATAGTGTAGTGTCTCGCGAATATTTCGAACAAGCAAGCGCTACTATAAGCATGCTGCGATCCTTACGATCTTCTTACCACCGAACCTGAGGAGCGCCGACCTCTGAGGCCTGGATTCGTGCTGCTAAAGCCGCCGGAGCGAGCGACAGCAGCATCGCTTCCCAACTGGGATCGACCGGCGGAAGATGATGCTATGGGTTTCGCGACAAACCGCGGGTCGGTCGAGAGCTTGAATGTTTCCACACGGGGTGGCAGGCGATGGGCGCGCCAGATGCGGTTAATGGCCGCCTGGATCGCGCCTTTCGCCTTGGCCATGGTCCAACAGCCCCAATGGGACGTGGCCGCGTGGGACGGCGCTGCCCGGTTGCATTGATGATCTCCTCGATCGTGGCCACCGAGATCGAGGTCTTGCGCCCTCGGCCGGCGATTTTCGTCAACGCCCGCGGCTCACCAGCAACAAAACACTGCCCCTGCCCGTGTTTGTTGGCCGCTATCGCAACCCTTCCCTAGGCACGAGGCGTAGTGGTCGAGTGAGGCTACTGCGAACCTCGCCGACGGGCTGTCGCAGCAGCAGTCCGCTGAAGCTGACGCAACTTTGACACCTGGTTACCAATTGAGCCTGAAACAGGACCAATAGAGAGTGTGCTTATGACTGCGCTTGGGGGTGGGCTAGCGGTGGTGGAGATGACCGCGGACAAAATCTCGCCCAGCCGGTTCTCTACCATCATCCGCCGCACGCTGACTTCCAAGCTGCTGCCCGCTCACTCATGAG
>Ga0102924_1002458_pt1 | contig 20208 bp, 18 predicted proteins | sample PaiPotPPM11metaG_FD_80116 | JGI IMG/M metagenome (GOLD analysis project Ga0102924, IMG submission 80116) | Iron sulfur acid spring bacterial and archeal communities from Banff, Canada, to study Microbial Dark Matter (Phase II) - Paint Pots PPM... ...
ACATCCTCGATGACCAGCTCGGACAACCCCGAAAACACAGTCCACACAAGCTTTGTCGCGTCAATCATGACTGATCGTGACACATCAGCACATCTAGCTACCACCGAAAGTGCGACAGAGCCATTTTTTATGTGTCCGTTTTGCACACATGTTTGCTCCGCGTTTGCTCGCGTGCACGGACCCTGCAATCCGGGTCTTGTCAAAAACGGCCCATCCGGCGCCGGATCCGGGGGCAGGCGCCACCGGATCCGCGCTGCATCGCCCGGCCAACGCCCCTCCGCCCCGCCCTGCCTCCGGCCATGCTCAACTAGACCAATGGTCTAGACCTTAACGGCGGGCACCGAGAGCAAGACCGGAGTCACCCATTCCGATGCCGTCACACAGCGCGAGAGCCGCTGGTAAACCGGCACTCGCGTGGTGATATGACGCTGATGTCGCGGGCCAGGCACGCCAGTTACCTGCCAGGGTTGCGCGGGGCGGCGGCTAGGTGGCTCCGGGCGGTGACGCCGGAGGTTGTCTTCGCTCGAAGCGGCAAGTCCGCTGGCCGCTTCCGTCTGTACGCGCTTCAGGTCGAGGTGGCGGGACTCCGCAGAGACGGCGGCAGCATGCCGCCGGCTATCGGCCTGCCCGGCAAGCTGCGGCGGGGGCGGCCACAGCCGGACCGGATACCCGGGGCCGGCGGGATTTCGCACCGGGAATCCCGCGCCCGCACGGGGGCTGTGTGCGCCCGGGACGGCCCACGGCCGGGCACTACCGGAACGGGTTGCCGGGGCGATGCCGGCCAGGATCATTCGCTGACACAGGTTCGGTGCAGAAGTGTGCTGTTGCAGAAGGCAGCAGCGGGACGGCCCGGATAATTCGGGCTGCGGGCCTCTCCAAGCCTCGCCTGCGCGGGACGAGACGAGGGCAGCATCGGTGTGATCTCCGGCGGTCGGCAGCCGTGGCTTATGCCCCTGGCAGGCGCACAATGGGCACCGAGATTCTCGATCGTCGTAGACGAGATGCCCGCACACGCAAGGACGCAAGGGGTCCGGCAAGGACTGGTCGTGTTCGCTGTCACCTGGTCGTTCCACGAGCGGACACCCTACGCCGATCGTCTGACATTGCTGAGCAAGCACGGCGGGATGACCGGCCGGGGTCACCAATCGGCGGCGGCAGCCGCTCGATCTCGGATTCTTACGCCGCGGGCGCTGGCCGCCGAGCGCTGAGCTCTCTCCTGTTCCCGCTCTCTTCGCCGTGAGCGGGGCTCGCTACATGTAGTTGGCGTAGCGGGCCGCGACGGCCTGGGCCGGGTCGGAGAACCGGAGAACGGCTCTTACCTGGTTGGCCGCGCGGATGGTGATGGGGGCCTGTCCGTCCAGGCGTGTCTGGTTCCAGTTCATCTTGGTAAGCGCCAGGATCTCGGCGGCGGTGCCGGACGGGCTGCTGACCGGCCGGACGGGACGGATGCCGAGCGGGCGCGGGACGTACATTCCGGGGTAGGTGGAGTAGAAGTCGACGCTGCCCTTGGTGTAGAGCGCAAGTTCGCGGCCGGTGAGGGCGAGCAGCGTTCCCCGGAGCGGAGGCGCGCTGCCGGGGCGGAACAGCCGGGCGCCTTCGCCGTCGGTGATCCAGGTCATCTCAAGGGTATCGAGGAACCGCTCGTCGGCTGCGCCCTGGAATCCGTCGATCTCGGCGCTGGTGTAGGCGGATGTCTTGTGCAGGACGACGCGGGCGGGCAGGGTGCGGTGCTCGCGCCGGTAGGCGTCCAGCGCGGTGAGCAGGAGGCCGTGCGCGTCGTCCTTGGACAGGTGGGGCTGGCGGTCGTCACCGCTGATCCTGGCCGGGCCGCCGCGGACGATGACGCCGTCGCCGAGGGCGTTGAAGACCTGCGCGACCGAGGTGTCGAGGACGTCGCCGTCGCCGCTGCGGTAGAAGGACACGCCGATGTAGCAGACGGTGAGGTCAGCGGTGTTGCGGGCGAGCCGCCAGGGCACGCCGCCGGCCTTGTAGTAGAGGGCGGTGTGCAGGTTCCAGGCACGGCTGGCCTCGTCCTGGCGGCTGCGCCCTGGCGGCGGGGGCGCGGTCTCGTCCCAGGTGCTGCGGCGGATGATCTGGACCGGCTGCGGCAGGCGGAGCAGCCGCGCTTTGAGCATGTCGTGGAAGTTCGCGAACTGGGGCAGCACCAGTCCGGTCTCTTTCGCGCTGTCGGCCAGCGCGGCCATCGTGTCCTTCAGTTCCGGCGGGCGGGCGACGAGGAAGACGTCGATGCGGTTCTCCTCGGCCATCGCGGTGATCTCGGCGGCGTACACCTCGACGGCGGTGGCGAGCCCGTGGGCGGCGGGCGCGTCGGTGATGGACCGGAGGTCGCGGTCGCTGAGAGCGCGGGTGTGGCGGTCGCTGAAGACCAGGATGGTATGCATGCCGCAGTCGATGTCGCAGCCGGGAAACCCGGGGAACAGGTGGGGGTAGCGCTCGTCTTTGGCCGCGATGGGCTCACGGCAGCGCTCCAGCCAGGCCCGCAGCCCGGGGAGCTGGTCGGCAGGGCCGATCAGCCCGATCCGGATGGCGCGCGGGGCGTCGCCGGCGGTGAGGTCGGCCGGGCCGTAGGTGGCGATCCCGAACCGCGGGTCGACGTGGCGCCCGCCGCCGCCGAACTCGAGTTCCGGCTCGGGTATCACCTCAGCGTGCATTGCGTCCCTTCCCTCCCGTGCGGCCCTGCCGTCGCTGTCCCGGCCGTCCGCCCGCTGGCCGGGCGCGCTCCTGGCCGGCTTCGGGCTGCGGTTCGGGCTCGGCCTCGGTGACCAGGGCGAAGAGGTCGTCGGTGTCGATGTCGTGGGTGACCAGGTCGGCTGCTGCGGCGGCGTCGGCTGCCTGCTGACGGGGTTCCTCCGCTGTCATGGCAGCGACCGGGGCCGGCCCCCACCAGTTGTCGTCGATGCCGCTGTGCACGGTGACGGTCTCAAGCGGGCCGAACGCGACTGGCAGCTCGGAGCTGAACAGGTCAGGCTGCGGCGCCAGATGAGTGGCCCACATGCGGGTCCAGCCCAGGACGGCCGGGTGCCGGTCGAGGCGCTTGATGCCCGCCAGCAGGCTGTCGGCGAACGGCGATTCACGGTGACCGTCGGAGGTGAAGCAGTAGTCGGGCTCAAGCTGGCAGAACCAGGTCCCGCCGATCACCCGGTACCTGGCCTTCAGGGCCGCGTGATGGTAGTAGCTCACCCGTTGCGGGTCGGACTTGGCGTAATGCGGGCCGAACACCGTCCGCCCCCGCGTGCCCGGCCGTTTCCCCGCCTTGCGCGGCTTCAGGTCTGACGACGCCCGGAAGTGCACATGGCGGCGCGAGTCATGCCAGCGCAGATCGGGATACGAACGCTCGACGGTGCGGGCGAGCAGGTCCGTGAAGCGGTGCTGGGTGCTTATGTCCTCACTCTCGGCCCACTCGGCCGTGGAATGCTCCTCCGGGTCGCCTGCGCACAGGGCGCGCAGCGGCGGCTCGCGCAGGCTGGCGAACGACATCACGAGGCCGTCGCGGAGCATCCACCCGGGCTCAGGGCCTTTCTGACCGGCCAGGACCTCCCGGGCTTCGGCGTAGTTCGCGACGGAGGTCGGGGCGAGGTGGATCACCGGCGGCATCGACACGACCGGCAGGAGATTGGTGGTGAGGACCTCTGTCACGGGCGGCGGCTTGAGGTACAGGCCGGATGCCGCCGAGACGCCCAGCCTCAGCAGCGCGGGCGCGGCGTCCGCGTCGAACCTGCTGGTCTGCTTGCGGATGACAATCGTGCGCGAGGCCCGGCTGTCCGCGTCCGGGAAGCCGGCCTTGATGTCCGCCCACCACGCTTCCCCCTGCTTCGGGTGGGACAGCACCAGGATCACCGGGGCGTTCCCCGACAGCCACAGGTCCAGGTCCCGCTGGTCGCACAGGTACCGGAAGGAATAATCGTCCTCGAACGCGAACCGCCGGTCCTGTGCCTTGCTCTGGACCAGCAGAACCTGGTTCAGCAGCGCTCCCGTCCCTTGGTCGACGAGGTCGATGTGCCCGTCAATGCCGTGGTCGACCCGGCGCGGGTGGAAGATGAACCCCATCTCCAGGCAGCGCATCGAGATCAGCGCGATCCCGCCCTCGCCGATCATTGTCGACTTCGTCACCGTCTTGCGCTCGGCCACCGATTCCCCTCCGCTGACCCAGCCAGCCACCAGCCCCAAGGAGCGCTGGGTCGGCTCCCCGTTGCCCTGGGCGCGCCGCACGATCCGCGCCGGCCTCCCGCCCGTCAGCGCTGCCCAGACACGCAGACTAATAGAAGGGTCTGACATTCCAGCCTTGTCATTGCTAAAGGCGCTCCTCCCGCGTCGGGCGACGCCTGCGGATCCAGCATCCGTTGGCCGCCTAGTCGCTATGCTCGCGGGTACGGATGGGCGCTGCGGTCCCAAGGCGTCGCCAGCCTCGGCGAGATCGACACCCAGCGCTGCGAGGCATACCTCTTCCACCGGCGCTATATGCTTGACGAGCACGGCGCCGTGGTCGGCGACAGCAGCCCGAGCGTCCGCCGCCGGGCCGCGCAGGCCGTCATCGACCTGCTCAACTACGGGGAGCTGTTCACCGCTTACCGCCCCGCCCCTGGGCCTGCGTCCCTGGGGCGGGGCCTCCTCCTCCACAATCGCGGAGATGTCCGGCAGGCGCGCCATGAACTCGACCCGCCGCTCACCGACGGCATCCTGCAGCCCATGCTCGCGGCGGCCCTCTGCCTCACCTCGGCCATCGGCCCTCATGCAGTTACGCTCAGCCAGCAGGTCAGGGAGGCCGACCACCTGTGGGGCTACAACGGCCCCGGGGAATTCGCCAGGCCAGCGCGTGCGCCCGTCGCCGAGATCGCCCGGCTCCTGGACCGTTACCAGCGTGTTGACGTGCCGCTGCCCATGGTCCCCGGCCACATCGCCAGCGAGCGGCTCACCGCCGGATGGAGGCCGGACGACCCCCTGCTCACGGTCGGGCTGCATACGCTGGCCCGCCAGGCCGGCATCGCCAGGTTCAGGGTTCAATGGCTCAGCCAGCTGCACTCAGCCAGCTGCGGGAACCCGTTGAGGCGGCAGCCCGGTCAGTCGGCATTCAGGAGATGTTCGCTCGCCACGCGTCGCTTATTGACCGCGCCGACGGGCAGGGCGGGAATCGGCGAAAGCACCCTAAGGAGGACCTGGCGGAGGATGATGAATTGCACCATCGCCCAGCCGGAGGAGACATGGACTGGCTGACCGCTATCGCCTTGGGGGCGGCTGGCGGCGCGCTTGTTGAGGCGATAAACCTCTACGCGCGGGTGATTGCCTGGCAGGAGGCGCGGCACGCCGCCCGTGGCAAGGGTAAACGTGCACTGCCTAAGTTGCGGGCGTTCGTTGATCCCCCGGCCGACCTGCTAGCGGCCGTGACCCGGCTCGCGCTCGGGGCCTTGGCCGGATGGGTGTTTCACGCTCAGCTCATGGGGCCAGAGGCTGCGGTCGCCGTGGGAGCCGCCGCGCCCGCAGTCCTGCGCCAGCTTGGCACCTTCCGGATCGTGCAGAAAGCGGCCCTGGACGACGAAGACACGGCCCTATCCCGTCAAGACGGGCAGGAGCGCGTGCACCAGCGGCAGGCGATCGAGTGACCAGCCGCTCATTCGCCCGTCGCTACTGGGCATCGGTCACCGGAGCCAGCAGCGGCAGTGGTCGTGCCGTCCAGGGGGAATGGCGAGCTGACCGCAGCCTGGGGCGTCGCTACCTGGCATCCCTTCTCGGCCGGCCCCCCGAAAGCGCCGCGGGCGGTCCTGCCGCGACTGCAGTCCTTCCCGGGAAGCCGAGAGTAGGCCACCGGCCTGCGGGTTTGCGCACGACACCCCGAGCGGTTCCCGGGCGAGGCTCACCCCGGCCGCCCCGGCCTGGTGAGCATGACCGCGGTGCCGCGCGGAGGCCGCCGACGGGCGGCGCGCCGGAGCTAAACGGGGCTCTGCGTCGTTCGACAGGGGGTGTTGCCGCGCGGCTCCGCCGGACATCACTGCGTGCCAGGCTGGTCACGGCGCTGTTCGCCATGGTCATCGCCGCGGTGACGGTCCTCAGCGTCGTGTCCGTGACCTTCATGCGCAGTTACCAGCTCGGCCAGGTGGACCAGCAGCTCAGGAACCCGGCCAGGCAGCAGGCAGCGATGAAGGCCGTCAACGGCTTCCTGAGCGGTGATCCGTCAGGGGCGCAATCCAAAGCCACGCTGGCCGAGGCGGGGTACGCGGTCTTCTGGATCCCCAGCAGCGGCAGCCCGCAGGAGATCGTGCGGCCAGCCCAAGGCGCTCCCGGCGCGGTGTCCCAGGACCAGGTGCTTCCGGCGCAGTCCCTGTCGGCCGTCGCAGGGCAGCTCACCGCGAACCACGGGCTGACGACCACGGTTCCCGGGCAGGCATCCGGCGACCGCTGGAGGGTGATCAGCGTCGGCGTCAGCGGCAAGGCAGGCACCGTGATCATCGGGGAGGACGTGAGCAGCGTCTACGCCACTATCGGGCAGCTCACCGAGGTGAACCTAATAGTGAGCGGCGTGATCGTGATCGTGCTACTGGTCGCCGGGTTCGCGGTGGTGCGGGCGAACCTGCGGTCGCTCACCGACATCGAGCTGACCGCGGGGCAGGTCGCCGCCGGGCACCTGGACCACCACGTGCCCGAAGGTAACTCGCCCACCGAGATCAGCTCGCTCGGCCGGTCGCTAAACGCGATGCTCGCGCAGATCGAGCGGGCGTTCCACGGGCAAGAGGAGGCTGAGCAGGCGGCCCACCAGTCAGAGGAACGGATGCGGCGGTTCATCGCCGACGCCGCCCACGAGCTGCGCACGCCGCTGACCGCCATCCGCGGCTTCGCCGCGCACTACCGCCTGCACGGCGGCGCGAGCCGACTGCGCCCGGGAACTTCCGCACCGGAGAACACCGGAAGTGGCGAGACCGTAGCCGACGGTGTCGGCGGGGAAGGCCAGCACCCAGTCGTCAGAACGGATGCTGGTTTCTCCATTCCGGACAGCGCTGCCTCTGCCGCTGGTGACGCACGGGAGGGGCTGTCGCCCGAAGAACTCGACCGCCTCATGAGCCGGGTAGAGTCCGAGGCGACGCGGATGGGAATGCTCGTCGAGGACATGCTCACGCTCGCTCGGCTCGACCAGCAGCGACCGCTTAACCACGGGCCGGTGGACATGTTCACACTGGCCGCCGACGCTGTGCATGACGCGCGGATCGTCTCGCCGGGGCGGCCCATCGACCTTATCTTCACGCCAGGCAGCGCCCCGATCGTCGCGGATGCAGACGAGGCCCGGCTCCGGCAGGTGCTCGCCCACCTGGTGAACAACGCGATCACGCACACGCCGGCCGGGACCCCGGTGCGGGTAAAGATCTCCATGGGAACCTTGGAGACCCACCAGCCTGCCGAATCTGGGCGGACCCGGCCGACCCTGGCAGCGGTGGCTGGTGAAGCAGACTCCTGGGCCGATGGAGCCGCTGAGGCGGAGCGCCTTGAGCGGGCGGTGCCTGCCGTGGTGATCGACGTCGAGGACGACGGCCCCGGGATGACCGCCGAGCAAGCCCAGCACGTCTTCGAGCGGTTCTACCGGGCGGACGCGGCGCGGAACCGGGCCTCGGATGGCAGCGGGCTCGGGCTTGCGATCGTGGCCGGGCTCGTCGCCGCGCACGGCGGCACGATCTCGGTCCGCACCGCGCCGGGACAAGGAGCCGACTTCCAGGTCAAGCTGCCCCTCTCACCTGATGTCCTCGCGCCCGAAGACCCCGATCCGGAGGACTAGCCCGGCCTTGCACGTCTCTCGCCAGACCAAAGGGCTGCCTGTCCAGCAACGGCCAGCAATGCAGAGCCGGGATTAAGTGATGCTAGTCACACCTGACCTCGCAAAAGCAACACAGTGCACCATATGCAATGCGGTCCTCGTCGCCAGCGGATTCCTAAATGAATCGCGACATGACCATCACTGCACACTGCGAGTGCGGAAAGAAACCGTGACTTCGGGTACGCCTTCGCGACGGCCGACGGCGCCGTGGGCCGCATCCAGGAGTCCGAGGTGACCGGTGCCGGCTGGTACCCGCTCGCCGAGGCCGAGCGCCTTGTCGGGCACCGCATCCGCCGGGCAGTGAGCGCGCCGCCCCAGATCGGCTGACCGGCCGCGGCTGAGTGCTTGCGGCCTTCGCCTTACGACGGGACGCCCCCGCGTAACCGGTCAGGGCGTTGTGGCGTATGCCTGCCGGGCAGCTGCGGGAGGGATACGGTGAGCGGGGTGAGTACCGTTTCTGATGTGCTGTATTTCTGGCATGAGGCCCCTGTTCCGGGCGGGCTGGAGATCACCCAGGTGTACGGGTACCTGCTGTGCCCGCAGACCGGGCGGGTGCTCGTCCAGGACGACGAGGGAACCTGGAACCTCCCCGGCGGGACTCCCGAGGCGTGGGACGCGGACCTGACCGCGACGCTGGTGCGGGAAGCGTTCGAGGAGAACCAGGTGCAGGTGGGCGCGACCGCCTACCTCGGCTACCAGGAGGTCCACCGCCCCGGCCGCGCCCCGTACGCGCAGGTCCGGATGACAGGGGTGATCGAGGAGTTCGCGCCGCGGGCGCCTGACCCGGACGGGGGGCGCACCTACCGGCGGCTGATGACCTCGCTTGAGGCTGCTCCTGACGTGCTGGGCTGGGGCGAGCCCGCGGTCTTGCAGGCGCGGGCCGCCGCGCGGGTGGCGCGGGCGGAGTGGCGGCTGCCGGTTGACGCCCCGGCTGCGCCGGGCTACGTGGACTGACCGGCCACGGTCGCCCAGGGCGCGAGCCGGGTGAGGAAGGCCGCGATGCTGGCCTGGTAGTCGTAGCGGGCGGCGGTCAGCTGCCGCCCTGCGGCGAGCAGGCGGCGGCGCTGTCCGGGGCTGGCGGCCAGGGCGCGGCTGATGGCGGCAGCCAGGGCACGGGGGTCGCCCGGCGGGGCGGTGTAGCCGGTGCTGCCCTCGGTGACGATCTCGGCGAGCCCTCCCGCCGTTGTGGCGATGACCGGGGACGCCCCGGCGGCGTATGCCTCCAGCGGAATGCGGCCGAACGGCTCGGCGCGTGAGGGGACGACCACGGCGGTGAGGCGGGGGTCGGCGAGCAGGCCGCGGATCGCGGGGCTGAAGGTGGTGAGCAGGGTGACGTCATGTCGTCCGGCGGTGATCCGGTGCGCGAGATGGTCCTGGTAGGGGGTCAGGGGCGGGCCGTCGGCGACCGCGCCGAGAACGGTGTGCGGGACGGGGACCTGGTCTGCTCTGAGGATGGCCAGGGCGTCGAGAAGATCATCGAATCCCTTGTACGGCTCTGCCCGCCCGTAGGACAGCAGGAACCCGCCGTCGGCAGCCGACGGCAGGAGGCCCGCGGTGTCCTGGGGTCCGGGGTGCTGCTCGGCAGGGGCGAGGCCGTTGACCAGGTCCGTGACGGCCTCACCGGGGATCCCGTAGGCGCTGACGAGGTGCTGGCGCATGTGGCGTGATGTCGCGGCGATGCGCCCGCCCGCGCTGGCGGCGGCCAGCAGCCCGGCGCGTTCCCACTCAGCCCGCTCGCGGTCAGCGGGGGCGTGCAGTGCCGCCGTGGCCCGCGCGACGTTCACCAGCCGGGCGCGCTGGCCGACCGGCAGCAGCGGGGCGAGGCCGTAGAACGGGGCGTCGAACGCGATGACGAGCGACCGGGCCGTGTCCAAGAGGATGACTTCGGTCACGGCGGCGGCTGCGGCGCTCGCGCGGCGGAAGTGGCTGAGCCCGCCGAAGCGGGTCATTCCCGCTGAGCCGTTGTCGACGGGGACGACGGCGCCTCCCGCGCGCTCGACGATGGCCAGGCTTTCCTGGTGCCATGGGTCGTCGTACTCGCTGCTGGCGGGGACGAGCCTGACGGGAATGACGGTCAGGCAGACGCCGGGTGCGAGCAGGCCGGCCAGGATCTGGAGGAAGGCGCGGTTGGAGCGGCCGGCGCCGGTTCCCCAGCCGTAGAAGCCGTCGTGGAGCGCCACGATGACGGCAGGGCCGCGGGCGGTCATGCTGGCGTCGCGGCGAGGCCGGCCAGCCGGTCGAGCACGCGACGGAGGTCGTCGCGGCCGGATATGTCGATTCTTTCGGGGATGCTCAGTGCGGCACCCAGTTCGGGGCAGGCCGGTCGGAGGGCGCGGGCGGGGTCGCGGTAGACGTCGCGGAGCCGGTTCAGGGCGGCGGGCTGGTTCCAGGGGTGGCCAGGGCGGAGCCGGCCGGCGCGGCGGCTGAGGCTGGCAGCCGGGTCGAGGTCGAAGACCGCGTACACGTCGGGCAGCAGGAGGGTGCCGTCGTCCAGGTGGCGGGCTGCCCACCGGGCGCGGCGGGCGAGCAGTTCCCCGCCGTCGTCGGCGGTGCAGGCGTAGGACAGGGAGCTGAGCCAGTCGCGGTCGGCGTAGACGACGGGACAGCTGGCCAGGCGGGCGGTGCACTGGGCTGCCTTGCGCAGCCAGTTGGCCTGGTGCGCGTCGTCGTCACTGATGGCCGGGTGGTCGTGGATCTCAAGTATCGCGTCGGTGTCGCTGGTGTACTCGCCGACGACGCTGTGCCCGAGGGCGGCGAGCGCGGTGGCCGTGGTGGTCTTGCCCGCGCCGGGCATCCCCTCCAGCACGATCAGCCTGCCGCGCGGTACGGGCGGGAGGCCGGGCTCAGAACAAGGTCTGCTGGCTGTCATCGGAGGCTCCTGTCGCAGGGAGGGCGGTCAGGATCAGCCCGGCGGGCGGGGCAGTCGCGTCCGCGCTGGGGCGGATGGCCCAGCCGGCGGCGCGCCGCATGTCCGCGAGCAGCGGACCGGCCGGGGTGTCGAGCAGCAGGTCGCGGCCGATGACGAGCCTGACCTGGCCGGCAAGGACCGCGCCGTCGCTGATGCCGGTGACCTCCCGGTAAGCGCTGACGTCCTCCTGGTCGAGACCGAAGTCGGCGGCCTGGTCGGTGATGGCCTCCGGGAGGGGCCGCACGGGGCCAGGCCAGCGGGCACTCTCGGTGACCTGCTTGCGGGCGGCGGCGACCTGCGCGGCCCGCTCGGCCGGCGGGGGCAGGTCGTGCCAGGCGGCGGCCTTGACGACAGCGGTGATCCGCTCGCGGGCCAGTCCCGCGGCCGCTATGAGGCGCTCGGCCTGCCGGACGGGCACGTACGGCCCGGCGGCCAGCATGGTGAACGTGATCGCGCCCTGTTCCAGAAGGCGGTCCCTGCCCCGGTCGGCGGCGGTCAGCCCGATCTTGACCAGCCCGGGGCCGAACCACGCGAGGTACAGGCGGTACTCGCGGCCGTCGTCGCCGAGCGCGGCGTCCTTGGCGATCTGCCGTCCCCGGTCGGCCAGCGCGCAGGCCGGGCACTGCGCGTCGGTCCCCCTGGCCGGGATCTCAGCCCTGGCGGCGCAGGGCCTGCGGGCGGTGCCGGCCCAGGCTCCGGTGCACCGGCGCGGCCCGTCCAGGTGCCAGCTGAGGCTGGTACCTGGGCCGGCCGGGCGGCGGGTCTCGGGGCCGGGCAGGGCGGCGGGGTCACCCGGCAGCTGCGAGGCGGTCAGCACAGGGCGGGCCGATTCCCAGTGCAGTCCCGTAAAACGCCAGGCGGCTGCTGGTGCGGTCACGCTCGTACCTCCGGTACAGCTGGGCCAGTTCGCCGTAGCCGGCGAAGTGGGCGATGTCGGCAAGCGCCTCGCCGGGATTATCGGGCATGTGCAGGTGATTGCGCAGCGCGTCTCCGCCGGCCTGCGCTCGGATACGCGCCTTGGCGTCCCAGCCGCCGGCCGCAGGGTGCCGGGCGAGAAGGGTAAGGACCTGGGTCGGGCCGCTGGTGAGGTAGGCATCCCGCTCGGCGACGTAGGCGGCCCCGTATGCCTCCGGGTACAGCCGCCGCGTGTCGGCCGTGGTGAGGACCAGCTCACGGTCGGCGAGGATGTCGAAGTCCCTGGCGAGCAGGCTGCGGATGAGTCCCGCCGGCGCGCCGGGCTTGATCAGCGCGAGGGACAGCGCCGTGGGCGGCCAGCCCGCCGGAGGGCCGGGTGACCGCATGGCGGCGGCCCAGCGCAGCAGGCAGCCGCACGGGCCCGGTTCTGTCCCTGGGTGGCCGGGCGGACTGGCGGCGGCCAGCGCGAGCGCCCGGCCGACGCAGTCCGCGCACGCGCCGCCGCCCGCGCTGACGCGGGTCCCGGTGGCAGCGAGGGGGCGTCCCGTCCGGTAGGCGGCCCACCAGGCGTCCCACGGGTTCGGCACGCGCGTCCCGCCGTCCCCGGCCGGGGTGCCCGACAGCAGCGTGTCGAGCGCGTAGCCGAGCAGCGCCTTCGCTGCGTGCCTGGCCGGCTGGAAGCTGGCCGCGCGGCCGGTCACGGCAGGCCTCCCGGCCGTGCCGAGACGGTGGCCGAGGTGTCGGCGGCCTCGGCGAGGACCAGTTCGGCCAGCCGCACGCCGGGCGCGCCGAGGGCGGGCATGACCTGGGCCAGCAGCCAGGCGGCGATCTGCTCGGTGGTCGTGTTCGGGACCGGGAGCAGCACGACGTCCCGGGCCGGGAGGCTGTAGAGGCTGTCCCCGCACTCGATGACGACCTGGCTGCCCTCGCGCTCGCAGCGGCCCCCGGGCGGAGCCGCAGGCATCAGGGTGCGGCGCCGCAGCGGCGCGATCGCGGCGGCCAGGGCCTTCTTGGCACTGGTGAAGTCGCAGACCATGCCGGCCTCCTCGGGCTCGCCGTGCAGGCGCAGCGTGACGGTGAACGAGTGGCCGTGCAGCGGCTCGAACTGCCCGCCGTGCAGCCCGGCGTGCGCGGCGGAGAACGCGAACTGCCCGCCCCCGCCGATCGTGATCACGGTCAGCGGCGCCCCGTCCTGCGGCGCGTTCACGGGGTGATCCCGGACAGGGCGAAGAACTCCCCGCGCGCCCGCGGGTCGTCCAGCAGCAGGCCGTGCAGCGCGGAGGTCACCGTCGTCGCCCCTCCGGCGCGGGCGCCCCGCAATGTCATGCACAGGTGCTCGGCGACCACGACGACCCCGGTCCCGGCCGGCTTGAGCTGCCCGTGCAGCCAGTCGGCGACCTGCTGGGTCAGCCGCTCCTGGACCTGCGGCCGGCAGGCGAACATCTCTACCACCCGGGCCAGCTTCGACAGCCCCAGGATCCGCTCGCCGGGCAGGTAGGCGACGTAGGCGCGGCCGGTGAACGGCAGGAAGTGATGCTCGCACAAGGACGTGAACGGGATGTCCCGCTCGATGACCATCTGCCGGTAGCCCTCGTCATTGGGGAAGGTCGTCAGGTCGAACGGCCGCGGCGTCAGCAGTTCCTCCAGCGCCCTGGCCATCCGCGCCGGCGTCCGGTCCATCACGCCGCCCAGGTCGACGCCGAGCGCCGCCAGCAGCGCCCCGGCAGCAGCCCCGGCGGCGACCAGGTCCGGTTCCGCCCGGCCGGACAGCAGGAACGCGTCCTCCACCGAAGCCGGGACGGTCACCGCGGGTCACCGCCGTCCGCGAAGTCGGCGGGAGTCCGCTCCAGCACCAGCCCGGCGCTGTCGGCGAACCGGATCGCTCCCGGCTTGCGGACCCGGACCCGCGCCCAGGGCGCGCCCCGGTCACAGACCAGGACACGGGCGACCTTCGTCGCCAGCGCCTCCACGGTGAAGCACTCCGACGCCTCCACCTCCGCGATCACCGCCTTGGCCGCCGCTCGGTAGTCCCAGGCGTCCGCCAGGTCGTCGCTGGCACCCGCCGGGCGGGCGTCGGCCCTGACCGCCAGGTCGATCACCACGTCCGAGCGGTCCCGCCGCTCCTCGGCCCGGCAGCCGATCACGCACCTCAGCCGGAGCCCCTCGATCTCGATCAGGTCCACTAGCTCCAGCCCCAGCTCGCGCGGGACTTCCACCTCCGCCCCGGTGTCCGGGGGGCTAGTGCTGACTGCGCCCATCAGGGTCTCCTTCCGCGGCATCCGCGGCGCTTTCGGCCGCTGACATCACCGTGAGCGGGCGCGGAGGTCACGCATAGCTGGCGGCCGGACGCAACCCGTGTTGCGGCATCTCCGCAACCCCGCTGGGCCTGTACCGAGAGTCCTGGCGGTGTTACCGTGCGGAGCGTGGACGCGCACAGCCGCGAGAAGACCGCCGGCGGCCTCCGGGCCAGGGCAGGACAACAGGGATGGTCACCGTGGCGGCTCGCCCAGGCCGTCCACCAGCAGGCCGGCTCCCCGACGCTGCTGATGGCCTGGCGGCTGGCCACCGGGCAGACCCAGGAACAGGTCGCCGCCGGGCTGCGCGGCCTCGCCGCCGACCGGGGCACTCCCTGCGCTCCCGGCCCCAGCAAGCAGCAGCTATCGCGGTGGGAAAATGGGCATGAAGTACCCGGAAGGTTCTACGGGCCGCTGCTCGGCCTGTGGTACCGCACCACCAGCGACCGGCTCGGCCTGGCCGATGACGACCCGATAGTGACCCTGAACGCACCCGCAGCAGCGGCGGCAGAGGAGGACGACGACGTGGAACGGCGCCGGTTCTTGCAGGTAGCAGCAGTAACGCCGCTCATCTCTGCCCTGGATCAGACACGCCGCCGGATGAACGCCGACCTCCGGCACGTCCTGCCCGCTGACGAGGTCACCCGCTGGCACGACATCGCCGACGCCCACACCGCCGCCTACGGCCAGCAGCCCCCTGCCCAGCTCCTCGCGAGCCTCCAGCCTGATCTGTCCGACCTCGCCGACCTCACCAGCGACTACCCCCGCGAGCGCGACCTGTCCCTGATCGCCTCACAACTGTGCGGCCTCACCGGGGCGCTGCACACCGACCTCGGCAACGACCGGCAGGCCAGCGACTGGCTCCACACCGCCGCCCGGCACGCCGCCCTGTCCGGCGACACCACCCAGCAGTACTGGGTCGCCACCGCGCAGGCCATGTCCGCCCTGTACGGGCCGCGGCCCGACCAGGTCATCGCCATCGCCAGCCGTACCCGGGCCGAACTCGCCAGCCACGCCTGCGCCCCGGCAGCGCAGCTCGCCGGGCTCACCGCCCGCGCGCACGCCAAGGCCGGCCGCCTGGCAGCAGCCCGCACCGAACTCGGCCAGGCCGGGCAGATCCTCGCGAAGACCGCACCCGACAGCGGGTTCTTCGGGTTCCCCGAACGGGAGCTGCTGATGTACCAGTCCGGGGTCCTGACCTCCATCGGTGACCCCGCCGCCTTCGACGCCCAGACCGCGGCTCTTGACTCCTACCCGGCCGACGACCCGATGGACCGCCCGCTGATCCGCCTCGACCGGGCACGCCACCTCGCCACCCAGGCCCGCGACCCGCACGCCGCCGCCCAGACCGCCATCACTGCGATCACCGACCTGCCCGCACCCCTGCGGGTCCCGCTGCTGATCACCCAGGCCAAGACCCTCACCCCCGTGATCGCGGCCATATCCCCGCAAGCTGCCAGCCAGTACCACGAAGAACTCACCGCCCTCACCGCTTAGCGACGCCATCTACGCGCCGAAGGGCGAGAGCACGCCAGCATCATGCCGCGCCGGCAGGCCATGAGGCTGCCAGACGCCCGCGCCCTGCGATCCCGGCCGGTAGACCCGGGCACCGAAGCCGTGCTCGACCAGATCAGCACACTGACCTCGCCCAGCGGCCTGTTCGTCGACCATGGCGTGCTGCTGTCGGCCAGCTACCTGTTCGAGTACCCGCTTCAGGGGGTCAGCAAGGCGGTGGGGCTGATCGGCCCGACCGGCTGGCGCGGCAGGCAGCGCGGCACCATCTCGGCTCACAGGTTCCGGCACACCGTCGGCACCCAGCTCGCCGAACGCGGCGCGAAACTCCACACGATCATGAAGATGCTCGGCCACTCCTCACTCTCTATGGGGCTGGTCTACGCCCAGGTCAGCGACCAGGAGGTCCTGCGCGACTACAAGGCCGTGCTCGAACCAGGCGCCGTCATCGCCGGCCCGCCGCCGACGAGCTGAAGTCCGGAACCCTGCCAGCTGAGGCCGTCGACTGGCTCAAGAGCAACTTCCTCAAAACCGAGCTCGAACTCGGCCACTGCCTACGACTTCCCGCCGAAGGCCCCTGCGAGTGCGACCTCTACCTGACCTGCGCCAAGTTCGTCACCACCCCCGACTACGCACCACGGCTCCGCGCCCGCCGCGAGGTCGAGGAAACGCTCGCCCTGGACGCCGCCGCCCGCGGCTGGGACCGCGAGGTCGAACGCCACCGGTGCACCAGCCAGCGGATCGAGAGACTGCTCTCCGACCTGGGCCAGCCCATCGGCGAACCCGGCGATGCCCTTCCGCGAGACCTGGACGGGCCGGAAGGCTAACCGGCCCGCATCTGCGGGCGCCGCGAGGATGTCAACGGCACGCCGAGGACGACTGGCCCGCTTGACTCCATCCGCATAAGTCGATTTGTAGTGAATTGATCACCGTGAGTCCGTACGATTTTCCCGAGACGGGCGGGATAGGGGACGGGAGTGTCCGAAATACAGGGGTCAGCGATAGCTGATGTGGTGCGGGACATCGTGGCCGAGGTGGCTCCAGCGGAGTTGCCCGTTGCCGACGGGCTGCGTCAGCTCGGTGAAGACGGGGCGGTACGGCGGCTGGCGCGCCGGCGACGGCGGTCCGAGCCGCTGGGGTTCGGCCTGGGAGAGATAGTACCGCTGGTCACCCCGGTGCTGTGGATCGCGCTTGACGAGGCGGTTCGCCGTTGTGCCGATGACGTGGCCGACGGGCTGCTGGCGTGGGCGCTGCGGCTGCTGCGGCGGGTCTTCCGCCGGCCGACCCCGCCGCGGTCCGTCGGGCCGTTCACGCAGGGGCAACTCCAGTTCCTCCGCAAGCGGGTCCGCGAGCTCGCGCTGGAGTACGGACACGACCGCAAGGACGCCGAAGCGCTGGCCGAGCGGCTCGTCGCCAGGGTCGTCCTGCGGCAGGAGAGCACCCGGTGACCGCCGTCCAGGAGCACGCGCCCGGGAAGGGCCCTGCCGCTGCGCTCGTCGGCGAGCGCTTCGCCTGGTGGGGAACCACCGCCCGCTTCGCACTGCTGCTCGTCCTTTTCCTGGCGAGCAGCGTGGGCTTGCTTGAGGGCCTGGCAACAGACGCGTATTCGCTCGGCCTGTACACCCCCAAGGACGGTTACGGTTCTAGCGGGTGCCTGATGGCCGCGGGCGTGAACCCAGCCGGGGCAGACCTGGCCAGCTACCTGACCATTCTCCGCGGAGACGGCGCCTTCAGCGCGTGCATGGCCAGGTACGCGTGGATCCTTCCGGGGTGGCTTCCGTGTGCGTCCCCCGTGCTGATGGTGAGCGCCGCCGCCGCGCTGTACTGGCTCCTGCCAGCATGGAAGGGACGCCGCAGCAAGTCGGTGATCATCGCCGACGACGATCCGCTGGCGCGTGACCTGGCCGGGCTGGTGGCAGAGGCCGGGGTGGCCACGGACGCCGGGCTGCCCCGCCCGCTAGCCTTCGCGATCGACCCGGCCGCGACCACGACTGGCGCGGTGGTCTTCGGCCGTCCGCGCTCGCACACCGTGCGCCTCGACTTCGGCCTGATCTCGCGCAGGCTCCAGGAACCGGAGCGGTTCCGCGCCGTGGTTTTGCATGAGCTGGCGCACATCCGCAATGGCGATGTCGGCATCACCTACGCGACCGTCGCGGTCTGGCGCGTGTACCTGATCGGCGTGCTGCTGCCCGGCGTCATCACCAACGTCTGGGAGCTGTTCTCCAACCAGGTGCTTGGCGTGGGACGCCAGTCGGTGTGGTGGTCCGCGGCGCAGCTGACGAACGAACGCGATCTCCTGCTTCTGGTCGTCACTTTCGTGCTCGTTTACCTGATGCGCGCCGATATCTTGCGGCGCCGCGAAATATCGGCTGATAGCGCCGCGGCCCGCTGGGGCGCGGCGGCCAGCGGCTGGGAACATGGCGGTGAGCCGGGCCGTGCCCTCCGCAGCGGTCTCGGGCGGGTTCTGGCGGCGTTCGCCGAGCTATGGCGCACGCACCCGGACTGGGTCCTGCGGCGGGACTCGCTCACCGATCCCTCTGCTCTGTTCGAGGTCTCGTCGCTGCAGATGCTCCTCGTCGGCGCCGCCACCGGGGTGGCCCTTTCCACGCTGCAGGATGCCGTTGCCACGGTCGCGCCCAGTGTTTCCTGGGCAGGCGCTGCGGCAACCTGGCTGCTCGGCGGCCTGGCCGCCGTCACCTTGACGGTCGGGCTGTGGCCCCTGGCAATGCGTGCCGCCGCCGGGACTCGCGGCCAAGCCGACATCGGCCCGGCCGCACTGAAAGCAGGGCTATGGTTGGGCGCCGGACTCGTCGTCAGCGAGCTGATGCTGTCCCAGGCCAGTGTCCTTCACTGGCGGCCCGCGCAGCCGGCGTTCCTGCTCACGATACCGGTCCTCGCGCTCATCGCCGCGCGGTGGACCGCTGAGTACGCCGGGCTGGCTGTGCGGACATGGCGCCAGGTCCGCCTGTCGGCCCTGGCCGGGCTGGCCGTCACCTGGCTGCTCTTCGCGCTCGGCCTCGGCTGGTGGCAGGAGCAGATAGGGCTGTGGGCCCAGGGATACCCGCTGGCGACCACGGCGGAGGTGGAAGCCATCTTCCCGGGGAAGGGGATGACTGGCCACTTCGGCGCCCTCAAAGTGCTCATGGATGTGATCAGCTTCTTCCCCGATGAGAACGCGTTGCTGTTCATCATCACGGGGGCAGCGCTGTGGCTCGTGCCGCTGCTCACCGTGGCCTGGTCTGCTGGACGTAGCGGGCCTAGGCCAGCAGTCGGCCTGCCGCGGCTGCGGCTCGTGGTCGGCGCAGGCGTGGCCGGGGGCGTGTGCTGCTGGGCGGTCGCCATAGCGGGCATCCTCATACTGCGCAGCTGGCACGTCCCGTTCAACGACAGGTTCGGGGCATATCTGGGGCTTTTCATGGGCTGGATGGTCGCTGCCGCCGCATCAGGCGCGGCTGCCGCCGCGTGCTCCGGGCGGGCGCTTTCACGTGATTACTGGCTGACGGCAGGACTGTCCGCTGCGGGCGCGGCGTCGCTTCTGGGTTTCGGCGGCGTCTACCTGCTGACGGCGGCCGACGGGTGCACCGGGCCGCTGACAGCGGTAGCGGACACCTGCGCATGGCGGCCCGTTAACGGATGGACGGATACGCAGTTCCTGCCCCCATTCGTCTGGGTCCTGGGCATGTTCGCGGCCGCGGCGCTGGCGCTGGCCGCAGCCGGGATCACTGCCGTCTGCGGCCGGGTAGGACAACTGCTCAGGCCAGCCACGGACAACCCGGAGCCAACCCTGCACCCACCATTGACCACGGCGCCGCGGAACCGCGCTCGGGTGGTCGGGCGGGCCGCCGCTGTCCTTACCGCAGTCTGCGCCATAGCCCTTATCGTGGCCGTACGCGGGTTCCCGTCCGCCAGCGCCTTCTCTGCCGCCCCCGCCAGCACATCGACTGGACCGTATTGGGCTTCAATATCACTCGCCGACCCCGCGTCTCCCACACTGCGGCGAGAGCAGGTATGGGCGTGGTTTGATTACGGAGGAGAGAGCGCACTGGACGGCCTGTTCAACGCCGACGTGTCCGCCGCCTCGGGCGTGCTCGCCTTGACCCCCGCCTCTGATGCCGCCTACCCCCAGGCACTGGCGCATGCCGAGCACGAATGCGCCGGCATCGCCGACATGATCCAGCAGGCGGATCGCTATTTCCCGGTTCCCGATCCCAATCTGCAGCGGCAATGGCGGGCCGTGCAGGCCCAGTCAGCGACGGGGGGCCGCGACTGCCTGCACGCCTTCAAACAGCAGAGCCTGCCGCTGCTCACCGCCGCGATGAACGAATTCGTCACCGCTACAGGAAACTCGAACACGCTGTTTGCCCAGCTTGCCGCCGACGCTAAGAACGCATGCCGCGCATGCCTATTAGGTGCTGTGCTGGCGCAGGGTGGTATCGATCCGCGCCAGCGAGGCCATGGCTTCAACGTGCCCGATCTGCGCGTGGCAGCGGGCGCTGGTCAGTCAACTAGGTAGTGGGCTTCGATGTAGGCGACGGTCGAGTCGTAGGGCTCGCCGACCGGCTTCAGCATGTACCGGCGGAAGACCGCGGCGGTGGCGCGGCGGACACCTCGGCTGCGGGCGTCGGCGTTGTCCCAGGGGCGGGCGAGGGTCTGCTTGACTACCTGGTCGATCTCCTCGGCCAGGTTCCGCTCGGTCACCGTGAGGCCCTCCGGCGCGTGGTCGCGGATGATCCTGGACAGTACGCCGACGTGGTCTTCGTCCA
>Ga0102924_1002459_pt1 | contig 20205 bp, 19 predicted proteins | sample PaiPotPPM11metaG_FD_80116 | JGI IMG/M metagenome (GOLD analysis project Ga0102924, IMG submission 80116) | Iron sulfur acid spring bacterial and archeal communities from Banff, Canada, to study Microbial Dark Matter (Phase II) - Paint Pots PPM... ...
ATACGATTCGATACGGGCTGGGCCTTGGCATGGAAGTCCTCCATGCCTACCCATGTTATTCTAATGCGGCTCAGCAGGGCAAATCAAATACGTTAGTGTATTTAAGAAATATGGTACTTAGGTCCGGGAGGCGCGTGGGAAATCGCTAGTCTTCGACAAGGCCCGCAACTTTTTCAACCAGCATCAAGAGTAATTCGCGGTCAGCATCCGTCAGGCGGGCCGATATTTTCTTCAATTTCCGTAGGAAGCTTGCCTCCGGCAGTGAAGCCGGTTCGTCATCCTGTTGAAGAATCTCATTCAGGGTTTCGTCGGGGATTTCACTGGAACCGGTGGACTCTAAGTCCTCCGTATAAAAAATCAAATACAGGGGTACTTGGAGCGCCTCCGCAAAACGCTGGAGCGTTTCCAACGAAGGCATCACGTGACCGTTTTCCAACCGGGAAACGTGCCCCCGCAACAGGCCCGTCCTCCTTTCAATGTCACCTTGGGTTAATCCTTTCTGAATGCGAAGCATTCGGAGTCGCCGTCCGAGCGACTTATGAGCTGGAGACTGCGGCGTTGCGGAACTCCGAACAAGATCTCTGCTCATCACTCCCCCTGGAGCTAGAATGCCCAGGCGCACGGTGTAAAGGGAATGACGCAACAGTACTGGTACTAAGGGAATGCGTGGGTTACAGTCCCAGCGCTGCCGCTGGCAAGCGCGGCATCATTGGCGCCGGCGGGGTGGCGGCGAGAGACGGGCAAACTCCGGGGAACGAGCGAGCCGGGAGGCAGGAACCAGTTCGATCTCCTCCCGGTCAAATTCGGGAAGGAAACGAGCGAGAGCAGCGAGAGTGGCAGGGTAAGGGTGACCAATGGCGATGGCCGCTCCCTGTTTCTTCACGACATTACAGAGCTGGCGCAACTGCCCCAACGTATAGTTGACGTTTTGAGAATCGTCCAGGAAAACAGACCGGTAGAAGGCCGGCACGCCCAGGCGGCGGGCGACATCCAAAGCGATCGTATCCGCTGTGGTCCGGCTATCAATGAAGAATAGGTGGCGCGAAGCCAACACGGTCATCACGCTTTCCATCAGGGCGGGATTCGTCGTCGCTTGTGACCCCATATGGTTATTGACTCCGGCCACGAACGGAACGGCGCCAAGGTCCTGTTCAACGGTGCGCTCCACCTCTGCCCGGCTCATGCCCGTGCGAATTTCGTTGGGGCTGATGCTGGCGTGAGACGAAGGTTGCGGCTGCATGGGAAGATGGAGCATCACTTCGTGGCCGGAACGATGCGCCATTTCCGCGGTCTCGTGGGCATAAGGAACTCGGGGCATGATGGAGAAGGTGAGCGGATAACGCAGTGCTGCTAGCGCATGGGCCGCGGTCAGGTTCTGGCCTAGATCGTCAATGATAATCGCGGCTTGCAGGATGCGCGGGACTTCTACCAAGCGAATGCTGCAAAGCAGTTTCTTGCCATCTTCGATTTCGATTGTGGCCACAACTTTCCCGGATATATCGGCAAGCGGATGGATGCGAACCTGAACCCTCGCCGCCCTCGCTTCGCTCCGGATCGCATTGAGCACGGCCGGGAGGACGCGGGTGGTGACGACCACGTCTACAAATCGCCTTGCAGCCGGCCGCTCTTCCAGCGAAAGGCTCAATCCCTGGCTCTTAATCCAGACGTCTTCGCGACCCGCGCGCTCCACGGCTCTCACAAAAACCGGCAGGATGTTTCCGTGATGGACCTGCGCCTCGTGCCGGCCAGTCCTCTTGACTGAGGGTTTGCAAGCATTCCACGCGAGGCCGATGGCAATTAATAGAACCAGAATAGGTCGGCGGTGCGGAGTGATGTTCCGGATTGAGGATTGATTGTTGGACCAAGCTCCCATGTTGGCGCATGTATAGGACGCAAGCCTTCTGAACGGAGTCAGCGCCCGCGCCAAGTTCAAATTATGTTAATGAAAGGAGGAAAGAGCCACAAACAACAATCAAGAAAATCTTGAGAAAACAGGTTCCCGGGGAATCCTCTGCCTTATCTTGACTGCGAAACTTCAGGCATTGGCACGACCCGGTCGTTAGTTGTTCCAGCCGGGCGGGGAAATGGAAAAGCCAACCGAGCCTGAGCTAAGCCGCCTTGGTAGGTGAAGCTTTCTGCTTCAGCACTTCGATGGCTTTTTGAAGTTGAATGTCAGCTTTTGTTCCGAACTGATCTGGTTGCTCGGTCTGGCCAGCCGCTTCCATGGCCTCGGCTTGATCTTCTGTTGGCGAAAGAACATTCGGGGTTACGCCGTTATCCTCAATGGCTTTACCGTCCGGTCCGTAGTACTTAGCCACGGAAAGCAGCAGGCCGGAACCATCGCCTACTGGAATCGTCTTTTCCACAACTCCCACTCCAAAGCTCGGAACTCCAACAACGTCTCCGCGCTTGTCACAAAGGACGGCATCCGCCACAAGCTCCGCAGGGCCGGCCGTGGAACGGTTGATGAGCACGGCTAAAGGCATGTCGAAGACCGTTCCGGAGGGTTGGGCGGTGATGTCATGCCGGGGAGTCCGCTGGCCATAGGTATAAGCAATCAGGCCGCTCTTGATAAACAAGCTTGCCGTTTCCACGGCTTCATTCACGCTACCGCCCGCGCAATCGCGCAGGTCAAGCACAATGCGCTGGGCGCCCTGGCTTTGAAGTTCCTTAATTTTTTCCGAGATTTTTTCCGCCTCACCTTTGTCGAAGGCGGAAACTCTCACGTAACCGGCGCCGTCACCCACAAGCTTGGCCGTAACAGGAGCATCCTGTGGGATCACCCGTGTCAGGGTCATCTTTTGCGGCTCGCCCCGCGCTCCCTTCACCACCCACACATCCAACGCCGCACCGGGCTCGCCGGCCAATTCGCGATCAAGCTGAATGACTGAAAGTTCGCGCGAGGGGCGTTCACCGATACGATCAACCAGGTCTCCGGGCTTGATGCCTGCTTTATCTGCCGGGCTTCCGGGCAAAACAGCTACGACTGTTGCGAAGCCAAACTTCTTTGAAAGGAAAATCCCAACACTCGCCGGACCCGGATCGGGATGCGCCAGATACTCTTGAAACTCTTTAGGAGTGAAATAAGTGCTGTAAGGATCAAGCGCTTCAAGAAGCCCGCGAATCGCGCCCCGCGTGACATCCTGGAGATTGGGTTCGGTCACGTAATCGCTCTTGATCCGCGAAAGGACCTCGCTGTAAACACCGAGATCACGGTAGGTCTGCTCGTTGGATGACTCACTCTCGCCGAGAACCGATCCGATGACGGTATAGAGAACGAGAATACTTGTGACCAGAATTAAGGTGAAGCGAACGCGCTTGCTCATGCTTGATAAAACTCCCTCTGGGCGGCCTCAAGCCCCACATATTTGAGTATAGCATGGAGCGGACGAAGGCAATCCGCCCCTGGCTCATCTTCGCCTCAGCCTCAGTCAGCAAGACGGGTTTGAATCAGACGCACGTGGGAGCTCTAAGATGCCGCCATGAAGCTTTCGCGATGGCGTGATAAAGTGAAGCCCCGAACGACGCTGGAGGCGGACAAGTTGTTAAGATGCTGCCGAAGTTGCAAGGGCAGCCTCCCGCAGAAACTTGGTAGACTCCTCGGGCGGGGTGGGGTTGATGTAGAACCCTGTCCCCCATTCAAAGCCCGCCACCTTGGTCAGCTTGGGCATGATCTCGAGGTGCCAGTGGTAGTAATCATTGGAAGAATCCGGCACCGGCGAAGTGTGGATGACGAAATTGTAGGCCGGTTGCTCCAAGACTTTGTCGAGGCGCAACAGAATATCCTTCAGGACCCTCGCAAGCTGCTCAAATTCATGCTTCTTTGATTCCTCAAAGGCGGATTGGTGGTTTTGGGGAATGATGACGACTTCGAACGGAAATCGCGGGGCAAAGGGTGAGAGGGCTATGAACCCTTCGTTTTGCGTGATCACACGAATGCCGTTTTCTTGCTCCTGGCGGATCATGTCGCAGAAGATGCAGCGTTCTTTGTATCCGTAATATTCTCTGGACCCGTCTACCTCCTCAGCCACGCGCTTGGGGACGACGGGCAAAGCGATCAATTGAGAATGAGTGTGCTCCAGTGAGGCGCCCGCGGCTTCGCCGTGATTCTTGAAAATCATGATGTACTTAAACCGGCGGTCCTTCTTCAAATCCAGGATGCGGTCCCGGTAAGCCCACAGCACGTCCTCGATTTGAGGAATGGGGATGGTGGCCAGCGTCATCTGATGATTGGGGGTTTCGATGATGACCTCGTGGGCCCCGATGCCATTCATCTTGTCATAGAGACCTTCACCCTGACGGTTGAGCGTTCCTTCAATCCCAAGCGCCGGGAACTTATTGGGCACCACCCGCAAGCTCCAGCCAGGCGTGTTGCGAGCGCTCCCGTCGCTGCGATAAGCGTGGATTTCCGGGGGCGTTTTCAATTCATTCCCAGGGCAGAATGGACAAAACCCGGAGCCGCGGATTTCCACTTTGTCGCGGACAAAATCTGAAGGCCGTTTGGCACGGTCGGTGGCGATAATCACCCAGCGGCCCGTCACGGGATCTTTTCTCAGTTCAGGCAATTCATCCCCTCCAACAATTTCCAAAATGCCGGACCCTGCTTCAAGGCCGGGGTGAACCAGAGCTCGGCCGAGGGGTCCAAAACTTACCCTTTAAAAGCGTCCTTGATGAGGCGCAGCTCGAAACCGGACCCGGGACACCAAAGAACACTCACGATATCAAACCGGTAGGAAATATCCTTGCGGCCAAGCCTCATCATGAAGGTCTTCGCGGAACGAATGATCCGCTTCCTTTGTTCGGCGCTGACTGCGAGAGCGGGTGGACCCGCCACCATCGAGCTTCGCGTCTTCACTTCAACGAAGGCCAAAACCGGCCCGTCCCAACCTACCAAGTCCAGCTCACCGTAACCGGCGTGGGGACGACGGTTGCGGGCAATGACGATGTAACCCGACTGGCGCAGATGCCAATAGGCCAGGTTCTCCCCGCGCCGTCCACTTTCGAGGTGAGGCGCCCGCCCGCCTTCCAGCGTGGTGGGCATGTGGGACAGCTTGCCGGCGTCCCTCCGCGCCCGCCGGCGCTCTTTCCATGCAACCGCTTGGTACATCAGCCGGGCCATCATGCTCATGCCAGTCTCGCCGCCACCAACCCCATTAATAACGGAAAATCTGGATCATTTCTCGATTTCGGCAATCGTGCCATCAAGAATGTCCAGCGCAAAGTCAGCCTGATCGCGCTCCACCACAAGCGGCGGCATCAGGCGGAGAGTGCTATCGCCGCAGCCAAGCACCAAAAGACCCCGTTCAAAAGCGCGCTGAATCACCCTGTTCCGGCCTTCGGGGTTGGGCTCACGGGTCCGCTGGTCCTTGACCAGCTCAATGCCAATCATCAAGCCCCGGCCCCGCACATCCCCAACGGTACGATGCCGGGAAGGCCAGTCTGCAAGCCTGCCCGTAATATATTCGCCCATCTGGGCGGCGTTGGAAATGTATTTTTCCTGGAGCAGCCGAATGGTTTCGAGCGCCGCCGCGCAGCAAACGGGATTGCCGCCGAACGTGGAGGCATGGGCGCCCGCGCCCCAGCTCATGATCTCCGCGCGGGCAATGGTGACACCGAGGGGCATGCCGGAGGCAATACCCTTGGCCGTGATCAGAATGTCTGGAGCAACACCCTCGTGGTCGGAAGCCCACATTTTACCGGTGCGGCCCATTCCGCACTGGACTTCGTCAAAAATCAGGAGAATCCCGTGACGATCTGCGATCTGACGGAGCTTTTTCAAAAATCCGGGCGGTGGCACAACATAACCTCCCTCGCCCTGAATCGGCTCGACCACGATGGCTGCCACGTCTTCCGGCGGCGCCACGGTGCGGAATAAGAGTTTCTCAATCTCATCCGGACAGATGCAATCCCGCATACATTCCGCGCGGTCGCGGTTGTGGGGGCAACGGCAAGGATTGCCATACCGGGCGTGGTTCACGCCGGGCATCAGCGGACCGAAGCCCCGGCGTTGCGCGACTTTGCTCGAAGTAAGTGAAAGCGACCCACAGGTCCGCCCGTGAAAACAGTTGTAAAACGCGATGAAACGGTCGCGACGTGTGTAATAGCGGGCGAGCTTCAGCGCCGCTTCCATCGCTTCCGTGCCCGAATTCCCGAAGTACACCTTCTTTTCAAAATTACCCGGGGCAATTTCCGCGAGCTTCCCGGCAAGCTGCGCGAGCAAGGGGTAATAAAAATCTGTTCCTGACATGTGAATAAGCTGTTCGGCCTGGCGCTGGATGGCCCAGACCACATCAGGATGGCAATGGCCGGTCGAGACCACGGCAATCCCGGCGCTGAAGTCGAGAAAGGTATTGCCATCGACGTCCTCCACGATCATTCCCTGGCCGCTTTTTGCGACCAGCGGATAGTCCCGCAGATAAGATGGGGAAACATAGCGGCGATCCAGGGCGAGCACCTTTTGCGCTTCGGGGCCGGGCAATGGGGTTTTAATGTGCGGCATTCTACCTAACATTGGACACTTCCTCCGGCCTGGGCGCGATCAAACTGTGCCGGCCTCTGAATTGACCTTCGGTGGATGTTGGGGGCGAGTCTTCCTGAATCAGGTGAGACCGGTTGAGGTTCCCGGAAATCGGGCCAGACTCAAGATCTAACGATAATTCGCCCAAAGGGTCACAAAAAGGAGGGATAAATTAGTCGCCGCCGAAAAGGTTAGGGCGAGCGTTGAACGGCAGGCGGGTTCGCGGGGTGGCTGGGTTCATCGTGGCTTCCTTCAATTTCCATAATGTTGCTCTGTGCGGCCTCGCGGCTGGCGATATTACTTATCACCCGCATAGAATGCGAGATCAGATTAAAAAGATTCCTATATAATTGTGCTACTTTCGGAGAACAAATGCAATCGTGATGATTTGCGGATTTGCGGGTAGTGAACCAGGCCGGTACGGTCGGGCTATTTGACCTAAAGGGCGAGACAAACCCGCGGCCACGGCACCCAACTGCGCCCAACTGGTTCGAGTGCCTCGCAACGGCGGCTTGAATAAACTCCGGTGAGCCACCCTCCGTCAATGCAGCCCCACAGCGCCTTGGACCGACTCGATGAGCTTGGCGGAGTCATACCCAATGCCGTTCTTGAAAACGGTTTGCACCTTTTCGATGTCGCCGATGTTTGCGGCGGGATTGCCCTGGATCAATACCAGGTCGGCTTCTTTGCCTGGCGCGATGGTTCCGATCCTGGAGTCTTGTCCCAAAAATTGAGCCCCGTTTTCGGTAGCGATGTGGATGGCCTCGACCGGCGTGAACCCGGCCTCGACCAACAACTCGACTTCGCGCTGATCGCCGAAACCCGCCACAACTCCGCCATAGCCGGTGGGGTCCAAACCCGCCAACAGTAAGCCGCCTGCCTTCACGAAGTCGCGCTCAAAGCGCATTTCCTGGTGGAGATTGGTGAGCATGTTGGATTGGGTTCGTTGCCCGACAAGAGCTCGAATCGTCAGGTAATCAACCTGAGCGGGACCAGATAATACGCCCAGCACGCGGGGTTCAAGCGGCGGCCGGCCAGGAACTGAAATCTCAAACACCGGCATGGTGGAAGTCACCGCCACATGATGGCGGACCAGATCGTGGATCATGGTTTGGACCGGAGCGCTTTCCATGTCGAGCTTTGCCATGGTCTCTCCGGTGATCTGCTGGGAGGGACAAACGTCTGGCTTCTTGCCAGAAACAAATTCAGTATCAACAAACAGGCCGTGCTCCAGATCGTCAATCCCCAGAGCTGCGGCCTCCGTGAAACCGATGCTGCAAAGATGACCCGTCACCTTGATGCCGCGCGCATGGGCTGCATCGATTGCTGCCTTCAATTCGGCGCGGGTGATGTGCATGTAGGCTTTGAAGGATGTCGCGCCCTCTTGCGCCCAGTAATTGACGGTGCGCGTGGCATCGTCAGGGCCGGTCAGTTCATGCATGTTCGGAGTGTAAGCTCCAATGCCTTCAAGATAGGGTCCCGTGATGTATAGATTGGGCCCGGGTGTTCTCCCTTCATCGATGAGCTTTTTCAGGCTGAGGTCCGTATACGGCTCAATGCTGCCGGTGGTGCGCAGGGCGGTGACGCCGCAGGCCAGATACAAGCGTGGAAAGCTGAAGCCCATTTCGTTGTAGATGATCACTGGCCCATCGGCGCGGCGCTCCGCAACTTGGTTGGGATAGAAAAGGTGATCGTGCATCCCAACGAGGCCCGGGATGACGGTCTCACCTTGAAGATCGATCACCTTCGCACCGGCAGGCGGCGGAGTGGATGAAACATTTCCTATCGCCGCGATCCGGCCGTGATCGATCACGACGGTTTGATCCTCACGCGGCGGCGTGCCGGAGCCATCAATGACGCGTACGTGCGTCAGCGCAATGACGGGCGCATCGACCGTTACAAATTGCTGAGTGAGTGGAGAGAGTGCGGGGTGCGCCTGGCCGAATCCAACAACAGCAAGGAAGAAAGTGAACAAGAGGGCGGAAAACGCGGATCGCATGATTTGTTCCTTTCGGGTCTTTGACTACAAACGACTCCCCAGTGAACAGCAGACACTACTAATGTTCGACTTTTTCAGCACCTGCTAGACAATCCAAATCCGATTTTGCCACCCCAAACGTTCAGGCAGGCACGAGGCACGTTCCGCGATTCCTGAGCGGCACGACCGGAAACTCGTCATAGGCCTTGCCGTCCAGAAGACGGCCACTTGCTCCTTTTCGCAAGCCGCCCCACTGCTTGAAAAAGAATGCCACATCGGCCCTTCGGCATTGATCCCTGATCGAGATCACCCATTCCCGCAGAATGGGTCTTGCGCCCGGTCCACTCTCCCCACCCACAATCACCCAAGACATGCCGTTGAGATTGATGGCGCCGAGTGACTCGAGAAGCGGCTCAATGGAGAGAAAGCGCACTGGAACGCAGGCATCGCGAAGCTGTTTAATTCTCGGCAAGCCACATCTTTTGTTTTCGACGCTAACTCCCCACCAAATATTGGGGCATCCAGCGGCGAAGGCGAGCTCTCTGTTCAGAAGCCTTTTCATTCGTTCCGCGCGCTTCGTAAGAACCTGATAGGTGTGCCAGCGGGCGCGTGTCATCACCTTTGCGACCTCGATAATGTAGTCGGCAGGCACGTCATCGTGGAAAAGATCGCTCATGGAATTGACGAAAATCATTTTCGGCTTCTTCCACTCCAGAGGTTCAAAGAGCTTTTCCGGAACAAGCCGCAGATCGAAGCCTCGTTCGTATGGGTGTCCCTGTACTCCGCGAAATCTTTCTGCGAACACCTCCGCGTAGCAGTGGGCGCAGCCAGGGCTGACCTTGGAGCAGCCCCGCACGGGGTTCCAGGTGGCGTCCGTCCACTCAATTTTTGACTGTACACTCATTGATCTCCCAAGGGCTCAAGGTTCCCGGCCCTACAGGCGCCGACTCACGGAAACTTTACTATGTCCTGGCCTTTCAACCCCGTCTTTTTCGAGGTCACAGGGCGTACTTTAACTATTTCCCGGGATCTCAGGCCTTGGATGACTTGGCGGTAATGCTTCTCAAGAAATGGCAGCCTCCATGTTTTTTCAAGGATATGCTGGAACGCAACTTCCTGTCCGCCGAACTCCTTGGAGAGAGCCGTCTCGAGCTCTTCCAATCTCGGTGTTTCCGAGATCAACGGTTCCTGCGACTCTCCTGAAAAATCAAACGTACCGTCTTCGTCACCAAGCCGCCACATCACTTCCTTCATCATCAGCACTGCCTTCGGATGGTTGCTGACATGGAGCAGATAATACTTCGTCCGGTTGCCAGGGATTTTATCTTCCGGACCGAAGCAGATCTTGAAGGGGAACACGAACTCCCCTCGCAGCCGGGAGCAAAAGAAATCCAAGAAGTGTCGTTCCCGCACTCTTCCTCTTTCGTTCATAAACGGCTGCGTGCGCCAAGACCCATCGCCAAACAGCTTGTCCAACCGATGATAGACCGCCGGATTCGCGAGATCTCTATTAATCTGGTACCACATCAGATTAATCAAAGCTTCGGTTTTTTGACGCTCAAGAATCTGGTTAATCAGCGGAATCGAAAGCGGGTGACCGTAAGGGTCGATCATGAAAAAGGACGGCGCCAAGCTGTTGACCTGAGCCAAGATTTCTTCGATGAGGGCTTGGCTATCGCCGCGGAGGACTTGCACTTGAAGGCCACCCGAGTAGGGTTGGAATTGCTGCAAGCAGTTTTCCAATGCCTTTGCTTCGATCTCGTCCCTCTCAATCAAAATAACCGTCATCAACCGGCCAGACTTCGCCGAAACATAGTCTTTCCCCGCCCGAACCGCTATCGGAGCTGAGCCCTCGACTCGCTCTCCCTGAAACTCGTATTCTCCCCGCCCGGCATAGCAATCGAAGTAGCACAAACGCTGATTCGACGCGCCAAGGATTTGCGCCCAAACGGGCAAATAGCGTTGAAGGATTGCGTGCTTGATCCGCGAGACACGTTTGATATGCGGAAGCGTCTCCGTCGGTTCCATTTTTCCAGCTTCCGCGTCTTTTGAATCGTCCGACTCCATTAAAGCACCCAGCTCGTTATTCGCTTTTTCTTCGCTATGCCGATTCTACGGGGATCACATGCTCCCGTCAACACGAATCTCCAGGCTTTTACGAGTTGCGAAACCGATCACGGCCGAGGCCGCGTAAAGCCAAACCGCCGCAATCGTTTTGGGCGCAACATTCTAAAAGCCCGCGCGGGCGCCGCCCTTCTTCAGGTCCGGGCGTCAGTTATCATGGAAACCCAGGGAACTACTTGCGCCGCCAGCGCGTTCCGCCCTTGGTATCTTCCAGGATGACGCCAGACTTGGCAAGTTGGTCGCGAATCTGGTCGGATTGGGCGTATTTGCCGCTGCGCCGCGCCGCGTTCCGGTCAGTGATGAGCCGGTCAATTTCTTCATCGCTCAGCATCTCCACCACCGCGCCGGCTTGTGCGCCATTCCCATCACCGGCGGCAGCTTTCACAGCTTCCGTCGATACGGGAGCCGCGCCTGAATCCTTGACACGAATCAGGCCGTATTTCAAAAGCTTCTGATGATCATTCTCCTCGAGCACATTAAAGATCTGGTCCCAGCGCTTCAGCACATCCAGGAAGGGCGCCTTGTCACCCTCATGAAGCTGGCCGTGATCCATGGCGGTATTGCCCTCAGTCACAAGTTCGAAGACGGCCGCAAGTGCTTCGGCGGTATTCAGGTTGTTGTCCAAGGCGTCTTCAAAGGACCTTTGTGCTGTCTGGGCCTTCTCGATCAGTCCCGGATTCTCGCCCGCTGGCAGCGTTTCATTCTCGAGTCTCTGCCGGAAAAGCGCCAAGCGGGTAATGGAGTGCATGGCTTGCGCGATGCCGTCAAAGGTAAAGTTCAGCGGCTTGTTGTAGGGAACCGAAGCCAGCAGGTAGCGGATAGCGCTGGGTTTGAACCCTTTGGCAATCAGGTCCCGCAGGGTGAAAAAGTTACCCGCGGATTTGGACATCTTCTGTCCATTCACCATCAGGTGCTCCACATGCAACCAATAGCGCACGAACGGCTGGCCGGTGGCGGCCTCACTCTGAGCAATTTCGTTTTCGTGATGAGGAAAAATCAGATCGCTCCCGCCGGAATGGATGTCAAAGGTGTTACCCAGGAACTTCATGGACATGGCGGAACATTCGATGTGCCAACCGGGCCGGCCCGCTCCAAAGGGCGCAGGCCAAGAAGGCTCGCCTTCCTTGGCGGCTTTCCAAAGGACGAAATCGCGCGCGTCGTTCTTTTCATATTCGTCCGAATCGACGCGGGCGCCCGCCCGGTTCCCGGAAAGATTGATCTTGGAAAGCTTGCCATAGTCCTTGAAAGCCTGGACGCGGTAGTAAACCGAACCATCGCTTTGGTAGGCAAAGCCTTTCTGCTCGAGCGCCTCGATCAGCTTCACCATTTCGTCAATCGTGTCGGTGGCGCGCACCATCACTTCCGGCGGGTCGAGGACGAGCAGGTCACGGTCCACCATGAAGGCATCGATGAATTGCTGGGTGTAATCGCGCAACGGCAATCCGGCGGCGTTGGAGTTGCGGATGGTTTTGTCGTCCACATCCGTCAGGTTCATCACCTGGCGCACTTGAAAGCCGCGATATTTCAGCCAACGCCGCAAGATGTCCTGGGCGACAAAAGTCCGGTAATTACCGATGTGCGCGTAGTCGTACACCGTGGGTCCGCACGTGTAAATACGGACCCGATGAGCTTCGAGCGGTTGGAACTCCTCGATCTTGCCGGAGAGTGTGTTGTGGAAACGCAATGCCATGGGTTAGGGAAGCGCAGTAAGGTGAAAGCCTGATTCTATCGGCAGGCGCTTGGCGGAGTCAAATTGCAGGAATCCTAAGACGCGGAAATTAGTCCTCCCGGAACCCTCTGATCTTGGTTCAGCGTTCGCCGGGGGCCACATCCTGGAAAATTCAAGAAGCTCTGAAATCCGCGCCCGCAACCGTTCTACTGTCCGGGCCGCGAAAGAAGAGCGGGAAGGCGCTTGGCTTGCGTAGCTTCCTGCCCGGGCTGATTCGCTTGGAGCATATCGCGGTAAAGCACTCCGGCAATTTCCGCAGCGTGCGGGCCGTACATGGGCCTTCCGCCGCGCAGTGTGACCACCACTACATACTTGGCCTGCCCTTCCTCGGCGAAGGAAACAAACCATCCCATTCTGGCGCGATTCTCGCTGCAAGTTCCGGTCTTCCCGAAAATCTGTTCGTCCGGATTGAAGGCCGAGCGCGCGGTGCCGTAAAGCACAGCCGCTTCAAGCCCGGGCTTGACCTCCGGAATGAACGGCGCAAGGTCCGTCAGGCGGCGCTTGATGATGGGATGGAAGTCCTGGATCTCTTCCGGCGAGCGAGGGTATTGCAGATAGTATAGTGTCCCGCCATTGGCGATGGCGGAGATGAGGGCCGCCATTTGGAGCGGTGTGACCTCGATATCCTGCCCAAAGCTGGTGAGCAACCCTACCCCGCCTTGGCGTTCAGGCGGTGGGGCCAGCGGGAAAACGCCGGGCGATTCGCCCGGAATATGCCAGCCTGCAAGCTGCCCATAGCCCAGCTCTTTCGCATAGTGGGTAACACGCCGGAACCCCAACATATTCCCCAGCGTTGCGAAATAAAGATTATCCGAACGGGCTAAGGCATTTTTCATATCGATGCGCCCGCCCCTCATGCTGGGCAGCATGGTTTGCGGCGTAACGATGTCTTCTTTCAAGCCGCCCAGGGCCACCATGGGTTTTACGGTGGAACAAGGAATATAGCCGCTGCTCAGCGCCAGCTTCTGATTCACAATGGAGATAATCCGGCCGTTGTTGGGGTTCACCACCACCACGCTGCCGTTCCAGTTGCCGATGGCCTTGAGGGCGGCCTCGCGCACCATGGCGTCCTCGCCGGCGGCGTTGTCACCCATCGACGGATCACCCATCGAGCTGACGTCCCATGGGCTCCAATGATGCGCCACCCGGCGCCTTCTTTTGTGGACGATTCGGCGGCGCTTTTTGCGGTGGGTTATAGCGTGATGGGTTGCCGTTGTGGTTGAGGGCGCCGCATCATTATAACTTGCGGAGTTTGCGAGGTTGATACGATCGATTCCAGCCAACAACAAAAATGCCACGGCCAGGGTGGCAGCCTTCTCTTTCACTTGGGTTTTCCAGCCTCCTTCGGTCAGGGTCCACCTTCAATCCGCAGATGGCTCTGGCGCAAGCCGCTTGCGGACGTTTTTCAAACTTGCCGCCTGCTGGAAGGACTATCGGCTATTTCTTGCTTCTTGCCGAGGCCGATGCAGCAGCCTCAGCCATCGCCTCCGTTTCAACCGGGAGGTGAAGGACTTTGCGAACGTCATTTTCCAGCTTTTTCCGCACATCCGGATTATCTCGAAGGAACTGGCGCGCATTCTCCCGGCCTTGACCAATCCGCTCCCCGTTCAGAGAAAACCAGGAGCCGCTCTTCTCCACAATGTTTTTCTCCGCGGCCAGATCGATCAGGTCCCCTTCCCGTGAAATCCCCTCGCCGTAAAGAATATCAAATTCCGCCTCGCGGAAGGGGGCAGCCATTTTATTCTTCACAATCTTCACTTTGGTTCGGCTTCCCACCACCCGGTCTCCATCCTTAATCGATGCAATCCTACGAATATCCACGCGAATCGAGGAATAAAACTTCAGAGCTCTTCCTCCGGTAGTGGTTTCCGGATTGCCAAACATGACCCCGATCTTTTCGCGGATCTGGTTAATGAAAATGAGGCACGTCTTGGTTTTGGAAACAATTCCGGTGAGCTTACGCAGGGCCTGGGACATGAGCCGGGCATGCAACCCCGGCAAGGAATCCCCCATTTCGCCGTCGATCTCCGCCTTGGGCACCAGAGCCGCCACGGAGTCAATCACGATCAGGTCCATAGCGTTAGAGCGGATCAACGCCTCGGTGATCTCCAGGGCCTGCTCGCCGTAGTCCGGCTGCGAAACCAGCAGGTTATCCACATCCACACCCAACTTCTTGGCGTAGACGGCGTCCAAAGCGTGTTCGGCATCCACAAAAGCCGCCATGCCGCCGCGCCTCTGCGCCTCGGCAATCACGTGCAGAGTGATCGTCGTCTTGCCGCTCGACTCCGGCCCGAAGACTTCCACCACCCTGCCGCGCGGCATGCCGCCAATCCCCAGAGCGGCGTCGAAGGAGAGCGCGCCCGTGGGGATCACTTCCACCGGCACCATAATGTCCTTTGCGCCCAGCCTCATGATGGACCCTTTGCCAAACTGCTTCTCAATCTGGACCATCGCCAGGTCCAGGGCCTTGGTGCGTTCTGTTCGATCCTCCGCCATGTTCACTTCCTCTCGATCCTTCGAAGCGTTATTGCGCTTTGAGCCGGTGAGGAGGGTCTTATTGCCGCGCTTTGACCGGGCAGGCACAAGGCCGGCCCCCTACCGGAAAATCCAGCGTCCCTAGCCTGCTGCTGCCGGGCTTGAATAATCATAAAACCCGCGGCCCGCTTTCCTTCCCAACCGCCCGGCGCTCACCATCTTTTCCAGCAACGGACAGGGGCGGTACTTCGAATCGCCAAAGCCATCATACAGCACGCGCATAATGTCACGGCACACATCAAGCCCAATAAAATCCGCAAGCTCGAGCGGACCCATGGGATGCTTCATGCCAAGCTTCATCACTTCATCCACTGCCTTGGGCGCCGCGACCCCTTCCATGACGCAGAAGACGGCCTCGTTAATCATGGGCATCAGGACGCGGTTCGAAACAAATCCCGGAAAATCCTGGACACAAACGGGCGTCTTGGCCAGCGATTGGGCCAGGGCCACCACCGCCTCCACCGTATGCGAAGAAGTTTCCAGACCCGCCACCACTTCCACCAGCTTCATCACCGGCACTGGATTGAAAAAATGAAGGCCGATAAACCGGCTCGGCCGGTGCGTGATTGCAGCAAGCCGGCTAATAGATATGGATGAGGTATTGCTCGCAAAGATGACGCCATCCCTGCAAATCCTATCCAACGCGCCGAAGACGCTGGCCTTGACCTCAAAATTCTCGGTGATAGCTTCGATAATGAAGTCTGACGCCGCGAAACTCTCCAGCTTGGGCGCCAAGGTCAACCGCGCCAAGGCTTTCTCCGCCTCATCTTTTGTCAGTCTTCCTTTTTCCGCATCGCGCGCCAGGCCTTTGGCAATCTTTCCTTTTGCTGATTCCAATGCCTTGGCCGAAGCGTCGTAGAAATTGACGGCATACCCGTGACGCAGCAAAGTATGAGCGATGCCATGCCCCATCGTGCCAGCCCCAATCACTCCGGCCTGATGGATCGAATCTCGGTCCGATTGACTCATGGGCAGAAGCCGCCACGAAAACCCTGAAGATGAGCGGCCCGGTCAGGCTCTGGGTGTTCAGGAAAGAATAGAGGCTTTTGCAGGGCTTTTTCCCCTCCTGGCATCTGCGGCTTTGATCACCGGAGGTTACGGTCAAATGAACCTCGTCCCGGCATCAACAAACGTGCGTTCCTAATCCGTTCGTTCCACCGCCAGCGCCACCGCATTGCCACCGCCCAGGCAGAGAGCGGCGATGCCACGCTGGACGTTGCGCTGGGCCATCGAGTAAAGCAGCGTGACCAGGATTCGCGCCCCCGACGCGCCGATGGGGTGCCCCAAGGCTACCGCTCCACCGTTGACGTTGGTCCGCTGCGGATCGAGGCCCAATTCCTGGATCACGGCAAGGGCCTGTACGGCAAAGGCTTCGTTCAACTCAAACAGGTCGACGTCCTGAAGCTTCCAACCGGTCTTCTTGAGCAAGGTTTCAACGGCCGTCACCGGCGCCATCATCACCCACTTCGGCTCCACGCCGCTCACCGCCTGGCCCGCAATGCGGACCATTACACTCTTCCCCAATTCGCGGGCTTTCTCGCGCGAAGTCACCACCAGCGCCGCAGCTCCGTCATTGGTTCCCGGTGCGTTTCCGGCGGTCACCGTTCCATCCTTCTTAAATGCCGGCTTGAGGCGCGACAGCGATTCCATCGAAGTATCTTGACGCGGCGATTCATCCACGGAGACCATTACCGGATCGCCCTTTTTCTGCGGGACAGCGACGGGCGCAATCTGATCCTTGAACCGGCAGTTCTTGATGGCGTCAATGGCCCGGCGATGGCTCTCATAGGCATAAGCGTCCTGGCGCTCACGGGAAATCTGGTATTTTTCCGCAACCAGTTCCGCCGTCATTCCCATGTGAAAGTCCTCAAAGGCATCCCACAGTCCATCCTGAATCATGGAATCGACGACTTTTCCATTGCCCAGCCGCAGCCCGTGCCTCACTTGCGGCAGAAGATAGGGAGCGTTGGTCATGGACTCCATGCCGCCCGCCACCACGATCTGCGAGTTGTCCGTTTGCACGGCCTGCGCGGCCAAAGCCACCGCTTTCAGGCCCGACCCGCAGACTTTGTTCACAGTCATTGCCGCTACATGATGATGCAGGCCACCCTTCAATCCCGCCTGACGCGCCGGGTTCTGCCCTAGACCGGCAGAAATGACGTTGCCCATAATGATTTCGTCAACCACTTCGGGATCAAGTCCGGCTCGCCGCACCGCTTCCCGGGTGGCAATGGCTCCCAGCGCGACAGCAGAAAAAGGGCTTAAAGATCCCTGGAATTTGCCGATGGGCGTCCGCGCCGCAGCAATAATGAAGGCTTCACGCATCCTTTCTCCTATTTCTGAGGCGATTATGGCATTCGGTCCAGAGCAAGTCAAGACAAGGTAATGGTGGGTAGCGGCGCAATTTGCTGTAGCGCGGGTGTCCTCACCCGCGCAGAGGTTTCTGAGGGCAATGCTCGGACTAAGAGATTATCCGTAAATAAGCATTGAATTCTGGGGAGAGTTAGGGCAAAATTATAACCCAAGATGCCCCACATAAAATCTTGGGAAGTCTCTGATGAGCTTTGGCGAAAGTTGAACCCCTGATTCCGGTTCGACAGCGGCCGGAAGGTCGAAGGTATCAGCGCAGGCCAGGCGGTGGGCGCAAGCCGATGTCGCCTCGAAAAGTGTTTTCCGCCATCGTCAATGTTCTGCGTGCGGGATGTCAGTGGAAAGCGTTGCCCAAGGAATTCGGAAGCGTGAGCGCCATCCACAAGCATTTTCAACAGTGGTACCGGGCCGGTTTCTTTCTGGCCCTGTGGCGGTCGGGACGGGCCGAGTATGATGAGTTGGAAGGCATCGCCTGGGACGGGCAGAGCGTCGACGGGGCCTGGGTGAAAGCTCCTCTGGCCATCGAGTGGGTGGGAGCCAACCCCACGGATCGGGGAAAAAAGGGGCGCAAGCGAAGTTTGTGAGTCGAGGGGCGTGGCGTCCCGCTGTCGCTCGTCGTGAGCAGAGCCCACGGGCAGGATGTGAAGTTGTTGGCGGCCCCACTCGACGCAGGGGGGAGAGCGCGGCCGGCGCCCCGTTCGGAAAGACCGCAACATCGGTGCGCCGACGCGGGCTACCAGGGAGCCCCGGCCCGGCGAGAGGCGGAGATACGAAACTATCAACCGCATATCAAGCAACGGCGAGAAGAAGCGGAGGCGAAGCGTACCCAGCCCGGTTATCAGGCTCGCCGGTGGGGGGTGGAGCGGACCCACTCCGGGCTCAACCGATACCGCAAGCGGTTGGTGAGTTTTGAGAAGACTGAGGAAAGCTATGGCGCTTTGCTGACCCGGGCTGCGGCCATGATCTGCTGGCGTCAGACGACGGTTATTTACGGATAAGCTCTAAGTCGCCCGGGGACGGATTCAGGCCTATGGTTTCGCAGGGAGCGCCGCCATCGGTTTTCATGCCGGTGGCCCGAAGGCGGCAGTACCGGAGAAAAGCCTTCGAAGAGCGTGAAGGCGGCGCTGCCCGCTACCGGCCAAGGACCGTGTCAATTCCCGAGAGTACCAGTTCCAGCTTGGACCGCGGTAGCTTGCCCACGCGTGCGGTGAGGAATTCCTTGTCGATACTGACGGTCAGCGACACATTGGCTACGGAATCTTTCGGCAGCCCGGTAAGGGCCGCCGGGAGCAGAACATTCCCCGGAGCCGGGGCCCATTTGAGATTGCTGGTCAGGGGGACACAGATGACAGCAGCAATGCGGCTCCGATTCATCGCGTCACCTTGCACCACAACGACCGGTCTTCGAAACCCCGGTCCTGAGCCTGAGGGTGCGGGGAGATCAGCCCACCAGATCTCGCCTTGTGAGATCACCACTCGCTTCGCTCCAGGGTGCGGCGCGCGGCGGCGGAAACGAACCCGTCTCTTGCTTCGCCCGCCTCAGCGCACGCCTTGTTCATCGCCTCCGTGACTTCATCCGGCGCATGGCGCGCCAGATACTCCTTAAGGGCGTCGCTAAAGAGGCGGCTGCGCGATTTCTTGGTACGGCGCGCCAACCGCTCGGCGCTGTCATAGATCTCGTCTGGAATCGATATCGCTGTTTTCATACCGTGAGTATAACCAAATGGCCGCCAGGAAGCAAATGACCGATCTCGCCCGCGTCAGAAAATCGGGTTGGGGCTAAAGGGGCGCCACCATGCGCGAATCATTCACGGGTAGGCGGCCTGGTTGGGACTAAGGATCGCTGTGAACTCCTGTAACCCTGTTAGCGATTTGTATTTCTAATTTGGTTTATCGCGGGTTGTGTAGACGTCGGTCTTGATGTGGGTGGCCCGAAAGCCAGCAGGACCGAAGAAAAACCGCGGACTTCGAAGAGCGTGAAGTCGGCGCTACCTGCTGCCTGTATTATATGGCAGTGGTGCTTGGCGCCGGTGCGATGTGCGCGACTATTGCCGTTCTTGCGATGGGAGAACAGTCAGCCAGCGACGGACACCTCACCATGTTCCTTGCGCGTGGGCCTTACGATAATCTTCACGTCCTGCCCAAGGGCGGTGAGAAAGTCTATGAGGCGTTCGACCGGGAAGGAGCCGGAGCGGTTGCGCATCAGGGCGGAGACGTTGGGTTGCTTGATGCCGAGGATGTCCCCGGCTCCGGCCTGGGTAAGGCCGCGCGCCTTGATGAGGCGGTAGATTTGCAGCGTGAGCCGTGCTTTCAGGAGCTCCTGTTCGGGATGGGGAAGACCGAGATCGGCGAACACATTCCCGCTGCTCTTTTCTGACCTGACAGACATTTTCGTTCTCGTGGCCATGTTAGTTTTGCCTTTCTCTGTGGAGACGTTCGATGGTCTAGAGCCCCAAGAGGATACGCAAGCGATCCTCGACCTGCTGCAGGGTGTCCCCTGATACTCGGCCGCGCCGGCGCCTGAGCCTATTCTTGGATACGGATCACACGTTCTCACATTGGATAAAGCTGCGGACCACGAGACCGCCTTCGGGAGGCGTCACCTGGACGTGCCAGCGCACTTTTCGTTCGGTTCGCGTGATCGGGATGGCGACGACGAGTTCGGCCGGGCCTTCGTTGAAAAGATCCACGGACAGGATGAGGGCGGGCCTGGCGCCCGCCTGCTCATGTCCTCTGGTGGGATCAAAATTCAGATCCCATACCTCTGCCCGCAATGGCCCGGAGACGGTCATTCTTCAGCGAGTCCGTCAGCGAGGGTTTGCTCCCAGCGGTCTCTCTCCTTAAGTTCGTCTTTCCACGCCTTTTTATCGCGTTTCAGAGCAGCAAAATCCGCATTGGCATCACGCAGGAATTTGTCGCGCCGGTAGCGCTCAATGGCTTTGTCCAGAACCG
>Ga0102924_1002460_pt1 | contig 20196 bp, 24 predicted proteins | sample PaiPotPPM11metaG_FD_80116 | JGI IMG/M metagenome (GOLD analysis project Ga0102924, IMG submission 80116) | Iron sulfur acid spring bacterial and archeal communities from Banff, Canada, to study Microbial Dark Matter (Phase II) - Paint Pots PPM... ...
ATCTCGCGGCGGTGTAACGCCGGGGGGGGCGCCGTTCCGCGTCGGCCAAGAGAGCATCGAAACTGCCCGCCGCCTTGCGATCCATTCCAGGGAGCACGTGTGCGTAGCGTCCACCGGTGGACGATGGCGCGACGGGACCGCGATACGCTGTCCTCGTGGACGGCGGGATCGGCTGCCCATGGCGCTTTGCGCCCAAGACGATCGTGAATTGGTGAAAGGATCGCTATGAAATATATCTTTCATCCCTTATCCGCGCTGGCCATTGTCTTAAGCATGGGCGTCGCCGCAGCTGACCCCACGCCAATTCCCGGCGGCTCAAATCAAGCGATAGGCGTTACCGGAACAATTGGTTCCACGCTCTTCAACGGTGAAGTCAGACTTAAGCCGACAGAGCTGCGTGATGCAACGCCCGCGGACGGCATGGTGACATCCTCTGACAAAAAGTGGCTCGTGTTTACGGCGACGGCGAGCAACGCCATGCATCGGACTCTCAATATGGTGCAATTCATCGCCTCAATTTCCGACGCCGACGGAAATACGCTCCAAGCGCAGGGGGATAAAGTACATCCAACGGGCGGTATCTTCGGCACGCCACCGGGCGGGGCTTGGAAAGAACAAGTCTTCTTCGACGTGCCGGCGCAGTTCACGCCAGCCAAGATCGTGCTCGCGCCCTACGATGGAAAGCACCCCGTTTTCCGGATCACGATCCGCCCGCAAGACTACCACAGATCCTGATCAGAATCGGCGGCTGAAGGCTCTTCGTCCCGTACCCCTCCACGCAACCCAAGAAGGCGCTTTCGCTGCTGGCGTACCTGCTTGTGCACCCGGACAACGCGACAGAGCGCATGTACCTTGCGGAGCTCTTTTGGCCCGACGACGAGGAGAACGTTGCGCGCGCGACGTCCGGCGCTATTTGCACCGCATCACGAGTGCGCTGCCGCCGAACGCGCACCCGTGGCTTCTCGTTGAGAAGCTCACGGTAGTCTGGAATCCCGAAGCGCGCGCGTGGCTGGACGTAGCGGAGTTTCAGCGAGCTGCAAGCGACGAACGGCAGCTCGAGAGCGCGATTGCGCTTTACCGCGGAGAGTTTCTCGAGGGCTTCTACGACGAGTGGGTCCTTGCAGAACGGGAACGCCTGCGTCAGCTTTATGTAGGGAGCTTGTCACGCGTGATAGACGCTCGCGTGCGCTCCTTCGACTATCAAGGCGCGATCCAAATGTTGCAGTGGCTTTTGCAGTGCGATCCTTGGCATGAAGATGCGGCGCGTCAATTGATGAGTTTGCGATTCGAGACCGGCGATCGCTCGGGGGCGCTCTCGGAATTCGAAGCCTTTACGAAAAAGCTGCGCGCGGAGCTGGACACCGATCCGATGCCCGAGACGCGTGCGGTATACGAAGCGATTCGGCGCAACGAGCCGCTGGCGCGTTGGTCGGTGGCCGGTGAAGCGGAAAGGCCGAACGGGAAGGCGGCGCTGCCGTTCGTTGGACGCGATCAGCCACTGGCCACCGCGCGGCGGGCATGGGAGCGAGCGGCGACAGGTTCCGGCCGAACGCTTATTGTCAGCGGCGAGGCCGGCATCGGAAAATCCCGGCTCATCCACGAGTTGCTCGTCTCGGCGGAGTCTCAAGGCGCTCGCATCGCCTTCGGAACAACAGCGGCGATTGAATCCGAACCGTATCAGCCGGTCGTCGAAGCTTTGCGCAGCGTCTTGCCGCTGATAGCCGTGGACAAAATCGAGCCGGTCGCCGCCGCCGCGCTAAGCAAACTCGTTCCTCAACTGCGCGAGCGTGCACCCGAGCTTGAGGATTCCGCTGAGTTGCCGGCGGACCGTGACCGTGGCCGGCGCTTTGATGCGATAGGTCGGTCAAGCGTTCGAGGAGCTCGCACGGACGCGGCCCGCAATTCTCGTCCTGGAGGATCTGCAGTGGACGAGTCCGTCGACGATTGAACTCGTCCAGTTCCTGGTTCGCCGGCTGCTCGATAGCCCGATACTGGTGGTTGCGTCCTCTCGTGAAGACGAACCCCAAAAACATCAAGCCTTGTATACCCTGCTGCGTGCGCACGTGGGCCAGCGCCAGCGATCGCGCGCTCAAAACCGAGGTCGCATCGATCAGCGATGCAGCGATGCTCGACAAAGTCGCGGCCCTGCCGATCTCCACATGGAGTTACCTCTCCGAGCGCGGCGTGCGCCACGTCGGCCCGATGGCGCAGGATTTCTACGCAGCCTTCGGCGTCGGCGAAGATAATAAGCACATCACCTCGATCGGCGAAGACGGCGTCGCCCTGGCGGCGATCAAAGCGCTGCACGCGCAGCTCGCGCGTACGACCGCGCGACTCACGCAAAAAGGTGCCGCACTGCATGCGCTGCAGCTCCAGATGGCAGCACTAAGCGCGCGAATGCAAGTGTGGGCGGCCAAAGGCCGTTTGCTAGGGTAGCTGCGTGCCTTCTCAGACGTCAATCCCTAGCGTCAACCCAACACCGCTACTTTGCCGCGGTCCGTTCTTGCGGTCCCGGCAACACTTGGAGGAAGACAATGCCCATTCGTAGTTTCGCGCAGTTAGCGCTCGCCTTCGTTTTCATCTCCGCATCAGCGGGGTGCAGTAACAGCGGCACAACAACTACTCCGCCTCCCCCGCCTGGCCCAATGACATGGACCGCCAACGCCGGAGGCTCGACGACTGACGGAGCATTGGAAGGCCTGAACTTTTATCCCTCAAACATGACGATCGATGTCGGCGACACGATCGCGTGGACCATTGCGAGCGCCGACCCACATACGGTCACGCTCTTTCCGGTAGGTCAAGGGCCGAAGCCCGGTCCGCCGGACCTCGCTCCGCACGGCGGCTCAACCTACGACGGCACGACCCTGACGAGCTCCGGCTTGGCGTTCAAGGGAACCGTTTACCAGCTGACTTTCACGAAAGCTGGTACCTACAAGGTGTATTGCTTGATTCACCTACCCGAAATGATCGGCACGATTACCGTACAGGCTGCGGGCACGCCGTATCCGACAACGCAAGGGCAATACCAAGCACAGGGTGCCGCGGCAACAGCGGCAGATCTTGCAAATGCATTGGCATCGCTGCTTCAATTCCCGTTTCCGGTCGGCGGCACGCAGGTCGCGGCCGGCATGGCGCCGGGCCTCGTTGGCGCAACCCCCTCGCATTCAACCGTTCTGCGCTTCATCAACGGTAAGTCGGTGACGGACACGACGGTGAGGGTCCCGGTTGGCGGCACGATCACTTGGTACAATGAATCCAACAACGAACCTCACACCGTTACGTTCGGAATTGCCGGTAAACCGTTTCCAAAGCTGAATCCCTTCGGGCCGAAAATCGGCGGATCGACTTACGACGGCACCGCGATCACGAGCTCCGGCGTGATACCTCCGGTTCCCGGAATCAACAGCTACTCGCTGACCTTCACCAAGGCAGGGACGTACCCGTATATTTGCCTGATTCACGACGAGACTTCAGGCATGATGATCGGCACGGTCATCGTTCAATAGCCGCAGCGGCAACGCGTCGGTCGTCGCGCGAAGTGTGCGACGGCCGATGCTGCGCCGTTTATTTGCATCAATCCGATTGGTGGAGATGGCGGGACTCGAACCCGCGACCCTTACATGCGAAGAAAGAAAGCGCGAAAACCCGCTCCTCGCACAAAACGGAAGAAATTGCGGAGCTTCGAGGGTACCGCGCTAACGCTTCCTACGTTGCATCGGGCAGTAACCCTTTCGTCCGAAGCTCGCACGGTGGCTGGGAACCATTTCAGATAGTTCCGAATAAGTTTCGGAGCGATCTTCTTTTTGCGTTACGAGGACCGGCGCTGGCAGCTCGCCTTGAAGGTCGGAGTGGCTCCCGTCGGGCCGTAACCCGTGGAGGTAAAGTGATCCCGGTCGGCCCGGAGCTTCTGACCGTGCCCGAGCTTGCCGTCGCTGATTGCCAAATCGGTCCACTCTTCCGTGTTGCCCGTCCAGGTGGGCGCTGACGATACTTCCCAGAAGCCGAAGCTATCTTGCTGCGTTTGAACGTAATGGCCTTTGCCGTCGTACGAAATCGCCATGCTTACGGAAATCGGCGTTTTGATGTCGCCCTGCACTGGAACCGAAACGAGTTCGCGCAACACGCCGCCATCCATCGTGGCCGTGAACGAAACGTTCTGCGCCGGCGGCCGGCTGGTCGGCCCGCCGGCGCATGTCCACGCTCCGACGTAATAGTCGAAGGCACTCATGCCGGCTGCCGGCTGTGCGCCCGCCGGTATGGCCGTCGCGATCGCGGCGAACGCAGAGAATGCAAGAATCTTTCTCATTGCAAATTCCTCCCCTTTTTGTCTTCCTCACTTGCGATTCGGTGACCGCAATCAGCGTATCCTGCGATCTCCCATCACATCCTTTTTGATCTGGATGTTGATTCTTGATGGAGCGTGATAATACCCAGCCCGCACTGTGGCCGCTAATAAGCGGGCGGATGACACAGTGGATGACACATAAGAATACGCTTTTAGCGTGGTGGAGATGGCGGGGCTCGAACCAGGACCCCTTAGATGCTAAGTGGGGCGCCGCGGCTTTCCGATTTCAAGAGGCCGAGCGGCGCAATTCCGGCCAGATGGCTTCCTGCGCGGCTCGACGCGTCCTCTGCGGATAGGAACCGTTCGGATGCGCCGCGTTGAAGGCCTGAGCAACCACGGCGAGGTACTCGAACGCTTCCCAAGTCGTGGGAGATTCCATGGCGACTCTGATGTTCGCGACGAGCGGCGCCATCATATGCCACAGGGGACGGATCACCCGGCCCCAGAGTTGGCACGCAAGATCTGGATCGATCATGCCCCGCATGACGAAACCGCCGAACGTTTCGAAGAGATTTCCTAACGATGATGAACGAGTCCAGTTCGTCAAACTCACGTAAATTGTCCGCGTTCGCCAGCCGCCGACGAAACTCAGGGCTCTCAATAAGCGCCGGCACGTGTACTTGAATGTGCTTGATGGCCGTTTGGAATCGTTCTGACTCGAGCGCCTGGCGGAAGTCATTGATCGCGACGAGCTCGTTGCTGCTCTTGATGTGGCGCAACTGAATCAGTGCCGCCACCGCCGATGCACCGATGACAAAGAACGTCAGTAAGGAAGAAATCGCTGCGATCCACTCTGGGGTCACCTGTGGTCACCTCGCTGAGAGCTGAAATTAAACGCGTAGCGCGGGTTTAGGAATTGAACCCTGACGGGGTTACACGGTCTGGGCGGACTTCCCCGGGGGTCGCAGTTCGCAAACCATAGCCCTCTGCGGAAGATGAACGCGGAGCCATGGTGGAGGAGGCGATCGATGACCGGAGTAGCAGCCATCTCGTCGGCGAAGATCTTGGTCCATCGCTCGAACGGCAAGTCGGTCGTAAGGGGGAGCTCCGCCATTTCAAGTCCGATTACCACGACCCGCTGCGCGAACTCTACCATTTGAACGATGCCGTGGCGGCGGAGGACTGCAATGATCTGCGCCTCAGAGAAGCGACTCTTGCGCATCGGTGGACCTCCTTCGTAGCCGTTTTTATGGAAATCCACAGTTATCCCCGGCTCCCGATTCTGGACCGACGCTAAATCTTTTGAGTTTTCCTCATGTTCCTTTTGCGAGATCATCGTAAATCAATCGCGGAATTCAGTGCTCGCCGCAGGGCCCGTCCCGGTGCGTTCCGAAGGCGCAGACCGTATGCTGTAGCGGGGAGCTTCACGTGAAATCGCGCTTGATCGTCCCTCTCATATTTGCGCTGGCTGGTGCTTCGCCGGGCCTCGCTGGGACATCGCACACGACGCACGCGGCGCAATGTCCACCTACCCCAATTTCAGCGGTTAAACCGATCGGGATGGAGTGCGCGATCCTTGCACGCACGCAGTTTACTAGACTTCCGAAACCCCCGGTCGTTTTTCGCCTGGAAACGTTCAGCACGCTTCAATCTGCTCGTACTTCGCAAACTGCTGCGGGCGCCATTGTTCGGGCCGCCGGAAAGATTTGGGTGGTTAGCGTTGCGACGCGTGGGCAAAGTTCCAACACCGGCGTTTTGGTCAGCCAGATCGGCCCTCTTTCGATCGCTCCGGCGCGAAAATACCAACTTACCGTCGCGGAAGGTAACTTCGGTCCGGACGCCTTCAACGCGCCGCATACGCATCACGGTCCTGAGGGGTGGTACTTGCTAACCGGAGCACAGTGCATCGAGTTTGACGGAGGGCGTATCATCAAGGTATCGGCGGGCCAAAGCGCATTCGTTCCGGGGGACACGCCGATGAGTTTGACGTTTCTACGCCGCCGAGACGCGCTTTTTATGGTCATTGGCAATGCCGCGCGTCCGTGGAACTCGCTTTCATCGTGGAAACCGCGCGGCCTCTGTAAAGGAACAGCACGATAATAGGCGCGTCGTTCTTCAGACACACCGAAACTGTAGCGTGCAGACATGGATAGACTTCGGTGACAGTGCAGCTCGATAGTACCGCCACACCGACGTCTGTTACCGGCTCATATCAATAAGGAGGACCATTCCATTCGGGACCCACGTCGGTTGCGCTTGCTCTTTCGTTTCGCACTCGTCCTCGTGATGTTGCCCCGGTAAACCGGGCCATTTAAAACCGAGGGTTTCCGGGCCTTGAGCCTCACCCGGTTAGTAACCTATCGCCCTGGTCGGGTGCGCCCGGCGACTTTGCGCGGGCGCCCACCTTTGGCACCGTTAATGCGCGCGGCTTTCGCCTTAGCTTTGGACCGAGCCGCGCCGGCATGACGCGCCAGCTCCGACATCCACTTATTTCCGCCGTAGACGCCATGGAGCAGTGACATGATCGTGAAGTCTGCGTCGAGATCAGGCCAGCTTACAGACGTCCCACGACCCGAGACGCAGGCGTTTCGGAGCCGAGATGGTGAAGCGTCTTCTAGGCCCTGGAGCAGCTGCCTTGGGATGACGAGAGAAGCCCCATTGTTCATTTCGATGACGATGCTGTTGCGTGTCGGAATGTAACGAACCGAGATCGCAAGTGGCTCGGTCGACAGGCGCCGATCGCGACGCCGAAAGGCGGCATCGATCTCCGCGTTCGTAAGAGGGCGACGTCTTGTAGTGTTCATCAGCAGTATGTCTCCCAGAGCTCCTCAAGTTCTCTAAAGTGTTCGGTTACTAGCTCCCCGGCTTCGCGAACTTGAGCCCGCGTAAGTTGCCGATCGGCCTCGCGAAGCGTTATTGTCCCATCCAAGTTGAGCCGAAACACGGCTTCCGCCGCGCCTGCAATGCCGTGCCGGGCATGGACGTGCCTTGGCTCATGGTCACCTGGAATCACGACGAGTCGCCAGCCCCGCGCACGTATCGAGGGCATGCGTTACTATAACCCAACTGTTGGGTTCTGTCCAGGGCCCGTATTAGTCAATCTTCTAGGGGAATCGGCGGCTCGGCCGGCGTTTTAGCGTGGGCGTCTTAGGCTGTAATTGTCGCGGGCGCTTCGGCCTTGGCCAGTCCGGTCGGTGGCTGCGCGCGAATGTAGTCGAAAAGCCGATCGGGGTCTTGGATTTCGCAGTCGATCAGAGTCGCTGGATCGACCTCGTACATTCGAATGTATTGGGGCCAGCCGTGCTTATCGACGTTGCTCGCTAGTTCGGATAATTCAGTGAGGTGTGCCTCGAGTGCAAACCGCGCCGGACCGTGATAACACAACTTGTCGGCGGTAACATCGTATGTGAAATGAGCCGGCGGCGGGCACCGGTCGGTCAGTTCCCACGCTTCTCTTAAGCGGGTTGGAGTTCCGACTGCGGTAGCGATCAAAAATCCCGTTACGAGACCGCCAGCATGTGCGGCCATCGAAATGTTCGGCACCGAAAACGTGAACAGAAGATTGATCGCGATAAGCGCGCCGGTTGCCAGAAGCATAGCTTTGGCGGCTTTGCGATGCCCTTCTCTCAGCGCGCCGAGCCCGAAATAGAAGGCGGCGCCCATGAGCCCATAGATCGCTCCACTGGCGCCCAGCGTGTGCTCTTGACCGGCAGCCACGACGGTGAGACCACCGCCGAGCGCGGCGCCGAAGTAGATTGCCAAGAATCTCGCGGTTCCCACGTTGCTCTCGATTTGACGGCCTAAAATCCAAAGGGCGAGCATATTCATATAGAGATGCGTCGAGTTGGCATGTAGGAAGGCAGAGGTCACGAGGCGCCACCACTCGTGATGTTGCAGCACGCCGATCCGTCCGACGGTACCTTCTTCGATGTACCAATGATGCGGTATGGCCCACCCTACGATTGTGGCGACGGTGCAAAGAATGAGGAGCGCGATTACGGCAGGCGTGTGGGGCGGTGTGTATTCGCCGACGCGGAGCCGCATGGGTACTGGCTCTTCCTTCAGCCCGCGACGCACGACCGTCACGAGGCCGAAACTAAAGACCCCGACAAGAAGTGCGCCGCCGAGGGCCTGCACGAAATGACCATGGCGCCCTTGGTAAACCGCAACGGCGACGAAGATCGCGATGAAGAAAACCTGCCCCGCGACGTTGCCGAGCTGCGAGCCAATCGCCCGAGAGAGGCGCTTCATGACCCCATCTTCGTGACGTGCGCCTCGCAGCCGGCAGCTGATCTCGCGGCGGCCGCGTAGCCTAGCACTGAGATCGAAGTCACCGTAGTACTCTTCGTACCGCTTTCCGCGAGTCTTACCTGTCCGGCGAGCACATTGGAAGAGGCTTTGCGCGCTTTAGACCGGAGCAACAGGAGATGGCGTTGGAATAGATCGAGAGTCTCAGCGACTACCGTCAACGCCAGACGGACGAGTCGCCTAAACGGCTTCGTTGCGCTTCAAACTGTCGTACAACCGTTGTAAATACGGCACGTCGCCGCGCGCAAAAAGGCGTTCGGAGCCCTTGTCAAATCGGCGTTTCAGATGGTGGACTCGTATCGTGATCACTTACGTGGAACGTAAATTCGCCCGATCGTCGTGCACGCCCGAGAGGCAAAAACGCAAGGGTCCTTACGGAATCGGGCGTTTTCGATGGTGGAGATGGGGGGACTCGAACCCCCGACCCCTTACATGCGAAGCAAGTGCTCTACCAGCTGAGCTACATCCCCACGTACAGCGAACGATTATAACACGACGGCGAAGCGTGTGCCGTCATGGATTCTGTGCATCACCATGACGGGGGTGACCCTTCGATAACATCAGACTGACAATGCTCGATGAGTGCGACGGACGAGCGTGAACGCCCGTTTCCTCCAAATTTGAGAATGATTCTGCGAACCGTGCGCAAATAGCGAAAAATGCGAACTCGGTATGCGACGCGGCCGCGGGAGCACATTTCGACCGTCCTGCGGCGGGAGCGGCGCTATCTTTCCGCGGCTGAAATCCATGCGCTGCTGAAGCGCAGGCGCGCGAAGGTTTCGCTTTCCACCGTCTACCGGACCCTGGATCTCCTTGAAACGAAAGGCGAGGCGAGCTCCCGCGTGGACGAGCGCGGCGAGACGACGTACGTGCTCTGCGAGCCCACGCACCATCACCACGCGATCTGCACGCGGTGCGGCAAGGTGGAAGAGGTGGATTGCGACGCCTCCCAGCGCGTGGCCGATACGCTGCGATCGTATCATCAGTTCGAACTCGACGGACACGCGATGGAGTTTTTCGGTCGATGCGCTGCTTGTCATTGATCGCTGCGGCGCTTGTCGCCGCGCTTCTCGCATTTGCCGCGTGCTCGAACGCAACGCAGCAGGCGAATCTCAACGTGCCGATCGCGGTCGTCACGACGTTCTCTACGCTCAATTCGTTCGTCGAGGCGGTCGGCGGCAATCGTGTGCGCGTGCACAACCTCGTGCCGGTCGGCGCGTCGCCCGAGGAGTACCTTCCCTCGCCGCAAGACGTGGCGGCGCTGGCCGATGCGCAGCTTCTCGTCGAGAATGGCGCGGGCATCGAAACGTGGCTGCAGCGCACGATTCAAAACGCCGGCAACGCCAAGCTGCGCGTGGTCGTGCTCTCGCAAGGCCTGCGCCACATCGACGCCAATCCGCACTTGTGGATGGACCCGGTGCTGGCGCGCGCCTACACGAATAAAGTGCGCGAGGCGTTGGCATCGCTCGATCCGGCGCACGGTGCCGAGTATGTGCGGAATACTGATGCATACAAAAGGCAACTCGAAACGCTGCAGCGGGATATCGCCAGAGAGATCGCGACGATTCCACCACGGCAGCGCACGATGATCGTCTTCCACAATGCGTGGCAGTACTACAACGATCGCTTCGGCATTCGCACGGTCGGCGTCATCGAGCTCTCGCCGGGGCAAGAGCCCAATCCGAAGTACATCGGCGATCTGGTCGATCTGGCGCGCAAGTACAACGTGCGCGCGGTCTTCGCCGAGCCGGAATACAGTCCGAAACTGGCTCAGACGCTGGCCAAGAGCGCCGGCATCCGCACCGTAACGAACCTCTACGACGATTCAACCGGAAACGACCCGCGCGTGCGCGACTACATCAGCATGCTGCGCTACGACACCGGCGTCATCGTCCGGGCGCTGCGATGAGTGAAGCGGTCGTCGTTCGCGAGCTGGTCGTGCGATATGAAGATTTCCTCGCGCTCGACCACACCTCAGTCAACGTGCATTTCGGCGAAGCGCTTGGTATCGTCGGGCCAAACGGCTCGGGAAAGTCCACGCTGCTCAAAACTATCGCGGGTCTGCTGAGGCCGACATCCGGAAGAGTGGAAGTGCTCGGCAAATCGCCGCGCGCCCTGCCGCCCGGCACGATCGCGTACGTGCCGCAGATTGAAGCCGTAGATTGGTCGTTTCCCGCCACGGTGCGCGACATTGTCGCGATGGGGCGCTTTCCTCGGTTGGGAATGTTTCGACCCTTTGCGGCGCGCGATCGCGCGGCGGTGTCTCACGCGCTGCACCTACTGCGCATGGAGGCGTTGGCGAACCGGCGCATTTCGGATCTCTCGGGAGGACAGCAGCAGCGCGCCTTTGTGGCGCGCGCGGTCGCGCAGGAGCCGCGCGTCTTGCTGCTCGACGAACCGACCACCGGCGTCGATTTCGAAACAGAAGAAGCGCTGCGCCTCGTCGTGCGCGAGCTTGTCGCGGGTGGGATGCCGGTGCTAATGGCAACGCACGATTTGGAGCGCGCCTCGGAATGGTTCGATCGATTGATCGTGCTCGATCGCAAGGTGCTGGACATTGGAACGCCCGACGCAGTGCTCGCCTCCGGGGTCTACGCCGCCATTCGCGAGCACGTGCACACGCACGGGCATCTGCGCACGGATCACGAAGCGCATGCGGCTCATGCCGCGCATCCCGAACACGCGCGCGGGCAGGTTGAGCCGTGATCGAGCGTCTCGTCGAGCCGTTCCACTCCGCGTTCATGCAGCGCGCCTTCATCACAGCGCTGCTCGTCGGCGTGCTCTGCTCGACGATGGGAACCTACGTCATTTTGCGGCGCCTGTCGTTCATCGGCGACGGCATCGCGCACGCATCATTCGCGGGCATCGTGATCGCATATCTCAAAGGCGCGAACTACTATTTGGGCGCGGGAATCGTCGCGGTCGTGACCGCCCTCAGCATCGGCTTCGTGCATCGCAAGGGACGTATCTCGCTCGACACGACGATCGGCGTGCTCTTTACAGCCGCCTTCGCGCTCGGAATCTTCTTGATGAGCCGCCAGCGCTCGTACTCGGTCGATTTGCAGAGTTTTCTGTTCGGCGACATCCTTTCGGTCGGCGCGCGCGACGTGCTGATGATCGTCGCGCTCGGGCTCTTTGTCGCCCTTGCGATCGGGTTGCTGTATCGCGCGTTGCTCTACACGTCTTTTGATCCGGTTGTGGCGCAAGCCAGCGGCATTAACGCGCCGCTGATTGAGTATGCGCTGCTCGTGATGCTGGCGCTGACGATCATGATCTCGCTGCAGGCCGTCGGCATCGTGCTCGTCGCGGCGCTGCTCGTGACGCCGGCCGCCGCTGCGTACCAGTTGACGACGCGCTTCGCGAGGATGATGGCGCTTTCGGCGCTCTTCGGCGCACTCTGCGCGATTGGCGGACTCTATCTCTCGTACTATTTGGCGAGCTCGAGCGGTGCGACGATTGTGCTGATGGCGACGCTGCTGTTCTTCGCCTCGATTGGCGTGAAGCAAGTGAGGGCGGCGGCCTTACGCCGGGTGTGAGCCTTCGATCGGTGAGCGAACAACTTCCCACGTCTCCGAATCAATTGGGCGCAAAAAGCCCGCATCGCTGAGTGCCTGCAGCGCCTCGCCCATCGCGGCGCGTTCGTTCTTGTTCGGCATGCCCGCCCAGCGCATCGCCGCATCGCCGAGTTCGATTCGGTCACCCGATCGCAGCAATGTCGCCAAGAAACTGGAAGGAAGCTTGATCCGCTCCAAGCGCCGCGCCATCGGTGCAAGCGCGCGATCGAAATCGGTTTCTTGCGCATTCACCTCGGCGGTCTCGCTTTGGGGAAGCGCCTCCGCCTGCGTGAGGCCTTCAGCTTGCGGCGCTTTCGGCTTAGCGACGATGCTTCCCATCGCACGGTCCGCGAGGCGCGGAAACATCTCGCCGAGCGCAGTGCCAATCGCCTGAAAGGGAACGGCATGGAAGGTTGCGGGGCGCTTGCCTACGGCACGCATAATGCGACGTGCGACGCGGTCGGGTTGAGCCAGCAGCCACCGCGGCGCGACGTCTTCTAGACCGGAAGCGCCGGCAAACTCCGTTTCGACCGATCCCGGATCGACGTACGTGATGGCGATGCCGGTACCGCGCAATTCGCGCCGCAGTTGCGTTGCGGCCGCGCGAACCGCCGCCTTGGCTGCAGAGTACGCCCCATAGTTGGGGAGAGGTACGCGGGCGACGCCGGAGCCGATGAAGATCACTTGTCCCCGCCTTCGAAGCAGCTCGGGAAGCGCTTCACGGGTGATACGCAGCGGAACGGATACGTGCAAGGTCCACTGTGCGTCCAGTGCCGCATCGCTCTGCTCGAGCAGCGGCCCCGCTGAAGCCATGCCGGCGTTGTTGACGACGACGTCGATCCGTCCGTAGCGCGCGAGCGCCGTCTGCACGATCCGCTGCGGCGCGCCGGGGGAACGGATGTCAAGCGGCAGGATCGCGCAGCTCGTTGTGCCGAGTTCGCTTTCGAGCTCGCGCAAACGCTCGGCCCGGCGCGCAACGGCAAGTACGGCGAAATCATCACGCGCGGCGGCGCGAACCAGCTCGCGCCCAATCCCGGAACTCGCGCCGGTCACGATCATGACGCGCGCCTCAGTCATGCGTTTCAACGTACGCGCGATAGCTTCGTTCAACGCCGCCAGGGAGCGAGCCGAACCACTCGTCCTCACTTTCGACGATCGGCGAAGGAGGCGCTACCGTGTGCCGGCCTTCGGCGGAAAATTGCCGTAGAACGGCGGCGACCGGTTTTTCGCTTCCGTCGCTGCGGATGATGCCGAAACGCATTTCATGCGGCGAGCGATCGAAGGGCGCCGTTTGCGCGAGCGACTGCGCATAATCCGCCCAGCACCACCAGAAGCCGCCCAGTGCGCCTCGCCGCTGCAGGCGATCCAACACCTCATGACAGTACTGCGCCATTTCGTCCTCGTTCAGACATGCAAAGGGCGCAGCGTTTTTCGGCAATGAGCTCGCCTGCCGCAGCGTTTCGCCGGGTAGCGGAACGCGATCGTACGGCGACACCGTTCCGGGAGGGCACGTTGGGTTGCCGAACTCGTTGAAGAGCACCGCTTTCCCGGAGAGCGACTGCATCACTTGGCATAAGAACGGGACGACATTCGGATCGAGCCGGCTGCGCGCGAATGCGGAGTAAACGGAATAGCCGTGCATGACCGAGCAAACCAGCGGTTCGCAAAAGGACCGAAACCGAAATGGCGATCCTGAGTGAGATCCTCGCCGTGGTTCCCGGCCGTGACTCCGGCATCGGACGTTTCAAGGAGAGCTGTAACGAGCTGCTTGCACCAATCCGTCGCTTCCCGAGGCGAGTTTGGCGCGCGCAAATTGCTGAATTCATTTCCCAAGTCCCACATGAAGAGAGCCGGATGATTCCGCGTGCGCTCGCCAATTGTTCGCGCTTGAAGAATCTGCGCCGCGAGGATGTCGCCGGAGTAAAAATTGCCGCATCCGAAAGGCACATCGCTTCCGCCGGAAAACGTCCGAAAGCGCAGCTCGGTTTGCGAGCGATCCAGAGCCCATGCCGGCACGAAATTCACGCCGCTCATATGTCCGGTAAAGAGGCTCGGCATCGCGTACAGATTCGCTTCAGCAAGCGCGTCCATGACGGCGTCAAATCTTCGCAGCATCTGCGCATCAATGCGATCCGGTTCCGGCTGAAACGTTTCCCACAGCAAGAAAAAGCGCACGACTCGCAGCCGCAGCTCATGAATCCGCGCAAAATCCTCCCGCAACTCTCCCAAATCGAAGCGCTCCCACATGTACATCGCACTTCGTCGAGGCCAGTAGTTGATGCCGAGCAAAAACTCCGCCACGCCGCGCTCTTCTCCAAAAAGGCGCATCTGCATGCACGAGCGAGGTCGGCAAGCGGCGCGACTCGAAAGCGGCTCGCAATGGCGAAAACCGATGCGCCCCTCGTCGGCATCATCATGGGCAGCGTTTCAGATATGGAAACGATGACTGCCGCGCGAGATCTGCTTGATGAGCTGGCAATTTCGTGGGAGGTGAAGATCGTGTCGGCGCATCGCACCCCCGACGAGATGTTTGCGTATGCCGAGAGAGCGCATTCGCGCGGACTGCGCGTCATCATCGCGGGCGCAGGCGGCGCTGCGCACTTGCCCGGCATGGTCGCTTCGAAGACGCGTTTGCCGGTGATCGGCGTGCCGGTGCAGTCCAAGGCCCTTGGCGGAATCGATTCGCTGCTTTCAATCGCACAAATGCCGGCTGGCGTCCCGGTTGCAACCGTTGCAATCGGCAATGCAGCGAACGCGGCGCTCTTGGCGGCGCGCATCCTGGCGCTGCACGATGGAGCGCTGGCGCAGCGCTTGGATGCATACGTCAAGCGCATGCATGACGCCGTTACCTCTATTCGTCTCTAGGTTCCCTAAACCGTGATCCAAACCATCGGCGTGATCGGCGGCGGCCAGCTTGGCCGCATGTTCACGCTGGACGCAAAACGCATGGGCTTCAGCATCGTAACGTTGGACCCGCAGCCGCATTCGCCGTGCGGCCAAGTGGCCGACGAACAGATCGTCGCGCCGTACGACGATTTCAGCGCGATCGATGAACTGGGACGGCGAACCGAGATCGTCACCTATGAGTTCGAGAACATCGCGCTCGCTTCGGTCGAACGATTGGAGAAGCAGGGGAGGCAGGTTACGCCGTCCAGTCACGTCCTGCGAGTCACGCAAGACCGCATGCTCGAAAAGCGATTTCTTGCGGACCTTCGCATTGCAGTCGCGCCTTTTGCCGAAGTTGCGGCGGAGCGCGATCTGCAGGCCGCCGGAGAACGCATCGGTTATCCCGCCGTTCTCAAAACCGTTAGAGGCGGCTACGACGGCAAGGGGCAGTGGCGCGTTGGAAATGCGGTGCAGGCCCAGCAAGCCGTACGGCAAGCTGCGGGCGCGCAGCTGATCTTCGAGCGATGGATGTCATTGGAGCGCGAGATCAGCGTCATCTGCACGCGGGCCGCAACGGGCGACACCATGTCCTATCCTGCGGCTGAGAATGAGCACGATCGCGGCATCCTCGCTTTGTCGATCGTGCCCGCTCGCGTCGAGCCGGGGATCGCGTCGCGAGCGCAGATCCTCACCGAGGAGATCGCACACGCGCTGCGGATCGTGGGAACGTTCTGCGTCGAGTTCTTCCTTTCACATGAAGGCGAGCTGCTCGTCAACGAAATCGCGCCACGTCCGCACAACAGCGGCCACTATACGATCGACGCAGCACGCTGTTCGCAATACGAGCAGCACGTGCGCGCGCTCTGCGGTTTACCGCTCTCTCCGCCGGAGCTGCTGCGCAACGCGATCATGGTCAACATTCTGGGAACCGGCACCGGCAATTACTTGGCCGGCATCGACGATTTGCTGGCCGATCCATCGATCGTGCTCCATCTATACGGCAAGAAACACGCCGTTGAGCGGCGGAAGATGGGTCACTTTACGATGCTGATTCAGGGACCGGTAACGGAACAGCACGTCGCGCGCGCTCGGCGCGCCCATGCATTGCTACGCTGGGTTGCTGCTCCTTCCGTTTGTGCCTAACAGATCCTCAAAGAGCGTTCGATAGTGGACCATCGCTTGGCGGAGGTCCTCGGTGGTCGCTTTCCCCGATTCATTCTGTTCGGCAACGGCGTGAGCCGCGCGATAGTTTTCAACCACTGCCGGATGGTCCGGTGAGAGATCGGCAATTTGCTGCTCGAAAATCATCCATCGGATAACCGCGATCGCGCATGACGTTTGAAACGAGCCGATCGGCCTCGCCAAGCGCACCCTTCGGATCGTCAACGAACCGTGATTGGATCGTTCGCCACTCTTCCGCATAGCGGTCTCGCGCGCCGGCCGGCAACTCGACAATATGCAGATTTCTGACGCGCTCCTGACGTTGCGCAAGATCGCGCTCCGCGCGAGATCTGTCGCCTGTCGCTTCGACCGTACGCTCGTACTCCGGCCCGAACCGACGCTGCAATTGCGCTGACCGCGCGCGTCTTGAGGCCGCGATCGCGATCAGAATGATCGCAATGACGACAATGGCTCCAACGATCCAGTAGACTGCGGCACTCCCGGCTTGCATGCGATCTTCGTTACCCTAGGCCTTGAAATCTAAACTGGCCGGTCTCCGAGAAATCTGGCTGAAGGCCATCGGCAGATCGGCCATGCAATCCACGGTGAATTCGACGGCGTCCTCAACTTCCAGCGGACGCTCTAGCGTCCACAGAACCGATGCGACGGCGCAGAGCCGCGAACTTGCCGCAAATCGGTTCTGTGCTACAATCGCGGCATGCGATACACAATGTTGACTCCGGTCCGACTTCTCGCCACGGCCGCTTTAGCGATTCTGCTGACCCACTGCAGCGGTTCAGGCGGCAACGCTTCCGCAGGTCCGAGGCCAATGCCCAGCTCCTCGCCCGGTACCGGCAATAACTTATACGTGGCAAACGACCTCAACAGCAACGTGCTCAAGTATCTTGCACCAGTGAGCTCCTCCTCCGCGCCCGCACTGTTCTTCCCTTTCAGCCATCCGTTCGGCGTCGCCGTAAACACCGCGAACGTTGCGGTAAACAGCGATCTCAATGGGCGGATCAGCGTCTATAATCAGCCGTTCTCCGCGTCCAGCACGCCGATTGGGACTTTCGGCAGGCAGGCGATCGGGCAGATTACCTTCGATCCGTCTGGAAATCTGTGGGCGACCACGCAAAACAATACCGTCTACGAATACAAGGCGCCGTTCAGCAATGCGACGATCGAACAGCTGATAATCAGCGCTCTCTTCGATACGGTCGGACTAGCGTTCGATTCGAACGGAAACCTTTACGTCACGGACAACGGCACTGACGGAGGTGAGACCATCAACATGTTCGCGCCCCCGTACACCGGTACACCCACGACTGTCGCAATCGGCACAGGTTCCAATGTTGGGGGTGTCGCAGTGCACGGTGGTCAATTGGCCGCGGTAAGTTTTGACTTGAGCGTGGTCGATATTTTCAACCTGCCACTGAGCGCGAGTTCAACTCCCGCCTTCTCGATCAGGACGACAAACCCCAACTACGTTGCTTTCGACAATTTGGGCAATTTGTACGTCTCCGACAATATGAACAGCGACATCGTAATGTTCTCAGCGCCGCTCAGCTCCAGCAGTACGCCCAGCGCGAAGATCACGGCCGGCCTGAACAGCCAGGAAGGGATTGCTACCGGACCTTAGCGCTAGAGCGAAACGTCGAAACCGAAGTACGGCGCTACTCGTACCGTTTCACCCCGGCGCGTGCCCGGGTGAAACGTTCGTATCTCCTGATAGAGGCCGGCGAATGCGCCGATTCGCCGGCCGATCTGCCAACGCGCCCCACCATCGAACGTCACGATCGTGAACACAAGCTGGGAGTTTCCGTATTGGCCGGTCGCAGCCGGATAGTAATAGAGCGCGGCGAAAAGGTCGAACGGTTTGGAAGGATCGGCGAAGCGCTCCAGACCAATGCCCGGTCCCCACAAATGCTTGTATCCTAGCGGATAGTCGTAGTTCGCTGATGTGTGAACCAGTCCGATGCCGGCGTAGAGTCCGGCGAAGCCGATGCAGCGTGCCGCGCGAAGTTCGACGGTCTCGTCCTGCGCGGCGAACCAGGGCACGCGAACGTCCGGTCCGGCAATGGTATGGACGATCGTGTAAATGTTTGCACCCTTGTGTTGGGTGTCGTACGCGCTGTGGTGGCTCTGCAGCGTAAACGCGAAGCGATCGTGCAGCACCGTTGCTTTTGCCAAATATGAAGCCGGCAGTTCGTCGCCGTCGCTGGCGAGTTGATTGTAGTAGTCACCGGCGGATTTCGCCGCGGCGATGGAAGCGTGCGTTCCGCTCACGCAGGCGGCGCTCGTATTACGTGCCGGTACGCACGCAAGCGCAACTGCGAATAGGGCAGCGGTCCGGGCAAACCTCACCTTGCCGGCGTTCGAGCAACGATGCGAACAAAACTCTCGCGATGTTCGGAAAGCATCCTAAATCGGAGATCGCTCCGGCGCCGCTTAGAAACGCAAGCTCGGCGGCTTCGGTGGAATCTCGGTGAACGCCATGGGGCGATCCCACCAGTCCCGCCGGCGCCAGGCGAGTTCCTCGCCACTGGGTTTTCGCGGCAGACGTTCGCGCAGCGCGATTTCGTATGCAGCGGCATAGCGATCGATCATGCGGTCGACGGTGAACTCGGCTTCCACGCGCGCTCGGCAAGCATGGCGGTCGAGGGAATCAAGAAGCGGAACCTTCGAAACTGCTTCATCGAGGCTGTCACATAAAAAGCCGGTCACACCGTCGATGAGGATCTCCGGCACCGATCCCGAGTTCGCTCCTAACACCGGCGTCCCGCAAGCCATCGCCTCGACCATCGTAAGGCCGAATCGTTCGGGACGCGTCGTCATGTGCACCAGCGCCAACGCATTGCTCAGCAAGTCGTCGCGCGCTTCACGATGCACTTCGCCGAGAAATTGGATCCGCTCTCCATCGATGTGCGGAGCGATCTCTTGGTTGAAGTATTGTTCATCGTGCTGAATCGCCGCCATCTTCAACTGTTTTCCGCTGCGCTTTGCGATTTCTATCGCTAAATGCGCTCCCTTCTCAGGATGAAAGCGCCCTAGGAACACCAGATAGTCGCCTGCGCGCGGGGAAAACGTAAATTCCGCCGGATCGATGCCGTTATAGGTTGTCGCGACGTATGAGAGCCCGGGATCTCGGTCGGCATCGCTGATCGAAGCGTAGAAGCTTCGCCATGCGCAGGCATAGTAAGCAGCCAGAATCTGCGGCGAAGAGAAGCCATGAACCGTCGTCAAGAGGGGCGGTCGTTTTGTCCCAAGGGCGTAGGTCATCGGTTTCCAATCGAAGTTGTTGTGAGTCAGATCGAACTCATGCGCTCGCTCCATCAACGAACCGATGTGCAAGGCGGAAAAGATATCGCCATCAATCAGGGGATCCTCCGCCGTTCCGATCGGGACGACGCTTCGCAAACTGCCGTCAAACGACGAATCGCCGGTGGCGAAGAGCGTGACGTTCGCACCTCGGCGGCGCATACCGTCGGCGATATTGAACGCCACCTGTTCCCAAGGACCGTAGCCCGGCGGCGGCGTGCGCCAGGTAATCGGCGCAAGCACCGCAAGACGAAGCTGTTGAAGGTTCACGCTGCCGCGGGTCTGCCGTCTTTGAAGACTTCGATGGGGCGCTGCAGCGTTCGCAAGTCCTCGGCGACGTCACGATCCAGCAGAAGAAAATCCGCCGCTTCGCCGGGCTGCAAAACACCGCGATGCAGGCCGATCAGCTCCGCCGCGACATGCGTTGCGGCATGGAGAGCCTGCTGCGCCGTCATGCCGAGCAACTCGTGCATGAGCAGCACCTCCCGCGGATAATCCTCATGGCGATTGAACGGCGTGCCGGCATCCGAGCCGCCGGCGACCTTGACGCCGGCTTCAAAAGCGCGCCGAATGTTGCGCATCATGTGTTCGTTCACGTCGCGCGCTTTGGTGATGACGAAATCGGGTTGCTCCCCACCTTCAGCATGTTCGAGGATGCAGGTCGGCGCGCTCAGCGTCGGG
>Ga0102924_1002462_pt1 | contig 20187 bp, 22 predicted proteins | sample PaiPotPPM11metaG_FD_80116 | JGI IMG/M metagenome (GOLD analysis project Ga0102924, IMG submission 80116) | Iron sulfur acid spring bacterial and archeal communities from Banff, Canada, to study Microbial Dark Matter (Phase II) - Paint Pots PPM... ...
AACTTGGACCGCCCATACCCGATCCCGATAAGATCATCTGTATCGGCGTCAACTATGCCGACCATGCCAGCGAAGCCGGGCTCGCGCGGACAGCGGTCCCTCTCTTCTTCGCCAAGTTTCGCAACAGCTTAACCGGTCCAACTAGCCCTATTCTCTTACCCCGTGTGAGCAGTCAAATCGACTATGAAGGGGAATTAGCGGTCATCATGGGTACGCGCTGTAAAGACGTTTCTGAACAGGAGGCCCTCCAGTATGTGGCGGGCTATAGCATCATGAACGATGTCAGCGCACGTGACTTGCAAATGCAGACCAGTCAGTACATGGCCGGCAAAGCCCTGGACACCTTCGCGCCGATGGGGCCAGGGATGGTGCTGGCATCTGCTATTCCCAATCCCCAGGCGCTTCTGTTGACCACTCGTGTCAATGGGCAGGAGGTGCAACACGCCAGCACGGCCAACATGATCTTTTCAGTGGCAGCCATCATCTCGTTCCTCAGCTCCCTCATGACGTTGGAGCCGGGGGACATCATTGCGACAGGGACGCCATCAGGAGTGGGATTCAAACGCACTCCTCCCCTCTTTTTGCGCGACGGGGATGTTGTGGAAGTTAAGATCGAAGGTATTGGTCAGATCCGCAATCCCGTTGAAGCATATCCGAAAACCAGGAGAACACTGTAGGGGCCGCTTGAGCACACCCACCGCTGCTCTATCGGCTCGCCATTTCAACAACATGAGAGGAGCAATAGATGTCACACCTATCTGAAGACAGCACCAGCGTTCGACCTATCTTACATCACTTCAACCTGAAGACGTCGCGCCTTCACGAAATGATTGAGTGGTATGGCACCGTGGTGGGCATGAAGTCAAACTACACGTTTCCAGGCGGGGCCTGGCTCACCAATGACGAGGCCAATCATCGCCTGGCGTTACTGGTCTCACCAGCGTTGACCGACGACCCCGGCAAGCTGATGCACAACGGTTTCCATCATAGCGCCTTCGAGTATCCGTCGATGGGAGATCTGCTCGACACCTACTCGCGTCTAAAGTCTCTGGGCATCGAGCCACATGCCAGCCTCGATCATGGCCTGACCACGTCCTTCTATTATGAAGATCCCGATGGCAACAGTGTCGAATTGCAAACCGACAACTTCGGGAGCTGGCAGGAGTCCAGCGAGTGGATGCGTACCTCGCCGCAATTTGCCGCCAACCCCATTGGGATGCCCGTCGATCCTGATCAGATGGTGGCCGCACACGCGGCTGGAGCCTCCTTCGCAGAACTGCACGAGCGAGCCTACGCAGGCGAGTTTCAGCCCTCTCGCCCTCAGGATTTGCACGTCCCAATTGGCGATCCGCGCTCTCCATTGTAGTCGAGGTGATAGAGGATGTTCTTTCCATGCAATTGGAGGCACTATGCGCATGTTTGTGCTGATCTCTCGTTTTCAGAAGCCGTTTGAAGAGGTCAATCGCTCCTTCGTATCGCACAGCGCGTGGGTACAACGGAACTACGAGTCCGGGCGATTTCTTGTTTCTGGACGGCGTGAACCCCTCCTCGGGGGCATCATTGTGGCACGAGCGTCGAGCGAACAGGAGCTGCGTGAGGTTTTGACGACAGACCCTTACCAACAGCAAGGGCTCGCGGAGTACGAGATCTTTGCCTTCGAGGCCACTGAGTTTCCCAAGCGGAGTAGCGCATTTGACACCTTTGCTTCGAGTCCGCTACGTGAACTGCCGCCTATGCAGGAATCTGAAGGGTCATCTGCCTACGAATAGGGCCGTGGATTTCATCAGTGGAAGGACGATTGTCCATCCTGAGCAAAAGGAACACAGATATGAGACGAACGGGAATTCACTTGCTCCTCTGTGGTATCTTCATCTATGGTGGATGGGGAGCGTTTAGCAAGCCTGGTGGGCGTCCCAAATTGGTGGCGGCAGCAGGTATCCCACGACCAGAGCAGGCGGTCGTGGCGAACGGTGCGCTGATGGTCCTTGCTGGTCTGCTCCTCGGCCTGGGCATCGCGCCCAGGCTCGCTGCGGCCCTGCTGATCGGCAGCCTGATTCCGACGACGCTTGTGGGACATGCCTTCTGGAAAGAAGAGCCTGGACCGGAGTACGAAAAGCAATTGCTCCAGTTTCTCAAGAATCTTGGCTTGATCGGTGGGTTGCTGATGGTCCTCACCGAAAAGGAAACATAATGGTGAAAGTCAAGACTTGCGCCTATGCGATGTGAGGGGTTGTACCATGACGGCGAGAGAAACCAGAGACAGAATTCAAGACATTCCCCAGGAGACGGGTGTCCTCATTGCCGGAGGCGGCCCTGTCGGCCTGAGTGCAGCCGTTGAGTTGGGACGGCGAGGGGTGCGGTGCCTGATTGTGGAGCCGAGGCGCGTCGTCTCGCAGCTCAGACCCCGTGCCAAGACGACCAACGTGCGGACGATGGAACATTTTCGTCGCTGGGGACTGGCCGAACGCCTGCGCGAAGTGGCGCCGCTCAAAGTAGACTGGTCACAGGATGTGGTCTTTTGCACCACCCTGCTCGGCCACGAGGTGATGCGCTTCACCAATTGCCTCGGTCTGTCACCGCAGCGAACCGAGGCGTTCGCTGAGCCGGGGCAGCAGATCGCCCAGCCCCTGGTCGAGGAGGTGCTGCGGGAGGCCGTGAGCGATTTGGAGCCGTGCGACCTCTGCCTGGGCTGGTCGCTGCACTCGCTCCAGCAGGACGACAATGGCGCATTGACAACGATCGCGAGCGAGTGGGGAGACTACCGGCAGATCAGGGCGTCGTATGTCCTGGGCTGCGACGGAGCGCGGAGCGTCGTTCGGGCGGCCATCGGCGTCCACTACGAGGGAACCTCAGACCGGCGTCCGAACTTTGGCCTCGTCTTCCGCGCACCGGGACTGGCGGAGCAACAGCCTCACGGTCCCGCAGTTCACTACTGGGTGCTCAATCCGGCCTGCCCTGGGGTGCTGGGCCGTATGGATCTGGAGGATGTATGGTGGGCCATCGCCAATGGCGTCCCTGCCGAGGTCGGGCAGGCCGCTCCTTATGCCCTGATTCATGGGCTCGTCGGGAGCGAGATCGAGGCTGAGGTACTGGGGACAGACCCCTGGACAGCACGTATGCTGCTGGCAGACCGCTACCACAGTGGCCGGGTCTTCCTGGCGGGCGACGCGGCGCACCTCAACCCGCCCTGGGGAGGACACGGCTTTAACACGGGTATAGGTGATGCAGTCAACATCGGCTGGAAACTCGCCGCGATCCTCGATGGCTGGGGAGGAGAGCGTCTCCTTGCTAGCTATGAGGCAGAGCGGAGACCCGTTGCCGAGCGCACCATTCGGGAGGCAGTCGCGAATATGAGTGTACTTGCCCCTGAACTGGGCAATCCCGATCTGGCAGCTCCGGGTCTCGTCGGTGAGCACGCGCGGCGTGCAGCCGCTCAAGTGATCCGGGCCACCAAAGACCGCGAGTTCCACAGCCTGGGACTCGTCCTGGGCTACCAGTACGATGCCTCACCGGTGATCGTTGACGACGGGACGCCTGCTCTTCCTGAAGGCCAGGCATATGTGCCGACGGCCAGACCGGGAGCGCGACTGCCGCACCGATGGCTGCCCGATGGGGCCTCACTCTATGATCGACTGGGGAATGGATTCTCGCTGCTGCGGCTCCGTGATGACGCCAATGTGGCTCCATTGATCGAGTCCGCCGCGGCCCGTCGGGTGCCGCTGACCGTCGTCGAGCTACGCGGTCAGGCACTCGAAACGCTCTATGAAGCCTCACTGCTGCTTGTGCGACCCGATCAGCATGTGGCCTGGCGCGGAGTGTCCATGGATCGGCCAGCAGCGGATGCGATCATCGACCGGGCGCGTGGAGCCTGAGCGCCAGGAGACCACGACGCGGCTTTTGCAGTGAACCACCTACCTGGATGCTCGCAATGCTGTCGCCGAGGGAGGGGTCAGCGCCTCCGATCCTGAACGTACCATGTTCGGGTCTGGATATGCTGACCCCATACATATCAGGAAGAAAGCAGGGAAACGCTTATGCCTCAACAAGAACAAGCGAAGACGATGCGAACCATCACAGTAGAAGAGCATTACGCGACTTCGGCCTTTATGGAGGGCCCTGGGCGCTCTCTGAAAGAGCGAGCACAGGGTCCTGAGACACGAATGCGCGGTGTGCCTGAACTCCTTTGTGATCTTGACGAACGCCGCATTACCAACATGGATGCTGCCGGAATCGATGTCCAGATTCTCTCTCATACCGCTCCCGGTACAGAGCAGCTCGATGCCGCCGAAGCCATCGCGCGCGCGCGCGAGATGAACGATTTCCTCGCGCAAGCTATCAGCCGTCATCCCGACCGCCTCGCCGGGTTTGCGACGCTCCCAACTCCAGCCCCTGAAGCTGCCGCTGATGAGCTAGAACGTGCTGTGCGAACCTATGGCTTCAAAGGCGCGCTCATCAATGGTCACGTCCGGGGGCGTTATCTGGATGATCCTTTTTTCTGGCCGATTCTGGAACGCGCTGAAGCTCTCCATGTGCCGCTCTACCTCCACCCGACACAACCTCCGCAGGCAGTGGTTGCCGCTTCCTATACAGGCAATTTCTCCCCTGCGATAGCGTCCGCTCTGGCAAACTCGTCCTGGGGCTGGCACATCGAAACGGCGATTCACATGCTGCGCCTTGTCCTCAGTGGCGCTTTTGATCGCTATCCAGACTTGCAAATGATCATTGGCCACCTGGGCGAAGGGCTTCCGTTTATGATGCCCAGGCTTGAACTCACGTTGCCCCAACAGCTAACAAGCCTGGAACGCCCCATTGGAGCCTATCTCCGTGAGAATCTCCACTATAGTTTTAGTGGTTTTAATTTTCTTCCGCCCTTTTTGGATCTGTTGCTTGAGGTAGGAGTCAACCGCATTCTGTTCTCAGCCGATTATCCCTACGCTTCTATGGCACAGGCTCGCTCTTTCCTGGACCACCTGCCCGTGAGCCCCGCCGATCGAGAACAGATCGCGCACGGCAACGCGGAGCGCCTCCTGAAGCTGTGATCAGTGTCTGGCTCATACGAGTTGTACATACTAGCAGGGCTGTGAGGGCATGAAGATCAAGCTGGTGGAACTCCCCTGCGATAAGCGGCGGCGCTTACTTCTGCTCTCCCGCCTGCGCTGTTTCGCTCTGCTCATTCATGCCCCGCAGGGCCGTGAGGACCACCTCTCTCCACGCTCGCGCTGCCACCATGACTTTGGTCATCGATGCAGACACATGGACGTGACCCGGTTGCATAGAATACGTTACTGGCACTTCCGCTTGTTCAATCCGCTTCGCATACGCCTCGCCATCGCCACGGAGTACATCGTACTCAGCGGTCATGATGAGTGCTGGCGGCAGCCCGGACTCGCACCCCTGCCACCCACACACCGCGAATGGCGCGTGTGGCCGCAATATCCTGAGTTGGGTCGCCCTCAACGAGCAGCAGGTCAGCCCGACGACCGGCCTCAATGACTCCTCGATCCGTGAACCCAAAGTACTCAGCCGGGACGATCGTGGCAGAACGCAGCGCTTCAACGGGCGTCAGTCCAGCCTCAATCAGCAGTTCTAATTCATCATGGAATGCTTCTCCGTGTGGAATCGACACTGGTAATTCAGATCCTTGATAGGAGTCCGTCCCAGCGAGGATAGTGACGCCTGCCTGATGGAACGCTTTAACGGTAGCCTGGGCATGAGCATAATCGGTACCAGCACCATGCGTCGGCAGACGCGCTGCGATGCTTGCCAGTGTACGCATCGCGATTAACGTTGGCACCGACACGAGGCCTCGTGTTGCAATAGAGAGCGCCAGGCTGTCATCAACGTCTGCATCGAAGGGAGCATGCGTGAGGATGTCTACACCAGCATCGGCAGCCATCTTGAGTGCAGTAATGGTGGTGACATGCGCAATTGCTTTGAGCCCTGCCTGATGGGCCGCCTCGACCAGGGCGGCGATCGTTGCGCTATCCAGCGCAGCGGAACCCATGCGCACAGGGTCCTCCACGATCACTTTGATGTAATCAGCTCCTTCCGCGACGCGCTCGGCCACAAAGCGACTCGCGTCAGCTGGGCCTGCCACAGCACTCGAAGTTGGATATCCCATTCTGGTGATCTGTGTGCCTCCTAAGGCACTGGCGACGTTTCCAGCACCACGGATATCGGCTAATCCGTGTTGATGACGCAGCGAGTCCGTTACCTCCATCGACTGCGACCCCATATCCAGCATGGTGGTGCAACCCCACTGCGTTCCTTGTTCCAGGTCAGCCAGGCGGCTCAAGTGAACATGGGAATCAATGAAGCCAGGGAGCAGCGTCCCATGCCGCCCATCAATCATCGTGTCAGCCGTCGTTGCATTTGAGATGACCCCATGGTCAATAACCACCGTGCGTTCCCCGGTCAAGGCGTTGCCATCAAACACGTTGACATGCATAATAGCGATTGCTTCAGACATACCTACCATTCCTTCCTTACATCCCTTCATGGGCAGATGTTTCCTCTGTATCAAACAAGAGTCACCCTCTCGCCCCACATCGGAACAAAGACGATTACGAGGGCTTCGTCGTTGTATGCACCGTGACGGCCAGCGTCCTCAGTCCCCTGATGACGTTGTTCAACTTGCGGGTGCTTGTGCCGAGTTCGAACCGCTCCACACGTCGTGCCAATGCACCCAGGACCGCCTGACCCTCCAGGCGCGCCAGGCTGGCACCCGCACACAGGTGAATACCGTAGCCAAAGCCAAGATGACCGGAGGTGTTGCGCGTCACATCGAAGGTATCTGCCTGCTCCCACTTGCGCTCATCACGATTGGCAGAAGCGAACAGCACGACGACGCGCGATCCCGCGGGAATGGAGATCCCCTCCACGTCGTAGTCGCTGGTGGCCTTCCGAGTGAAGCTCTGAAGCGGGGACTCCAGGCGCAGCACCTCCTCGAAAGCGTTGGGGATGAGTGAGGGGTTTTCACGCACCAGGTCCCACTGCTCTGGGTAGCGGCCAAACAACCAGATGGCACTACCAACCGCGCTAATCGTGGTATCCATTGACGGCACCAGGTACGCGGTAAACAGTTGCGGACACTGTGCCTCCGTAATCCGACCGTCTCGTTGGGCTTCCAGGACGCCCGCTCCAAAGCTTCCTGGTTGCAGGTTGCCTGTTGCCGCTATCTGCCTCGCGTAGCTGAAAACTTCCGGCAGCGTCTGTAATGCGTGTGTACATCGCTCATTCATAGGACCCATCGCGTTGAACGTCGCCTCTGCCCAGTCCAGCAGGTGTTCACGCACGTCGTTGGGCAACCCAATGAAGTCAGGAACAATGGACAGAGGAAGCGCTTGGGCCAGGTCCAGGACAGCATCGAACGAGTGCTGCGACACCAGCCGTTCGACCAGCGCTTCGGCGCGCTGATCGATCATCTCCTGAGTGGGGCGCAGAGCCTGCGCCGTCATGCGGGAGGCAACCACATTGCGTAGGAGATCGTGCAAAGGCGGATCTGACCCCAGCGTATTGCCCTGCATCGCCGTGTTGAGGGTGTCGTTGAGTGCGACGCCCGAGGCTGACGAGAACGTTTTCCAGTCTCTGAGAACGGCACGCACTGAGTCATAGCGGACAACGACCCACGCGTTGTGTCGCTCAAGCCAGACCGCTGGCCCAGCTTCACGCAGCCGTCGATAGTGTTCATACGGTTCGGCCAGTACGTCGTCGCTGTACAAATCAATATCAGATATTGGAATGGATGTTGACATGGTCATCTCTCCTCCTCGAATATTCCCTTCTCGAAGGTGTACTATGGGATCCACTGGGCGGATACATTAGTAGGGTTCCGCGAGAGCCCTGAACGCCGAGGTCAGCAGCGTCTGGCTCTCCGACGGCGGTGCCTTCTCCTGCTCGAGGCGTGAGAGCCTCACGCTGGTCCCGACGACACTGCGCACGCGCTCGAAGCGGCGCGTCATGAAGGCGTCCAAGGCATCGGGCAACGTTGCCGCTCCCGCCACGCATTGGCCCAGCACCGCCGCGTCCTCGAGCGCCATGCCGCCGCCCATACCCATGTGGGCGGTGGTCGCGTGCGCCGCGTCGCCGATGAGCAGGACCCGCCCGCGATACCACGGTGTGGGCAACAGAATCCATTGGAATGACGTGCCGATCAGGAGTGTGTCCGGCGTCAAGCGGCTCCGCAGCTCGACAATGGCCGGCGCCGTATAGGACTCGATCAGGCGCGTGAACAACGAGAACAATTCACCGTGCGACAGGCGCTTCCACTCGGGCATATTGATAACGGCGGGAACGTAGACCAGGCCCTGCGGAAGATAGTAGAAGCCGAGCCGTCCAATCGGTCCGAGATACCACCCTTCATCCTCGATGGCAGGTCCCGGCGCCATCCAACGGATGCTGAGCTGGCCTGCGTATGCGGGGTTCGGCGCGTTGGGGAACAACGTGGCGCGGGTGCGTGAGCTGATGCCGTCCGCTCCAACGAGCAGATCATAGCGCCGTGTTTGCCCGTCGGTGAACGCGACGCTGATCGCGTCCTCGCCGTCCTCGATCGTTTGAGCCGTCACGCCCTGCCTGACGTTGACGCCAAGTCGTTTTGCCGCCTCTGTCATCACGTCGACGAACACGGGACGGTAGACAGCGACGGCGTCGACGGCACCGGACCATGTGGGCCGCCGGGGACCAGGGTTGATCAGCCGTCCGGCGGCATCCCTGAGCGAGGTGGCGGTTGAATCCGGGCCGAACGGCGTGCCCGTGTCATGCACGTCCTCATACACGCCGAGCTCGACCAGCGCCTCCGCGGCGCGGCCCGAGAAGGCGAGCGAAGCGCCGAGGGGCGCTTCGGACAGCTCGACGACGTCGCACTCCACTCCGACCCGGGCGAGCGCGACCGCCGCCGATAGGCCAGCGATGCCCCCGCCAACAATGAGAGCCTTCGATATGCAAGCCATCTGTTTGATTTCCTCCTGTCGCTTACCGGTCGAACGAGGTCCGCCGGAAAATCCTGTCGCCACCGGACGTGATCGGGCGGCCGTGCATGAAGCAGATCATCTCGAAGTCGAGCTTGGAGAACATTGCCAGGCTCTTGCGCGCGAGGGCGACGTCCTCGGTCGCGACCGGGAGTTTCGGGCCGGACCGGTTCACGCAGGTATCGGCGGTGAAGAGCACACCACCATGCTGCCGCCAGTGGAAGGCGATCTGGCCCGCACAGTGTCCGGGCGCGTGCATGGCAGTGAGGTCGGGGAGGAACGGCGGGCTGTCGCCGTCCTCGATGAATTGGTCGACCCTGGTGGGTTCGACAGTGGTGACGAGACCGAGCAGCAGCCGGGTGAGAATCCTGTTGCGCAGCCCCGGCGACGCTTCGACATGGCGGAAGCCCGTCCCGGCCTCAATAATGGGCGCGTCGACGGGGTGCGCCCAGACCGTCGCACCGGTCTCACGTTTGAGGGCCGCTGCACTGCCGATGTGGTCGGGATGCGCGTGGGTCAGCAGGATATGGCGGACGTCGTCGGGCCGACGGCCGAGCGCACGCACGCCGTCGAGGATCTTCGGGGCGCTGTTCGGAAACCCTGTATCGAGCACCGCCAGCCCGTCGGCTGTCTCCAGCACGTAGACGTTCACCAGGCCGCGGATGATGTGGAGGTCCTGGACGAGTTGCTTGATAGCCATGTGGCCTCCTTACGTCAATCGTTTCAGGTCTCGCGTCCCCATGCCGAAGGCCACCATGATCACGTGTCCAGGCATGCCGCCTCCTCTCCGGCCAACCATCGCCGCATGCGCGTTCCGAGTGCCTTGATCTCGGGTCCGCGGGTGCCTGGGAGCGTTCGGCTGACCTGGAAGCCCAGCTGGGTCTGCAGATAGGCGAGGTGCCGGTATCCCTCGGGAAAGGATTGCAGCAGGTGGGGGTCAAGCTCGAGCGTCGCGCAAGGCTCGACTGTCGTCATGCGGTCAAGCTCGTACACCGGCTGTCGCAGCACGATCCCCCAGCGTCCGTCGCGCTTCTCCAACGCATCCACGAAGCGACCGAGGCAGGTCACGTCGACTGCCACACCGTGGATCTGTCCGCGCTGGACGATCTGCATCTTCGTCTGCGCAACCGCACGGGACCCGTTCACGTCGATGCTCGTGCCGCCGAGGCTGTGGAGCCCGACCATGCCCGCCTCGAACGATTTGCGGCAGCCAGCGATGAACTCCGCCGCGCCCGCCTGGAACCAGGTGGCGATCATGCGGCCATCGTCGTGCCAAACCGTCGCGAAGCGTTCCCAGTCGCCGACGTCCCGCCAGACAACCCAGTTCTCCAGCAGTTCCCGGATCTCCAGGCGATCGACCATGCTGCCGCTAGTAGGAATGGACGTTGCCATTGGCACCACTCTCCTCACTTGCCGATGAATTGAGCTTCTAGCGCAACTCTATGTACGAAGCGTGAAATACTGTACACGCTTGATCCACTGGAAAACTCCTACAAAGGAGCACGAGGATCATCAAGCGGAACGCGCGGGTCCACCGGACCGGAAGGTGGGAACTCGCCCGCATAGGCACGGCGATGAATGTCTGCGTGCGAGGCACCAGCCTTGCGGATAGCAACGAGCTGATCAGGATCGACGAACTGACCAATGGGGTCTGCCGCGAAGTCGGGCGAGGTGCGCATCCACTCCTTTGATTGCGCCCAGTCACCGAAGTTGTCCACCTGGAGTTCCACGCTGTTCCCATCGGGATCGACGTAGTAGAACGAGAGGGTCATGCCATGATCGAGGGCCATGTGTGGCGTAATCCCCATTGCCTTCAAGCGCGTGTAGGCACTGAAGAGATCGTCAATCGTTGCATACTCAAACGCAGTATGATGGAGGCCCGTGTGAACCAGTTTGTCTACGTCGTTGCTCATCTTGGATGAGGTGAGCAGCGCCAGGCGATGGTTGGCGTCATCGTTGGTCAACCAGGCACCACCTGGAAACTGGAAGATAGTTGTTAGACCAGCAACGGTGGCGTACCAGTCAATCATCTCCTGCAAGCGTGTCGTCTTGAGATTGACATGATGCAGGCTCGGTTTCGCATGAGTGTTTCCCTCAAATGCTTGTGACATCAATTTCCTCCTTGTCGTCTGTAATAGAGTGTTGCTTTGATGGAAGACCTCTCTTTCGTGTCTTCCATCTCGTTTTTGAAAAAGAGTAGTCGCTTGTATTACGCGCGCTGGCTGCTTTTTCCGTTCACCTGAGCCTCCTGCCCTCGGCGCGTTCGCCTCCTGGACGGTGGTTCCTTGGAAAGAGGCGCATCGGCTCCGACGATCTGCAAGGCCATGCGTACCGCGACGGGATCGAATTCTGGTGCCATCTGCCCCAGCACCGTCAGGGCGGTGCGCGCGTAGTGGCGTGCTAAGAGAGAGGCCGCAAGGTCAGCTTTTCCCTGGATACACGCGCTGGCAATGGAACGGTGCTCGGCGGAGATGGCTTCTGCTGACCGCGTTGGGTAGTGCTGACTCACCAGACGGTAGTAGAGCCGCCGGTAATATTCGCACTGGTCAGCAAGGTTCGCAATCCTCTGGCGCATCGAGTCCTCGGCATGGAGCACGAGCAGACGATGAAAACGGCGATGTGGCTCTTCCCAGGCATCAAGTTCTATGTGGGCTGCCACCTCATCGAGTTCAACAAGCGTTTGCTTGAGGGCCTGTACGTCTGCCTGGTCGATACGCGGAACCGTCAAGCGAATCCCCAGAGCTTCCAACAGGATGCGACTGGCATACAGGGAGTCAACGATGGATGGTTCGAAGGAAGGCACGCGCGCTCGTTGATGGTGTTCCGCCTCGATCAGCCCTTCTTGCTGAAGCATCCTCAGTGCCTCTCGCAGCGGAATACGGCTGACACCCAGCGACTCGGCCAGCTTGACCTGGGAAAGCATTGAGCCGGGAGGGAACTCGCCGTCAAGAATCATGGTGCGCAAGCGTCTATAGAGAGGAAGAACTCCACTCTCTCCATCAGGACCGCTCTGGATTCCGTCGGCTTGCAGTGGGAGGAGATCGTAGGTGTCATGCATGCTGTTCGCTTTTCATCCTCTTCTTCAAGAGTCTCCTCGCCTCACCGGGTTGCGAAGACGCCCAATCCGCTCAATCTCGACCTCAACCACGTCGCCATCCTGCAGGAAGAGCGGCGGTGTACGCTTGAAACCTACACCCGATGGAGTTCCCGTGGCAAGAATGTCGCCCGGTTCTAAGGTCATCAGCGAGCTGAGAAAGGCAATTGCCGAGGCGACGGAAAAAATCATGTTCGCCGTGTTATCATGTTGGACTTCTTGCCCGTTCACTCGTGTGATGAGGGTGAGTATCTGGGGATCGGGAATCCGGGATGCCGGGACGATTCCAGGCCCCATAGGGGCGAAGGTATCGAGCGCTTTACCCGCTGTCCACTGGCTTGTCTGCGCTTGTATGTCACGGGCGGTCACGTCGTTCATAATGCTATAGCCCGCGACATATCCAAGCGCCTCCTGTTCAGTCACAGCCTTACACCGCTTGCCGATGATGACGGCCAGCTCCCCCTCGTAGTCGATGAGCTTACTCACGCGCGGTAAGAGAATGGGGCTGCTCGGGCCAGTTAAACTGTTACGGAACTTGGCGAAGACGATGGGAACCGCCGGAATCTCCTGCTGGGCTTCGGCTGCATGATCGCGATAGTTCACACCGAGACAGAGGATTTTGTCCGGGTTGGGCACGGGCGGGCCGAACTCAAGCATTTCGAGCGAAAGGACGTGATTCCCCGCATCGAGCTGCTGATTGGCCCACGCACCTATCTCTTCAAGCAGCGGCAAGAACTCTTTGACTGAGGAGAATCTTCCGGCGCTTGAGCTATAGGCGCTCACATCAATGACGGTCTGGCCGTGCATCATCCCGACACGCCAGTCACGCTCCGAATCGCGCAAACGGTAACTCACCAACATCATAGCAGAGACTCCTCTCGTGTCACCCACACCTATCAGTGAAACACACCACGACAGCTTTGTTCGCGGTTCCCTTGCTCTGTATACAAACTTCCATCTTCTTTTCTCGCTCCATGAACAGAAGTGCATGTTATTGCCCAGGTTTAGGGATTTGTATACAGAATTGCTAATTTCCCTTGAAAAAATCCTCTCACTTGTTTATACTAATGAAGAGTGTATACAGTTTTTCGCCATTTGTCAAGATGCTCTTCCGTGAATGTGTTCCACGCGCTGCACCTTCAGAAGGTGAGAGTGCAGCGGACCGCCGCACGTAGTGCAGTGGAAAGGTGGTCTTCACAGCATCACGCGCTTCACTCCAGGGTTGATACCAACTCGCTTTCTCGCTTTCCGTGTGGCAAAATAATAGGTCTATGGGAGGCAACCGGGCGAGTGCATGTCCCCTTTGGATGTTGAGGATACAGCGTGCCTATCAACTCATGAACTACACGACTGAGGTTCCTCACCGTCGCAGTCAGCACAATGGTGAAGGTTGAAAAAGTGGCAAGTGAAACCCTTGACACGAGAGAACAAACCCGCTAAACTGTTAGTGTAACCAAAAGGTTGCACATAAAGTGATTACTAGAAATCCATGCTATGATGATCTACTTACCGCATCTCGTTGATCGTCTAACTCATTTCGTAGAAGGAGCGAGGTTTCAATGGACACTTCAAAGCAAAAGTTCATTTTCCACTTATTGTTCGTCGGAGAACAGTGCGGCAAAGCTGAAGAAGCTATTACATTCTACATGTCCTTGTTCAAGAATTCACGCCTCTTGCAGATCGAACGGTACGATGAGGGCGAAGATAAAGAAGAGGCAGCGGGAACCGTCAAGCTTGCCAGGTTCTCTCTCAATGGGCAGGAGTTCATGGCCCTAGATAGCGGCAGACAGCACCTTTTTACCTTCACCCCGGCCATGTCGATATTTGTACAATGCGAAACAGAATCGGAAGTCGATACGTTGTTTCAGAGGCTTTCCGAAGGCGGCACGGTTCACATGCCCCTCGATAAATATCCCTTCAGTGAAAAGTTTGGATGGGTTGCAGACAAATACGGGGTTTCATGGCAAGTGAACCTGCAAGGAAATTAACTCTTTCTTGTGTATCCATGACTGGAGTTGGTTATTGCTTGAACCAAACGACAACCCGGCTACCAGGCCATTCCAGAAATCTCTTTTTGAGCAAGGGATAGCTGCAGCGTCATTTGCGGTTTCGGATATTCAGAAAGAGTACAAAAGATTGAAAGAGCTGGGCGTGACCTGTCGTATGCCTCCAACACAGATGGGACCAGCAACGGTTGCCGTCTTTGATGATACGTGCGGGAATCTCATACAAATCGCCCAGAAAAGCTGAGACAGATATGGAAAAGATTGCTATCAAACGCAGCATCTGGATCGCAGCCCCGCGTGAACGCGTCTGGCAGGCTGTTACCGATCCCGAGCAAATCGCGCAGTGGTTTGCGCTAAGCACAACCCTTTCACAAAACGGGAACACATTCTCTGTGCGCAGGGGCGAGACGGATGTCGAGGTGGCTGTCATTGAATTGTTTGATCCGCCACGGCAATTTACCACCCGCAGTTTGCCAGATAGGGCGATCACGACCACCTATACTCTCGAAGAAGAAAATGGTGGGACGCGTTTCACCGTCACGGAGACCGGGTTTGAAGCGCTGTCAGAGGAGGCACGCAAAGAGCGTCTTGATCAGGATGACAGGGGCTGGGAGATGGCGCTGGAGAACTTGAAAGCCTATATTGATGGGCGGAAGCTCCCACGTTCAGAAGGATTTTAAGCAGATGGACGCGCACATTTTCGCCGCGCTCGCCGATCAAACACGCCTGGCCTTGCTAGTAAATCTGGCCGAAAACAGCCCGAAGACGGCGACTCAACTTGCAGAAGAGTATCCCATCACCCGGCAAGGGATACTCAAGCACCTACATATTCTCGAAGATGCGGGATTGGTTGCAGTCCACCAGAGGGGTCGCGAAAAGCGCTACACCCTCACCCCTGCCCCCCTCAGTGATATTGATGAGTGGATCAAGAAAATGAACACCATATGGGATGAACGTCTGCAACGGCTCAAGACCTTGCTCGAAAACGAGGCGACTGACGCTCCCTAGCAACGATGAAAAAGACCTCGCTTCTTCAATGAGCGAGGTTCAGAAGAGTCACCGCCTCAGGCGAAATGCGGACACCTGTCTCGGAACTGTTCAGACGCCATTCTGACGCAGCAAGAAGAGCTAGAGTTCCTCGCGCCGTTCTTCGCGCAAGCCGAGAGCGGAGAGATCGCTACAGTGACCCAGATTCAACACGCCTTTGAAGAAAAAGTCGGCCACGAGGTCAATGACAGCACAATCTATCGTCTTCACAACCGCCATAGCTGGAGCAAATTGATGCCGCGTCCCAGGCATCCAAAAGCGGATTCGCAATTCCCAGAGCAGTTCAAAAAAATTTCCCGCGCATCCCAGGTGATGTTGCTGAAACTGTCTTGAGAGATAGAGAGTGTTATTGGTAGAAATATCGAAACGCGACGTATTTTCTCAACACGATCAAGAAAGAGAAGCTTTCACTCTTCGTAACAGCAGGCCAGCGCCGCTTTGAACAACCACATCGCTCAACGAGCTACTAGCCATATTGCATTCCCTCTCTTTCTTATCGTGCATACGGCGCTGATTGATCATGCAAAGAAAGGTTGAGTGACGGTATGGCAAGTACACGCTTCGGTGAGCATGGCGTTGCTATCGAGCGCCTTGATGTTTCAGCGTACACGGTGCCAACTGACTTTCCCGAATCGGACGGAACCTATATCTGGGATAAGACCACTATTGTTATTGTCGAAGCAACCGCTGGCGGGAAACGCGGCCTGGGCTACACCTATGCCGATCTAGCCACGGCGAAGCTGATTCAAGAGATGCTGACGCACATTGTGCAGGGACGCGATGCCATGGATGTACCGGGCGCGTGGTTGGCGATGGTCGAGTCCATCCGCAACCTGGGCCGTCCCGGTATTGCGTCGATGGCGATCTCGGCGGTTGACGCGGCGCTCTGGGATGTGAAAGCACGGCTCCTGGATGTGGCGCTAGTCACGTTGCTGGGAGCGGCGCGCGAAGCCGCCCCTATCTATGGGAGCGGCGGCTTTACCTCCTATTCGCGCGAGCAGCTCCAGCGTCAATTGGGCGATTGGGCGGCAGATGGCATTCCGCGCGTCAAAATGAAGATTGGGCGCAAGCCAGATGACGATCCGGTGCGCGTGGCTCAGGCTCGTGAGGCGATTGGGCCTGACACTGAGTTGTTCATTGATGCGAACGGCGCTTACACGCGCAAAGACGCGCTGGCGCTGGCCGATATTTTCGCCGCCGAGTCGGGCGTCACCTGGTTCGAGGAACCGGTTTCGTCGGATGATCTGGATGGCCTGCGGCTGATCCGCGACCGCGCGCCAGCAGGCATGGATATCGCTGCTGGCGAATACGGCTACGATCTGTGGTACTTCCGCCGCATGTTGGAGGCAGGGGCAGTTGATGTGCTACAAGCCGACGCCACGCGCTGCGCGGGTATCACCGGGTTCATGCGCGTCGGCGCTCTCGTCGAAGCGCGTTCCATGTCGCTCTCTTCACACTGCGGCCCGTCGCTGCATGTCCACCCGTGCTGCGCTGTCAGCAACTTCCGCCACATGGAGTATTTCCACGATCATGTACGCATCGAGCGCATGTTTTTTGATGGCGTGCTGACACCCATACGCGGCGAATTACGACCCGATCGCTCGCGTCCGGGGATGGGGCTTGAGTTCAAGCGTTCAGACGCGGCGAAGTATGCAGTGTAATGATGAAAAGCTGAAGATAATGGAGAAAATCTATGGATAAAACTCGCGCCAAACATATCGTAGAGATGTTCAAACAAAGAGGCGCGGATTTCCACGCGCTGGTGTGTCGTTTGCCGCAAAATATAGTCATGTTGACTGGCTATCAACCAATCCTGGGCAATTCGTTTTGTCTCATCTCGCTCAACCAGGCCCAGGAGGTAGAAATTCGTCTTGTCGTACCAGAGGACGAAGAAGATCTCGTGCCGCAAGGCGCGGCAGTCGCGGTGAAAACGTTCGCCGAGGAGACGATGGACTTTATCGGCAACACGATCCAGGCCGTGCGCGAACCACTGGCGGAGCTGCTGCACGCGGCTAACTTGAATGAAAACGCCGTCATTGGCTACGAAGGTGGATATTCACCCATCGCTACCGCGTACACCCAGGTAGGTGTTCCGGGGCCAGCGACGCTCGATCTCCTGCACCAGTTGTTCCTCGGCGGCTATCTACGCGATGCAACTCCAATGCTTGACGAGCTTGCCGCGATCAAGACTGTGGATGAACTAAACGCTATCCGGCATTCCGAGGAAGTGGCACTACAGGGCTTCATCGCCGCGCGCGGCGCGGTCCGCGTGGGAGCGACGGAGGCCGATGTCGCAGCAGCGACCTGCGCGGCGCTGCTGCGCGCGGGATACGCCGTCCCTGGCGCCCGTAATGTCCAGACCCATGTTCATGTCATGACAGGCGCACGCGCCGCTCTGGCCTACCGCGCCTTCAATCTGACCTCCAATGTCGCTATCCAACGGGGAGATACCGTGACCGTGCAAATGGAGATCGCCATCAACGGCTATTGGGCCGAGTTGACGCGCACCTTCTTCGCGGGCGACATCAGCAACGAGTGGCGCAAAGCGCACCTGGCCTGTGTCGCGGCGCAAGATGCCGCGTTGCAGGATATTCGCGCTGGAGCGAGCGCCCGCGCCGTCGATAACGCGGCGCGTCAAGTCATGCAACAGGCAGGATTTGGCAGCGCCTTTAAGCATGGGTTAGGACATGGTTTTGGCTTCCAGGCCATCAATCACGCGGCGGCTCCGGTGCTGCATCCCGCTTCCAGCGCGACTCTGCGCAGTGGTATGGTTCATAACATGGAGCCTGCTGTCTACATCGATGGCAAAGGCGGCCTGCGCCTCAACGATAATGTGGCTGTGCTGGATAATGGGAACGAGGTACTCTCAGCGGCGCTTTCTCGCGATCTCGATTGGCTGGTTGTTGAAGGATAAGTTACTATGCCACTGAAAGAAGGTAGAGATGAATGCACAGACAAGAAATGAACCGGAAGTAGTTGTGGTGACGGGAGCGTCGGCTGGCGTTGGGCGCGCGATTGCGCAGGCGTTCGCCAAACGAGGAGCGCACATTGGGCTGCTCGCTCGCGGACAGGCCGGGTTGGAGGGTGCGCTCAGAGATGTCGAGGCGGCTGGCGGACAGGCGCTGATCATACCCACTGACACGTCCGATGCCGACCAGGTAGAAGCCGCTGCCGCAAAGGTCGAGGAGACCTTCGGGCCGATCGATATCTGGATCAACGTGGCGATGGCTTCGGTCTTTTCGCCCGTGAAGGAGATGAAGCCAGAAGAATACAAGCGTGTCACCGAAGTAGCCTATCTGGGATATGTCTATGGCACGCTGGCCGCGCTCCGCAGGATGCTGCCGCGCGACAGAGGCAAGATCATTCAGATCGGTTCAGCATTAGCCTATAGGGGTATTCCACTGCAATCAGCCTATTGTGGGGCCAAACATGCCATTCAGGGCTTCACCGAATCGCTGCGCTGCGAGTTAATCCATGATAAAAGCAACGTAAAAATCACGATGGTACAGCTTCCCGCCGTCAACACACCGCAGTTCGGATGGGTCAAGAGCCGCCTTCCCCACAAGGCGCAGCCTGTACCACCGATCTACCAGCCCGAAGTGATCGCTGATGGCGTTACGTATGTGGTTGACCACTACCGACGGCAACTCTTCATTGGGTTGTCCACGGTCATCGTGATACAGGCAAACAAGATTGTGCCGGGACTCGGAGACCGCTATCTCGGCAAGACGGGCTTTGCCTCGCAACAGACCGGCCAACCTGCCGATCCACATGCCCCCAATAATCTATGGAAGCCAGTTGATGATGACAACGATTATGGAGCGCATGGCGCCTTCGATGACAGAGCAGCCGGTAAGAGCCAGCAGCTTTGGGTAGATACCCATCGTGTCTTGCTTGGACTCGTTGGCTTCGGCGCCGCGGGAGTGATCACCGCCGCTATGCGTCAACTGATGCGCAAGACAAAAGCTGCCTCATAGGGTTGCAAGCCCAAAAGTTACAAAAATAGCGTGTTGTTAGTTGCAGGCAATTACGGATCAAAACTGATCATCACGCGCGGCAGCTTGAATTCTGCCGCGGTGTGCGCCCACAAGCGTATCGCCTGGGCCACAATTTCGTTGTCGCGCGGCTGGCGCAATTTATCATGCTGCACTACGAGTTTCGTGGCTACCTGGATATGCCAGACCCCATTGGCACGCTTCAGGCCAGACGGCGCTGCTACCTCTAGCAGCGCTGCCAGTCGCGGCGATTGACGCCCAATGATCTGGAGAATATCCGACCAATGCTCAAGCAGGATGGCAGTGAACTGGTGGGTAAATTCATCATAGCGAGTACGCGGCTGTTGCTCCATGAAGCTCCTCCTCGTCTGACTGATCGAGACTGGCATGTGCCTAAATTATAGCATATTTGTCGCAAGTTTGCTCTGCATTTTGCTTATCACATCATGGAGACAACAAATACGCCCCTATGGTCAAAAGAGGACACAATGGCCCGAATACTCTCTCACTTGCGCTACCCTGATCCGCTATCTTAACCACATCTTAACCACACCCCGGTACTTTCCTACCAATAAAAAGGCCATCTATTCATAGAAATCTATTCGCATATCGTAAAATCCTAAGCGAAAGGGTGTGTCAAGAAATTTCAAAGCGATCCATTGCATCACAGACCGACCCACGGATTCCGATCTGGTTGGGTGGTGTAGTATTCTCAACCAGACATACTTATGTCTGGTTAGCCTGTTTGTGAGCCGTTCATCACATTTACGGTAACAGTGTGGTGACAAGGAGATGAAGTCGATGCGTAGGAAACTTTCAAGTGTTCACTCTCGGGGGAGTCGGCAGAGAAAACCTCTGCTGCTGATCATCACCGCTCTGGTTGTGCCAGCTATTTTGGGAGCGGTCGTCGCGGTCATATTTATTGTGCCGAAGCTGGCGTCTCACGCGGCGGCAGTGAATCAGGATTGCACGCTGGTCGTGCCGTCTCACCCGCTCTCCGCTCAGGGCCTGGCGACGCCCTATCAACTTGTTGCTACCGATGCCGCCAATGGCCCGTGTAACGAGGCGAATGCCAATCA
>Ga0102924_1002464_pt1 | contig 20180 bp, 15 predicted proteins | sample PaiPotPPM11metaG_FD_80116 | JGI IMG/M metagenome (GOLD analysis project Ga0102924, IMG submission 80116) | Iron sulfur acid spring bacterial and archeal communities from Banff, Canada, to study Microbial Dark Matter (Phase II) - Paint Pots PPM... ...
CGGGTTCGGCCGAACCCGACCTCGGCGCGTTCATCTATGCCACGCAGCGGCTGCCGGACGTCATGCCGCGCGTGCGCCACGTGATCATGGGCCAGACGGCCGAAGGCTTTCAGCAGGCGCTCGGCGAAGACGTCGGCGCCTGGCAGCAGGCGGCGGCTCCAGGCCGGCGGCGGCGCTGCCACTTCGACGGCCGCGACCGGCTGGCCGTCTTTATCGCCAGCCAATCGGACGTGGACGACCTGATCCCGACGCTGGTGGCGTGGCAGATCGAGTGGAACAAGCTGCATGTGCTGCTGCGCGGCTTCGCCGCGGGCAACGGCCGCGGCGCCGACCCGAGCATCGAGCCCTGGCGGCTGCTCGGCGGCGGCGAGCAGGACTGGCGGCGGCTGCAAACGATCTGGCGGGCGGCGTTCCCGACGCTGCTGGATGACGTGGCACGGGCGGACCTGAACCTGACCGTGCGCATGCTGGGCGGCACGCATGTGGGCTACGCGCGGGCAACGGCGCGCTGGTGGCAGCCTATCGCCAACACCATCGCCCGCGAAGGGCTCGACGGCCGGCCGATCTACTTCGTCTCCAGCAACACCCACAGCCTGGTCAACCTGCTCTCCGGCGTGGCGCTGCGCCATCAGGACGCGATCGTCGAGTACGTCGAGCACGCTGGTGATCCCGAGCTCGCCGGGGAACTGGAGAAGCTGCGCACGGGCGCCAGCCGCGGCAACTGGCACAACTTTCTCTATTACGCAGCGCGCGGCCTGTTTCGCGAGCGGCCGGAGCGGCAGCAGTTGCGCCTGCGCGAGGAGCGGGCGCGCGGCATCAGCTTCGTGCCGCCGCACGCCGCGATCGAGGTGGCCGGACAGGTGATCGCGCTCGACCGCCTGCATGCGAAGGACCTCGACCCGCGGCTCGGCGCCGTCTCGGCGGCGCGGCTGCGGGCGAGCAAGGCGATCGTCGTCAACATCGACTACCCGCTGGGCATGGCCGCCTACAACATCATGCGCGCCGTGATGGAGCGCAGCGAGGAGCTGCGCGGCGTCTACGTGCTGGGCAAGGCCGCCACGCTCAACGCCGGCGTGGGCGACGTGATGATCCCCGACGTGGTGCACGACGAACACTCGATGAACACCTACTGGCTGGACAACTGCTTCAGCTACGAAGACGTCGGCCCGTTCCTCGTCTTCGGCTCGGCGCTCGACCACCAGCGGGCGGTGACGGTGAAAGGCACGTTTCTGCAAAACAAGGGCTATCTCGATCTGTACCACCGCGAGAGCTACACCGCGGTGGAGATGGAGGCCGGCCCGTATCTGGACGCGCTCTACGAAGGGGCGCGGGCGAACCGCTATCCCGAAGGCGAGAGTATCAACTTCACGCGGCTGCCGTTTGACCTCGGCATCATCCACTACGCCTCGGACACGCCGTACACGCAGGCGCGCACGCTCGGCGCGCGGGCGTTGGACTACCGCGGCATCGACTCGACCTACGCCTCCGCCGTCGCCATCCTGCGCCGCATTCTCGTGCGCGAGGGCGTGATTCCGACGGCGGACATGCTGTCCGGCTGACCTGAAGCCGGCCCGGCCACGACGTGCAATCGCCAGCATTTCGGTACCGTTTCGCAACCAGATCGCCTGTTCTGATGCATATAGTTATGGTAATGTTGCGGAAATCTCGCGTGGTGCCCGCCCGCCTCCGCGAGCCGGTGCGGGGCGCCTGCAAGGACGTAGCATGGCAGGAGCCCTGAGTATCCGCGTGTCGCACCATCGCTCTCCCTGGCTTCTCCGTCTCACACTGCTTCTGCTCGTCACGACCTCGGCCGGAAGCGCGGCCCGACGTGCAACACCCGTGCGCGCCGCGACGCTTACCAGCCACCCACTCACGCTCAGCTCCTCGCTGAAGGCCGTCACCTGTCTGGACACCAGCACCTGCTTCGGCGTCGGCGCCGGCGGCATCGTCAGCCATACCACGAACGGCGGCACAAGCTGGGACGTGGGCGGCACACAGACGTACGCGACGCTGGCCGGCGTCGCCTGTCCCCTGGCGAGTGTCTGCTTCGCCGCCGGAGCAGGCGGCGCGATCGAGAGCACGAGCAACTCTGGAGCGTCCTGGGCAGCTCAAACCAGCAACACGACGCAGGATTTGAACGCCGTCGCCTGCCTGAGCACGACCACCTGCTACGCCGTCGGTGCCGGCGGCACGATCCTGGCGGCCAGCAACGGCTCCAGTTGGAGCGCACAGGCCAGCGGTACGGCGCAAAATCTGTTCGGTGTCGCCTGTCCCGGCGGCACGACCTGCGTGGCTGTCGGCGCGGCGGGCACGATCGTCGCGACGACCGACGGCAGCACCTGGACGGCGCGCACCAGCAACACGACCGCGCAGTTAAACGCCGTTGGGTGCGTGCGCTTCACGACGACGTGTTACGCCGTGGGCAGCGGCAGCACGTTCACGAAGACGGCCGACCTTACGGCCTGGACCGCCGGCTCGATCCTGCAAACCAGCTTCAGCTTCAACGCCATCTCCTGCGCGGCGGCGTCGACCTGCGAGGCGGTGGGGCAGATCGGCTTCGTTTTTGGCACCACCGATGGATCGACGTGGAACAGCCAGCCGAGCGGCACGACGCAGGCATTCAGCGGCGTCGCCTGCCCATCCACCGTTGCCTGCTTCGTCGTCGGCGCCTCGGGCACGATCCTGGCCACGGCAAACGCCGGCACGAACTGGAGCGGCGAAACGGCGGCTTACGCCGGTCAGATCAACGCGATCGCATGCCCTTCCACCAGCGTCTGCTACGCCGCCGGCGGCGTGATCGGCGGCACCACGGATGGCGGCGCGACCTGGTCGATTCTCACCTCTGCTCGGGGTGAGGTGCTGCGCGGCATCTCCTGCCCCGCGACGGCGACTTGCTCCGCCGTGGGCAGCGGCGGACTCATCCTCGCGACGACCGACGGTGGTGCGTCCTGGTCGTCGCAAACGCCTGTGACCACCGCACTCAGCGGTATCGCCTGTCCGGCGGCAGCGCTCTGCTACGCCGTCGGCGCGGGCGGCCGGATCGAAACAAATGCCGGCGGATCCTGGCATGATGACAACAGTCCCACGACCAACCCCTTGACGAGCATTGCCTGCCCTGGGCCGTCCACATGCTTCGCCGTGGGTGGGGCCGGGACGATCGTCCGCACGACAAACGGCGCCCAATGGGGAACGCCCACGTCCGGTACGACGGGCGGCCTCTTCGCCACCGCCTGTGCGACCGGTGGTGTCTGCCTCGCGCTTGTCAACGCCGGGGGAGGGTTGCTCATGTCCATCGATAACGGAGCGACCTGGGCGGGAGGCGCCTTTTCGCCTGCGCCTCCCGCGTTCAGCGTTGCCTGCCCGGCGCCGACGATCTGCATCGGTGTGAGTGCAAACGGCATCGGCGATGTGATCATGACATCCGCCGATGCAGGCAGTTCCTGGTCGCAGCAACTCGCCGGCGGCACCGAGGAGCTTCTCTCCGTAGCCTGCCCCTCGCTCACGCTCTGCGCCATCGGCACGGGAAGCGGACACGTCTTCATGGCAACCAGCCCCGCGACCGCCGTCTCGATCGGTTCGTCCGCGAATCCAGCGGCGGCGGGCCAGCCGCTCACACTCACGGCGACGCTGTCGGGCTGCCCCTCGGCGCCGAGCGGCACTGTCGCCTTCTTCGACGGCCTGAGCCTGCTCGGCTCCGCGCCGATCTCCGGCGGACAGGCGCAGCTGACGACCTCCAACGTGGCAGCCGGCAGCCAACAGCTCACCGCCAGCTACGGCGGCGATGCCAACTGCGGCGCGGCCGTCTCGAACCCGCTGAGCGAGGGTGTGACGCCCGCCATTCCGAGCCTAATCACTCCGGCGAACGGCGCGACCGGGCAGAGCACGACGCCGGCGCTGAGCTGGACGAACTCCGCCGGCGCCGCGTCGTTCACGATCGGTCTCACCGACGCGACGGCGAATCGGACCCTGCCGAACCTCTCCAGCGCGGCGGCTGCACTCACCGTGCCCTCGGGCGAGGGGCTGGTGGTCGGCCACCAATACTCGTGGTCGGTGGCGGCATGCAACGCGATCGGCTGTTCGCCGTTCTCCAGCGCGTTCACGTTTACCACCGCGGCGGTGACGCCTGGCGTGGTGACGCTCGTCTCGCCGCTCGAAGGGGCGCAGAACGTCAGCCTGACGCCAACCCTGGCCTGGAACGCGCCGAGCGGCGCCGTGGCCGGTACAACGCAGTACACCGCCTACATCTGGGATCCCGGTGCGCTGGTGATGAAGTTCCAGCAGGCCACGACGGCGCTCTCGATCGGCGTGCCCGGCGCGGCAGGACTGCAGCCGAGTGTGTTTTACTTCTGGACGGTGCAGGCGTGTACCGGCAGCGTTTGCGGGCCGGTGGCCCGCTGGGAAGGCTTCACCACGACCGCCGCGCCGGGCACGCCGAGTCTCGTCTCGCCGATCGAGGGCTCCCAGACCGTGAGCACCACGCCGACGCTGCAATGGACTGCTGCCAGCGGCGCCGTGAACGGCGTCACGCAATATACCGCCTACATCTGGGACCCGCATCCCGGCATGATGGTCTTCCAGCAGGCGACGACCGACCTGAGCGTAGCCGTGCCAGTGGGCTCCGCGTTGCAGGTCGGCCGCTTCTATTTCTACAGCGTGCAGGCCTGCAACGGCAGCGCCTGCGGGCCGCTGGCGCGCTGGGAGGGCTTCACCACCACAGCCAGCGCCGCCCCTGGCGTCGTGACCCTGACACAGCCGCCTGAAGGCGCCCAAAACGTCAGCCTCACGCCGGCGTTGCAGTGGGCCGCTCCAACAGGCGCCTTACCGGGCAGCACGCAGTATACCGCCTATGTCTGGGACCCGCAGGCGAACGCGATGCGCTTTCAGCAGACCACCACCGCGCTCGACGTGGCCGTACCGGGCAGCGCCGATCTGGTGCTGAGCCACTTCTACTACTGGACGGTCCAGGCCTGCAACGGCGCGGCGTGCGGGCCGCTGGCGCGCTGGATCGGCTTCACCACGTTGAGCAGCGTCGGCGCACCGCTGTTGCGAGCGCCGGCCGAAGGCGCGACCGGCGTCGGCGTGACGCCGACCATCGCCTGGATCGCGCCGAGCGGCTCTTCGCCGGGCAACACGCAGTACACGGTCTTCGTCTGGGATCCGGCGGCCAGCGTGATGAAGTTCCAGCAGACGACAACGGCGCTTTCGACCGCCGTGCCGTTCAGCTCCGGCCTGGTAGCGGGGCACTTTTACTACTACAGCGTGCAGGCCTGCGACGGCAGCATCTGCGGCCCGCTGGCGCGTTGGGAAGGGTTTACGAGTTAGGCGGGCGAGCGGCACAGCGGTGTGGCTCCGGTATATGATGCAGCCGGAGGTACTCCTCGGGTGGTGAGCACCGGCACCGGCCTCCTCTAATCCCGGCGTAGAAGGCGCCGGGCCGGGTCTGCCCGGCCGCTGCCTTGCGCCACGTCGCGACGCGCTCTCCCGTGCGCGGCGCCTTCGCGTGTCCGCCATCTCCTCCTGGCTCTGCCTTCTGCGCTCCTCCTCAATGCCTGATCACTGCCCGCCCCAGCGGTAGGGACGCGGGTTCCTCTCTGCGTCCGCCGCACGCTCGTGCACATTTTCGAGGAGCGCGTTGATGCGTCCCCGCTTTACCGGGCTCTGGCGCCACGCCGACTTTCTGCGGCTGTGGGCCGGCCAAACGACCTCGCAGTTCGGCTCGCTCGTCGGCGGCATCGCGCTGCAGTTCACGGCGATTCTCTGGCTGCACGCGAACGCGGCGCAGGTCAGCCTGCTGGCGGCCTGCCAGTTCGCACCCGCGGCCGCGCTCGGCCTCGCAGCCGGCGCCTGGGTCGACCGGCTGCGCCGCCGGCCGGTGATGATCGTCGCCGACAGCGGCCGCGCCCTGGCGCTCGCCAGCGTGCCCGTCGCCGCTGCGTTCGGCTCGCTCTCCTTACCCCAGCTCTATGCCGTCGCCTGTGTCAACAGCGCCCTGGGTGTCTTATTTGAGTCGGCCTACGAAGCCTACCTGCCCTCGTTGCTGCCGCCGGAGCAGATCGTCGAAGGCAACAGCAAGCTGGCTGCCAGCGCCTCCGTGGCCGAGTTCGGCGCCTTCAGCGCGGGCGGCTGGCTGGTGCAACTGTTCAGCGCCCCGGCCGCCGTGCTGGTGGACGCGCTCTCGTTCGCCGTCTCGGCCGGCTCGGTGGCCGCGATCCGCGCGCCCGAGCCTCCAGCCGTCGCGGCGGAGCGGCGTGAACCGCTGCGCCGCGAAATCGCGGAAGGCGCCCGTTTCATCTGGCATCACCCGCTGCTGCGGGCGCTGGCGGGTGTGCATATGGTGCTGGAGTGCGGCAGCCGCATCGTCGGCGCCGTGATCCTGCTCTATCTCAGCCGCGAGGCCGGCTTCGGCGCCGGCGCGCAGGGGATGATCTTCGCCGTCGGCGGGCTCACGTCGCTGGTGGGCGCCAGCGTCGCCGGGCGCTGGCGCTGGTTCGGCGGGCTCGGTCGTGCGCTCACGCTCTCGGTGTTGCTGCGCTGCGCGGGCATGATCTGTATCCCCCTGGCAACAGGCGTGTCGCTCGGCGGCGTGCTCTTACTCGTAGCAAGCCAGTGCCTCACCGATCCCGGTTACGCCTTCTTCGAGATCAATGCCGTCAGCCTGCGCCAGACACTGACGCCCGGGCGGCTGCTGGGTCGCGTCAGCGCGACACTGCGCGTGCTCGATTTCGCCGCGATGCTGTTCGGGACGGCGCTGGGCGGCGTGCTCGGCCAGGTCGTGGGCCTGCGCGCCACACTGTTTGTCGCGGTTGGAGTCGTCGCCGGCGCGGCGCTCTGGCTGACGCTGAGCCCGCTCGCGCGGCTGCGCGCCTTTCCCGAGCCGGCAGCGATCGGCGCCGGGCCTGCTGGAGAGTAGCCGGCGGGCACGACGCCAGCGCTGCGCTGCCCGTGACAGCCTGCCGATACCCGCACGAAACAGTCCGTGCCGCGCGCTGCTTGCCCGCGCACAACGCCGCGGCTTGTCTCACGCACGGGCCGGCTGGTTAGACTGGACTATGCAAGAGACGCTTCGACATCGATGGCCCGCGTGGTGGTCGCTTGTTCCTACGATCGCGGCAGTGCTGCTGATCGCCTGTACGGGCTCGCATCACGCGGCGCCCGCAAGCCACACGCCGGTCGCCGGCGCGGCGAGTGCATCCGCGGCCACGGCTTCGGCGCCGCACGCGGCCGGCAGCCCCCAAGCCACACCTTCGCCCGCGCTCACGGCGGGTCTGCGCCCGGGCGGTGTGCCCTCGACAGGGGCCACGCCGGCGCGCGGCAGCGGCCCCGGCTCGGCGGCGCAGGCCAGCGCCACGGCCGGTCCGCCGCTCAACGCCAATCAGTTGCTGCGCCGCGACGCCGTGCCGACCATTCAGGAGTGCATCGACGCCGGCATCGGCCCCTGCTACTCGCCGGCGGACATCCGCGCGGCCTACGACGTGGACCCGCTGCTGGCCAGCGGCATCGACGGCAGCGGGCAGAGCGTCGTCATCATCGTCTCCTTCGGCAGCCCGTCGCTGGCGGACGACGTGGCGGCCTTCAGCAAGGCGATGGGGCTGCCCGACGCCGATCTGCAGGAGCTATACCCGCTCGGCTCCGACTTCTCCGGCCAGCCCCAGGGCGAGATCGGCGGCTGGCGCGGCGAGACGACGCTCGACGCCGAGTGGGTGCACGCGATCGCGCCGAAAGCGCGTATCGTCGTGCTCATCAGCCCCGTGGCCGAAACCGAGGGCGTGGTCGGCCTGCCGGAGATGCTGCAACTCGAACAGTACGCACTCGACAACCACCTGGGCACGGTGATCTCGCAGAGCTGGGGCACGAGCGAGGATCTGCTCGACGACGCCGAAGGGCTGCCCGTCCGGCAGCAGTGGGACGCGTTCTATCAGCAGGCCACGGCCGCGGGTGTCACCGTCGTTACGGCGGCGGGCGACCACGGCGCCCTTGCCGATACGCGCGACGAGCAGCCGGCAACCACGCGTTCGGCCGACTGGCCCTCCGCCGAGCCCTGGGTGACGACCGTGGGCGGCACGACGCTCGCGCTGAACGCCGACGGCAGCTACGGCTTCGAGCGGGTATGGGCGGACAGCTCGGGAGCGGGCGGCAGCGGCATCAGCCGCTTTTATGCTGAGCCGGCGAACCAGAAGCTGCTGCCCGACGCGATCCAGCAGCGGCTCGGCGGCATGCGCGGCGAGGCCGATGTTGCGGCCATCGCCGATGGGCTGCTGGTTTACTACGCGACCGGGCCGGCCGGCACGCCGCATCCGAGCGTGGTCGGCGGCACGAGCGCCTCGACCCCGATCTGGGCGGGCATCGTCGCGTTGGCCAATCAGGCGGCCGGGCGCGGCCTCGGCAACATCAACCCGACGCTGTATCAGCTCGGAGCGGCCGGGCGCTGCTTCCATGACGTAACCGACGGCAGCAACGCCTTCCGCCGCGATCCGGGCGAGCCGGCGATGGCGGGCTGGGACTTCCCGACCGGCTGGGGATCGCCCGACGCGGGCTGCCTCGTGCCCGCGCTCGCGGCTGCGGCGCGGAACGGGCAGTAACGTGCCGCGCATCCTGATCGCCACGAACAACCCCGGCAAGCTGGAGGAGCTGCGCGCCCTCTTGCTTCCCACCGGCTGGACGCCGCTGCATCCTGCCGGCATCGGCCTGGCGCTCGATGTGCCGGAGACGGGCAGCAGCTACGTCGAAAACGCGACGCTGAAGGCCAGAGCATTCGCGGCCGCGGCGAATCTGCTGGCGCTGGCCGACGACTCCGGGCTGGAAGTGGACGCGCTCGGCGGGCGGCCCGGCGTCCATTCGGCGCGCTACGGCGGCCCCGGCACGCCGCCGCACGAGCAGATCCGCATGCTGCTGAACGAGCTTGAGGGCGTCCCCGACGAACGCCGCGGCGCGCGCTTTCGCTCCGTGGTCGTGATCGCCGCGCCAGACGAGCGAACCTGGCAGTCAGAAGGCGCGATCGAGGGCCGCGTCGCCCGCGAGCCGCACGGTCACAACGGCTTCGGCTACGACCCGATCTTCTTCCTGCCAGAACGCGGCCGCACGCTGGCGGAGCTGACCGAGGCCGAGAAGCGCGCGATCAGTCACCGCGCCCTGGCGATGCAGGGCGCGCTGCAACAGCTCGATCGCCTGCTGCGTGCGGGCGAAGGGCTGTAGCCGCGCCCCGATGAACTACTGCCAGACCGAGCGCGGCGTCGCCACGATGCGGGTAACGTTCATCTGCTCGCGGTCCAGCGGCTCAGGGATGCGCGGCGCGATAGGCACGGGCCGAATCCGCGAGTCGCCGTGCATCTTCGCGGCTGCTTCGTGCTCCGGCCGCTTGAACGCTGACACTGGCCGCGGAGAGTCGCTGGCTTGCCTGACCACACTGGAGGGAAAATGGCGGTGGGGCTCACGCGACGACCCGTGGCACCGCGCACCAACGCGGCCGTGCTATCTGTTCCAGCTCCTGCTTTACGGAGAAGAGGAGGGCTGGAGTGACGGCGGCGGCCACCCGACCTACCGCGGCAGGACCAGCAGCGGGTTGACGGGAAAGCCGCTGAGGCGGACCTCGAAGTGCAGATGGGGGCCGGTGCTGTTTCCAGTCGTGCCGGAGAGGCCGATCGGGTCGCCGGCGTGAATCGGCTGGCCGACGGGGAGCGCGGGCACGTAGAGCAGGTGGCCGTAGCGGGTGATGATGCCGTCGCCGTGGTCGATGTCCACGTAGTAGCCGTAGCTGCAGCAGGCGTTACCGCCGGCGAAGGCGATGCGGCCATCGGCCATCGCCCGCACGATCGTGCCGAGCGGGACGCCGATGTCGATGCCCAGCGGGTGCTGCGGCCCGAACAGGCTGGTGATCGGCCCGCGCGCCGGCCAGACGATCGCGGCCGCCGCGCTGTTCGCGGGCGATGACGCCGAGGCGTTGAGGTACGACCTGTTGCCGGCCGGCACCGCGGAGCCGGCGGCTGGCGTAGCGGGCGCCGGGGCCGGCGAATCCGCGACCGCCGCAGTAGCAGCCGCGGCGTCGGGGCTGCTATCGGGCGATGCCTCCGCGCCTGTAACGGCGGCTTCGACCGGCGTCGCGGCCACGATTGCTGCGGCCGGTTCGCTGGCCGTCGTGCCGTCAGGCTGCTGGGCGGCGCGGCCGGCCGCCAGCGCCTGCACGATCTGCCGCGGCGCATCGGCCGGCGCGGGGCCGGCGGGAATCAGCTCCGGGTCGGCGTCGAGCGCGGCAGGCGCCGCGGCCGCACCCAGCATGAGCGTGACGCGATGCGCCGCGTGCTGCGCGCCGAACAGCATGCCCGCGCCGAGCATGGCGGCCGCGGCGATGCCCGCGAGCACGAGCCGGCCACGCCTGCGCCGCGCGCTGCGGCCCTGCCCGAGCAGCGGGTCGGTTTCCCGCGGCGCGGGCGGCACGAGCAGCCGGGGCGTGGCCGGGGATTCGGGCTGCACCTCGCTCACTGGATCAGCTTCGGTTCGCAGATGCCGATGCCGGTGTCACACGCCCCGGTGGTTGGGGGCGGCGTGCCGGTGCCCGTGCCGAAGCCGGCGAGCGTCGTACTGAGCTGGGTGATCTGTCCGTAGATGTCTTTCGAGCAAGCACTTGGTGGGTTGATCGGCAAGGTGCCACTATTCTGCGAGATATTCAGGTTGAGCGCTGCAAAGGTCTCCGTTGTGACGCTTACGTTGCCGTTGCCGGTTTCATGGTCGAGCACGACCACGATGATCGGCGTCTGATTGATATATGCCTGGTTGATGATGTTGATCCAGTAGGCCTCTTTCGTCGGATCGTTCACGCTTCCGCAGGCATCGCCACCCTTGGTCAATACATTGCCATCGGCAACAACCGGATTGTTGCTGCCGCAGCCGCTCACAAAATCATTACCCGTTCTGAAGAAGCCCTTGAAGTCCTTTGAATTGCCCGTCCAATCCGGCCCGCCGATCGTTTGCACGCTGTCCGCAACCCAGGCATTCGAGCGGAAAATCACCACGTCGCCGACGGCAACGTTCTTCCCCTTCGTGTTCTGAAACCAGATCGCGTACGGCACAAAACCGCCGCAGCCGACGGCGCCCTGCGTCACCGTGCCGACCTGCACCTTCGCCGTCGCTCCCACGTTGCCGCTGTTCAGGCCGAGCACGCGCATGAAAGAGTACTTGACCGTACGCTGGATCGATACGGTGATCGTATCGTTCGTCGCGCTTGTCGTGCTGACCGCGTTTGTGACCACGGTATCGCTGGCATCGGCGCAGGTCTGGTTGCCGGTGAAGCAGTTCAGCGTGAGCCACTGCGCGGCGTCGGTCTTGGCCGTGGCCGGGCTGCCCGGCAGGCGGTAGGCGCCGGCGAAGGCGGCGGCGTCGGCGGCGTTTTGCAGCTTGCGCCGGTTGTTTTGCAGGTTGCTGCCGTCCAGCACGAGCCCGGCCATGCCGATGATCACGGTCAGGCACAGCGCCCAGAGCACAAGCGCCTGGCCCTCCTCGCCGCGGTGCAACCAGCTTCGCCGCCGTGATGCGGTCGCGCGACTCATAGGATGCCTCCGCGCTGCACGAAGCCGATCACGGCCGGGCCGAGGATCACGGCGAACATCGTGGGAAAGAGCAGCAGCGCCAGCACGAAGATGATCTTGATCGGCGCCTTCTGCGCCGCCTGCTCGGCGCGCTGCTTCTGCGCGCTGCGCACGACCTCGGCCTGCACGCGCAGCGTCTCGCCCAGGCTGCTGCCCACCGTCTCCGACTGCACCACGGCGGTGACGAACGAGCTCAAATCCGGCACGCCGTTGCGCGCCGCCAGGTCCTGCAGCGCCTGCCGCCGGCTGCGGCCGATCGCCACGCTGCCCAGCGTGCGGCGCAGCTCCGTGCGCAGCGGCTCGCGCACCTTCTCCGCCACGCGCGTCAGCGCCGCGTCGATGCCGAGCCCTGCCTCAACGCAGGTCGTGAGCAGGTCCATCATGTCCGGCATCGCGCGCAGCAGCTTGTGCCGCCGGCTTCGCGCCCGCGCCCGCACCAGCACCACCGGGCCGTAGAGCGACGCGACCGCCATCGCTCCGACCGCGAGCACGCCGCGCCCGTCCAGCCCCGTCTTGCTCGCGCTCAGCTCCAGCAGGATCAGCAGCGGCAGCCCGGCGCCGATCAGCGCCCAGAGAAACAGCGCCGTCTCGGGGTCCAGGTTGAGGCCGGCGGCGTAGAGCGTCCTCGCCAGCCGGTCGCGCGTCTGGCCGGGCAACGCCTCACGCAGCCAGCGGCGCAGCGCCTCGCCGCGCGTGGGGCCGTCGGCGTCGCGTACGGCGAAGCCGGGCCGGTCCAGCGTGAGTTCGGCCAGGCGGCGGCGCGCGGCCGGCGCCGGGCGCGTGAGCGCGGCGTAGACCAGCAGGGCGATGGCGACGAAGCCAAGCAGCGCGATCAGCAGCACGGCGCTTATACCTCGATGTTGACGATGTTGCGGATGATGAAGAAGCCGAGCAGTTGCGCCCCGCCGCAGACGGCGAGCGTGATGCGGCCACCAGGCGTGGTGAACAGCGGCGCCATGTAGTCGTGGTTAACTGCGGTGAGCGCGAGGAGCAGGCCCGCAGGCAGCAGCGCGAGGATGTAACCGCTGAACTGCTGCTGCGTGGTCAGCGTCTTGATCTCGCCGCGGATGCGGATGCGCTCGCGCATCGTGTGCGCCACGCCGTCCAGGATCTCGGCCAAATTGCCGCCGGTGCTGCGCTGGATCAGGATCGCGCTCACGACGAGATCCAAATCGCGGTCGTGGATGCGCTCGTTGAGATGCGTGAAGGCGACGTCCGGCGTGGCGCCGAGCTGCACCTCGCGGATCACGCGGCGCAACTCGGTCGCCATCGGCGCCTTGAGCTGTTCAGATGCCTGGTCGAGCGCCTGCAGCAGCGCCACGCCGGCCTTGAGCGCGTTGGCGATCAGCGGCAGCGTCTCCACGAGCTGCTTGACGAACTTCTTGCGCCGGCGCGAGACGGCGAGGCGCAGCACGAACAGCGGCAGGTAGAGGCCGAAGAGGCCGAGCGGCAGCGCGAGGATGCGCACGCGCGCCGAGCCGATCAGCGCGAAGGCCATGCCGCTGCCGAGCGTGATCAGCAGGAACTCGGTGACGGTCAGCCGCCAGGCGGCGCGTTCGAGCTGCTCGGCCAGCCACTGCATCGAGGCGGCGCGCGACAGCAGCCGCGTGAACGGCCCGCTGACGCCGAAGCGGCTTTTGCGCAGCGCCGGGTCGCTGCCGATGCTGAAGGCATTCGCGCCCGGCCCGCTGCCCGGCTCGCTCGCCAGCGCCAGGCGGCCGGCGCGGGCGCGGCGGGTCATGGCGGCGCGCATCGCCATCGCATAGCCGAACAGCGCCACGCAGGCGGCGGCGATCGCGGCGGTAAGCAGGACCACGGCTACCTCGCTTCAGATGGTTTCAAGGCCGTAGCGTTCCAGGCGGCGGACGGTCGGGGCACCTAACCCTGATTTGCCTGAAGGCAAATCTGTCCCTTCCCGAAACGGGAAGGGACTTCTGGAGCGTTCCCGGCGGCGCCGGACGGCGGCGGGGCTGGGGTGTCCCTGTGGGACGTTCGCGGCCGGATGGTCTAACGCGACCATCGTGCTCGGCTTCTGCTCCGCCTGATATCAGCCGGATCGTGGCTCCGGACGCCGAGGCGGTGGACTGAACGCCCCGCTCCCCTCGCATAGCGTCTGGAGCGCTCCAGAAGTCCCTTCCCGAAACGGGAAGGGACAGATTTGCCTTCAGGCAAATCAGGGTTAGGTGCCCCGACCGTCCGCCGGCCACCGGTCTTGCACCCATCACTGCCGCCCCCAGCGCGGCTGCTTGTGAAACGTCTCCAGCGGCACGGTGATGCCGGCCAGCGCGAACTCTTCGGCGAAGGTCGGGCGGATGCCGGTGGGGCGTAGCGCGCCGCGCACGCGGCCCTGCGCGTCCAGCCCCTCGTTTTCGAACTCGAAGACGTTTTGCAGCGCGATCGTCTGCGCCTCCATACCCGTGATCTCGCTGATGTGCGTGACGCGGCGGCCGCCGTCGCTGAAGCGGCTAAGATGCACGAGCAGGTGCACGGCCGAGGCGATCTGCTCGCGCACGGCGCGCAGCGGCAGCTCCATGCCGGCCATCAGCACCATGTTTTCGAGGCGGGCGAGGGCGTCGCGCGGGCTGTTGGCGTGTACGGTGCTGAGCGAGCCTTCATGGCCCGTGTTCATCGCCTGCAGCATGTCGAACGCCTCGCCGCCGCGCACCTCGCCCACCAAAATGCGGTCCGGCCGCATGCGCAGGGCGTTGCGCACGAGATCGCGCTGCGAGACGGCGTTCTTGCCCTCGATGCTGGGCGGCCGCGCTTCGAGCGCCACGACGTGCGGCTGCTGCAAGCGCAGCTCGGCCGGGTCTTCGATCGTCACCAGCCGCTCGTCGTCGGAGATGGCGCCGGAGAGCGCGTTGAGCAGCGTCGTCTTGCCGGAGCCGGTGCCGCCGGAGACGATGATGCTGCGGCGGATCTTGACGCAGGCGCGCAGCACGGCGACGGCCTCGGGTGTGATCGAAGCGACGGAGATTAGCTGTTCCAGCGTCATCTTGTCGGCGCGGAACTTGCGGATCGTGATCGTCGGACCCTTCAGCGCCACGGGCGGGATGATGATGTTGACGCGCGAGCCGTCGGGCAGGCGGGCGTCCACCATCGGCGCCGCCTCGTCCACGCGCCGGCCGATGCGCGAGACGATGCGCTCGGCGATGCGCATGATGTGCGCGTCGTCGCGGAACTGCACGCGGCTGCGCGTGAGCCGGCCGTTGCGCTCGACCCAGACCTGGTCGGGCGCGTTGACCATCACTTCGGTGACGGTGATGTCGCGCAGCAACGGCTCGATCGGGCCGAGGCCGAGCACCTCGTCGGTGACGGCAGAGACAACCTCGTCGCGGCCGAGGCCGACGACTTCGGGCGCCTCCAGCGCCACGACGCGGCGGGCGGCCTCGCGCACGGCGGCGTGCGCTTCGTCGGCGCCGAGCCGTTCCAGCCGCGTCGCGTCGAGCTCCTGAATCAGACGGCGGTGCACGCGCTCGCGCGCCTCTTCCAGCCCGTGCTCAAGGCTGCTGGAGCCGGACAGAGCGCTCGACGTCGGCGTGAGGCCGTCGAGAAAGCGGGAGTGGCGCGGCGCCGGCAGCGATAGGTCGCGGCCACGGTCGTACCAGCGGGCGGCCTGCGAGGCGGCCCCCTCCCCTGCCCCTCCCCCATCGCGATGGGGGAGGGAAGGAGACACCGCAGATTCTTCGGCCGGCGCCGCGTCGAGCAGGCCGGTGGCGGCGGACGGCCGGGGGAACGAATCGGGCTCCATTGGTTGCACCATTCCGTCGGTTTTCCCCCTCCCCCGGCCCTCCCCCAATGCGTTGGGGGAGGGGTTCTGCTTCGGTTGGGAGGACGATTCCCTTATTCCAGCCCTTCGCGCGGCGATTCAGAACCGTACTGCCCCCACCGCTGCCATCGATCTCCCCTCTCCCATCGCCATGGGGGAGGGGCCGGGGAGGGGGAGCGTCAGCCGCCCAGCGGCACCAATCTGCGGATCAGGCCGCGGTTCGGCGCCGTCGAAGACTTCGTGGCGGCGCCGCCGATCGACTCGGCCAGGCTCTTAAAGTTGCCGGCGGCGCGCGAGCCGGGGCGCGACAGCACGACTGGCTTGCCGATCTGCACACTGTGCAGCACCGCCTCGTCGTGCGGAATCGACCAGAACAGGTGCATGTCCAGCGTCTTGCCCACGTCTTCGGCCGAGACGCTGTTGACGCGGTTCTGATGGTTGACCGTGAGCCGCAGCTTCTCCTCCGGGAAGGACCAGGAGCGCAGCATCTTCAGCACGAGCCCGGAGTTCTTCACGCTGGACAGCTCGGGGCTGGTGACGAGCAGCACGATCGTGGCGAGGTCCAGCGCGGCGGCGATGATCTCGTTGAAGGCGCCGGGCGTGTCCAAAATCACGTAATCATGCGTTTGCGCCAGCAGGCGCACGATCTGCACGATCTGCGGCGGCGTGATCGCGTCCCAGTCGTTCGGCTCGGTCGGCGAGGGCAGCAGGAAGACGCCCGACTCGTGTTTGGTCAGGTAGCGCTTGATCGAGCTGCGGTCGAGCTGCGCCGCGTCGCGCGCCGCGTCGGCCAGGCTGGCCTCGACCTTCGTATCCATCATGATCGCCACGTCGCCGAAGCGCGGGTCGAGGTCGACGACGGCGACGGCGGCGTTCTGCGTCTTCGCCAGCGCCACGGCCAAATTCGTGGCGATCGTGGTCTTGCCCGTGCCGCCCTTGGCGCCGAAGACGGTGACGATCATGCCAGCGCCGGCGGTCTGTGCCTGGCCCGCGGAGGCCGCCATGCTGGCCGCGCGTTCGAGGGCGCGGCCGATGCTCTCGATCGCGTCCTTGCCGCCGAGCGGGAAGCTGAGATAGTCGGCCGCGCCGGCCAGCATCGCCTGGCGCACGGAAGGACCGTCGGCGATGCTCGAGTAGGCGATCACCGGCGTGGCCGGGTAGGCGGCGGCGACCGCTTCGAGCGTCTGCAGACCGCGCTCGACCGGCGCTTCCAGGGCGAGCAGCACGCAGTCGGGGCGCTTTTCGCCCACCAGCGTGTGGCCCTCGATGCCGTGCCCGCCCTCGGCGACGACGTTGACGCCGGCCATTGCCAGCACGCGGTGCGCCTCGGCGCGGTTCTCCGCGCTGGGGTCGAGGATGACGGCGGCGGGCGCTGCGGTCATGGGTACGGACTCCCGTGGTGCGGTCTCCGCTGGCTTGCCGGCGGCGTCACTCATTGCGTCGCCCCGCCCGGCGCGGTCGGGGCCGGCTGCGCCTGGCTGTTGCCGCCGCCGTTGATCGCCGGCAGGGTGTTGGGCACCGGGTTGAGCTGCGGCGCGTCGTGCTCGCCGAGCTTGTGCAGCGAGAGGCGCAGCGTGCCCATCTGGTCGGCCAAAAACAGCTTCTGCGCGTCGTCAGGCGTGACGGCGAGCGTAACGCTCTTGGCGTCCGGCTGCGCCTTGTTGTTGCTCTTCGTGGTCACGCCGTCGTCGCTGTGCTGCGCCACGGCCAGGACCTTCACGTCGGTGAGCACGGTGACGGCGGCGAAGTGCTTGGGCTTGTCACCCTGGTCCTTGGCGAACGCCGTGGACGTGTCGGCCGGTCCGCCCTGGATCTCGAAGACGCCGACCACGTCGACCTCATCGCCGGGCTGCAGCAGGCCGCCGTTATCCACGACCTCGGCCACGGTGATCGAGGCGGCGCGCATCCCGGCGGGCACCTGCGCGGCGAAGTCGAGGTCGCGCGCCGAGGCGGCGAGGCGGTCGCTGAGCACCTGCTCGCCGGCGTTGACCTGCACGCGCGTGACCTGGCCGACGGCGGCCTTCGTGTCGGTGAAGGCGGTGCCCAGGCGGATGCCCTGCGGCACCTGCTTCACGTCGAGCATGTCGGCGGTGATCGTGGTGCGGGCGGGGATGTCCTGCTTGGCGACGACGACGGGCACGGTGTTGACCTGCACCGTCTTGGCCTGGGTGGAGCTAAGCAGGCGCCAGAGCAGCAGCGCCGCCAGCAGCCCGAGCACCAGCGAGATCAGCAAAATGCGCCGGTTGGTGCTCGACGTGCCGACGGCGGCTGGGTCGCGTGCGGTCCAGGAAGCGGCCATGAGATGACCTCACTCGATGCGCATGGTGGCGGAACTCGTGATCGTGAACGTGGACGGAATCGTGCCGCCCGAAACGAAGTTAGCGATGGCGGCGAGAGGGGTTATGAATGAGAAGCTGTAGCTTGACGTCACAACCACAGACTGACTGCTGGTGCAGCTAGAGTTGCAGGTGGGATTCGGCACGGAAAGGTTCTTGTCGTTGTAAGGACCGGCGGCGTTCTGAACTTTCGCAACTATACCTGCGTTATCTGTGGGGTTTGTGATACCATAACGAGCACCTTCACGGACGGCATTTGTGAGTGTGACCGAAGTGGAGTATGCGCGGCCGAAATCGATCATTCCGAATAAGAGCAACAGAAATGTAGGCAAAATCAGCGCAAATTCGACGAGTGCGACGCCGTTCTGTTCGAGACGAGTGTAGCGGCGGATGCAGCCAATTGTCGACTTTCGGGTAGAGTTGTTCACTCTCTTGCCTTGATATCCCTGTAGCGTCGATCTGCTTATCGATCGGACCCGAACTGGGCTGGTAATTAGATCTGAAGGCAGTCTGTTATCTGTGCAAGTAATGGGCAGGACGACACCTTCGGTATCAAGTTCGCCAGATGGTTGAGGTCGTAACCGAAAGCATCGCCCTGCCGCCTTCATAGACTACGTACCGGCCAAGGTACCGCCGATGGCCGTGAAGACACCATTGATGTCTCCACTGAGGATTCCGAGGGCTGCAACCGCCGTGACCGAAACCAAGACGATGATGAGTGCGTACTCGACCAAGCCCTGGCCTTCTTCCCGGCTGCGCAGGCGGCTAGCAAGCTCGCTCGCCATAGTGATCACGTACTGCATGATGAACTCCGTCGGGATCAGTAGAATTAGGTGCCCGCCAAGGTGCCGCCGATTTTCGTGAAGACGCCATTGATGTCCCCGCTGAGGATTCCGAGGGCTGCAATTGCGGTGACTGAGACCAAAGCGATGATGAGTGCGTACTCGACTAAGCCCTGGCCTTCTTCCCGGCTGCGCAGGCGGTTCACGAGATCGTTCACGAGGATGATTGCGTACTGCATTTCGGAAGGTCTCCTGTTCTTGTGGCTGGGTCGGTTGATGGGGTAACGCGGAGTGGCGCGGCGTACGCGCGTGGCTTCGTTGCTCCCGTCCCGACCTCCTCGTCCTCGGCAGCCGGATGGCGTGCGCCGGCTTCTCGTCCTCGACAGTGGCCCGGCGGCGTTGCGGGGCGGCGTTGCCGCCGCCCTGCGTCCCGGCCTCCTTGCCGTGGCGCGAAGACCGGGACTTGCTGTCGCCGTCTGCGGCTCGTCTCTCGTCGCCGGCTGCGCAGTGGGGCAGCGCGGCCGCGGGAGGCGGCCTGGCCCGTGTCGAGGGCGGTGCGGCGCCAGGGCGGCGGCCGCGTCCGGATGCGGGCGGGAAGCCCGGCAGCGCGGGAGCCTCCCTCGACCACCGGGAGTGTAGGCGCCGTTGTCTGGTGGAACGGTTGCGCAGCTATTGGCAAGTTGTGCGGATGCGGGAGGAAAGGTTGGGATTCTGTCGGGTGTCTATAGGGGGATTACCTAAATGTTGGCGGGCAGGGGCGGGAGGGTGGCCCTCATAACCCCCGTCCCCTTCTCTCCCATACACACGGGTGGTGTAAACCGCAACGGACTGAGGGCTGTATGGGAGAGAAAGGGCGATCGGGCGTGGGAGGTTCAGGGCGGTGTACGGTTAACCGATCGTCACGAGCGGCGGTCGGTGGCATCGCCTTCGCCGGTTGCGCCGCGCCGCAGGCGTCGCTACCGTAGACCCCGCTACCCCACCGTCGCCCGTACTGGCGACCCAGGATCGCCCCTTCTCTCCCATACGCTCTTGATACGTAGCAGATCTCCTGCTGCCTGTGTATGGGAGAGAAGGGGTCGGGGGTTATGAGGGCCACGATGCGCGCCGAGCGGCGTTTCCGGGCGGTGGGAACCGGCGTGCGGCAGGCAGCACGGAGCCTGCGGCAGGCGCCGACGCCGGCGGAGGCGCTGTTGTGGGACCGGCTGCGCGACCGGCGGCTGGCCGGGCTCAAGTTCCGCAGGCAGCATGCGCTGCTCGGCTTCGTGCTCGACTTCTACTGCCCGGCGCACAAGCTCGCGGTCGAGCTGGACGGCTCTGTTCACGCCGAGCCGGCGCAGCGTGATCGCGACGCGCAGCGAACCGAGCTGCTGAGCGCCTTCGGCGTGCGCGTCCTGCGCTTCGGCAATGATGAGATCTCATCGAATATCGAGCGGACGCTCGCCACGATCGCCGCCGCCTGCGCCATGCCGCTCGAGCAGGAGCCGGGGGCGCGCGGCGATTCAGGCGACGTTCGCGAGTAACGCCGGCTCTGCTGCGATGGCGCGGGGGTATCAGGTCATCCGGCGCGCCGCCGGGCGCGGGCGGCAACGACGGGCCGTTCGCGAACGGCCCCTACCATAGCTTGGGAGCCCGACGCCCTCCGCATCTGCACCCCAGGATCGCCCCTTCTCTCCCATCCACACGAGGTTTGGGAGATCTGCCACCTTCGAAGAGC
>Ga0102924_1002466_pt1 | contig 20171 bp, 17 predicted proteins | sample PaiPotPPM11metaG_FD_80116 | JGI IMG/M metagenome (GOLD analysis project Ga0102924, IMG submission 80116) | Iron sulfur acid spring bacterial and archeal communities from Banff, Canada, to study Microbial Dark Matter (Phase II) - Paint Pots PPM... ...
GGCCAACACGGGCGCTTTCAAATACGCGATCACATCGTCCGGATCTCGAAACGCCGGATCCAGGTAGTCAGCGGCAAACGCAGCTCCCGTCCCCGCGACCCCCGCCGCAACCAACCCGAAGGCAATTACCAGTGGTGCCGACCATACCGGTAGAACCGGCGCTACCGGTTCCTCTGCGATTGCAACATTTACGATCCCCCGTTCATCGAGCGCATCGTTTATGCGCGCCTCCTCCTGCTTCTTCACATATAGAAGATAGTTCTCGAGCGCAGCCTTTTCGTTGCTGAGCAGGTCGTCCTGGGTGATGGCATCTTCGCCCAACTTAAGCGCGATGGCACGGTACTCTCCTCTTTGTGCGCTCGCTGCCGCCTCACGCGCCCGCAGGCCTTGCAACTGGATCCGGCCTCGTTCCAGCTCCGACTTTGCCCACTCATAGTGGGTGTCCTTATCCGTCGTTTCATCTCGGATAGGAGCCGAGCTCTCACCGGTAATCGCTGAATGCGCTTGTTCAATCTGCTGATCGACTTCTCGGACGAGCCGATGATTCGGCTCAAACTTCGTCAACAACTGAGTGCGCTTCAATTCCAATTCCAACAAACTCGATTTGAGCTGTTTCAGCAGCTCGGGATTATCCGCGCTGCGAACCTGAGTGGTCGTACGTTCGGGAAGGCTCGCCATCAACCCCTCAAGCTCTGAAACACGGCGTTGCGTCTCAGCCAGTTCGATTCGCGTCTGCCGGTCGCTCGCATCCATTTCACTGAACCTCTGCAGGGCCAGATCGCGCTGCAGACCTGCTGACGCGGCGCTCCGCGCAGAGTTGAATTGCAATAGTCGCCCCTTGGTCTCCTCCAACTGCCGCCGAGACTCAGTCATCTGTTGCTCGAAGAAACGAAGCTCCCCGCCGGGCCGATGCACCGCCATATGTTTTTCCACGTATGCATTCGCTAATGACTGCAACACTTTCTCTGCCACATGGGGATCGTCGGACGCATAGCTGACGGCAATCAGGTTCGTTTTCTTCACTGGTTCCACTTTCAACTTCTTCTCCAGTCGTCGCGCAGCTCTTTCGACGCGCTGGGCCGGACCTTCCCGCAGGCGTAGGAAATGAAACCAGTCCCGTCCGCCCACGCCAGTCTCTTTTACGACTCTTCGGAGAACATCCCCTCCGTGCAGCAGCTCCACCTCTGAATTAAGGTCTTCTTCAGTCGTCGCCATTCTTGTCAGATCAAGGGGTGCGTTTTCGCCTGCGCTCACCGGAGCGTCGGCCCGCCCGCGGCGAACGAGAACTTTCATATCGGCTTCGTACTTTGCTCCAAACAGGGCGTACAGTACCGCGGCGGTGAGCACCATCCCCGAGACGCAGACGAAGACCCGTCGTTGGCGGAAAAGGACCATCGCCACTTCCCGCATGGTTGGAGCCGATGGTTCGATCTGCCCACGACTTAGGTCTTCGTCTGTCATGCGATTAGAAAACACTTTTCAAAATTGGGAGGAATTCATGTACATACTGACGGCGGGCTTACTCAGGAAGCGTTCGATCTTTGAAATCGTATTCTGCGGAACAAATATCAGATCCCCGGGCCGGAGATGCGCATCCTCTTTCAGGCTGCGTTCCTTCTCCATCTTTTTCAAGTTGAGCAGCCGCGTTTCCATTAAGTCGTCGTTCACCCGGCGAAATAGCACCACTTGCGAATGCTTTGCCTGTTGCGTGAGTCCGCCGGCGATCTCCACCGCCTCCGCCACCGTCGTATCCGAGCGCAATTCGTACTTGCCGGGTTTCCCCACTTCTCCTCCTACGACGAAGTAGGGCCGTTCGAAATCTTTTAATGACACCGCCGCTTCGGGATCATGCAGGTAGCCGCGGTAGGCCTTTTGTACCGCTCCGGTGAATTCCGGAACAGTCAATCCCTGAGCATCAACCGCTCCGACATCTTTCAGCATCACGTAGCCGTCCGGCTGCACCGTGAGTGTCTGGTTGAACTCCGGCGCAACCGTGAATGTCACCTCCACCACATCGCTAGGTCGTAACCGGTAGAGCGGACGGCGCTCCCCTCCGAGTAAGGGGTTTCCCAGGCCATCCGCTCCCCCGGGTTTTGCGGCCGTTAACTTGTCTCCTCCCGATCCGGCTCCGGTTAAGTCGAATTGCGAGGAGTGTCTGTCTCCGTTCAGGTCTGTCTTTCCCTCCTGCGCGAAGACGGCCGAACCATACCCGAAACCCAACAGCGCAACTCCGATGAATCGAACGAAAATATGAAAACGCTTCATTGGCTTGCGCAGTTGCTATGCGCGGAGGTCACGGTGGTCGGTGACTCTCTGTGGGCACGTTAATTCGCTCGGCAGGTATCGACAAGACATAGGAAGTGCTGTCTCAGAAAGTAGACTGCGATGAATTCACTCTCGATTGCAGCGGCACCTCTCAAATCAACAGGTTCGGGAACTCGGTTCAGGAAATATCAACGGCAGCGTACCACCCCGATGTCTCTCTCCGTGTTACCCACGAAAGTGGACTTGTATGTTCGCGACATCACACCTTCAAAAACAGATTTCCGCACGGAAAGCTCCATTCTGAAACGATTACCGTGACCACCATCACGTGGCATCATGACGCGCCGCACAATGCAAGCTCTTTTCACCCTTTAGCTGATTGAACTTCCACAGTCGATCGAGCGAAGGTGTGGCGCATGCACCGCACAGAAATTTCCATTCCCGAATTGAAAGCGGTAACAGAATTTTGTGGCGAGTTTCCTTGTGACCGCTATCTCGCGTCCCTACAATCGCCACATCTTATTGTTTCGGAGCTCGGTCGCAATGAGTTCGCCCGCAACTTCCGCTACGATCGGCGTTCTGATCGCGGATTCCAATCGCATGCAATCCCAGCTTTTGATTAGCGCACTCCGCCGGCATCTCGAATTCGACATCGCTGCCTGCCCGATGGAAACGGCTTCCATCCTGCAATCCGTTGCAGAAAAAGCGCCCCACGTTGCGCTTCTCTCGCTAAGCTCTTTGGCCAACGCGTCTGAAACCGTAATTACGTTGCGACGCTTTCATCTGTCCCATCCCAAGATTCCGAAGATTCTTCTCGCCGAATGCGTGGACCGCGACCTGGTCATTCATGCCTTCCGCTCGGGCGCTCGCGGAATTTTCTCCATTACTGACGCCAACCTCCGCCTCCTCTGCAAATGCTTGCTGCGCGTCGCCGCCGGCCAAATCTGGGCGACCACGGAGCAACTCAACTACATCTTGGAACTTATTTCCGAGGTCCCCTCCCTCCGTGTGCTCAATTCCACCGGCGACCGCCTGCTGACACCGAGGGAAGAGCAGGTCGTGGCCCTCGTTGCCGAGGGCTTGGGCAATCGTCAGATTGCCGTCGAACTCAACCTGAGCGAGCACACCATCAAGAAATATCTCTTCCGGATTTTTGAAAAGCTGGGCATCTCGACCCGCGTCGAACTTGTTTTATACGCAGTGAATAACGGAGACCCTCGTCACGCGGAATGGCTGGTCGGAGGCCCTCGCATCGTGCCCAGCGCATGACGGTGTCGACAAGGCCATTTGAATCCCGCTTACTCGCCCTGTATAACTTTCAGCAGACCCCTTGCCTGATCCCGCTGCCAATCCGGCCCCTGCGCCCAAGCCTCGCGGTTGGAGCATCGTCGCCGCGGGACTGCTGCTGCTCGCGCTCGCGCTCGTCGTTCTCTATACTGGGCGCGGCGCCTTCCTGAGCCCTGTAGCTTTAGTCGTCGTAGCTGCCATCGGGCTGGCAGCCATGCTGCTGCAGCTGCGCCTTCGCAAGGATCTGCGCTCCCAGATCCATGCTCCCCTCTGGCTGAACGTGCTCGGACTCATCTTCGCCCTCTGCGCGGTGACCGCCGACCTGCTTCACCTGAGCGCGAATGTGATGTTTGTGGCGGCACTCGGTGCGGTGATCTGCTTTGGCGTCAGCGGCATTACCGTTCTGCGGGCTTTGCGCAAGCGGGATAGCTAAGGGGGTCTTCGGACTCTCGAAAATCCGGCCACCGATCGCTTATCTCTTAAACTCGACCGCAACGGTAGTTTCCACGACGACTGGCTCGCCATTCAACCGGTACGGCTCAAATTTCCACCAACGCAGCGCATCCATCGCCGCGCGCGCCAGCACCTCGGGACCGTTGAGCGCACGCATGCTGAGAACGGATCCCTCCCGTCCGACGACAATGTCGATCGCGATGATCCCTTGCAAATTATCTTTGCGGGCTTCCGCCGGATACACGGGCTCCACGCGGTGCACCAGCAACTTCTGCATCACCTCAGCCGGCACCTGCGCGCGCGGTTTGTTCAGTGATGCACGATCGGAACTCTTTAATCCAGACTCCAGTTCCTGCCAGGTGCGCGTCCATCTTGCCCAGACAACGGCTCCTCCGATCGCGACCAGTACTAACGCAATCAGCCACCACCGTCGCCGCCTTCCGCTTTTCACCCTTCGTACCGGACGAGAGGCGCCGGAGGAACTTTCGTTCTCTCCAATATCTTTCTCTTTCATTTGGAGCACGCGGGGCGGTACAGCTCCGATCTCCGCCCCGACGTTCGCTTCCTTGGCCCAATCGCGGATCGCCGCTCGCTGTTCCGCCGACATGGCTACGAATTCCAGTCCACAACGCAGCTCGTCCTGGTATCTCACAGTGGCTTTCGTGCGCAGCGGCTCCGTCTTAGAAGACAACTCGATCTCCACCCCGACGGTCTCCCCGGGAACCAATTCACCCGCTAGCATCGCCGCGATTCCGCGCTCGCAAACATTCATCGAGCGTCCCGGCACTGTGTCGGGAATTCCCGATCGCAGCACGGTAACGTCGAGCGGCGCCTGCATTTTGAACCGGGGAACACGCCTGCGCGAGGTCCCATTCCATCCCCGACTTTGTGCGTCAGCGGCCATTCATTATCAATCTCGGTAACCTGTTGTCAATCCGACACCTCGCTAAGCGAGGTAGAGGAATCTGATTTCTGTGGGCCGAAAATCCAACAACGGGATGCCCAGCGCTACCTCTTAACCTCAACAATCTCATTCCCTCTAGCGAACAACACTACGCTCGCCATCCCGATAAACAATCCGTGCTCCACCACTCCCGGCATATCGCTCAATCGTCGCGCCAGTCCATCCGCGTCATGAATCTCGCCGAACCGGCAATCCAGAATGTGATTGTTCTCATCGGTAACGAAAGGCTTCCCATCCGTCCCGGTTCGAAGTTGCACTTCAGCGCCAAGCCCTTCAATTCTCCTCGCCACCAGGGCCTGAGCAAATCGGATCACCTCCACCGGCAGGGGAAACTTTCCCAGCCGCTCCACTTGCTTCGAAGCATCCGCGACAATCACGAGCTGCTTCGTCGCCGACGCCACAATTTTCTCTCGCAGCAAAGCCCCGCCGCCGCCTTTGATCAAACGCAATTGTGGATCAACTTCATCCGCCCCATCGACAGTCACCGCGATCTCCTGGCACTCATCCAGCGTCGTTAACGGAATTCCCAGGCTCATCGCCAGTTCGCGCGACCGAACCGAGGTCGGAATCCCTCGAACTCGCAGGCCATCCCTAACCTTCTCGCCCAGTAACTTGATAAAGTAAGCCGCCGTTGATCCGGTCCCGAGCCCCACCACCTGCCCGTTTTCCACATATCTCAAACTCGCCCGTGCCGCAGCCTCTTTCTCCTGATCATTTGCCATAGTCGTTCGCTGTCAATCAAATCTTCATTCGGAATCGGAAAGATCGTCGATGCACGAAGGCGTGGAATTCGATGCTCTGACTCTGTCATTCCGAGCGAAGTCGAGGAATCTGCTGTCTTCAGATCGCAACAAGTCTCGCCTCACCGCGGAAGAATTCCGGCAAGGCTTCGACCGGCGCTCCTACCCCACGCTCTTCTCGATGTAAATCAAATACCCCGCCAATACCAATCCAAATAACACCGTCAAAACCGTCACCAGATCCAGCACAAATCCTGCCGGCTCAAAAGTGCCCGCATCCAGCCGCGCGCGCGTTGCCCGGTACCGAAACAAACCCGCAACGACCAGGATGACTCCCAACACAATCGACGTCGCTCCCATCCACACCGAAAGTCCGCTACGGTGCACCGGATGGCCTTGCAGCGCCGTCAGCTGCCGCAACGCAATCGAAAACCGACCAATCGCAAATCCGAAAACTACAATTGCCGCTCCGGTCCGCACCCAGGCCAGAAACGTCCGCTCGTTGGCCAGATGGTCGCGCGCGCGGTTTGGATTAAGTTTGGGGTCGTCGGTCACAGTCGTCGCGCCAAAACCAGCATTATTCCACAGCCTTGGCGATTAGCGGTCCCGCACCGGCAAGATTCTTGATCAGTTCCGCAGGCACCCCATGCCGCTCCCGCAGGTATTCCGGATCGTTATAGGTCACGGAAACCGTCCCCGCCTCATCCTCGGCAACGAGAGCTTTCAAAGGCAAATCAATCGCCAGGCTCGGAGCCGCCACCATCAGCGGCGTCCCACCTTTTGGACTTCCAAAGATCACAACCTTGGTCGGAGGCATTTTCAGCCCGACTTTTTCAGCTTCTCCGCTGTGATCGATAAGAGCAAACACCTGCATGCCCTTTTCGCGAAAAGCCGCTCCCAACCGACTCACGGTCTCATCCACAGAGTGTCGGCTCTGAACAACGATTAACCCATTCCCTGCCATACGTTCACCTCAAGAAAATTGTCTTGCGCCCAGACTCAAGGTTTCCTCTGCGCCGGAATCCGCCGTCAAGGCTATTCAGGTCCGCGCGGGCGCTGCCAGCGACCGAACGAAACCGTGAGACGCAAGCTGCGACAGGCGAAACCGGAGCATCAGAGTAACAGGACCCTCCGTTTTATGATGCCGCCATTTGTCCCGAGGAACATTTTTCGCCCCAGCACTTTGCCATTCAGCCCAACGGTTGGTTGTGGTAAGGTTCTGGTTCTAGAAGGCCTTATGGTTTCACGCCGCAGTATCCTTCCTTTTGCGCTTCTCGCATTTGTGGCCTGGGCTAACGCTCCGATTCACTCCCAAACCACAGCCAATACCACCACTACCATCAAAACCAAGTCCCAGCTCGTTCTGGTGGACGTCGTTGTGACGAACGACAAGGGAGAACCAATCACCGGACTGAAGCAGAAAGATTTCGAAATTCTCGAAGACGGCAAACCCCAGACCATCTCCACATTCGAGGAGCACCACGGTGCTCCCATCACGCAGCTCCAGTTGCCACCGCTTCCTCCGCATGTCTACACCAACTTTCCGCTGGTCCAGGCGGCGGATTCCGTCAACATAATTCTGCTCGATGCTTTGAATACTCCAGCGCGCGACCAGGTCTACGTCCGATCGCAGATGCTCCAGTATCTGAAGACGATTCCTTCGGGAACGCGCGTAGCCATTTTCACGCTTGCGTCCCAACTGCGCATGTTGCAGGGTGTATCCACGGATTCAAAGGAGTTGCTTGCTGCCGTCAACAGCACAAACGCGGCTCAGCAGTCTGCGTTGCTTCCCTCCGACGCTGAAAACGATGCCAACCAACGCAGGATCGACTTCCTGACTCAGGAGGAACAGGGACCTCCGCCCAAGACGCTCGCCGCCTCCGCGGTTGATCCCGTACAGGCTGCCAAGCAGTTCATCGCCGATACGGCAGCTTTCGAGACCTCCCAGCGCATCGAAATCACTCTCCAAGCCATGCAGCAGTTGGCCCGTTATCTTACAGGCGTCCCGGGACGCAAGAATGTGATTTGGTTTTCGGGATCATTCCCCACCGCGATTTTTTCTGATCCCGATCTGCCCGATCCCTTCAACATCGCGACTAGCTTCCGGGACGAAATCCGCAAGACCACCGATCTGCTTTCCTCTGCTCAACTCGCTCTTTACCCGGTCGCTGCCGAGGGTTTGGCCTCGGATGCCGTCTATCAAGCCAACAATGCTGAGATCGGACAGAAGCGGCCATCCCTGGCTATACGCGACCAGGTAAAGCAAATGCAGTCCGGAGCCCTGAGTCGCGATTTGAACCACGCCGCGATGGAAGACATGGCCAAAGACACCGGCGGCGAAGCGTACTACAACACCAACGGACTCAGCGGCGCTCTGGCTCGTGTCATCAACAACGGCACTCGCTATTATTCGCTGGCGTACGCGCCCACCAATGCTGCGATGGATGGCAAATTCCGCCGCATTCAAGTGAAGCTGCTCAACGGCAAGGGCACTCTCGCATACCGTCGCGGATATTATGCCGACGACCTTTCTACCGCTCTCTCCGCGGGAGAAAAGCCGGCATCCGATCCTCTGCTCCCTCTCATGGGTCGCAATCTTCCCGATTACACCCAGATTCTGTATAAAGTCCTGGTGCAGCCCTCCAATCCGCAACCCGCGCCCGACGCGCCTCACATCGGCAGCAATACGGAGATGAAAGGGCCTTTCACCCGCTACAGTGTGGACTTTGCCATCTCCGTGGGCGACCTCAAGCTTGATCCCACGCCCGATGGCTCTCGCCGCGGCAGCATCGAAGTCGTGCTCCTTGCCTACAGTCGCGAGGGCAAACCGTTGAATTTCGTGGTCACGCAGGGCAATGTCCTTCTCCAAGCCAAAGACTATGAAATCGTGCAAAAAAGTGGTTTGCAAATTCACAAGGAAATCGACGTGCCGAACGGATACGCTTTCTTGCGCACCGGTGTTTACGATTACAGAACGAGTAACGCAGGCACTCTCGGACTTCCTCTCACGGATGCAGTGACCACCGCCGTAAAGTAACAGCGAATCTACTCGCGCATACAAACATGATCAACTCATTGCGATCCCGCTCGGCACGACACTTTCAGATTGCATTTCTCATCGTGGGGATTCTCGCGGCGAACTGCACCTTTGCCCAGAGTGACTACCAGCCCTCTCCTGAAAACATTCAGGCCCGCCGCGAATTTCAGGACATGAAATTCGGCATGTTCATTCACTGGGGCGTCTACAGCGTCCTCGGCGATGGTGAGTGGGTCTTCCACAACCGCAAGCTCACCGTCGACGAATACAACCGCCTGCCGTCATTCTTTGATCCCGAGAAATTCGACGCCCACACCTGGGTCTCGCTGGCCAAAGCCGCCGGCATGAAGTACATCACCATCACCTCTCGCCATCACGACGGCTTCGCCATGTTCGACTCCAAAGTATCCGACTGGAACATCGTCCAGCGAACTCCTTATAAGAAAGATCCGCTTAAGATGCTCGCCGACGAATGCCACCGCCAAGGCATCAAGCTCTTCTTCTATTATTCGCAACTCGATTGGCATAATCCGGATTACTTTCCACGCGGTGTCACCGACTGGAACAACGGACGCCCCGACCACGGCGACTTCAACGCCTACCTCGACAATTACATGGACGGCCAACTCACCGAGCTGCTCACTAATTACGGCCCCATCGGCGGCATCTGGTTTGACGGCATGTGGGACAAGCCGAACGCCGACTGGCATCTCGACAAGACCTATGCACTCATTCATCGCCTCCAACCGGCAGCGCTGATCATTCCAAATCACCACCAAACTCCGCGCCCGGGTGAAGACGTCCAGACCTTCGAGCGCGATCTCCCAGGCCAGAATTCCGCCGGATTCAACACTACCTACATCAGCACCCAGCTTCCGCTCGAAAGCTCCGACACACTGAACGAAAATTGGGGATTCAACATCGGCGACAGCAACTACAAAAGCGCCGAAGAACTGGAACGCCGGCTGATCCGCGCGGCAGGCAACAACTCGAATCTGCTGATGAATATCGGCCCATACCCAAACGGCGAGATCGATCCTCAGTTCGTCACGCGGCTTCATGCCGTCGGCGATTGGCTCTCAAAATATGGAGATTCGATTTATGGAACCCGAGGCGGTCCCATCGCTCCTGCAGATTGGGGAGTTACTACTCAGAAGGATGACAGCATTTACGTCCACGTATTGAACTGGGCCGCTCCGCTGCTGGCTCTACCCCCGATCCAGCACAAGATCGTCGCGGCCCATCTTCTACTCGACAACCAACCAATAACCTTCACGCAAAATGCGGACGGCGTGGTTCTGAAAATTCCTTCGCCCACCCAGAACGAAACCGACCGCGTCATTGTGCTCGCACTCGGCAAGAACTGACAATTGCCGAGAGGTTCCAGCACACAGATGCTATGACTGCACAATCTTCTCCAGCGCCACCCGGCTCCGGATCATCAACATCGCGCCCTTCGCCTGCATCAGTTGTTTCTTCTTGAACTCGGAGAACAACCGGCTGACCGTCTCCCGAGTGGTTCCAATGATTTCCGCGATCTCCTCGTGTGTCAGCGTCAACCTGACCTGGGACGATCCATCGCTCTGTATCCCCTTCGTTGACCACGAAAGCAGCAGCTTCGCGAATTTTTCCGACGGAGAAGCGGACAGCCCAAGCGTTCGAATCTCTTCATAAGCCGTGTAGTAATTGCGGCTCAGCTGTTGTGCCACCTTCATGGCGGCTTCCGGAAATTCCTTCAGCATCTGCATCAGCGAGTCTCGCGGTATGAAGTTCGCTTGTCCCGGTTCCATCATCTCGGCAGTAACTTCATACGGCCGGTTAGAGACGACGGCATTTAGCCCCAGAACGTCACCCGAATCCGAAATCTTCGTAATGATGGTCTTGCCTTCCCGCGACGTCGTCGACAGTTTGACCCGGCCATTGCAAAGCACGAACACCCCGCGAGACGTCTGCCCTTCGATAAAGAGCATTGCCCCCTTGGGATACACCGCCGTCGACTTGATCTCGTTAAGCCGCTGTCCAGCTTGGACGGAAAGATTGCAAAACAAGTGTTCGACCCTCGACGGGCAAGACAGGCAATTGTCCAGAATGTTCAGACCATAAGGAGCACGCATTGCAAACCTCCTCTAGGCTAGGCCGCGCCCTCCGGCGTCTTGCCTCAACCTGTACCTAGGAATGGCACGCGGCGAACCAATCGTCCTCAATCCGGCTCCGGTGAGTAAAATCGCTGTATCTGAATGAAACAAGGATGGTTAGAGGATCGCATGGAAATTTAAGTTTCGGCAGCTTTTTCCCAAAACTATGCCCTTCGGGTTATTTCCCTCACAGAGGTGTGTGATCTGCATCACTGGCGCATGTGACGATCCTGGTTTTTTACGGTCCCACCGTCACCTGGAGGGCTGAAGGAGTCTGCAGCCGCTCCCGATAGATCGCATGTTTCGCCGCGACCTCCCCAACGGCATCCACGTGCACCACATATCCTCCGTGCGGCAGGTTCTCCCCAAACGGCAACTCTTTCGCAACCGTCCCTCGCCGCAACTGAAAACGCTGATATCCAATCGCTACCGCCCTCCCATTTGACGGTACCGCCATTACGATGAACGTCAGATCGATGTCGTCCGGCGTTGTGTTCGAAACCTCGGCGCTTCCTTCAATCCGGCTTCCATTGACGTGCGCCTCCTTCTTCCAGTTCAGGCTCAACGCCGACACCACCCGCAGGACGAACCCTTTCTGCACCCATTGCTGGGGCGTGCTGTTATCTTTCACCGAAACCGTGAACTGAAACTCGCCGGCGCGCTCCGCTTGTCCATGGAGTAATCCATCGTGTTCCAGCTTCATTCCGGGCGGCAGTGCGCCCTTTTCCAGCTGCCAGCGTAGCCCAGGCACCCCGCCCTGAGCACGAAAGCGAACTTCATAGTTCGCCAACGGATACGTATCCGGCAAAACTGGCTCATTCTCGATGATCACATCTTGTCCATCCCGCGCGGCCTGCTGACCGCCGGACTGCCCGCCCGCTGCTACTGCCCGTCCGTGCCAATTTCCGGCGGCAAGAAAAAGAAAAGCGACCTGAATGAGAACGAGAATGATCCGCCGCATCGGAAAGAAACCCTCCATCAGACTAAGCGACCGTCTCCCCCCTGATTTCTGGGACAACCCGGATCGTCAGCCCTACTTTCCCACACTTTTCCCTGTCCCGTATAGGATCGATCCGAGCGCGTCATCTTGCATCCCCACGCATCGAAACACCGAGGTCACATTGACTTAGCTTCGCTCTTTCTGGAAAACTAACAGCTACTTCCGTTCAGGACAATCTCTGGCGGGTACTGGTAAATGGAACTTGTGCTGAATCTCGCGTGGTTGCTTCTGGCGCTGCCAGCCTACTGGTTATGGCGCGACTGCAGAAGCGTGCCTGTCGCGAGGCGGTTTACTGCTCTCCAGTGCCTGCTCACTTTGGGATGCACTCTGGTCATCCTTTTCCCGGTGGTTTCCGCCACCGATGACCTTCGCGCCATGCGCGCGGAGATGGAAGAATCGCCCGCCAGCAAACGCAGTATCGGGCAATCGAGCGGAGAGCGACCTGCAACGTCGAAGTCGCTGGTTCAACCCGCGTTGGCTCTCACATCCGAATCGTTCCTTCTGGCCGATCGGGGCTGGCTGCGTATCACAGCTCCCGATATCTCTTCGCCAGTAGCCCCGGTCGTCCTTCGAGCCGGTCGCTCTCCTCCCTGTTCTGTCCCTGCATAATTCGATCTGGATCGTGAATCGTTCCTAGAAGAACAAACCGTAGCGATCCTCACTATCTTTACGAAATTCTTACGCGGGAAACGAGATAGTCGTTGTGCCGCAATTTTGCGGCAGGCCCTCCCGCCGAAACTGAGGCCCTGTTAAGCCCACGCTTGCAGGGATGGAGTCACTGGATGCGATTGACGTCTCTCATCGCAGAATTCGCAGTTGTGCTCTGCGCCGCAAGATTGTGCGCGCAGACGCCGCCCCTGCCTGCGCCTCCTCCGCCGGCCCAGGTCTGGAACTGGGACCAGGTCAAAGATCACTTCGAACTCAGCAACACAACACTGCTTGCCGCCAAGCTGAACATCGACGAACTGAAGGCTCAAGAAATCACCGCTCATCTCCGCCCCAATCCGGATTTCACCCTCACCGCCGACGGCACGCAGGTCAGTCCCAGCCACGGCGTTTGGCAGCCCTTTGCCGGAACCTTCGTCTCGCCCGGCGTCAGCTACCTTTTTGAGCGACGCAACAAGCGCAATCTGCGGTACGAAGCCGCCAAGGAAGGTACGGCCGTAGGCGCCGCCCAGGCGTCCGATTCCGAGCGCACTTTGCTTTTCAATTTGCGCAGCGCCTTCGTAGGCATCCTGCAGGCCAAAGCCGTGGTCAAGGTTTCCCAGGACAATCTGGCCTACTACGACAAAATTCTGAAGATCAGCCGCGACCGCTACGAAGCCGGCGACATCGCCCAGATTGATCTCGACCGTCTCGAACTGCAGCGCCTGCAGTACGAATCCGACCTGCAGAACGCGCTGGTCAACCTGCGCACCACCAAAATTAATCTGCTGGCCTTGCTCGACGATAAGCGCCCCATCGACAGCTTCGATGTCGATGGCCCTTTCGACTTCCGCGAAGATCTTCTTTCCTTGGACGAATACCGCAAAGACGCTCTCGATAACCGCCCCGATCTCCGTGCCGCTGTACTCACCGTGAAACAGGCCGAGAGCAACTACAAACTTGCCGAAGCCGACGGTTCCACCGATCCCACGATCAGTGTCTGGTTCACGCACAACGGTTCGTTCAACAATCCCGATGCATTGAACACTCTCGGCGCCAGCGTCAGCATCCCGTTGCGCGTCTTCGACCGCAATCAGGGCGAAAAGCTGCGCACCAAAATCGATATCACCCGCAGCGAGAAGTTGCAGCAGGGGACCGAAACGCAGGTCTACAGCGACGTGGACACCGCTTACGCCACGATCGCCAGCAACATTGCTCTGCTGAAACCATACAAGGAAAAGTATCTGGCCCAGGCCGTGCGTGTGCGCGACACAGTTCAGTTTTCCTATCAGCATGGGGGCGCGGCCCTGCTCGATTTTCTAAACGCCGAAAACGATTACCGCGCCGTAGAGTTGAGCTACGTCAACCTGATCGGCGCCTATCTCACCGCGGCCGCGCAGTTGAACCAGGCGGTAGGACGCGAGGTCATCCAATGACAATTCATTTGCGAGATCGCAAACTTTCTTTGGCGCTCTGTCTCGCTCTCACCGTCGCAGGCGCAGCCTGCAGCAACGGCAAGGCGAACCCGAACGAAGAGGCTCCTCCCAAAGCGACGGTCGAGCCCGATCTCGACGCCAACAACTTCAAAGTCGATCATCCGGACCAGTTCCCGCTGGTAACCGCCGCCGAGCACAAAGCCGCACCCGCACTGAATGTCACAGGAGTTGTTCAGCCCGACATCACCCGCGCCGTCCCGGTCGTCTCTCTCGCCTCCGGGCGAGTCGTAGAACTGAAAGCGCGCCTTGGAGATGAAGTAAAAAAAGGCCAAGTCTTGATGAGAGTTCAGAGTAGCGACGTTTCCGGCGCATACCAGACTTACTTGAAAGCTGTGAACGACGAACGCCTGGCTCGCGTTCAGCTCGAGCGCGCGCAGATTCTCTACGAGAAAGGGGCAGTCGCGAAAAGCGCCCTCGAGCAGGCCGAGGCCGCCGAGAACGACGCGAAAGCCGATCTTCTCGCTGCAACCCAGCAACTGCAACTTCTCGGCATCGATAAAGATCATCCCGCCGGCGTCGTCGACATCATCGCTCCCATTTCTGGCGTCATTACCGACCAGCAAGTCACGAACGCTTCCGGCATTCAAGGGCTCTCCGGCCCTAACCCGTTCACCATCGCTGACCTTTCTTATGTCTGGATCGTGTGCGACGTCTACGAAAATGATCTCGATGCCGTGCACGTCGGAGAATTCACTGACATTCGCCTGAATGCGTATCCCAACCAGACCCTGAAAGGCCGGATCAATAACATTTTGCCGGTCCTCGATCCCAACATTCGTACCGCCAAAGTTCGCCTGGAAGTGAAGAATCCAGGGATGATCCGCATCGGGATGTTCGCCACCGCTACGTTTTATGGCAAGCGGCCGGAAACGCACGCCGCCGTTCCCTCCGCGGCAATCCTCCACCTGCACGATCGCGAATGGGTCTACATGCCCCTCGGCAGCGGCCATTTCAAGCGTGTTGAAGTCAAAACCGGCAACATGCTTCCCAACAAGCAGCAGGAAGTGATTTCCGGGGTCAAGCCCGGGGATCAGGTCGTCTCCAATGCCCTCGATCTGCAGAACACGGTGGAACAATAAGGTGAATGCATAGATGATCCGCCGCGTCGTCGATTTCGCGCTTGCCAACCGTCTCCTGGTCTTGGGGCTGGCGTTCATCCTTTTCGTCTGGGGCATCATCTCGTTCCGCAGTCTCCCCATCGAGGCCTATCCCGATGTCGCCGATAACTACGTCGAAGTCATCACCCAGTGGCCCGGGATCTCCGCCGAACAGATCGAGCAGCAAGTCACTATCCCCCTCGAAGCCGCCATGAACGGCATTCCCGGCATCGTTCACCTGCGCTCCTTCTCTCTGTTCGGGCTCTCCGACGTGAAGCTGATCTTCGACGACGGCACGGACAATGCATGGAATCGGGAACGAGTTCTCGAACGCCTCAGCCAGGTAGCTCTGCCAAATGGTGTCGTGCCCCAGATGGGAACCGACTGGAGCCCCGTCGGCCAGATCTATTTCTTCACCCTGCACAGTTCCAATCCTCAGTATGACGCGATGGAACTGAAGTCTCTTGAAGACTGGGTTGTCGAAAAAAATCTGAAGTCCCTCCCCGACATCGTCGATGTCGCCAGTTTCGGTGGTCCGACCCGCGAATATCAGGTGCGCCTCGATCCCAACAAACTCATCGCCTACGGCCTGAGCCTTTCCCAGATCGAACAACAACTCGCCAGCAACAACGCCAACGCTGGCGGCAGTTTCATCCAGGAGGGCTTGCAGCAAATCAACGTTCGCGAGGTCGGTCTGGTCGATCACGTCCACGACATCGAAGAGACCGTAATCCTGACCAAGAGTGGCACGCCGCTTCGCATCAAAGACATTGCCATCGTTGAGCAAGGCCCAAAGATTCGCCTCGGCCAGTTCTCCCGCGCATGCACTTCTTGTCCCTACGGCCCCAATGGTGCCATCCAGCGGGATGACGGCAAGATCATCGACAACGACGACGTCGTCTCCGGCATCGTGCTCCTGCGGAAAGGTGCCGACGCCGATCCAGTGCTCAAGGCGCTCCACGAAAAAATTGACGAAATGAACGATCACATCCTGCCGAAAGGAGTGAAGATCGTTCCTTTCATTGATCGTAGTACTCTAGTCCACTTCACCAGCCACACGGTCCTTCACAATCTGACCGAAGGCATGATCCTGGTTTCGGTTATTTTGCTCCTGTTCCTGGGCAATGTCCGGGGTGCGCTCATCGTCGCCGCTACCATTCCCTTTGCTTTACTATTTGCGGCCACCTGCCTGGACTTGATGCGCATTCCCGCCAACCTGTTATCTCTCGGCGCACTGGACTTCGGGGTGGTGGTGGAAGGCGCCATTGTGTTGATTGAGAACATCGTGCGCCACATGGCGTTCTCCGATGGCACGCAAACCCCCACCGAACGGATCGGCGAGGCCTCGCACGAAGTCCAGCGCCCCGTGTTCTATGCCATTGTCATCACCATTACTGCTTTCGTGCCGATCTTTACCCTGCAACGGGTCGAAGGCAGACTGTTCCATCCCATGGCATGGACCGTGGTTTTTGCGCTACTAGGGGCGCTGTTCTTCTCCATCGTCGTCGCACCCGTGCTGGCCAGTTTCGCTTTCGCGAAAGGAGCTACTGAATGGCGTAACCCGGTCATGGAGTTCGTGATTGAGCGATATCGCAATGGTCTCCGCCGGGCCATTCGCCACCGCTTCATCACGGTTGGCGTCGCGCTCTTCGGCTTCGCTGTGGCGATGTATCTCGCATTCGGCGGAGCCATTGGCTCCGAGTTCCTGCCTCACCTCGACGAGGGAGCTCTCTGGGTTCGCGGCACGCTGGCCCCCAGCACAGGCCCGGACGAAGGTATCCGCGTCATGAACCAGGCCCGCATCGTTCTCTGCTCGTTTCCCGAAGTTCCGCAATGCACCAGTCAGGTGGGGCGTCCAGACGACGGGACGGACAACACCGGCTTTTTTAATACCGAATTCTTTGTTGATCTGAAACCCAGGGAAGAATGGCGCCCAGTCTTCCACGAAGACAAAGATGAACTGGTCGCCGCCATGCAGCGCGAACTCGACAAAATTCCGGGCGTCCTCTGGGGATTCTCTCAGCCCATCGAAGACAACATGGAAGAAGCCGTCAGCGGCGTGAAAGGCGAGCTCGCCACAAAGGTCTATGGGGACGACCTTCGAACTCTTGAAGCGAAAGCCGATCAAATCGTCGGCGTGATGCGCCAAGTCAAGGGCATCGAGGATCTCGGAGTGTTCCGCGTCCTCGGGCAGCCGAATCTCAACGTCACCGTCGATCGCGACGCCGCCGCCCGTTATCAGATCAACGTCGCCGACGTGCAGGACGCGATTCAAACTGCCGTCGGCGGCAACGCGCTCACCCAGGTCTTGCAAGGTGAGGCGCGCTATGACCTCGTTCTGCGCTATCTTCCCCAATACCGTGACAGCAAAGAGGAGATCGAGAAGATTCGCCTACTCTCGCCAACCGGCGAGCGCGTGTCTCTCGCGCAACTCTGCAAAATAGACGTGATCGACGGGGGCTCGGAAATCTACCGCGAAGGCAACCAGCGCTACATTGCCATCAAGTACAGCGTCCGCGGTCGCGACCTCGGCAGCGCCGTTGAAGAAGCCATCGACAAAGTCACGCACAAAGTGCAATTGCCCACCGGCTACCACCTAAAGTGGGAGGGCGAATATGCCAGCCAGAAGCGCGCCAACGCTCGTCTCCTGATCGTTCTCCCCATCACCATCTTCATCATCTTCGTGATCCTCTACACCATGTTCAAGTCGTTCAAATGGGCGCTGCTGATCATGGCCAATGTAGCCATCGCGCCGATCGGCGGCCTGCTCGCGCTGCTCTTCACCGGAACAAATTTCAGCGTCTCCTCTGGCGTCGGATTTCTTGCCCTGTTCGGCGTGTCCGTGCAAACCGGCGTCATCATGCTGGAATATATCAACCAGCTTCGCGTCCGCCGCTACACCGTCGAAGACGCTGCAGTCGAAGGCGCCGTCCTCCGCCTGCGTCCGATCATGATGACCATGCTGGTGGCCACCTTGGGACTTCTGCCCGCCGCCATGTCGCACGCCATCGGCTCCGACTCGCAGCGTCCGTTCGCCATCGTGATTGTAGGCGGGCTGATGGCCGCCCTCATCATGAGCATTTTCCTGCTGCCAACTCTGTATGTCTGGATCGCCAGCGACCGCGACATCCTCCCACCCGCCGAACCCGGCTTCTCCGAAGGCGAGCACGTAGACTAGAAAAGTCTGTTTTGAAAGATGGATCGATCACGGGCAGATAAGTCTTTGTTGATTGAAGGCAATGATCGTCTTCTCGGGCAGGCCGGGCTGAAGACGAGCATACAAGACGGAATATGTATCCGTGTTTTCTCCTGCATCGCCCGGGCTACCCGTGACGGACACAATTACCGTCCCATCGGCCTTGTAGTAGGTATCCTGCGAGCGGTTAGCGGCGTAGGCGTGCGTCTTCTTGAATCCCGGGAGGTGGGCGTCATACCAGGCGAGTGTCACATTCACCTTGGAGTCGTAAACCGAGTAGAAATCGACTTGCATTTTGCTTTTGCAGACTTGCGAATCCGGCAAATGCGTGGGCTCATTACCCAAGTGAAGTCGGGAGTCTGTGGCGGGATAGAGAGGAAGGCCCGTCAATGGGTCTGCGGTCAGCAGCTTCGTCCCGCCCGAGGCTGCAAGAACAACGATCATGACGGAGATTGCCACGAAGGCAGCAGAATGAGCAGCTCTCACGGGCGGCCCACCCCAGCAAGCACGGCGGTGCCGCAGAAGAACTAAGACCGATGACAACGGTAGACCGAAAACGGTGTATCTCATGTGGTGGCTCCTTGATATAGCTGCCGATCATCGGCAATCTATGTTCCCTTGTGTCATACCAGCGATGGTTTTTTCGGAGAGCCCAGGCTGATACCGTTCATAAGCCACGGAATATGCATTTGTGTTCTCGCCTTTAGCGCCAGAATCTCCGGTCACAATAATCACCAGCGTTCCATCAGAATTGTAGAAAGCTGCTTGCGAACGGCCGTTTTCATATCCCTGCACCTTTTTGAAGGCGGAAAGATGGGAGGAATACCACTGAATCACGGCATCAACCTTAATGTTGTACAGAGAATAAAAATTTGCTTGCATCTTGCTTTTGCAGACTTGGGCGTCGGGCATTTTTGTGGGTTCGTTGCCGAAGTGGTTCCCGGGATCCGTTGCAGGAATTAGCGGAAGGCCGGTCGGCTGGTCATTCGCCAGCATTTTTCCCTGTCCGGTTGCGTTTGTGAGAAAAAGAACCAGGATCGTTGCTGCTAGAAGGACCTTTTTCATTTGAGACTCTCCCTTTGAAAGATGTGAACTTGCAGCGCGCTTTCGGAGCGCCGGTCTCCGTGCATATTTGTTTCACGCGGTTTACAGCGCGTCTGCGATTTCCTTGGCCAGAGGCTTCACGGCCTCGGTGTTGCATGGGCAGGCAATGAACATGATGCGGATGAAATTCTTACCCTTGCGCATCATGATGATTCCATCCCCCGACACAAAGGCCTGATCGCCCAGACCGGGCAAGACTTCCTGGTCTCCGATGAGTCCGAGCATCTTTTCGTTCAGGCGCATCTGTTCCTCCGCGGCGTTCCGATCCAGCGAAAATGAGAACACCGGCACTTCGGCGGAGCTGTCTTGCTCCGAAACCGGCTGTTCGCGTTGAAATGTTTTGAACATACCTCCCGCAAACTTCTCGATCTTTTGCTGTGTCTGCGGGTCCGCGCCCCGAGCGGCCAGCATCGCGGTAGTGTGTTTTGCGAGCATGTCCGCTTTATCGCCCTTCGCGATGTACGAACATGAATTGTCCCCAGGTTGAGCGCGAGCGATCGCAATTCCTACCGCGCGGCCTACGTCTTCTTTACTTAACAGGCGACAAACGTCGATCCCACCTGAGTTTCCCGAGCCGTTTCTGCTGCTCGTGGAATCCGGGGCGGCAGTTGTGCTCGATCCGAGAATGTTTCCCGCTTCCTCATGAATCGTCTGACTGATTCTGTGGGCGGCGTAATAAAGACCTGCGGCCGCGAGCACGCTGCCGACAAACAAGAATGCGACTGCGCCGATTGCAAACTTGACCAGAAGAC
>Ga0102924_1002467_pt1 | contig 20170 bp, 16 predicted proteins | sample PaiPotPPM11metaG_FD_80116 | JGI IMG/M metagenome (GOLD analysis project Ga0102924, IMG submission 80116) | Iron sulfur acid spring bacterial and archeal communities from Banff, Canada, to study Microbial Dark Matter (Phase II) - Paint Pots PPM... ...
ATCCCGCACGGGTTAACCCGTGCGGGATGACCAGCTAGGCCGTGGGCCGTGCTTTAGGCGCCGGTCGCCCTGCTCATCCGGGAGCCGCCGTTCCTGTCCGCGGCGCCCCGGTAGTCGGCCGGATCGTCGTCCTCGTCGAAGTCGATGTCTTCGTCGTCGAAGTCATCCTCGTCGTTGAAGTCGTCCTCATCCAAGTCATCGGCGAGGTCATCATCGGCGAGGTCGTCCTCGTCGGGATCGTCTTCTTCGTCGTCGTCCACGGAGTAGCGGTTTGCGAAGTCCGCATACGCGGCGTCATCGCCAGTCTCCTGCTGGTCCGTACCGACACCAAACTCAGCCCGCAGCCGGTCAAGGTCCATGCCACCGCCGCTGTACTTTAGCTGGCGGGCAACCTTAACCTGCTTGGCCTTGGCTCGGCCGCGCCCCATTGGCTCGACCCCCTCGAACGTACGGGAGCCTCGTTAGGCTCCTGGTCACCGCACTGATCCTCTGCCCTCAGCGCGCTGATGCTTGCGGGCTTCCTTGCACAGCTAAACCACCCGCTGCCTTCCACCGCGTCCCGCAGCGCGCTCGTTCTTCCATGCACATCCAAAGGTACCTGCTTTGGGCGGCTCGCGCCTCCGGCCATCCCGGACGGATGCAGTCAAGTGCCCAGGCCGGCCTGGTGCCTGCCGCGCCGGCATCCCGGCGCGCACGTCCCGCTCCGCGGCCGCTGAACGAGGCTACCGCGGCTTGGTCACGTTCCCAGCCAAATCCCCCGGAGTCGGCCGACCTCGGACATCCGCCGCTCAGCCAGCCGGTCGGCGGCGACAGCGGGCGGCACATCCTCCTCGTCAGCGAGCGCGAGGATCCGCTTGGTGGTGTCGAAGATCTGGGCGGCCCGGGACCGGGCCCGCTCGAGGCTGAAGCCGTTCAGCTCGTCGGCGACCTGGATCACGCCGCCGGAGTTGACCATGTAGTCAGGCGCGTAGACGATGCCGCGCTCAGCCAGGATCTTCTCGATGCCGGGGTGGGCCAGCTGGTTGTTGGCGCCGCCGCAGATGATCCGGGCGTTCAGCAGGGCCAGGGTCCCGTCGTTGACCGAGCCGCCCAGCGCGCAGGGCGAGAAGATGTCGATGCCGCTGGCCAGCAGGCTGTCCCGGTCGGCCGTCGCCTCGACCGAGGGGTGCTTAGCCTGGACCCGGTCCACGGCGGCCGGGTTCACGTCGCAGATGACCACCTGCGCCCCGGCGTCGACGAGGTGGCCGACGAGGCGGTGCCCGACCTTGCCCACCCCCTCGACGCCGACCCGGCGGGTCTCGAGGCTGGTCGTGCCCCAGGCGTGCTCGGCCGCGGCCCGCATCCCCTGGAACACTCCGAACGCGGTCAGCACCGAAGAGTCGCCCGCGCCGCCGCTGGGTTCCGTCCGGCCGGTCACGTGCCGGCACTCGCGGGCCACGATGTCCATGTCCTCGCTGTAGGTGCCGACGTCGCAGGCGGTGATGTAGCGGCCGTTCAGTGATTGCACGAACCGGCCGTAGGCGCGCAGCAGCGCCTCGGATTTGAGCCGGGCCGGATCGCCGATGATAACGGCCTTGCCGCCACCGTGATCCAGACCGGCCAGGGCGTTCTTATACGCCATCGCGCGGGACAGGTTCAGCACGTCGGTGAGGGCGGCGTCCTCGCTCGGGTACGGATAGAAACGCGTCCCGCCCAATGAGGGACCGAGGGCGGTCGAATAGATGGCGATGATCGCGCGCAGCCCGGTCGGCGCGTCCTGGCAGAACACGACCTGCTCATGTCCGTTCGGCACCCGCGGGCGGATTGGCCCCCCGGCTACATCAGGGTCGCTATCTGCGGCTGACGCCTCTGCGGCAGGCGCTGCTGCGGCGGGCGCTGCGGCATTCCCGAATACATTGGTCACGACGGTGACTCCTGGCTCAGTCCCTGGTCGCCATTGACTGGGGATCTCAGGGACCCAGGGTATGCCGTAGGCGGCAGACGCGCGGCCGCAGACTCGACCTGGTGCAATCTCATCGGGTCAGGGGACTTATGTTAGGGGGCACCGGTATGTCACGATTGATCATGCTGCCGTGCGCTGCCTATCTGCGGGTGTATGAACCGCTATCTGCCTTCGGGCGGGCGGAGCGGGCGCGCTGGGAGGCATATGCCGCGTCTTCGGACAGGCCGCGGAGGGCTGACGCGCTCGAAGCTGAGCGGGACGAAGCTCTGCGCAGGATTATCGCGCTGCCGCCGATCGTTGCACCTGCTAAGGAGAGTGATCACGCATACGTGCGATGGGCCGATGGGATCACGTACGTGTGCCCGTGGCAGTCACGGCTCCGGTCCTGGCTGGCGCTAGGCCGGCTGCGGGCCACGAGCCGGCCCCCGCTGGCCGATGCGTTCGCACGCAGTCAGGCCGACCGGGCCGCTGAGGAGTTTTCCCGATGGGAGGGAAAGGGGGTGGCGCCGCGGGTCTACATCCAGAGCAGCACCTGGTCCGTGCCGCCGACCTGGTTCGTTCCGTTCGCTCCGGCGGAACGCTGGCTGGTGCTCGGGACCAGCGGGGAGCGGGAGAGCAGTCGCCCGGCGACCGCGTCCGCGACCCGTACGCTCATCTACGCGACGACCATGGCCCAGGCCCGAAGGCGGGTGGCCCGTGCCCTCGGCACGGTCCGGCGCACACCGGGCACGACCCAGGCCGCGCGGGAAGTCCCGGGGGATCGTTCCCCCTGGCCGCAACCGCGCACGCCGGAGTCGCGGTCCGACCAGGACGCGCCGCCCACCGCGGCGCTGGTCAGGGTCAGTGTTGCGCTGGAGGAGATCGGGCGCTGGCTGGAGGAGTTCCATCCGCACTCGTTGGTGGAACTTGACTATGGAGGGCTTGTTCAGCTGCTCGACGACGACGCGCTCCGCGCGGACCAGTCGGTAGCTGAGGTATCCGCCGCCGTGAGTGCCCTGGCTAGCAGGGAATTTGAGCTGGCAGCCGCCATGTACCAGCGGCTGCGCGCCAGGTGGCGCGTGCTGGAGGCCATCGAGCTAGGAAGCTGAGGGAGGGGGGGATGACTTTTCCGAATCTGCCCGTTGCGACGCTGCGTGTCGCTAGAATCACGCAGCGTGACGCGGATCTACGGAGCAACGGGGCGACTCGTGGAGAAACATTTTGCTCCTGGTGGTCGACTTGTCACCGCTGGTGATGGCAATATGGTCTGAGTAGACCATATGGGACATCCACGGCAGGCTCCCCAAAGGAGCCAGGCATAGAACAAACGCAGGATCGCAGTACCGGTCCAGGAGGAGAGGCCGTCAACATGTCTGCACGCACACCAGAGGCCGAGCCTCTGCTGACCCCAGCAGAGGTCGCGACCATGTTCCGGGTTGACCCGAAGACCGTCACACGGTGGGCCAAGGCCGGGAAGCTGACTTCCATTCGTACGCTCGGCGGGCACCGCCGGTACCGGGAGACAGAGGTTCGCGCTCTGCTGGCGGGTATCCCGCAGCAGCGGTCGGAATGATGCCTGGCCGCGGACCTGGCGATGTTACCGCCGGGGATGCTCGCACACGATGAGCAATTGAGCAGTGGCGGCCATGCACAGATAACAGGAACAGGGGGGGTCGGCCCCGGCGGCGATGACGCCGCGTAACCGGGGCGTAGTCCGCGGCGGGGCGCTCGGGATGAGCGCCACTGCTGGCGGGCTGAGCCGGGGTCGATCCGGCCCCCTGAAAATGCCGTTCAGGACCTTATAGCGCAGTTGCAGCGCACATACGGCCATAAGTGGCCTTGTCGCCGCGCGGATTCGCGCCTGCCCGTCGCTAGGGCCTGGGGCCTCGCCTAGAGCTAGGGTCTGCCCTCATCTCACTCTGAGTAATCGAGTGTCGACTTTTTGTAATCACCCCTGCCCGGGCACCCGGTCCGCCATACTGGTCGCCGTGCCACCGCCGGAGGGGCAACCGAGGTGGCAGGCAGGCGTCGCACACCATTAACCGCACCCGCTGCACGTGGCTCACGTGCCAGGCGGCGATGTGCGCACGCCCGGGGGTCCGCCAACTGGCGGAGCGTGCCGTCGCTCTGAGGGGGGAGGGATCGCGATGCGTGATCCGGATTTGGTTGGGCGTGCGCAGCGGGCTGCGGCGGAGCTGGAGCGGGCCTGGGATCGGTGGCGCACTATGCACGGCCTGGGGACAGAGCCGCTGCCGCCGGTCTCGAGTTACGTGGGCTACTCGTTACAAGAACCGTGGGGTCAGCCTCGCGTCGTGTTCGGCATCGACGCCGGCGAGGCCGAGCAACTCGCGGCGCTGCTCGATCGCCACGACTGCGCGGGGCCCGTCTACGCCTCGGTGGCCTCACGGGCCGGGGAGGCCGCAGAGGGCAGGCCGGCCGAGGGCAGGCCGGCCGAGGGCAGGCCGGCCGACGGTGACCGCCTCGGCCCCGGGCGCCTGCGCGTCCCGAGCCAGGCCCAGCCGGTCGCACCGCAGCGCGAAAGGCCGCGCGAGTCGGCCCCGGCCGAGGCGCTGCTCGCCCCGTTCGAGGCGGCCCCCGCCGATGCGCTGCTCGGCCCGCTCGAGCCGACGGCCCAGCGAGACCGCGGCCTGCGGGACGACCGGGAGCGGGACACCGGCCCGGCCGGACCCGACGCCGAAGAGCTCGCCACAGAGCACGAGGCGCCGGCCGTTGGCATGGACTCAGACCCCGAGGCGACGCAGATCGGCCCGGTGCCGTTCCGGCCGCATACCGATCTTGCCGACTACCCGGGCGAAGGGCAGGAACCCGACCCGATCCGCGACGAGCCCGCCCCGGCCACCGATCGCGATCCGGCCAACGCGGGCTGGACTCGCGCCAGCCGCGTGCCCGGGGGCCACGCCCTGCCCCGGCAGAAGCGGGCGGGCGGAGCGGGTAAGAACGCGGGCAGCAAGCAGGCTGGCTAGTCTGGCCCGCGCGGCGGCTCACTCAGCGCGATCTGGTCGGCGAGGTCCGGGCGGGCACCAGCCTGCGACCGGGACGGACCGCCCAGGTTAGAGCCATGGCTCGGCTTGAATTCAGCGTGCGTTCAGCTCCGGACGGGAATCTACGGATTGGGATACCGCGATCCTCGCCCCCGGAAGGAGCCACCCTCCGATGTCGGACGAGCCCTCAGACAACGACCAGGTCTGGTGGATGCCGCCGGATCAGCCGGACCCAGCGGACCAGGAGGAGCCGCAGGCCAGGTCAGGATGGCTCCATTCGGAACGCATCGGCCCGATGGGGCTGCGCTGGGGGTCGCGTCGCCCGTACATCATCGCGGGCGTGGCCGCAGCCGCCCTGCTGGGCGGGGCGGGAGCTACTCTCGCCGCGACCGGCACGCCGACGCCCGCGGCGTCATCAAGCGCGGTGATCACCAACCCCACTCCTTCCCCCGGTCTGCCGGGACCGGCTAGGCCGGGCTCGCGCCCAGACGGGCGCGCGTTCTGGCTCGGCGGCGGCATGTTCGGCGCTCTGCACGGCCAGTTCGTGGTGCCCAAGCCGGGCGGCGGCTACCAGACCGTCGACGTGCAAACCGGCCAGGTGACGGCCGTGAGCAGCACGTCCATCTCGCTCAAGAGCTCCGATGGCTTCACCAAGAGCTACGTGGTGACCGGCTCCACGATCGTCGATGCGCAGCGCGACGGAATCGGCTCGATCAAGGTCGGCAACCAGGCCTCGGTGCAGGCGACGGTCAGCGGCATCACCGCTACCGCGTCCGGCGTCGAAGACCTGACACTGCTGCAGCAGAACCACATGGCGTTCGGCTTCCCCGGGTTCGGCGGCATGCGCCCGCAGACCGGATAACCAGCCTGCCCCTCGTGAGCAGGCACCGCCCGTAGCAGCCGCCCGGCCCGCCGTCACCCTCGGCCCATCCAGGCGGACCCTTTCTCAACGGATGAATGGCGTCATGGGCACCTGGACGCGGCTAGGACCGTGTCGTGGGCCCCTTGACGCGGTTGGCTGGTGTGGGGGTCGCCCGCGTCGTGGGCAGCTTGACGCGGTTGGCTGGTGCGGGGCCGGGTGAGGGGCGTGGGGGTATGGGCCGAGGTTGTCGGAGCCATGGCGCAGAATCTGAAGCGTGCGGGTAGCTGTCGCGCCGGGCGACTCGGGGACCGCCCTGCTGTGCGAGCTCGCCGCCGACGGGACCAGGCTCGGGGAGCCCGTCGGGGTTGCTGACCTGGCCGAGGCCGTGGCTCGCTATGAGCGGTCCGCCGCGGACAGCGTCCGGTGGGTGTGGTCCAGCGGAGCCGAGCACTACCCCGCCCTGCTGCGCGCCGGGGTCCGGGTCGGGCGCTGCCACGATGTGGCGCTCGCCGAGCGGCTGCTGCTCGGCCGGGAGGGCCGGGCCGCGGAGCCGGCCTCGCTCGCGGCGGCCTGGGCCCGGCTGCGAGGAACACCGGTGCCGGCCGGCCCGGCCGCCAGCGAGGGTGCTAGCCCGCGCGCGTTCCGGCAGGACGCGCTGTTCGAGGACGCGGGCACCGGACGGCCCGACGCCCAGGCCACGCTCGATGCGCTGGTCGCGGTGCACGCCGACCAGCTGCGGCGGATCGCCGCCGACCAGCATCCGGCCAGGTTCGGCGCGCTGGTCGCGGCCGAGTCGGCCGGCGAGCTGGCGGCCGCCGAGATGACGTTCGCCGGGATGCCCTGGCGGGCCGACGTGCACGACGAGCTGCTGGCCGGCATGCTGGGCCCGCGGCCGCCCGCGGCGCTGGCCGGGGCGCGGCCGGCCCGGCTGACCGAGCTGGCCGGGCAGGTCTCGGCGGCGCTCGGCGGTCGGCCGGTGAACCCGGACTCGCCCTCCCAGCTCGTCCGGGCGCTGGCCGCGGCCGGCGTGCGGGTGCCGTCCACAAGGTTCTCGGTGCTGCGGGAGATAGACCATCCTGCGATCCCGCCGTTGCTGGAGTACAAGGAACTGGCCCGGCTGCACGCCGCGCACGGCTGGGCCTGGCTGGACGCCTGGGTCGTCGGCGGCCGGTTCCGGCCCGAGTACGTGGTCGGCGGGGTGGTGTCCGGGCGCTGGGCGTCGCGCGGGGGCGGCGCGCTGCAGATCCCGCGGGTGCTGCGGCGCGCGGTCATGGCCGATCCGGGGTGGATACTGGTCGTGGCGGACGCGGCCCAGCTCGAGCCGCGGGTGCTCGCCGCGCTGGCCGGGGACCGCGCGTTCGCAGAGGCCGCGGCGGGCGGCGACCTCTACGAGGGACTGGCCGGCGTGTTCGGGGGCGACCGGAACCAGGCCAAGAAGGCGCTGCTGTCGGCCATGTACGGCGGCGCCGGGGGAGAGGCCGGTCAGTTGCTCGCCGTGCTCCGGCGGCGTTTCCCCGCCGCCTCGGCTTACGTGGAGACGGCGGCGCGGGCCGGCGAAGAGGGCCGGGTGGTCCGGTCGGTGCTGGGCCGGACCTGCCCGCCGCCGTCCGCGGCGTGGCGAGCCCTCACAGTCGAGCCCGACGACGTGGAGGCCGAGCGCGACCCCGGCGCGGGCCGCGCCTCCCGGGCCCGCGGCCGGTTCACCCGCAACTTCGTGGTTCAGGCCAGCGCGGCGGACTGGGCCCTGGTCCTGCTGGCCGGCCTGCGGCGCAGGCTGGCCGCGATACCCAGCGCGGGAGAACGCTCGCCCGAGGCCGGGCGCTGGGATCCGCAGGCCCCGCACCTGGCGTTCTTCCAGCACGACGAGGTGCTTGTGCACTGCCCCGAGGCCCTGGCGCAACCGGTGGTGGACGCCGTCGGCGAGGCGGCCGCCGAGGCCGGACGGACCGTGTTCGGGGTGACCCAGGTGCGGTTCCCGATGACGACGGCCGTCGTCGACTGTTACGCCAACGCGAAGTGAGCCGCCCCGGCTGATCGCCCCGGCGCCTATATCGCTTGCGCCGGGCGGCCCGAGGTGATGACGTTCAGCCGTGGAACACGATCACGCCGCGATCCTCGCGCGGTTCGACACGCAGATCCGGCAGGGGACCGCACCGGACGGTTCCGGCTCGCGGGCCGAACGGCCCGGCCCGGTCGTCCGCTGGACCGCCGACGGTGAGCGGGGCTGGTCCGGGATCTCCTGGTCCGACCTGGACCGGGAAACGGCCGACGAGGTCATCGCGGCCCAGGTCAGCTTCTTCCGCGCCCGCGGGGAGGGCTTCGAGTGGAAGCTCTACGACTACGACCAGCCGGCCGACCTGGGCGAGCGGCTGCGGGCTGCTGGATTTGTCCCCGAGGACGCCGAATCGCTCATGGTGGCCGAGACCGCCCAGCTCACCGGCCCCGTCCCGGCGGCGGCGGGCGGGCCGGGACCGGCGGCCATCCGGTTGGTCCCCGTCACCGACGAGGTCGGCGTCGGGCGGCTGATCGACGTGCACGACCGGGTATTCGGTACCGATCACACGCGGCTGCGCAACTCGCTCATCGCCCAGCTCAACTTCGCGCCCGAGAGCACGGCCACGGCCATGGTGGTGGCGATGGCCGGCGACGAACCGGTCAGCTCGGCCCGGATCGACTTCTACGCCGGGACGGAGTTCGCCGGGCTCTGGGGCGGCGGCACGCTGCCGCCCTGGCGCGGCCGCGGGATCTACCGGGCGCTCGTCGCCTACCGCGCCCGGCTGGCCGCGGCCCGCGGCTACCGGTACCTCCAGGTGGATGCCTCGCCGGAGAGCAGGCCAATCCTGGAACGTCTGGGCTTCGCCCGCCTCGCCGTGACCACGCCGCACACCTGGTCGGCGGGCTGAGGGGACGGAGTCGCCGGGCCCGGCCGGCGCGGGCTGGCCCGCCTCCGCACCGGGTCGTCCCGGCGGTCAGCCGTAGGCGGCATCGTCCGGATATCTCCACAAACCTCCGCAAATCAGCGAGCTTCCCGTCAGGGCTGCGGTAGAGTGCCGCGCGCGGGTGCTGATCCGAGCGGGGCCCCGCCTCCATGTCCCAGTGGAAAGGCGACCCCCGATGCTCAAACGCACGTTCACCGTTCTGGCGGCCACGCTGGCCCTTCTGGTGCCGGCCACAGCCGCGTTCGCCTCGATTCCCCCGCACCCAAAGTGGGAATCCGCCGAGCTTAACGGCCAATGGAACGATGGCGGATACCTGTTCCAGAACGACATGTGGAACTGTCCCCAGGCCGCTTGCGGGAAGCAGACCATCTGGGCGAACTCGTCCAGCGACTGGGGAGTCGTGTCCACCATGGCGGCCGGGAACACGGCCGTGCTGACCTATCCCAACCTGGGGCAGGTGTACGGCGACCAGCCGATCTCACACTTCAAGCAGGTGTCCGATAACTTCACGGAGTCGATGCCGCGGAGCATCAAGGGCCTGAGCGCCGAGGCCGCCAACGATGTCTGGCTGAACAACTACAAGATCGAAATGATGATCTGGGTTGACAACATCGGCCGCTCCCTGGCCGGATCCACCCGGGTCGGCAGCGCCACGATCTTCGGTCAGCAATTCAGCGTCTGGAAATACGGGAACAGCGAATTCATATTCGACTTGAATCACAACGAGACGTCGGGCTCGACGCACATCCTCGCGTCGATTGCCTGGCTGGTCCAGCACGGTCAGGTTCCGGCCGGTCCGGAGCTGACTCAGGCGGAATTTGGCTGGGAGATAGCCAGCACCGGCGGGCAGGCCGCGAGCTTCAGCATGAGCAAATACGCGCTGATCTCACGGACGCGTTAGGCCGCCGGGACGGGCGGGGCGGCAAGGACGTTCAATGCCGCCCGCCCGGATTTGCCGGTCCGGCCGGGCTCAGGCCCGCCGCGAGGCTCGTCGCCGTCGAACGCCGCGCTAGTCCGACGGAACCCGCTGCGGCGGGGTGATCGGCGGCACTTCGGCCGTGCAGTACATGCATCGCTTGGCCCCGATCGGGATGCTGTTGAGGCACTCCGGGCAGTCTCGCTCGGTGGCCTCTTTCTTGCGCGCGGTGAGCTCGGTGATCCTCGTGGCCGGGGAGACGATCAGGTAGTAGACGACCGCGGCGATGATCGCGAAGGCGATTAGCGCATTCAGGAAGCTGCCGTAATGAAACTGGCTCTTGTTCACGGTGAAGGTGAGCGAGGCGAAGTTCGGCTTACCGCCGATGGCCGCGATGAGCGGCGTGATGATATCGCCGATCAGGGCCTGGATCACCGTGTTGAAGGCCACGCCGATGACCACGGCCACGGCCAGATCGATGAGATTCCCGCGGAACAAGAACTTCTTGAAGCCGCTCATGCTGTCCTCCTTGACCGGCGAGGCCGACGGCTCACCGCTAGCTCATCAGGGGGACGTTACCAGCGCATGCCCGAACTTCGAGGAAAATGAGATGCCATGTGGCGCGGACCTGACCGACAACAAGGGGTGTGGTCTGGCCCATCGCCGAGAGCCACGGCGATCATGTCCCGACTGCGGGGTGACGCGGGGTCACCGCGGCGGGTGCACGTCGGACCGGATCCCTGGGCGGCCGCCCGGGCTGGCGTCGATGACCGGCCCGGCTTCGCCGGGGTGACCCCGGGGCATATCGGCGGTGCCGCGGTCCCGTCCGCTGCACTCGCCACTGGTCTGGTGCGCATCGCCAATTCCATAGGCAATGGGTTTACCAGCGCGACGGATATCGCCCTGAGCTTCTCGCCCTAGGGGGCGGGCTAGGGGGAAAGCCAGGGATCACCCTGTCGAATATCCGGCGTCGGCCGGTGACACTTGCGGTAGTGCCGTTCATCTTGCTGCGGCGCGGGCCATCGCCCGTCAACTCTGCCGGGCGGAAGAGCAGCAAGATTCGGCAGGGGCGGGCACGGAGGGCGGCTCCGGCCAATTCGAAAGGCGGGGAATCATGATCTGCTCACGGTGCGGCAACGACGTTGCGGAAGGGTCGGCCACGTGTCCCAGGTGCGGCGCGTGGCTGAGCGCGGATCAGGGGAATAACGTTCGCGCCGGGGCGCCGGCGCCGGGCCCGGCCGGCGCGCACGCGGGCCATGCCGCGGCCACCATGGGCCAGGCGTTCAGTTTCGACCTGAAACGGCTCACGCGGAACGACCAGATTGTCGGCGTCGCCACGCTGGTGCTGTTCATCTCGCTGTTCCTGCCGTGGTTTACCGCGAGCGCCGGGTCTCTCGGCGGCGGCTCGGTCAACGGCCTCTGGCACGGCTACATGTACATCGATCTCATTCTCGCGCTCGCGATCCTGGGATTCCTCGTGGTGCGCGCGGGTTTCGACGCGCTGCCATTCCGGCTCCCGGTCAGCCCGGACCAGGCGCTGCTGGCGGCCACCGGCCTCAACCTCCTGCTGGCGCTGATCTCGTTCGCGTTCAAGCCCGCCAGCGGCTTCGGCGTGTCGATCGGCTGGGGGATCGGGGCGTTCATCGGCTTGATCGCGGCGGTCGCGGCCGTGGCCCCGCTGGGCGTGCCCTTGCTGCGATCACGCACCGGTTCCTGACCGTCCCCGCCGACCGGGGGTCGGCACGCGGGACCCGTCGCCGGCCGGGGAGGCCGGGCCGCGACCTCAGCGGCGCGGCGCGGCTCGCTCCCCGGCCGGACGGCGTCCGGGCGGGAGGGCGAGAGGTGACGGGCCGCGGGTCGCGGTCATGCCTCGGAAGGTAAAAGTGATGGCTGGTCGCGGGTCAGGCTACGCGGCGCCAGTGCAGCTCGCCGGCCTTCCACCGGGCGACGGCCGTGTGCTCGCTGATGACCTTGACCTGCCGTAGGTGGCCACCGTCACGGATCATGGCCTGCTCGGCTTCGACCATCGCCTCGGCGGTCGACGGCTGCGGGATCTCCTGCTTGGCTCCGGACTGCTCTACTAACACCAGGCGAGCCGGCCGGACCGGGTCGCTATGTTCGCTCATACCCGTTATGACGCGCAAACGGCATGCGCCATTCCCCTTCCGGCTATGGCGTGGGCCACAACGCCACGCGGAGCCCAGGCAGAGGGCTCCTGGGCCGGGTCGCCCGGCCCAGGGGAGCGCTGTTCTACGGCGCCGTTCTACGGCACGGGCGGGCGAGCGGTGATAGGCAAGGGGTGATAGGCAGGGTGGGTGGCGCACGACGAGATCCCGCCCGGCCGTGAGATCCGTGATGCCTGCCGGGACCGGTGGCGGCCGGAGGACAGCGCCGGGCAGTCGGCCTGCGCCCGCGTGCCGTGGCATGCGGGCGGGCGGCGGGCGTGAGCACCGAGGTGATCGTGCGCGGCACGGTGATCCCGCCCGACGAGCTGTCCTGGCGGTTCTCCCGGTCCCCGGGCCCGGGCGGGCAGTCGGTCAACACCACTGAGAGCCGGGTGGAGCTGTCCTACGACCTGACCCGCTCGGACGCACTGCCGCCCGCGCTGAAGGAACGGGCGCTGCGGGCGCTGGCGGGCCGGATGCCCGGCGGCCTCATCACGGTGACCGCGTCGGAGAACCGGTCCCAGCTCCGGAACCGGGAGGCCGCGGCGGCCCGGCTGTCCGCGCTGCTGACCGAGGCGACCGCGCCGCCGCCCAAGCCGCGGCGGCCGACCCGGCCGAGCCGGGGCGCGCGGGAGCGGAGGCTGGCCGACAAGCAGCGGCGTTCCGAGATCAAGCGGCTGCGCCGGCCCGGCGACGACTGACCCGGCGCACGCGGTCAGAGAGCGGCGAACACGGCGTCGATCAGGGCCCGGTTCCGCGGGTTCTGCCAGCGCGGTCCCATCTGACTGGTCACATATCCGAACGCCACGCCCGCATCCGGATCGCACAGCCCGACCGAGCCACCCGCGCCAAAATGCCCGAACGCCCGCGGGCCCGGGCCGAACGGCCGCTCGGGCTGGGTGAGCTGGAAGCCCAGGCCGAACCGCGACGGGCGCCGCAGGACCAGGTCCTCGCCGTGGACCTGCTCGGTGACCGCGGCCGCGAGCGCGCCGGAGTCGACCACCCGCACCCCGTCCACCGCGCCGCCCGCGGCCAGCGCGGCGTACACCCGCGCGATCCCCGCCGCCGACGCGTGCGCGTTGGCCGACGGGACCTCGGCCGCCCGCCAGGCGGGCGTGTTGACGACGCCGAAGCCGGACAGGCCCGGCGGGTTGAGGTACGCGTTGACGTACATCCGCTGGTCTTCGGGCCACGTCCCGGGCCGCGGCGCTGGCGCTTCCCCCGGCCAGGTGAACTCGGCCACCCGGCCGTGCTCGGCCGCGGGCAGGCCGATGTGCACGTCGGCGCCGAGCGGGCCGGCGATTTCCCGGCGCAGCATCGCGCCCACGGTCAGGCCCGCGGTGCGCCGGATGACCTCGCCGGCCAGGAACCCGAACGTGTTCACGTGGTAGCCGTGGCCCGAACCCGGCGGCCACCACGGCCGCTCGGCGGCTAGGGCCCCGGCCATCGCCGGCCAGTCGAGCATGCTCCCCCCGGGCATCGGAGCCCGCAGCGCGGGCAGGCCCGCCTGGTGGCTGAGCAACTGCCGGACCGTCACGGCCGCCTTGCCCGCGGCCCCGAACTCCGGCCAGTACCGGGCGACCGGCGCGTCGGCGTCCAGCCGGCCCGCGCCGATCAGCCGGGCCGCGCAGGCCGCGACCAGCGCCTTGCCCACCGAGAACACGTTGACCAGCGTGTCCCGTCGCCACGGCCGGCCTGGCTCGGGGGCCGCCCGGCCGCCCCACAAGTCAGCGACCACGGTCCCGTGCACCACCAGGCAGCAGGCGGCGCCGGTCTCGCCGCGCTCGGCGAAGTTGGCGGCAAAGGCGTCGCGCACGGGCGCGAAACGCGGGTCGCAGCGGCCTTCGAAGCACGGGCCTTGGAACCACGGGCCGCCGGGGCCCGGGCCTCGGTCCCGGCCGTCTTCCGCCATCGCCGTCCTCGTTCGCAGGCGTTCGCCGCGGCCCGGGCCGGCCTGCGGCTCGGCGCGATCCGCGCCGTTACGTCAAGGTACGGCCGGCCGGCGGCGACCGGTTCGCGCCCGTCTGGCGTACCGTGGGCCTAAAGTGGGAACGCCGTCCGGCTCGGGCTCGGGGTTGGCCCGATCGCGATCGGCACGGTCGACGATGCGGACATTGCGCCGTCTTACTGCTCCGGGAAGGGAAGTCGTGGGGTACCCGTTACCCGGCGATGTCGGCGGATCCGCGGCCGGAGCCGCGGACAGGTACGCCCCTGGCTCCCGGCTGGCGGGATACCGGCTGGAGGAGCAGATCGGCCGGGGCGGAATGGCGGTGGCGTTCCGCGCGCGTGATGAACGGCTCGACCGGGTCGTGGCGCTGAAGATCCTGGCGCCCTCGCTGGCCGCGGACGAGGCGTTCCGGCAGCGGTTCATCCGGGAGTCGCAGGCCGCCGCGGCGGTCGACGATCCGCACATCATCCCGGTCTACGAGGCCGGCGAGGCGGACGGCGTGCTGTACATCGCGATGCGCTACGTACCCGGCGGGGACCTGCGCTCGCTCGTGCGCCGGGACGGCCCGCTGATCCCGGCCCGGGCGGCCTCGATCACCTGGCAGGTTGCGTCGGCGCTGGACTCCGCGCACGCCGCCGGGCTGGTGCACCGCGACGTCAAGCCCGCCAACATGCTCGTCGACGTGCGGCCCGGCCAGGCCGACCACGTGTACCTGGCGGATTTCGGGCTCAGCAAGCGGACGCAGTCCACGTCGGGGCTGACCGAGACCGGGCAGTTTCTCGGCACCATCGACTACATCTCGCCCGAGCAGATCCAGGGCCAGCCGACCGACGGGCGGACGGATCAGTACGCGCTCGCGTGCTCGGCCTACGAACTGCTGTGCGGCCAGCCGCCGTTCCACCGCGACGAAGCCATGGCGGTGATGTACGCGCAGCTCAGAGAGTCGGCTCCGCCGCTGACCACGCACCGGCGTGATCTGCCTCCGGCGGTCGATCAGGTCTTCGCCCGGGGCCTGGCCAAGGCGCCCGGGCACCGCTTCCCGAGCTGCCGGGAGTTCGCCTACGCGCTGCTCCAGGCGCTCGGTCAGGCCCCGCAGCGCCCCGCGCCCGCGGCGCCCGGACGCCCGCCGACCTGGGCTCCTCCCTCCTCGCCGCCCCGGGGCGGCACGCCCGGCCCGATGCCCGGCGGCCCCGGCCCTCGCGGCTCGGGACCGACGGGCGCCGTCCCCCGGGGCCCCGTGCCCGCGCGCCCCGGAATGGGCACGGCCATGCCCGGGAGTGCCGCGCCGCGCGGTGCCGGACTCCGTGGCCCCGTGGTCGGAGGTCCCGTCGCTGGAGGACCCGGGATCGGCAGCCCGGTGGCCGGAGGGCCCAGGATGGCCGGAGGGCCGGTGCGCGGAGGCGCCGGGCCCGGCGGCGCGATGCCCAGGACCGGCATGCCCGGCGGACCGGGTCCGGGTGGCGTACCCCGAGGGGCCGGGCCGGCTGGCTCCGGGCCCCGAGGCCCGGTGCCCGGTAGCCCCGTGCCTGGCCGCCAGATGCCCGGCAGCCAGATGCAAGGCCGCCAGATGCCCGGCAGTCAGATGCCCGGCAGTCAGGTGCCCGGCAGTCAGGTGCCCGGCAGTCAGGTGCCCGGATCGTGGGGCCCGGCGATGCCGGGCGGGCCGGGCTACGGGCCGGGCGGCTACTTCCCGCAGCGGCCGCCCGTGCCGCGGCGGCCCTGGACCCGCGACTGGACGGCCTGGACCCTGATCATCGCGATCCCCGTGACGGTGTTCGCGCTCAGCATCGTCAACCTCGGCGCCGCCGGCAGCGGCCTGGGCGGCGCGCTGTTCCTCGTCGTCCTGGTCGCCGTGCCCACCGCGCTGATCGGCAAGCTCGTGCGCCGGATGCGACGCCAGACCTAGCTCCCTCCGGAAAGGGGACGGTCTTAGGCGCCGCGCCGCCCGCCTCCGTCTCGGATGGGAATTCCGTGATTAAAAAGTTATATCGAACGAAATTCCTGTAGACGATCGCCGCTGCTAGCGTCGCGACTTGTATGTCATCGGGTCCTCGCGTCGTCTGGGCCACGACGCGCTGGGACTGGCCACCGCGCGGCTGTCCCAGGCGGCCGCCCCTCGAGATGAGGCGATCATGCAACGACGCATGGCCGGCGGAGCGCTGCGCGCGCACGCCAGGAGCAAGATCCTTACCTTCGTCGCAGCGGCGGTGTCAGTACCGGCATTAGTGGCCGGCCAGTCCGTCGTCGCCGAGGCGGCCACCGCCGCCCCGGCCGAACCGAGCGCGGTCCAGCAGCCGCTGACCCCGGCGCTCGCCGCTCAGCTGTCGCAGAACGTCAGCCAGCGCGTGATCGTGATCATGAAGAGCCAGCCCGCGGCCGCGCCCGAGGGCAGCCAGGCGGCGGCGGCGCGCGCGGCGGTGGTCACCAGCGAGCAGGCGCCGCTGATGACCGAACTGCGCAAGGTGCACGCCAGCCAGGTCAAGGCCTACCAGCTCGTGAACTCATTCGCGGCCACGGTCTCGGCGGGTGAGGAAGCCCGGTTGAAGGCCAACTCGTCGGTGGCCGAGGTCATCCCCGACTCGGTCATCCACCTCGCCCAGCCGGAGCAGGCCTCCGCGGCACCGGCAGCGTCCAAGCCGGTCGCGCGGACCTCCGGCGCCCCCACCTCGCTCACCCCCCACGTGATCCCCGGCGCCTGCGGCAAGAACGGCCAGGTCCAGCTGGACCCCGAGGGGCTCGCGCTGATGGGCGTCGACTCGCAGAACCCGCACCAGCCGACCGCACGGTCGCTGGGCCTCACCGGGGCCGGCGTCAAGGTCGCCTGGATCGCGGACGGGCTCGACCCGAACAACGTCAACTTCATCCGCTCCAGCGGCACGTCGGTGTTCGACAAGGCCACCGGCGGCGACTACGAGGACTTCAGCGGCGACGGGCCGGGCCAGGTCACCAGCGGTGACGAGGCATTCCTCGACGCCAACTCGATCGCCGGCCAGGGCATCCACGTGTACAACGTGCAGAACTTCAGCGCCCAGCCCGACCCGTCCGCGTGCAACGTCCGGATCGAGGGTGTGGCTCCCGGGGCCAGCCTGGTCGGCCTGGACGTGTTCGGCTCGTTCGAGGACACCACCAACTCCAACTTCCTCGAGGCGATCAACTACGCGGTCGAGACCGACCACGTCAACGTGATCAACGAGTCGTTCGGCAACGACCCGTTCCCCGACGTGACCGCGCTCGACGCGATCAAGCAGTTCGATAACGCGGCGGTCGCGGCCGGCGTCACGGTCACGGTCTCCAGCGGCGACGCCGGCTCGACCAACACCATCGGCTCGCCGTCCACCGACCCCAACGTCATCTCGGTCGGCGGGTCGACGGACGACCGCTGGTACACCCAGACCAACTACGCCGCGGCGCGCTACTTCGCCACGAGCGGCTGGCTGGACAACAACATCAGCGCGCTGAGCTCCGGCGGCTTCAACGAGACCGGCGGCACGGTCAGCCTGGTGGCCCCGGCGGAGCTGAGCTGGGCCTCCTGCAGCACCGACATCGCGATCTACGAGGGGTGCGCCAGCCCGATCGGCAAGGGGCCCGGCGTCGAGGAGGCCGGCGGCACCAGCGAGTCCTCGCCGCTGACCGCGGGCGTCGCGGCCCTGGTCATCCAGGCCTACCGGAACACCCACGGCGGGGCCAGCCCCACGCCGGCGCTGGTCAAGCAGATCCTGGTCAGCACCGCGACTGACCTCGGCGCGCCCGCAGTCGAGCAGGGCGCCGGCCTGGTCAACGCGTACAAGGCGGTGCAGCTGGCCGAGTCGATCAACGGCGGCCGCCAGCACGGCAGCGATCACGGTAGCGATCACCACGGTGGCCACCAGCACGGGGCCACCCTGCTTAAGTCGGTCAACTCGCTGAGCGCGATTTGGCTGCCCGGCACCACGAAGAGCTGGCCGGTCACCGTGACCAACGGCGGCGGGGAGCCGCAGTGGGTCTCGGTCAAGGGCCGCGACTTCGGGCCGGACACCAACGTTCAGAGCGGCACCGCCGTCCTGAACGACGCCACCAGCCCGCAGTTCGCCAACTACCAGGGCCTGCAGAACAACTACGCGGTCTTCCACTTCCACGTCGCGCCGGGCCAGAACCGGCTCGTCGCGGACGACTACTATCCGGGCAACCCGGCCAATGGCCTGAACGCCCGGGTGCGGATGGACCTGATCGACCCGCAGGGCCGGTTCGCGTCGCACTCGTTCCCGCAGGGCGTCGGCAACTTCGACACCGCCGACGTGGTCAACCCGACCCCGGGCACCTGGACCGGCGTGCTGTTCGGCGACGTGGCGGCGGACGGCGGAACCAACGGGACCGTCGGCTGGCAGGTTTCGAGCGAGCGGTTCGCCTCGTTCGGCTCGGTCTCGCCGTCGGCCGTGTTCCTGGCCCCCGGTCAGAGCCGGACCGTCACGGTGACCGAGACCACCCCGTCGTCGCCCGGCGACGCGGACGGCTCGATCGTGTTCACCTCGAACCACGGATCGGGTGGCACCAGCACGATCCCGGTGACCCTGCGCTCGGAGATCGACCCGGCTCACGGCGGGTCCTTCAGCGGGACGCTGACCGGCGGCAACGGTCGGCCAAACGGATCCGGCGGACCAGGCGAGGGACAAGACGAGTACTACGAGTTCCAGGTCGGCTCCGGGGTACACAACATCACCGCCAACGTGTCGCTGACCAATGATGCGGCCGAGCCGGTGGCGGAGTACCTGGTCAGCCCGGACGGCGACGATCTCGGCTTCGCGCAGAACAGCGTCAACGGCACCCAGACGCTGTCGGCGACGGCGTACACGAACAACCCGGTGCCCGGTACCTGGACGCTGATCGTGGCGTTCATCGAGCCGGTGGTCGGGCACGAGTTCTCCCAGCCGTACACCGGCAGTGTCGCGTTCAACCAGGTCAGCGCCAGCGCGTCCGGGCTGCCCGACAGCGCGGGCACCACGCTGGCGGCGGGCAAGCCGGTCACGGTCCCGGTGACGATCAAGAACAACGGCGCGCAGGCGGAGGAGTTCTTCATCGATCCGCGGCTCAACCAGTCGGTCAGCATGACGCTGGCTGGCCAGGATCAGGTCAGCGGCGTCGGCCTGCCCCTGACCGGGGCCGAGCCGGACTGGTTCGTGCCCACGGAGGCCTCCGGCGCCAGCACGGTGTCGAGCGCCTCGCTGCCGATCATGTTCGACTGGGGGCCGTTCCAGGGCGACCCGGACCTCTCCAGTCACAACCCGGGTTCCGGGCCGCTCTGCGCGAAGGTCGAGACGGCCGGCGACAACCCGCCCGGCGGCACGGTCCAGAGCGGGTTCTGGGGTTCGGCACCCACCGAGTGCGGTCCGTACTCGGGCCCGGCTCCGTCAGGCTCGGTCAGCTCGGCCATGTTCGTGCAGGCCAAGCAGTTCGACCCGGCGGTGACGTCCACCACCGGCGACATCGAGCTTGCGTCCGTCAACCCGGGCACCGCGTTCGCGCCGGTCCTCATCAACCCGGGCCAGTCCGCCACCGTCGATGTCACGATCACGCCGTCCGCGGCGAAGGGCACGGTGGTGAGCGGCACGCTCTACGTTGACGACTTCCTCAACAACATCCCGCCGTACGGGCAGATCGCCGCCAACGAGCTGACCGGGTTCCCGTACTCCTACACGGTCGGGTAACGGCTCGGTCCGAGGTTCGCGAGCGGCCGGTGACCAACGTCACCGGCCGCTCGCGTCGGCCACGGGCCCGTGGATCAGGCCGTAGCCGACCGCGTCGTCCGCGGTGAGGTAGCGGCCCTGCCGCGCGTCGGCCCGGACCTCGTCGGCCTCGCGCCCGGTGACGTCGGCCAGCCGCAGGTAGAGCTGGTCCAGCATGACCCGGACCTGCTCCTCGTGCGAGGCCAGTGACGTCGCGGAGCCCGCGAAGCTGACCTCGGGCTCGGACAGCACGAACACCGCGTTCGGGTACGCGCGCCGGTCCGGCGCGCAGGCGAGGATGCCTAGCGCCGGGCCGTCCAGCCGGCCGGCCACGCAGGCGCGCACCGGGACGCGCAGGACGTCCAGGACACCCATCACGGTCAGAGCCGGGGCCAGCCCGGCCGTCAGGCCCTGCATCTCGAGCCGGATCGGGCCGTCACCGTCCGCGTCCAGCGTGAGCAACTGGGCGCACAAGGTGGTCGCGGCGGCGTCGTCCAGGTTCCCGTGCACCATCACCACCCGCCGTTCAAACAGCCGTTCATACACCCGGTCCGGCCACCCCGACTGGCCGAGCCAGACCCGGGCGGGCGGGATGACTGGCTGCGGGGCGATGTCCGGCTGGCGCGGGATTTCCGGTCGCGGCGGGATGCCCGGTCCCGGCGGGATGCCCGGTCGCGGCGGGATGCCGGGCGCGGGCGGGATCCGAGGCGGGTACGGG
>Ga0102924_1002469_pt1 | contig 20147 bp, 19 predicted proteins | sample PaiPotPPM11metaG_FD_80116 | JGI IMG/M metagenome (GOLD analysis project Ga0102924, IMG submission 80116) | Iron sulfur acid spring bacterial and archeal communities from Banff, Canada, to study Microbial Dark Matter (Phase II) - Paint Pots PPM... ...
CCCGACTTCTGGACAACGTTCGCGACTACCTCGAGGCCTATCGCCGGCACCGAGCGACCGGCGCTCGCGCTCTGCTCACCCGCGCAGCTTGATGGACGAGGATCACGATCGGTCATTTAGCGCCCGTCGTGAGGTCGTGCGCGGACTGGTCAGCCCTACTACGGCTCTAGGTCCTTGCGGCGCACCCGGCAAGTTCGGCAGGAGAACGCTCCGCGCCACCCGGTGCCCGGTGCGATGGCACCGCACTGCACAGGACGCGCCGACGTCGAAACGTCACAACTCGTACCGGAAACGATCAGCGTCGCTCGTACTGCTTGTCGCCGAAGAGGTTCTCGCGAGCCGCCGCATCCATGATGGGATTTGCGGGGTTCGGAGGCGGAGCGGCCAGCCCGCGTACGACCGCTGGCCGCTGCGCCATCGCATCGCGCCAGCGTGACACGTTGGGATACTCGCCAATTTGGACGCCTTGCCGATCGGGAACGCGCACCCAAGGGTACACCGCGATGTCCGCGATCGAATACTCCCCGGCCAGGTACTCAGCTTGAGCGAGACGGCGGTCGAGCACGCCATAGAGGCGCCGGGCCTCGTTCGTATAGCGATCGATGGCGTACGGGATCTTCTCGGGGGCGTACGACCGGAAGTGATGCACCTGCCCGAGCATCGGTCCAATGCTCCCCATCTGAAACATCAGCCACTCGAGCGCGCGCATCCGCCCCTCGGCGTCCTTCGGCAGGAGCCGGCCCGTCTTCTCGGCAAGGTAGACGAGGATCGCCCCGGACTCGAAGACCGAGATCCTTCGGCCCGACGGCCCCTCCCGATCGACGATGGCAGGGATCTTGTTGTTCGGGCTGATGGCGAGAAACTCGGGGCGGAATTGCTCACCCGCGCCGATATTCACCGGGTGCACCTCGTAAGGCAGACCGAGCTCCTCGAGCGCGATCGAGACCTTCCAACCGTTGGGCGTCGTCCAAGTGTAGAGCTCGATCATGACCTTCCCCGTGGCGGTGCGATGCGCGCCGACGGGCCCTCGTTGCTGGCTGCTTCGGTCGCGCTGGGCCGGATTTGCCCTCGACCGCTCGGAGAATACACCACGGCGGGCGCTTGGCGCTCGTGAGGCGCGCGTCAACGCGGTATTTCCTAGCCATGCAAGAGGCTCCGGCCACGACCATTCCCTCGCGGCCCCCGGCGCATGCCGAAAACCAGGCGAAGGCGTCGCTTGCGACGCTGACGTTCGGCGCGCTCGGAGTCGTCTTCGGCGACATCGGGACGAGTCCGCTCTACACGCTACGCGAGTGCCTACACGCCGCGGGCGTCGGCGGAGCCCCGGCCGCGGAGGACGTCTTCGGGCTCCTTTCGCTCATCTTCTGGTCGCTGACGCTCGTGGTCACCGTGAAGTACCTCACGTTCATCATGCGCGCCGACAACCACGGCGAGGGCGGGATCTTCGCACTCCTCGCGATCGTCCCTGACGAGATGCACGTGCGGGGCGCCAAGCGCATGTCGTGGGTCGCGCTCGCGGTCGTCGTCGGTGCGGCGCTCCTTTACGGAGATGGGGCCCTCACGCCGGCCATCTCGGTGCTCAGCGCGATCGAGGGTCTCACCGTCGCTCGACCTTCGCTCGCGCCGCTCGTAGTGCCCATCACCTGCGTCATTCTCTTCGCGCTCTTCCTCGTGCAGAGGCGCGGGACCGGCGCGGTCGGCTCGTTCTTCGGGCCGATCATGCTCGCGTGGTTTCTGGCGATCGGCAGCGTCGGAGCGTACCACGTGCTCCGGCAGCCGCAGGTGCTCGCTGCGCTCTCGCCGCACCACGCGGTCCGCTTCTTCGCGGCGCACGGAGCGCCTGGTTTCCTCGTGCTCGGCTCGGTTGTCCTGGCCGTCACGGGAGGCGAGGCGCTCTACGCCGACATGGGGCACTTCGGGGCGCGCCCGATCCGCGTGGCGTGGCTCGCCGTGGCCATGCCCGCCCTGGTGCTCTGCTACTTCGGTCAGGGGGCCCTCGTCTTGCGCGATCCTGCGACCGTCGAGAACCCCTTCTTCTCGATGGTCCCTTCAGGCGCGGCGACGCTCGCGCTCGTCGGGCTGTCGAGCGCGGCCACGGTGATCGCCTCGCAGGCGCTCATCTCGGGCGCCTTCTCGCTCACGCGTCAGGCGATGCTCCTCGGATACTTCCCGCGCGTCACGATCCGCCACACGGCCGCCCACACCGAGGGGCAGATCTACATCCCGCAGATCAACTGGATTCTCGCCGTCGGTTGCCTCTTACTGGTCGTCGGCTTCCAGAAGTCCGACCGCCTGGCGTCGGCCTACGGCATCGCCGTGACCGGGACGATGGCGCTCACGTCCGTCGTCTACTTCGTTGTGATGCGCTACACGTGGAAGTGGTCGCTGCCGCTGGCAGGAGGGGTCCTCACACTCTTTCTCTCGTTCGACATCCCCTTCTTCGCCGCGAACACCGTGAAGATCCTCGACGGAGGGTGGGTGCCGGTCTTCATCGGGATCGCCTTCGTCGCGGCGATGCTCGCTTGGAGCAAGGGGCGCGCGCTCACCATCGAGGAGTTCCTCCGTCGCAGCGCCCCCATCCCGCAGGCCCTGCCTCGCCTTCTCCCGCGACTGGCGGCGCGCGTGCCCGGACTGGCCGTCTTCATGTCCTCCAGCACGACCTATCTGCCGCCCATCCTCGTGCACGTCGTGGAGAGAGAACGCGCGCTCAGAGAGCACGTGCTGCTCCTCACGGTGGTCACCGAGCCGGTCCCTCGCGTTCCGGCCGCGCGCTGGATTTCGGTCGAACGTCTGGACGGCGGCGTCATGCAAGCCGTCGCTCACTATGGATTCATGGACGAGCCCGACGTGCCCGCCATCGTGCGCGAGGTATCATCGCGGATCGGACTGCGTGTCGATCCGGAGGAGACTACGTATTACCTCGGGCGCGAAGCCTTCCTCGCGACCAGCAATGGCGCGATGGGTCAGTTCGCCGAGAGCCTCTTCGCTTACCTCCAGCGCAACGCAGTGGCTGCGGATCGCCACTTCAAGATCCCCCCGGGGCAGGTCATCGAGATCGGAATTCAGCTCGACCTATGAGATTCACGATTCGAGGACGGGCGAAGCGTAAGCTTTCGAACGTCCACGGGCGTGGCTGCGGGCGGCCGCGCCGAACCGCTGGTACCCTTCCGGCGTCAAGTTCGATGACCTGCCGGAGAAGTACCGAGGCAACGCTTCGTGGCCGCTTTCCGCTCCTCGTGGCGGCAATCGCGGTGGTGCTCATCGTCCTTACGCGCGCACCGGCAGCCGGCGCCCATTCGGTGGGCATCTCGCGGGGAGACTATCGCCTGCAGGGCGGGACCCTCTCGTCCGAGATCGCCCTTTCGCAGCGCGAGCTCGTTCTGGCGCTGCCGGGGCTGGACCTCGACCACGACGGGTGGCTCCAGAAGGCCGAGCTCGACGAGGGCCGCTCCGTCCTCTCGGAGGCATTCGTCGCGGCGGTGAAGGTAGCCGCGGACGGCGTTGCTTGTCCGGGATCCTTCGAGAGCGCCCGCCTCATCGACAAGGAGGACGCAGTCGCGATCCGTGCCCGCTATTCCTGCCCCGGTCCGCCGGCGAGGTTGTCGCTCGCGTGGCCGCTGCTCGACGACGTCCTCGGTGCCGACCATCGCCATGTTGCGCGAGTCGCGATGGGTCCGAGCGTGCAGGACGCGGTGATCGAGCGGGGCCGCGGGACCTGGACGCTCGACGCCGCAGGGCCCCTCTCCCACGCCGGCGGGACGGCTTGGTCGATGTTCAAGCTCGGGATCGAGCACATCCTGACGGGCGCCGACCACCTCGTCTTCTTGCTGGGGCTCATCGTCATCGGCGGCACGGCGCGATCGCTCGCCGTCGTCGTGAGCGCGTTCACCCTCGCGCACTCGACCACGCTCGCGCTCGCGAGTCTCTCCATCTTCGCGCCGAGCCCGCGCATCGTCGAACCGCTCATCGCCCTGTCGATCGCGTACGTCGGCGTCGAGAACCTCTTCGTCAAGGACGCTAGCAAGCGATGGCGCATCACGTTTCCCTTCGGGCTCGTGCACGGCTTTGGCTTTGCCGGCGCGCTCCGCGAGATCGCGCTGCCGCGATCGCAGCTCCCGGTCGCGCTGGTCTCGTTCAACCTGGGCGTGGAAGCCGGTCAGCTCGGCGTACTCGCCATCGCTCTCCCGCTGATCCTCGCAGCGCGGAGGACCCCGGGGTTGCGGGACCGCGGCGCACGATTCGCGAGCATCGGCATCGCGATCGCCGGCGCCGTCTGGTTCATCGTGCGCATCGCGGTCCCGGCTTGACTCGGCACCAGGGCGGGATCGCGGTCGCCGGTTCCGTTTTCGCGGCTTGCATTGGGCCGAGAAGCTGTCACTCTCGCGCGCTCGAACGATGATTCGTCTGGATTCGGTTTCGAAACAGCACGGTAAGCAGATCCTGTTTCTCGAGGCCTCGATGGCCGTCTTCAAGGGGGAGAAGGCAGGGCTCGTCGGGCCGAACGGCTCGGGGAAATCGACGATCTTTCGCCTGATCATGCGCGAAGAGCAGCCCGATGTCGGCGCCGTGGCGATCGATCGGGGCGTGACGGTCGGGTATTTCAGCCAGGATGTCGGGGAGATGAGCGGCCGTTCGGTGGTCGCCGAGACGATGGCCGGCGCAGGTGAGGTCGCCCGCGCCGGGGATGAGCTCCACGCGCTCGAACACGCAATGGCGGATCCAGCGCGAGCGTCCGAGCTGGAGGAGCTCGTCGAACGCTTCGGTCACGCGCAGGCGCGCTTCGACCAGCTCGGCGGCTACGCGCTCGAGGCGCGCGCGAGGGAGATCCTCGCTGGGCTCGGGTTTCACGACGAGACCAGCGCGAGCTCCAAGGCGCGCGGCCCCTCCATGGACGCCGACGTCGGGGCGCTGTCTGGCGGGTGGAAGATGCGCGTCGCGCTCGCGAGAATCCTTCTGATGCAGCCCGACGCGCTGCTCCTCGACGAGCCGACGAACCATCTGGATCTCGAGTCGATCTTGTGGCTGGAGTCGTTCCTGCGGCAGTACGCGGGCGCGCTCGTGATGACGTCGCACGACCGCGAGTTCCTCAACCGGCTGGTGACGAAGATCGTCGAGATCGACGGCGGCGACCTGAAGACCTATTCGGGAAACTACGACTTCTACGAGCGACAGCGCGAGATCGCTGCCGCGCAGCAGGAAGCGCAGTATGCGCGCCAGCAGGCGATGCTCGCGAAGGAAGAGGCGTTCATCGCGCGCTTCAAGGCTCGCGCGTCGCACGCCGCCCAGGTGCAGTCGAGGGTGAAGAAGCTCGAGAAGATCGAACGGGTCGAGCCACCCAAGAGGCGAGTTGTCAGGAAGTTCGAATTCCGAGCGCCGCCCCGATCGGGCGAAGACGTCGCAAAGCTCGAGGGGGTGCACAAGGCGTACGGCGCCCGGACAATCTACGCGGGGCTCGACCTGCTGGTGCGGCGGCGCGAACGCTGGTGCGTGCTCGGCCTCAACGGGGCCGGCAAGTCCACGCTGCTCAAGCTGGTCGCGGGCCAGATCCAGCCGGAGGCGGGTCTGGTGGCGCTCGGAGCCAGCGTGAAGCTGGGCTATTTCGCCCAGCACGCAATGGACCTACTCGATGCGGACACCACCGTGCTCGAGACGCTGCAATCGCGTTTTCCTCTGGCGACGGTGGGCTCGATGAAGACGCTCGCCGGAGCGTTCGGTTTCTCGGGCGACGACGCGGACAAGCCCTGCCGCATCCTGTCCGGGGGCGAAAAGGCTCGCCTCGTGCTCGCGACGATGCTCTACGACCCTCCGAACTTCCTCGTCCTCGACGAGCCGACGAACCACCTCGATATCGCGACCAAGGAGATGCTCACGGAGGCGCTGTCGTCTTTTGACGGCACGATGCTCTTTGTCTCACACGATCGGCGATTCCTCGCCGACCTGTCGAACCGAGTTCTCGAAGTGACCGACGAGGGGGTTCGCCAGTACGGCGGCGGCTACGGCGAGTACGTGGCGCAGAGCGGGCACGAGGCCCCCGGGGTGAACTAGGCTTAGGCTAGCGGTCCCCGGCGTCGGTCGACGATGCATCGGCACAGCAGCGAAAGCCCTGCTGGTAGAAGTAAAAGTCCTCGTTGTGCGCGCGGGTGGACGCGCGGCAGCGCGCACGCACCGGCCCCCAGTATCCGCCCTTGAAGATGGACCGGTATCCCTCGCGCTGAACGGAGCGGGTCCACTCGTCGACGTTGCCGGTCATGTCGTGCACACCGAACGGACTCCGGCAGTCCTCGCGCGCGCCGGACGGTTCTCCCTGCCACAGGTAGTCGATCTCCCGAATGGCCGCCAAACTGTCGCGCTGCACGAGCGCGCCGTCGTCGTAGGGACGCCAGGGGCGATCGATGACGCATGCATCGGCGCGGCGCCTGTACCCGTAAGGATACGGGAGTGCGTCTTCCCCCTCGCAGGCGAAGGTCCACTCGTCCTCGGAGCAAAGGCGAGCGCCGCGCTCGTCGCAGGCACTCACGGCTTCGTACCAGGTAAAGCCGATGATCGGGTAATGGCCTTTGCGATTCGGATACTCGTACATGTCGATGCAAAACTGCATGGCCCGGGTCGGCAGGGTCGCCGAAAGTCGCTGCCAGGAGGTCGCATCGTACGCGGCGCATCGTGCGGGAAATTCTCGACTGACCCAGTCGACGCATGTCCGGTCCTGAAGGTCCTCGACCGTACCCAAGGCGCTGTCGAGACGCATCCTCCCCTGCACCTCGAGCATGCCTGCCGGGCAACCGCCACGCAGCGATTGCGTGTCGTCGTTCGGAGCCGGGTCGGTTGGCTCAACAACCCGATCCGTGTTCGTCGCGAGCTGCCAGTGCTTGCCGCCCAGAATCGTCCACGGCCGCGTCGGTGCCGGTCGCGTGACCATTCCTTCGAGGATGAAGTCCGACCGGCCCAGGTCGTGCTTGAGGACGAACGGCGCTGCCAGCGCGGCGCACGCGCCGAGCAGACGCGCGACAAGGCGACGGGGCTTCACGCTGAAGGAGGACATGATGCGGGTCGCCTGCCCAGCTTAGTGTCCCCGGTCATAGATTGCTCCTCAAGGCTCTTGCTAGCGACACGATCGGCCGCGCATGCGACCGATTTGGACCGGGGCGTTGGTTCGCGGTCCGTGCCGACACGCGTCTGCAATCGAAGCCGGATGAACAGCGAGCAACCGGCCGACGTCGGACTCGCCTCGGGGCCCAATCTAGGGTACGGCCCTTGCTCCCGCATGCCGCGACTCGCGGGGCAACGGGCCCCCGGAGGAGACCGATGGCCGATGTAAGGGCAAGCGTGGAGGCGATGGCCAGCTACGGGCGCACCCGGGAGTTTTCCGGAGGCTGTCGGGGGCGGCGTGCGCCCGAGGCCGCTGCTCCGAGCGTGGTACGCTGGCCGGCGATGCACTCGAGGATCTCGCGGCTTGGCCTTGTCCTCGCGCCTCTCGCCGGCGCCGGCTGCTTCGATTTTTCGCAGACACAGGACGGGTCGTCGATGGACGGCGGCTCCGGCGGAAACGCGGGAAGCTTCTGCGCGCGCATGGCGCCGCCGTCGCCCACGCCGGGCTCGTACTACTGCGATGACTTCGACACGGGGAACTTCCAGGCTTTCTGGGCCCCCGAGCAGTCCCAAGGGTCCGTCGCCGTGGACAGTGTCGTCTCGGACTCGCCCCCGTTCTCGATGGCCGCCAATTCGAGCGAAGTCATGTCGGGCTCCCCGCCGAGAGCGGTCGTGAAGCTCGGGTTCCCAAACTTCGCGAACTCCCATGTCAACATCGATGTTTCGTTCGACATGAATGTCGAGAAGATCGACCCGACCACCTCTCCTCCCGGGAAGGTCATCGCGTTCCAGCTCCTCTACGGCCCAGTAGACCCAAACAATTTCAATCAGATCGCCTTCAACCTGGTGACGAACTCAGCCGGCGATGGCGTCGTCGCCCAGGTCGAGGAAAACGCTCCCTCTCCGGACGGAGGCGACGGATACAACCTCATTGGGCCGTTCGTCGTATACCCGAAGGTAAATGGATGGACGCACGTCGAGATCGCCATCGACATCCTGGATCCCGTCGGGCCGGGGAATACGATCAGCGTCTCTCTGGACGGGCAGACGAACCAGAACGCTCTCGCCGTACCCCTCAAGGGACAACAGCCTCGGATCGAGCTGGGCATCGCCGGCACTCCCATCCCTGCCCTGCCCTGGAGCATTCGGTATGACAATTTCGTCGCGAAGCTGCAGTGATGCCCACGTCAGCCGCAGGCGATTGGCGCCTTTGAGCGAGATCAGGCGCAAGCCGCCGACCTCGATCGATTCGCCCAGCCGTGAGACACTCTGCCCCGAGTGCACTTGATGATCACGCGGACAACAAAAGTCGCCTACTTAGTCACTCAGCTTTCCGCCCTCGTCCTGGTCAGCCGCGCGGCGAGCGCCCAGGACACCAAGCGTGAATGCATCGCCGCGGCTACCGACGGGCAGACGCTCCGGAAGGACGAGAAGCTCATCGAGGCGCGGGACCAGATCCTCACGTGCGTACGCGACGTCTGCCCCCCGGTGGTGAAATCGCACTGCGCCCGGTGGCTCACGGAAGTCCAGGATCAGATCCCCACCATCGTCGTCCGTGTTCAGGACAGCAACGGCGCGGACCTGCTCGACGCGAGCCTGACGATCGACGGCAAGCCGGCGAAGCTGGACGGCAAGCCCGTGGAGCTCGACCCGGGGAACCACGCCCTGCGGGTCGAGACGCGCTCCGGCTCGAGCAAAGAGGATCAGGTTCTTCTCGTGGACGGCGAGAAGTCGCGCCGCGTGCTTCTCGAGGTCTCGGCGCCGCCGCCCCCCGTGAGCGCAGGTGGCCCTCCCCCGGATGAGGGCGAGCAGAAGCGGGCTACCAAGACGGCGCCCGAGCCGGCTGCTCAGTCATCGGGAGGCATACCGGCGGGCGCCTGGATCCTGGGAGCGTTCGGCGTCATCGGACTCGGCGTCGGGGGCGGCTTCACGTACGCGACGCTCAACGAGCTCGACAATCTCGACCACATTTGCAAGCCAAACTGCACCGACTCTCAAACGGCGCTGGCTCACACGTATGCTCTCGTCTCGTACCTGGGATGGGGGGTCGGCGGAGCCGCCGTCGCCGGCGCGGTCCTCTGGAGCATCTTGTCGCTCAGTGGGCACAACAAGGGCGCCGCCGCGTCCTGGACAACACACACGGCCATCGGCGTGCAGCCTGTCGTCGGCGGCGGGCTGGGGCGTCTAACCGTAGCGTTCTGAATCGACCGCGACGAACCCACTCCGCGCTTGCGAAGTCGCTACCCGGTGGAGTGGACGCCACGGAGGCAAGCAACTACTGCCTGGGCTCCGCGGTGCTCAGCGCGCCTGTTGCGTCGACGACGGAGATCGACGTGCTCGTCTCTCCTTGCCCGACCGCCACCATGACCATCGCCCCGTCCTCGCGCGTGTACGCATTTCCTTGCGCGCCGCCATCGCCAGGGGCCCGCTCGAACCCGCGACGCGCGAGCTCGGCGTCGTAGAAGGAGCGAGCCTCGTTCGCGGACATCGTCGACTGGTAGACGTGCACGCCGTAGGGCATGCCAAGTGCCGCCGCAGCGAGGGTGCGACGCGATGACGGCGGGCGCCCGGCGAGCACGGAGTCGCCGCCGGGAGCGTCGCCGCTCGCGGGGAACATCCGGTCGACCGGCACGGATCCCTCGGACCAGATCGTGCGCACGCGGCTACGGCCGTCGTCCGTCCTCTCGGCGATGACGTAGCGGAGGTCACCCAGCTTGGACAGGTCGTGGGTCGTGAGGAACGCGTGGATCCGCTCCTTCGCCGGGATCAGGCTCTGGCCGCCGTTGCGCGCGAAGCACACGACCATCCCGCCCCCTTCGTCGTGCTGTCTCACGACCCCGAAGCCGAACGCCCTGGGCAACTCGAAGCGAGGCCCCGCCTTCGGCAGCATCTCGTGGATCATCTCGCCGAGGACCCCGGGGTTGGCCGAGCAGTCCTGCTCGTACCGATCGAGCACGGCGTCGACCGATTCGTCGGTGAACATCGTGGAAATGTGGAGGGTCGCGCCGTTGAGCGAGACCGTGGTGGTCTCTGACGTGAGGTCGCCGAATCCGTCGAGGGTCTTCCCGAGCCGCACCGTCGCCTCGCGCGCGTCGCCGTACACCACGCGGGCACCGAGCAACGCGAGGCACGCACTGGCGACCGCCACGTACGACGTGGCGCGCCCGACGCGAATCCCTACCGACACGCCGCGCCCGAAGGCTTTCCTGGTCGACCCTAGTCTCGGAAGCATGTTTCCCTCTCGTTGCCCGCGTTCTACAGCTCGCTGATGGCAGAAATCGCCTGTGAGATGAGGCCGGTGGTGTACTGGTCGTTGCTGGTCTTGTCGGCGCAACCCACCCAAGACGTCGTGTTCGTCTTGCTGCCGTAGGCGACGCCGCCGCCTTGAGCCGCGACTGCGCCGGCGGTCGAGACGCGGGCGATCTGGGCGTTGAGGCTAGAGATGCCGGATTGCCCCTTCAGTGCGCTCTGAGCATCCGATGACGCTCCGGCGAGCGGATCCGAGCCGAAGTCGGCGCCGTTGCCCTCCGTTCCACTCGGACCCGGCGAGAGGCCTCCCACCGCGCTCAGGTCGCCGCTGGCGCTCCCCTGGCAAGCGTTGATCGCGTAGTGCAGCGCCGCGGCACGAGAGAGCCGCATGACGCGCAGTTTGCCCACATACAGCTTGTGGAAGTACGTGACCCCGGTGAGCGCCACGATGAAGAAGATGACCACGATGATCGCCTCGATGAAGACCGCACCGCGCTCGGCTGCTCGACGTTTGGCTCTCATGACGTTCCTTGCTCACCGGGGTTCAGTGGACGAAGACTTTCGAGCTGTCGCTGGACACGCTCTCGAGTTCGCTGCGGAGCGCCGCGTTGCGCTTGACGCCGACGCCGGTTGTGGCTTGGTCGAGTTGCAGCTGCGTCTCGTATGCCCTCGAGAGAGCGTCTGCTGCGCTCTGGAACAGCGAATTCGTGTTGTTGAAGAAGACGAGGCGCGGGCGCCACTTGAAGTGCCACATCGCGTCTTGGTAGTCGGGGCCCGGGTTGCAGTCGCCCTTGTCCCACTGCCCGTGGCAGTCGTAGAAGAATTCCGCTTGGGCGAAACCGTCCGGGGTGGCGCCCTGGATGGCGCCGATCGCGCTAGTGATCGATGCGCTGGTCGACTGGCTGCTGAAGTGCCCGATGTCGACCAACTTCGGATCCCTCGCAATCGCCTTGTCGTCGCGAGTCGAGATGCCCAGCGTGTCGGCAATGGGGCACCCGTTTCCGTAGTTCGGATCGGGGGCCGCAGGGAGCATGTTAGCCCAGTCGGCGGCGTCACCGCCGGAGGCGGCGTCGTTGAACTTGGACGTAGTGGTGTTCATCTGATCCTTGACGCAAGCCGCCTGGTCGAACTGCCCGTTCTTCGTGTACTTGGTGATGTCCGCGTTGTTCTGGGCGTCGGTGGTTTGCCCGGTGTTGTAGGGAGCGCCGGTCGCCTGTTGAGACGCGAGCAGGCTGCACTTCTTGGTGACCGCCTCTTTCAGATCACTCGGCGGCTTGGGCGGTGTGCCTCCGGGTATTTCGCAGAAGAATTGCGGCGCGCTCTTGGCCATGGCGCCGACTCGATCGAGCAGCCACCCTATCGCGGCATTGAAAGGCGCGAGCGGCGGGGCCACCTTGTCCAAGACATCCTTCACGACCTGACCGACGACGTCGCCCGCCTCCATGCATAGATAGTTCGCAGTTCCCGGAACGACCGGCAGGGTGGTTTCGAGCGGCGGCTGCGGGACCGCCACGGTCAACTTGATGGCCGGGTCGTATTTCCGTCCAACCTCGTAGCTGGCCGCGATGGCGGCCGGAGGGATCACCTTGGTGATGGTCTTCTCGACATCCGCCAGCGACTTGAGCGCACTGTTGATAGGCTCCCTAGTGACGTTGATCGCATCCTGCGTGAGCCCGATGGCGTCGCCGTCAGGTTCTGCGGCGGCGCAAAGCGCCTCGCCGCCAAAGGGGTCGAGGCAGGCGACGGCGAAGACGACCTCCGCGACGATCTCGAGGAGGAGCAGAGCCTTCAGCGCGACTCGAATCGACAGGATGACAGCCATGATCAGGTTGATCATGACGAGGATGTTCATCCCGCGGGCGTGGACCGCGGCGGCGGTGAATGCGACGGCGTCGGCCGCTTCCTGCGCCCGCTCGCGATAGAGCATCGCGTCGCCCAAACCGGCTAGGTACCAGAGGCCGCCGACAAGGATCGAGCAGAAAAAGAGCCCCATGACCATGATCGCGCCGCGCGAGTCGGACAGCAGCGCGGGGGTTTGTGCGTTGGTTCGGCGGTCCATCATCGTCTCCTGCAGCACCGGCTCCGTGTCTCAGCGACCCCACACGTGCGTAACGAGCACCACGCAGACACCGAGGAAGATGCACGGACCCAGCCGGAACCAGGTCTTCATCTCCTCGGGAACCGGGCGCCGCGACTTCTGCGGCCGAAACGGATTCGTCGCGAGCACCGCGACGTTCCCGAGCGTCCGCAACAGGACCCCGTCGTAGGCGAGCCGCGCGGGCGCGACGAAGAGCGCGGCCACGAAGGAGTAGGTCTCCGCCTCGAGGCCAGTCATCGGAAGAACGAGCGCGCCGATGGCGGCGAAGAGCTTCACGTCTCCGCCGCCCATCCCCCCCAGGACGAACATCGCGAAGGGAACGAGACCGCAAGCGACGGCGCCCAGCACGGAGCGGCCCAACTCGTAGAGAGCGGGCACCGTGCCTCCTTCGATGGCGCCGTGCGCGAAGTGAGCCAGGGGAGCCGCGGCGAGAGGCGCGAGAGTCACGACGTTCGGGATATGACCCGTGCGCCAGTCGGTCGTCGCCGCGACGAGCGCGACGACTGCAGCGGCCAAGAGAAACGCGGTCATGAGAATCTCCCCGACGATCTGGTTCGCTCACGGAACCGGATACAGGACGTAGCTGCGGCAGGTCTGGAAGTCGCGCGCGACGGCGAGCCCCAGCGACAGGAAGGCCGTCGTGCAGGCGAGCGCCACGACGCCGACCAGTACGAGGTACTCGGCGTATTCGGTTCCTCCTCGCTCATCGCGCACGCACTTGGCCAGCTGGGCCGATACGAACGCGCCGAAGTACCCCTCACGCATTGCTTTCTTCGGGTCTCTCACGGTGTACCTCGGCGCGTACGATCGCGTGCGCTGCGCTAGTTGATCCCCTGAACCTGCTGGCCCTGCTGCTGGATCTTCGTCTGGATGTCCTTGCCGAAGGCAGTGAAGGCCGCGATACCGGCGAGCGCGACGAGGCCGACGAGGATGATGGTCTCGACGAACTCCGCACCGCGGGTGTTGCGAATGAGGTTCGAGAGGCGGAAGCGACGAAACTTGGCGAGCATGGTGGTTCTCCCTTGATGCAGAAGCCCGACGCGAACCGTCGCGCCCAGGCGCCCTGCGTTGTGTCGAGCCCTTTTGCAGCGGCTGTGCCACGAGGTGCGAACCCGGCGGCGCGCCGCGATATCGAGCATTTGCGGGCGACGAACGGGCGGTGCGCGCCGGTATTGGTCGCGACCGCGACCCTTTGCGTCCGACGTCGGCGACCGGGGTTGGCGACCTTCGCGCGACATGCGACACCGCCATTCGCCGGTGGTTCCGGCCCGGGCTCGTACGACGCCGATATGGCACGCGATTGGCTTTGGAGCTTCGGCGTGAAGACCCTCACGACCGTCATCGTTCTCGCGACCACCAACTGCACTCGTACGCCGCCGGTAGAGGACCACCCTCTTCCGTTCCGGGTTGCGGTCGAAGCCACCAGCGACCCGGGAAAGCCGGTCGCGGGGGTCGAGGTGCGCACCGCAGACGGCCCGGTCGGTCGCACGAACGAGCTCGGGAAGATCACCATCAAGGTCGAGGGCTTCGAGGGGGACAGCATCCCTCTCGTCGCCAAATGCCCTCCTCTCTACGAGCCGCCGACCACCAACTTCACCGTCGCCCTCCATAAGTTCGCGGAGTCGGCGGTCGTGCCGACGTACACGGTCCAGTGCTTACCGGCTCTGCGGACCTACGTCGTCGCGATACGGACCGAGAATGGAGCGAACTTGCCGGTCGTGCGCCTGGGACGCCGCGTCGGTCAAACGGACGAGAGTGGCATCGCGCACGTCCTGCTCGAGGCGCAGCCCGGCGAGATCATCGAGCTCTCGTTGAACACGGAAGGTCCGGGCACCGAGCGATTGCGCCCGCAAGATCCCAGCTTGTCGTTCGTCGCCAAGCCGCGAGACGATTACGTGCTTCTCGATCAGAAGTTCGTCGAGGAGAAGCCCAAACCGGTGTTCCACCCCGTGCATCGCCCGACGAAGCTGAACAGCCTCACCGACTACTGATCAGCGGCGACAATTCTCGAACGAGAGTCACGCTCGCCGAATCTCGAATCACCGCTGCCTTGCCCGGATGCGTTGAAAGTGCCTGCGGGCGATGCCCGACGCAGCTGCGGCAGCGGCGACGTTGCCGCCGCTGTCCGCCAGCGCCTTCTCGAGGTACGCCCGCTCGAATGCCTCGAGCATGAGGTGGCGAGCCTCGGAGTAACCGAGATTCGCGGCGAGCACGCGCTTGAGGACGTCGTCCTCTCCCGCCCCACCTCCGCCACCGCCACCGTTACCGCCCGTCTCGCGAGCGACCGATTCGGACTTTGGGGCGCTCGTCCGGTAAGTCCGGGTCCCGATGAGCGACGCTTTCTCGCCGAGCGCCAGGAAGCGCTCCACGGCGAGTCCCAGCTCGCGCACGTTGCCGGGCCAGTCGTACGCCTCGTAGCGCTCGAGGAACTCGGCGGGCAGGAGGCCTTTGCCTCCGAGCTCCGTCCAGAACTCGGCGGTGAGCAGCGGGATGTCCTCACGACGGCGCCGCAGCGGCGGAAGCTCGATGCGCGCGCCGGCCAGGCGGAAGTAAAGGTCCTCGCGGAACTTCCCCTCCTCGACGAGCTTGTCCAGGTTGTGGGAAGTGGCGACGATGACGCGCGCGTTGAAGTGCACGGGCGCCGCGTCGTTGAGTCGAACGACCGTTCCCTTGTCCAGCGCGCGCAACAGCTTGGCCTGCACCTCCAGATCGAGGTCTCCCGGCTCGTCGATGAGCAGCGTGCCGCCGCTGGCCATCTCGAAGATTCCCGCACGCACCGTCCCATCGGGGCGCGAGATTTCACCGAAGAGATAAGCCTCGATCTGATCGCGCGGCGTCGTGCGGCAATCGAGGACGATGAATGGTTGCTGGGCACGGCGGCTCGCCTCGTGGATGCACTCGCCCAATACCTCCTTACCCGTGCCGGTCTCGCCCTCGACGACGACCGGCACGTCTGTCGGTGCGAGGTCGCGGCAAAGCGCGAACACATTGAGCATCCGGGCGCTCGCGGCCGCCATACGACCGAACGAACGCGGGCCGCGCGCGGCCTCCGCCGGATGCGCTCGAGCGGTCATCTCCAGGACGGTGGCGCCGATGCGAAGCCGATCGCGCGGGTCCAGGTAACCCGCCATGATCCGCGCCTCGTTGACGAACGTCCCGTTCGTCGAGCCCAGATCCGTCGCGAGGAGCCCGTGCTCCGCGAGCTCGAGCGAGGCATGCCGTCGAGAGACTGTGCGATCCGAGATGCGCAGGTCGCAGAGCGGGCCGGTGCCGACGAGGATCTTGCCGGACGCCGCGTCGAGCCGGGAACGCAGGCCCATGTCCGGGCCCTGCACGACGAGGATGTCGAAATCGACGTGCGAGCTTGCGGCGGGGAGCTCTTGGCGCCTCGTCTCGAGATCGGCGGAGGGTTCGGGCGGAGATTTTGAAGGATCGTTGTTCATGGGCGGCACTCGCTCGAGGTCACGTCGGCGCCGCGCGCCGCCAGAATACGGGCAGCTTCAGCGTACACGGGGTTGTCGGGGTAAGTGCGGGCAAGTTCCTCGTACAGACGCGCCGCATCGAGAAACGCGCCGGAGGCGGCCGCCTGAACGGCGCGCTGTTCGAGGTTCTTGTCTATGCTCTTCTCTTTGGATTTTCCCGCGGTTCGGCCGCCGAGGTTGCTAGCTCGGGCGGCGCCCGAGTCTTGGGCGAGCATGGAAGCGGGCTGCGGGGAGGTGTTTGCAGACAAGGGTGCCGGGTTCGCGCGCCCTGACGATGCCGCGGCGGACGATGAGGATGGGGTGGACGACGCGACCGCCCCTGCACGCCCGGAGGCGGCCGTGGAAGAGAGCGGCGCCGTGGAAGAAAGCGGTGCCGGAGTCGGGCTGGATCGCGCCGCGCCGGTGGCCGCCGGTCCGGCTACGGCCCTCGACGGCGCGACCGTGCTAGCCGATGGAGTCGCCGGAGGCCGCGTGTCGGCGGGACGCGGAGCGCCCGAGCCAAACACGGCCGCTTGCCCTTGCGTGAAGCGAATCGCCGCCGCGGCGACCACGATGACGGTAGTGGCCAGATACATGCCGATGCGCCGGAGCCGCTTCCGTCGCTTCGCGCGCGACACGATCGTGTCGCCCGCGGTCTCTTCCGGCCCTTCCGCCGTCTTGGGCGGGGTGTCGGCGTGCGCGCGCGGCTCGTACACGGTCACTTCGTTGGCACTTCCTGCGACCTTGGAGCGCTCGACCGGCCACGTCGTGGGAGTGCTTCCGGTATTCACGGTCACGTCATCGGGCGGCTCCGGAGCGATGGCCGAGGGGTCCGCCGAGGAGACGCGGATCGTGGCATCGCCAACCCGAATCTCCGCCGGCGCGGACACCGTGGACCACTCACGCCCGACCTCCCGACCATCGAGCCTCACGCCGCGCGCCATCCCGGCGACATAGAGCTTCTCGCCGTCGAAGAGCAGGTAGCAGGCGACGGGCGCGATGTTCCTGGAACCGATCTTCCACTCCGCCTCGGACCCGATGCCGAGCGGCCCTTTCGAGCTGCCGCGCGCCAGCACCATGCGCGCAGGATTGCACTCGACCCCCCGCGGTGCCGAAACCGAGAGTTCCAGGGCGCTACTCATGACGAACCTTCTTTAGCATTGTTCGCCTGTGCCATCATCTCGTCCGGCAACGAAACACCGTGCTCCTCGAGCATGGACAAGCACGCGGGGAGCGCGCCAGTGAAGACGAGATTGCTGACAATCTTGCCGCTGGCGTCGAAACCCTCGTATTGGCGGACGAAGATATCGCGAATTGAATATCGCGCGGTGTCCGGATCGTAACCCGTGACTTCGCTGATGTGCGTCACCTTTCGGCTGCCGTCCTGGAGGCGCGACACCTGCACGATGATGTTGATCGCCGAACCGATCTGCGCGCGCATCGCCGTGAGGGGCATTCCCACGTCGCTCATGAGGCACATGGTCTCGAGGCGCGTCAAAGTGTCACGAGGATACGTGGCGTGCAGGGTGCCCATGCAGCCTCCGTGACCGCTGGTCATCGCCTGGACTATATCGAGCGCCTCGCCGCCGCGGATCTCACCGACGACGACCCGGTCCGGTCGCATGCGGAGCGTGGCGCGGAAGAGATCGCGGATCGAGACGGCTCCACGTCCCTTGGGATCCGGGGGACGCGCCTCGAGGTTCACGACGTGGGGGTGCTGGAACTGCACCTCGCGCGAGTCCTCGATCACGACCACACGCTCTCCCTGAGGAATCATGGCCGAGAGCGCGTTGAGCATCGAGGTCTTTCCGCTTCCGGTCCCGCCGGCGACGATGACGTTGGTCTTCCCCGCCACGAACGCGCCGAGAGCCTGCGCGGCGACCGGAGTCATCGACCCGAATTGCACGAGCCTCTGGACGGTGAGGGTCTCCTTGAAGAAGCGCCGGATGGAGACGTGCGGACCATCGGGAGAAGCCGGCGGAATGACGGCCTCGACGCGCGAGCCGTCGGGCAACCGCCCTTCCAAGATCGGACGCTCCTCGCTCACGTACTTTCCGACGAACTGCGAGAGGTTCCGGACCGCCGCCAGCAGCGCGTCGCGGTTCTTGAACTGCTCAGACACGAGGCTGAGTTGCCCGCGTCGCTCGACGTAGATCTGCGACGGCCCGTTAATCATGATTTCGCTGACCGACGGATCATCGAGATACGACCGGACCGGCGCGAAGAAGGTGAGCACCGACTGTTCGAAGAGCTCTTTCGAGATCACGGCTGCCTCCTCAGGAGAGAAGCGTGGGCGGCCTCGGCGTAACGCCCGCGGGGCTCGAGCGCGAGGTAGGTGCGCAGCTGGGTGTCGGCTTCGGCGTTCGCCTCGTGCCGCTCGCGTAGGAGCATCCCGAGCGCGTAGTGAGCCTCGGCGAGGTCCGGTTGCTCGACGACGACGCGCTCGAACGAGACTCGTGCCGCGGCGACGTCGCCCGCCGCTGCTTCGAGCGCTCCAGCGGTGAACCGCATCTGCGCGTCCTCGGGATGCTTGGCGAGGAAATCGGTCGCGTACTTCACGGCGACCGGATACCGCCCGTCGGACGCGCATACCGAGACGACCTTGCGCACGAGCTTCCCCTCCTCCCCGCCCATGCTGAGAGCGGCCATGTAGTACTGCTCGGCGCGATTCATGTCGCCGGCGCGGGTCGCGCGGTCCCCAGAGGCCTCGAGTCTATTTGGGGTCGCTTCGCGCCGCATGGTGTCGGCCTCCGTTTGCGGCGACGGCTTCGGTCGAGCCGCACAACCGAGCGCGAAGAGCACGCACGCGGCGACCAGCGCGGCACTTCGGTTTGCGGGGCGAACGCGGCAGGGCAGGCTCATCCCTATTTCTCCTTCTTCTTCGTCTGTCGAGAAATCTCGACGAGCCACTCGTGGTACGGTCCCTTCCGTTCCCCCGTGAGCGTCCGGAGGACGCCCACGTCCGCAGCGACGAGCTCCGAGTCGCCGGCGCGCAGCGAATACTCGAGACGGAGACTGCGTCCGCGGAAGTCCGTGATGATGTCGGCTCGAAGCTCGTTGGCGGCGGACGACGCCGCCTGCGCGGCTTCCTCCCGCCCGGAGGCGCGGAAGCAGACGGCGGCGAGCTCGTACAGCTCGACCGCGGTAACTCCGTCGCGCGGGTCGAACGGGTGGCGTTCGGCTTTCGCATCGGCGGTCGCGAGCTGGTCGTTGGCGAACGCCAGCGCCTCGTCCGGACGCACCTTCGGACACCCGGCGGGGCGCTCGGCGAAGAGCTCCGCCTTCGGCTCGTGCCTGGAGGGCTCGCCGTCGTCGCGCCTGGCGCTCGTAATGGCCATGAAGCCGAGGAGCGCCACGAAGCATACCCCGTAGAGGATCGTCTTGCGGCGGCTCTTGTTCCCCCCGACGGCCTCGGCGTCGGCGATCGCGCCGATGTTGATGAGCACCGCGTTGAGCTCGAGGACCGCGTTCGAGCCCTCGATCGAACGCTTGCCGGTCAGGGGCGCGCCGTTCAGCATCGGCGCAGGCTCTGCGAGCGAGCTCACACGGATCGCTCCGTCCACGCCCTCGACCAAGACATGCTCGGATGCAGCCTGGTCCAGCGCGAGCCGAACCTCGCAATGGGCACCATGGCCGATGCGCGCGATCGTGTTGTCGACGACGACGACTTCCTTGCTCCCGTTCGGGAGTCGAATATCGAATTGAAATCCCTTCATGGATCGATCCTAGAATTTTTCCGCAACTTTGATGACGATTGGACCCGCGACCAGCAGCAGGATGCAGACAAACATCAGGCTCATCGGAATGACCAGCTGCGTGCCCGCCTTGGCCGCCGCTTCTTCTGCGAGCACCGAACGGCGCTGGCGCGATACGTCCGCCTGGATCAGCAGCACGGGCGCGACCGGATTCCCGCGCTCCTCGGCTTGAACGACCGCGCCCACGAAGTCCTGGACGGTCTCGATGGGGACGCGCTCGCCGAACCGGCGCAGCACCTGGACGCGAGTCTGGCCGAGCTGCAGCCCCTGGAGAATGAACGTGAGCTCGTCGATCAGCGGATCGCCCGGCGTCGCGCTCTTCTCGACGACCTTCCGCAGCGCGCCGGGGAAATCGAGTCCCGCGCTCATCGCCAGTGCGACGAGATCGATGGCGCCGGGCAAGCCGCGTCCAATGAGCTTGAAGCGCCTCGCCTTCGCCTCGCTGAGCTGCGAGAAGGGGAGGCTCGCGCCGAGGATCGTGCAGGCAAGGATCATCGG
>Ga0102924_1002470_pt1 | contig 20143 bp, 24 predicted proteins | sample PaiPotPPM11metaG_FD_80116 | JGI IMG/M metagenome (GOLD analysis project Ga0102924, IMG submission 80116) | Iron sulfur acid spring bacterial and archeal communities from Banff, Canada, to study Microbial Dark Matter (Phase II) - Paint Pots PPM... ...
ACACTGCTTTTAGGAGGTGATTGATGATGACGCAGCTCTAGGAGGTGCCGCGTGCCTAAAATTGATAAGACGCTTCTTCAAAACCTTAAGCTCCATATTAAAATTCAGCCAATAGCATCTATTAGTTTGACCGGCGAATTAGTTGACCTGTATAAGGTCGAGATCGAGTTTGACCGCATTCGATATGATGACGACGATCGCTCAGGCATTTCTTCAACCGCATTCGAGCGCTTATTCGCGAGTAAAGAATATTGCGGGTTTGCCCCAACGCTAATGGATGCAGTAGACTTGGCCAAGCGCTTCGTCTCCAGTTTCGAAGCCGAGTTTGACAGGTTCTAAAATGAGTAAAAGAATGCGGGAGGTCACTGACCTCTTCGAGGTGTCAAAGGCTTCGTGCCGCAACCAGCTAACCCGCTAGGTTACTTTTTTGCTTGCGCCTGCCTAAAAGGCAGGCACGGATTGGTAACCTAGACGGAGTCGACCATCGTTAGGGGGAGAAGGTGCCGCGAGAAGTTCAGAGACCTTACTCAAGGAGGTCTAAAAGGCGATTACTGCTTCGCGTGCGGTGGCTTCAGAGAAATTAGAGCGATTAACGGTATGCGGGTTACGACGTCAAGCTGACAATGAAGGGCATTATCGAGGATCTCGCGCGTCCGTACCAGATCGAAGAGCGTAAACGAAGCTGTGGACGAGGGTTCGATGATCGCGTCGGTGTCACAGAGAGCCAGGCCGATATCCTTGACTTTCCTCAGAACTGTGGTATCATCATTGTATATACGGAAATCGTAGCGCTGTGCGGGTCAAAAAACGGTGGTAGTAAAAGGGACAATTCGGACATGGGGCAACAGCTTAGCTGTTCGAATACCGAAGATTGTTTCCAAGGATCTCGGAATAGAAGCGAACACAACTATTAGCATGTTGGTTGATGATGGGTTACTTGTCATAACGCCTGTTAGTGGTCGTAAGAAGCGCCTGCAAAAGATGTTGAAGCAAATCACGCGTGAGAACTTGCCGGATACTAGAGAGCCATTCGGCCAACCGGTTGGGCGAGAGGCGCGATAAGGGTGCGTCTGAATTACGTGCCTGATCGTGGAGACATTATCAGCGTAGACTTTTCGGTGCAATCGGGCAAGGAACAAGCGGGTCGAAGACCCGCTCTTGTTTTGTCTCCTGCTGAATACAACCGAAAGGTCGGGTTATGTGTATGCTGCCCGATAACATCTAGAGTTAAGGGTTATCCTTTTGAAGTGGATCTTGAAAAAGTTCCAGGCGTAACTGGCACAGTGCTTGCAGATCAAGTCTCAAGCGTCGACTGGCAGGCGAGAAACGCGTCGCGGGTTTCCCGTGTGTCAAATTTGATTCTCGAAAAAGTCGTCGGTAAGATTAACATCCTCATCGGTTAGAATGAACCCCAAAACATGGGCTCGGTGCGATGCTTTACTTGCGCCCGCCTAACGGGCAGGAGAAACGGAGCTTATTGAGCCTCGTAACTGCGTTGTTAGCAATTCAAAATGCTTCTGTGCTAATATGATCGAGACAGACCTCCACGGGTAACCACCCACTTTCGGGGTGGTTTTTCTTTTTGGGCTTTACTCAATAGTGCATTGGCGTGAGTGAGAACATGGTTGGGGGTTGGCTGGTGTCCGCTCAGGCCTGTCAAACCGCGAGCGCCGGGTTCGATTCCCGTCACCTCCAGCCCGGGGTCACCCCGAGGAGTCATGGCGTCAGACCTCTTGACTCCGAAGTTGCAATTTCGCAGTAATTATAATATAATCAACAGCGACAGGCCTGTGCGGGCACCACCACTCTTGGTGGTGTTTTCTTTTTGTAGCGTGAGTTTGCGCCTGCCAATGGGGCAGGCGCGACTAAGTCGTTAGTCGTTTCTGTAATAGGAGGATACAGAGCGCTTGATTCGCGCCGACAACGTTTGGGTATCTAGTTCTCATGCCAAAAAAACACCGATACTCAGCAAAGGAACATCGACAGATCGAGCACATTAAACAAAGCGAAGAATCGCGTGGTGTGCCAGCGGAAGAAGCTGAAGCGATCGGCTATGCGACCGTTAACAAACAAGATCCCGGTAAGCACCGGTTCACAGCCAAGGAAGAGCGGCAGGTCGAGCATATCGCAGAATCGGTGAAGGCCCGGGGTAAATCCGACGCGCAGGCAAGACGAATCGGTTTTGCGACGGTCAACAAACGCCGCTCTTAGCGAGAGCTGCGTTAAGATGACGTCACCGCCCTGGTTAATGGTCAGGGTTTTTTGTAGTCAGATGGTTAAACTTTTCAGGAAGAGCTAGTGCGGCTTTGCAGAACGGACGTAACAATTGAAAGAAGCTATCAGGCTCAGCCTCTAGCCGATGCAAGGAGAGCATCCATGTCGCGACTCGCGGCGCGAACGGTTATCGTTGCGTTCTGCCTCATTTTATTACTTATCTGCAGTACGAGCGGCCTTGCAGCGCTTGCGCCCCCTGCTCATGCAAGTGATGCGTCATACGATGCCCTGCAACATCTTGCTCGCGATATAACGTTTGTCTGGGCAAAGCGTCATCCGCTGGTTGCCACTGCCGAGGGCATCAGCTCCGAAGATGGATTGCTCGATACACCCTCATTGGCGGAGGATGATGGCGATCTTGCACTCGTTCGCACGTGGGAAGGGCGGCTTGCCGCGATTCCCAATGCCGGCGAACCCCGAAGGATCCGCGACGACGCTGCGTTGCTTCGCGCTCAACTTGTCGCCTTGGAACGCCAGTACACGGTTTATCGAACCGATCGCAAGGATTATTCGGCTCCGGGTGTCGCGATCGTCAACGCTGTCTACACACAGTTTTTGCATTTGCCGCTCGGTGGGCGCACTGGCAGTACGAAAGAGGATATTCGCAACGCCTGGTGCGACATAACCGCGCGCCTTCACGGAGCTCCTGCCTATATCGCAGCCGGAGAAAAACTTGTCACGGAACCTGGACATCTGCAGGCCGCAGTTGGCTCTGAAGAGCTTGCGAGCGCGCCGGAGTTTCTCACGGGCGCGCTCACCGACGCCGCGAAGGCGCAGCTCACGCCGGCGGACCTTCAGCAATTCGTGTCTGCGCGGAATAGCACGTTGCGTTCTTTAGCGCGTGAAAAATCGTACATCGACACTCATATTGCATCATGGCACGAGAACTTCGCCATGGGTCGGCAGGCATACGACCGGATGATCCAAGACGAACAGCTTGTGCCGTTTGACAGCGAGTCTGTTGAGCGAATGGGCGAGGATGAGCTTGCCCATGGCTGGGCTGAGACCTACTGGATCGAGCATCTGGCTCGTGAGCAGCACACGTCTATCGGCGCTGCAAGTGGCGGCGGCCTTGCGCCGGCCGGTGGCGCGCTCTTGCCCTATTATCGCGACCAGATCGCCACACTCCAGCACTTTGTCGAAACTCATCATTTCATGCATGTACCCAGCTGGTTGGGTCGCATCGAGGTCGTCGAGACGCCCAAGTTCTTGCAGCCCGTTTCGCCCGGCGCTTCCATGCAATCCCCTCGCCTGTTTTCGCAAGAGACAAATGGCTTTTATTTCATCACGCCGCCAACTTCGCTTGCGGCGGCTGCAGCCAGGTTGGATGCAAACGAGGACTTCGATCGCGACCGAATCTTATCAACGGCTGCGCATGAAGCCATGCCGGGGCATTTTCTGCAATTGTCCATCGCGCGGCGCAATCCGGATTTCATTCGCAAAATACAAGGCAGCGGTTCATTCGCTGAAGGCTGGGCCTATTACGGCGAGGAGATGTTTGTCCGGCTCGGTTTGTATGGAAATGATTTCGATGCGCGCTACTACACGGCGCAATGGGAGCGCGTACGAGGCGCCAGAGCAGTCGTAGATGCAAAACTGGCAGCCGGAGAGATGACCGAGCCGCAAGCAGCTGCGTACTTCGCCGAACACACCGGATTCACGAAACAGGCCGCCAAGGAGGCCGTTGATGGGATCGCCCTAAATCCGGGCTACGTGATAGCGTATACGGTCGGACGCCAGCAGCTCGAACTGCTGGAGCACGACTACTTTGCGATCTTGGGGGCACGCGGCTCGTTGCAAGACTTCCACGATCGGCTGATGTGCTACGGGACCACACCGCTCGCCATTGTCGCTCCCGAACTTTTAAACGATCTTTCGAAGCCGCTCAGAACCGTGCAAGCCGCCGCGAATGCTTTGTAGGCCCCCGCGGCTGTTTTTGCGGGCGATCAACCTTTGCGGCTGACTACTATCGGGAGCCCTGTTCCTAAGTCCTGGCACTTTTGGGGGTTTACCGAGACGCCGCCTCGACTCCAACCCTGCTGCCATCAGCTATCGGTTCAACGCCATTAAGGGCTGGTAAGATCGAGGGGACTATTCGATTCGTCGCCTAGACGGTGCCTCCGTTTTGACATATCCTTGTAAGCTGTTACGCATCTTGGTGGCCGACAGGACGAGTACGTGGTCTGCTGCGACGATAAGGATCGGCCATATTCCAGGGACCTGCAATTACGAATGGGTGGACCGCGAAACAGAACCACCTTTGGCGCTGCATTATTGCCGGCGGATCGGCGGATGATAATGACCGTCTTTGTTCGTGTCTTCCCGCTGCCTCCGGCCTCCGCGGAATGCGGAAGCGGCGGCGGCCACAGGACTCGTTATATCTGGCATGATGGATTTGTCGGCGGCTTTCAGACGATGAATGCGATGTTCCCCGACGACGGGCTTGACATTATCATCCTTACGAATACGGGATCGGGTCCAGATCCCTACTACATGATTCCGAATATCTTTCCGATAGCGCTGGGATTGAAAGCGACCTAGCCCGGATACTACCACCTTTCGTCCGCCCGCACGGGAATGCCGACTCAGAACCTAGTTCCGACGCTCAGCAGCGTCAATAGTTACCGATGGGGCTCTTTTTTTACGCACCTCTCAAAATGAGAGCAGTACTTGACAATATGCTCTCAAAATGAGAGTATACTTACCAATGCAAGTCGTGGGCTCGAAAGTGGTGGAAGCCTACGCCAGAGCTCACGCTGACGCCATTTCAGCGCTGGTGGCATGGCTTGCGATTACGAAGGCAGCCGAATGGCGTAGTCTCACTAGTTACGCTAATAGACTACAGCGTGCGCCTCGTGCGCATCTGCCAAGTCATGACCCACGCAGAATACGATAAGGACACGTGGAAATGAGCGCCAATGCGCCGCCTAAGGGATACAGCGCCCTGCTGAAAACGAAGACGCCGCGCGCCATTCGCTCTCATAAGGACTACGAAGTATGCCTTGCCGAAGCGAGCGAGTTAATGGCGATCGATCGGAGCGCCGCAGAGTCGGAGTATCTTGCGCTGTTAGTAATTCTCATCAAGGCTTATGAGTCAGAGCACGTCAAGCTTCCGAAAGCGACGCCTTTGCAGATTTTGCATGAGCTGATGGTCGCGCGGGGTATGAAGCAAATTGATCTAGCAAAACTGATCGGTTCTAGCGGTACTGCATCTGAAATCTATGCGGGAAAACGCCGAATCAGTATCGGTGTAGCAAGGAAGCTCGCGCAACATTTTGGCGTTTCCGCGGGGCTGTTCATCTAAGGCAGAAGTTTACGCCTGCCTATATGGCAGGCGTGGTGTCTCTTCCCAACGATTGATCTGCACGACGCTCGACGCGAGCACAATATCTTGTCCTTTACAGTCGGGTGTAACTGAAACTACAATATCAATCATGAGTTGCGACGTCGGGAATCGTTTATGATTGCATCGCGTTACCGTAAGGTGGGGATGTTCCTGATTGTCGCAGCCATTGTCGGCTCGCCGAACGATTGGGCTCAGGCTGACTATGGCCCTCGATCAGCTCTGAAAGACGTACGCAACTATGAGCAAAGCATTTTTGCAACGGCCTGTCAGAATGGGTCCTCTGTTTGTCAATCGGATCCACGGTACGTTCAAGCGGTAACGGTTGTCGCCAGGTATGCCCTTGTCAACTGTAAAGATAAACGCAATACTTTAGAGTGGCAAGAGTTGCTCACTATACACTCAGGTCATTGGGTAAGGATCTCGCCGGGGGGTAACCCAATGGATGTTGTTGCCCTTAAGGCGTATGGCGTCCCGCAACGCATTGCTGCGGAGTTGGTAACGCATAACGCAAAATCTGCCGCAGTTCAAAGAGCCTACGAACAGTCGATTGAGCCTCCGTACCGCGCTCCACTCGCTCCTTGAACAAAGACATGTGCAGTGGCGCCTGAGCCGCGGCCGCGCCTCCACAATTCACTCGGGAGCCTAGCCGTTCGCATCGCGAAAACCGTTTCGGAGGAATGGAGCATGGAAAAGGATGCCATGAATACTTTTAGCGCACGCCTATCTACGTTTTGGGGCATCTTGCGCCACTTTGACCACTAGCTTTCCACGAGTGTGTTTCCTAGGATCATAGAGATCTACGAAAGCTTGTGAGGCTTCAGTAAAAGCGTACGTGCCGCTAATCTCGACACGCAAATCACCGCTTGCGGCCCGCTGCGCAAGGTCGTCAAGATCACCGTCTTTCGCCTTTAGCTGAATATAGTGAACGGTAATCCCCGATGGGAACGCGCTTTGCTCCGGACCATACAGCGATGAGACGAGCGTGCCGCCTTGCCGCATCACCTCGGCGTCGCGAAGCAACGTATCACCCGTGTTAATGACATCAACGACAACATCAACTCCCGATGGATAGCGTTGGCGGACTTGTTTTAGGGCATCACCAGCTCCATAATCGATGATGTCGTCGGCCCCAAGGCGCCGCAAGTACTCGGCATCTGTCGCCTTCCCCGTTGCAATCAGGCGAGCTCCGCGCGATTTCGCGAGCTGTATTGCGAACAATCCCAAGCCGCCCGTCGCCCCAATGACGAACACGGTCTGGGCTTGACGAATATCGGCGGACCGCACAATTGTCGTCGCGGTCAATCCAGCCTCTGGTATCGCGGCGGCGGGAACAAAGTCTAACGAGTCAGGTTTTCGGGCCAGCCTTTTGGAATCGGCGGAAATAAGCGCGTATTCCGCGAAGGTACCCGTGTCGAACATGCCAAGCACTGCATCGCCTTTACGCCAACCTTGCACGCCTTGTCCAATCTCGTCGACAACCCCGGCGCCATCCATGCCTGGCACGAATGGGAATGATTTCGGCATCATCTCTTTTACCATTCCCGTGACGAGTTTGTAATCGAAAGGATTGATGCCAGCCGCGTGTATTTTGACGAGTAAGGAACCGTCCTTTAATCCTGGTTTATTTATCTCGCCTATGCGCGCCGCTTGCGGGGGGCCGTACTCATCAACTATCAATGCTTTCACGCTCATGGCGTACAGTAACTATGGCGTGGCGGCCTGCAAACGTGAGTACAATGTGCCTCACGAGTGTTCGCTCATCCCCTTAGCTGCGCCGGCCTACGGAGCGGTCGAATGGCGCGACTAGACCGCGCGAGATACTTGAGCGACGCGACCTGATCCGAAAGTACGAGCATGTAAACTAGGCTCCAAAGAGCCCCGAGGTTGGGGGCGGGATGGTCCAGCGCAGATCTGTCAAATCGTGCGCCGCGGGTTCGTTCCAGATCTGACGTTGCTTCCTGTTGCATCTTCGTTGGAAACGTCGTAAAATAACGGGCGACAGATCTGCGCTGGACCGGCACCCGCCGGTTTTTTCTTTTGAATTGCACTGCTGGATAAGTACGCATGCCCGCAACGCAGGCAAGAGCGAGGGCACCCCCTTCGGTTAAGGTGATCAGCGCTGAGTCATATGAGCCCCGACGAGTGACCCTTCTCACTCAACATTCCGAGCACTCACAAGGTCTCATTACTGAAAGCTCACTTCGGTTGGAGACCTTCGATGATTATTCATATTGGCGCGACAGACGAAACAGGCATTTCAAGCCCGATTCAACAGCTCGTTGAGAAGCGCGATGGCAGGGAACTGCACGCTGGAAAGCGCCTTATCGGCTGGAACCTCAAAGATACAATCGCCCTCCGTGGGCAGAGCATACCGCAGGCGCAACTTCAAAAATATGTTCGCCATTTTGCGGCCCAACGCCATGTCGTCTTCGAGAATGTGTTTCCATCAACGAAAATCGATCTGTATATCGAGCTGGCGCGAGAATTACGAGACTATCTCTTTGCATTTCTCGACGCGCCGCTCCCGGAGAACACGTCAACTCAAGCGCTGCTCAAGGCACAGTTTCTGACCGCATCCTGCAAGTTTGTAACGCTTCGTCCGGCTCGAAGTGTCCAACAACTTGAGGTTCTCCTTTTGGCCGCACCCGTGGTCTTACGAAGCTACGATCCGCTCATTCTTCCGGAGCCCGCGCGGCGCAAACTCCCGATCGTTCGCAAGACCGAGAACGCCGCTTAGCAAAGCTCCCCACGGTAACACGAGCGCCTGCCTAAGAGGCAGGCGGTTACTTACGGGTTCTCGTCTACCGGGGACACAATCCACGCTCCGCCCGTCGCCCTGGTATGGTAAAACGGACGACCCTCCTCGCTGCCACCTACGGTTCGCTTCATTGGAGGGACTACGCACGAGTCGTAGTCGACGCCAACTATCTGCGGCTTGAAAGCCGCCCATACCCGCAGCGCCTCTTTGCGGAGCGATCGGATGTCCTCGAAATCATGCTCCGTAAGGTAGCCTATGTAGAAGATGTGTCGCTTCACGTGGTTGACGTCAGTGAACGAATCGCCATGCGTATCTAAAATCGTGACGTGCTCGCCCGACGGCAAAGCGAGATCCTGAGGAACAAATCCCGAGTGCCTTGTGCACCCGGCTAGCAAAGTGGACAAGAGCAACCCGAAAAGTAGAGGCGCTTTGTCGCTCATCTTCATACTATCGACCACTTTCGAACGCTCGTTCACCAGACGGATAACCTGTATTGACTTTGGTCGTTACTTTGTGATACAAAGTAACTTGAATGACGAATCAATCCATTACGCGTGTGACTGGATATACACCAGTGGTCATGTCGCTCATTGCCCTGGCGGTCGTGTGGGCTGGCCTCGCCGAAATTGGGTTTGACCCAGCGCGGTATCCAAAAGATGAAGGATCGGCAGCTCATATCTGGCAGCTTTTGATGGTCCTCCAGCTTCCCATCATACTGCTCTTTATCATCACCAATTGGCGATGGTTTAAGCGCGCTTTACCAGTGCTGGCGCTTCAATTGACGCTCTTTGTGGCGAATATTGCGACCGTATATTTTTTTAAGCTCTAGCTATGGTTTGGCTGACGCTTCTGGCAAAAGCTCTAGGTTCAATTTGGGAAAAAAAATTGACAATTGACAATTGACATTATTCATGAGACAATTGTCCCTACATGAGCAGCGCAATTGCTAAGATCCTCGGAGTCTCGACCGGAGAAATTAATCTCATTGAAGTGACCCGCAAGGGCCTCCCGTCGATATCAGCCTTACGATTGGCCGAAACTGGCGGCTTGAATAGCGAACAGCTGGCAGCAGCTCTGGGAGTATCTAAACGAACGCTCGCCCGGAAGAAGGGGAAGAGCAGGCTTAACGCGGTGGAATCGGATCGCGCCGTCAGATTGGCGCGAGTGCTCACGTTAGCCCTCGAGGTCTTTGGCAATCAAAAGAGTGCGACCGTCGCATGGCTGCACGACCCAATCCTTGGGCTCGGTGGAAAGGCACCCGTCGAGTTTTTAGACACCGACGAGGGCTTGCGTAGGGTTGAACAAGTGCTTATGCAGCTGGACTATGGCGGCGTTACGTAGTGCGGGTCTGGCGGCTTGTCCGAAAGCGGCGGCTGCCCGATGCGCTTACTGGCGAAGGCCCCCGCATCGCGGGCGGGCGTTGGAACAGCCCGGGCGTCCGTGTGGTCTATGCGAGCAGCTCTCAATCGCTTGCCACCTTAGAGTACTTGGTGCGGGCAAACCCCCTTCGTGCTCCTCACGATGTTTATTCGATTTGGGCAGATGTGCCGGACGACCTGAGACTGGAGATCATTCGACCCGATCGGCTGGTGAAGAAGTGGCGCCAATACGATCCTCCGGTCCAAGCATTGCGCGATCTTGGCGACGAGTGGTTCGCGCGAGCACGGACCGCCGTTCTGCAAGTTCCGTCAGCCGTAGTACCTGAAGAAAACAATTTCTTGCTGAATCCAACGCATGACGATTTTGTTAGAATAAAAATCGGCCACTCAATGCGGGTGAGTTTCGATGGCAGGCTGCTCCGCTGATGACGTGCGCCTGCCTAAGCGGCAGAAGATGAAGGCAACAGTTAGTGCGCTGCGAGGATGTATTTTAGCATCGTGTCTGACTGGGTTTTGATATCTTTCCAATCAGCGCTTGGCAAGCTGGCGAGATTCTTTCGCATTGCAGTCAACTGTGGCAGGGCATCATCGAGCATCGAAGCTCGCCCAATGGCCGAACAAAAGGTGATGTCGGATTGGGCCAGGTGCATTACAAGCGCGTTGTAACTTACTTGCTCTGCGTAAGAACCGACGAGAAACGCATCTGTTTGCGCGGCCGAAAACGACCTCGCCAAGCTCTGAATCGCCTGGGCGAACTCCCGGCTGTTTTTTGTTCGGTGACGAATCCACCACAAGCAGGCTTCGCTGCTGGGCAAGAAAGGCTTTAGCACTATCGTCCGTCAGCATTGAACCGACGTGGGAGAAACAGTCGTCAATAAACTGCTGCGATTCGGGTTCGGCGAGCGCCCTTTGATCGTCCAAAAGCTCAGTGATTCGTGCAATGCCTATGCCTGCTCGAGCAAATCCAATCAAACCGTGGCCATACGAAATCGGGCTGGTGAGATTGTTTCCTGATAGCCCCACCACGCCCGAAGAGCGAAGCGCTGTAAATGCTGATCTGTCGGCCGCGAGTTTCGCGACCAATGCATGACGATTGTAGTAGCGGTCAACAATCGCTGGGGAGAGTACACTATCCTTCCGGGTCGCGTCATCATAGAACGACTTCCATTTTGGACCTGCAAGTTTTCCGTCGATCGCCGCCATAAGCATCGCTGAGATGATTTGCGATGCAATCGCGGGATCCACATCCGATAGATTGGTAAGCGCGCCGTGATAGGCCTCATTCAGCCAAACGTCATAGAACACAGTCCCATTCCGCAACTGTTTGCGTCCGATATAATGCGCTACCCGATCCCAGCTCGGCAACTCCCCAGCTTGGACGATTTCTGTCGCTAAGTTGAAATTATGATCGGTAGCAATGCGATAATAAGCCGCGACTGCTCGCTGAGCGTCTTGTGCGGTATACTCATAGCCGTTCGAGGTTCGGATGACAGCGGTGGCAGCATATGCCACGGCAAACCCAGATAGAGCGAGCGCGACAGCAATCGCAATTATTTTCATGTGGAAGCCGTTATGCACGTGATCCCTGAATCCTCGTTCTCTTACGCTCCGCACATTAACTAATCATGCTTTCCATCAGCGAGGCCGCCTCTTTTTGCAATGTAGGTATGGCGCGTGTATACACGTCAAGCGTCATCTTCGCGCTCGAGTGCCCGAGTCGTTCGGAAACAATTTTGACATTGATTCCACTCGCAAGAGCGAGCGTAGCTGACGTGTGCCGGAGATCGTGAAATCGGATGCGATCGATCCCCGCTTCCTTAAGTAGCGGGTGAAAGACACCACGGACGAAGCGATCTTTTTCCAAAGGCTCGCCGTTCCGGTCAGTGAAGACCCAGGGGCCAGCAGCCTGTCGCCGCTTGTGTCGCACGAACAGTTGTTGCAGCTTCACGCCGAGGTCGATACGCCTTTTGCGCGAGCTTTTGGGAGGAGAAAGTACCGGCTTGTTGTCCTTGTCTCTGGTTAAAGTGACGCGCACATACAATGATGCCGAGTCAAAATCAATCGCATCCCAGCGGAGACCAAAAATCTCACCTTGTCGCATTCCCGTCACAAGAGCCAGAAAAAATAGTAAATAGTAATCACCACGTTTGGCAGCCGTGAGCAATCTTTGAGCTTGTGTAAGACTGAGCGCCTTTCGGTCTCCAAATTCGTAACGCGGTCTGTCTCTTCGAAAGCAAGGATTGACCGCGATAAGCTCGTCTTCAATTGCTTCAGCAAGTGCCTGACGGAGGACACGATGCACGAGCTGGCGAGTGCGAGAGCCGACAGCTCCGCTCAGATTGTCTAGCAAGGAACGTACATGCTTGCGCTTGAGGCGGACGAGCCGCAAACTGCCTATGTGCGGCATCATATGTTTTCGGATGAGTCCCTCATAGAGAACATAAGTCTTGTACCTACGCGTCTTGGCAATGTGATCGAGCCATTCTCTAAGATAGCCCTCAACTGTCAATTTGGTGGTCATACTGAACCATCACGCTAAATCGTGCGCCATCAAGTACTAAACGTGTGAGGTCGGGCACGCCACTTTAAGATTAAGCATAGATTCTTCTGGGAAGATTGACACTATGCGCGACCTTAGAATTATCCAAGCGGTCGTGATCCTCGTAGGTGTCTGGCTTCCAGTTGGCGCTGCCCAATCAGCACCAGAGAGCAGCACAGCAGTACAGGCCACAGTGGTGGCGAGTTGCATTACCAGCGCCACACCGGGTGAATTCAAGCCTTCAAACGTCGCGTCGGATGCGGGTCAACAAAATGGGGTGGGCACCGTTTCAATAACTTGCAAGCGCGGTTTGCCGTATCATGTTGACGTTAGCTACCGGGGCATCAGCATGCGAGCCCACATCAGCCTCGCCGCCAAGGGAACAAGCACGGCGCAAAACGTGCGAATCTATGCACAGGTAGTCCCGAGAAGAATTGCCAGCGGCCCTGTGGTGAGTGACGTGTCGCGGCCTCGGGCGGCCATCGGCGAAGATAGTGTCATCGTTTCGGTGACGTTCTAGCACGAGACCCTCAGGCGTCATATTTCTAGCATTTCGGTCAATGAAAGCTATCCCGGGATTTCGAAATGGCCTGCGTGAGCACGAAACAAGCTCGGGAGCACATGCTATGTACCTCACGATCCTTATGTTGGTGTTGGCTGCGACGCTTCCATCGTCGAACCAGCTGCTCAATGTCCAACCGTTGCCCCAAAGTGCGTTTGCCTACAATTCGACAGCTCCGCTTAGTATCAAAACTATTGCCCAACATCGCTCAGGGGCTATCGTCATTCGGGAAGTTTCTTTTGCGTCGGACGGCGGTAGAAGGATTCACGCTGAGCTCGTTGCGCCGGCGCACATCGGACAGCAGCACGGTGCGGTACTCTTCGTTCACTGGCTCGGCGACCCGAAAACAACGAATCTGACAGAGTTCTCGCAGGATGCCCTCGCTCTCGCACGTCAAGGCTGCGTGTTGCTGCTCATCGATGCGATGTGGTCGCAACCCCACTGGTACGAACGCATTCGGCTTCCGAGCACCGACTACGAAAAATCCATTGACCAAGTGGTCGACTTGCGACGTTCGATCGACCTGCTCGAGCAACTGCCGGGAGTCGATCCACGGAGGCTCGCCTTTGTTGGACACGATTTTGGCGCGATGTATGGCGGGGTGTTGAGTGGGGTTGACGCTCGCCCGCGCTGGTACGTCCTTATCGCGGGAAATACAAGTTTCAGTGAATGGTATCTGCTCTCTCCGAAGCTTCACCCGCCGAAGGACCGGGCCGCCTACATCGCTCAGATGGCGCGGCTCGATCCAGCCCTGTACCAGGCAGAATCGCGCGCGGCTGAGTTCTTATTCCAATTTTCTCGCCGCGATGATTACGTCCCGACCGACCACGCGCTTTAGTTTGCCAATGCGGCGCCCTTACCGCGCGGTCTGTTCATCTACAACAGCGACCACAGCCTAAGCATACCGGCGGCCTTCACCGACCGCATCGGCTGGTTGCAAAAACGTCTCGCCCCGTAGTTACGGCTGCCAACAACATGGCTGCGCCCCGAACCGTGCTCGCGTCACCAGCTGCCGGCATACGTTCTCTGATCAGGGTTGAACCGTCGTCTGCCAACGCGATCGCTTCGATCTTGGTATCTTCGAGTGTTACGCCGATGCGCAATCTCTCGCCCCAGTTCGCCACAAAGCCAAGGTAAAGGCCCGCTCCGAAGCTCTATTGAGTATCCGCCAACCTATTTCCGGCTTGAAGGAGATGGCGATTTGACCAGGTCGGCGCTGGGAATAGACCAACGTGCGAATGACGACGCCTATGAACGCTGACCAACCCTCCGAACCTCCGTTAACCGCATCACCGGGCGATATAATCCTTTTCTGTGGCCCGCATAACGCGTTGTCGGCGATTATCTCCCTATTTACCAGATCGAAATTTTACCACGTTGCCATCGTGGCCGGTCGCAACGACATCATCGAAGCAGTTCCTCAAGGCGTGATGCGTACGAGCATGAACTCAAAACGGAACCATAAGTTCGTCGCCATTCCGGCTCCCACCGCGAGCGCTGGACTTGCGGCGCTGAAGTGGGCGGAGGTGCAGGTCGGCGACGGCTATGACCCAGCAGATGTAGTTGCGATCGTCCTCGAGCGGATCTTCAGGCATCTCCACATCAATCTCGTTCACGGCGACCGATACACTTGCGGAGAGTTCGTCGCAACCGCGTTTGACAAGGCCGGCCTGCGGCTCTTTCCCGATATCGATTGTGAAGCTGTGGTACCGCCAGACTTTGCGAGACTGCTCCCTCGGAACCTACGATGCGACGGCCGGCGTGTCTGAACTCGCGCTGTGAGATCCTGAGCGTCTCACCGCACGGAGCAACTCAATAGCCTCAGCCGGAGCGAACTGCTCTCCGATATGGCTCGACACAAAGCGCCCTCCGCGAATCTCTCCTTGTGCTTCGAGGCGGCGCAACGTTACGAGCAAGTCACGCCACGGCGGCGCGACACTCTCGCGGCGGGCAATATCTCGTGAGACGATACCCCAGCGCAGCAAGAGCTGGCGAGCAAATGCCTCGACGTCGATTACATGCGCTTTCTGCGGAAGCAAGGCCCAGCGACCAACGGCATTTCGTGGCCGTGACATATTTTTGCGTCCTAAGGCGAGGCGACGCTTAGGGTTGATGAGAGCTCGCAGATTATCAAAACCATCTGCGGTTACGAGTCCCGCCGCCACCAGCTCCCACAAACCGTCCTCAACCTCGCTCGCGAGCCGGCCCGAAACCTGGACGAGTTCGACGAAGAACGATGCCCCGTTCGCCTCGAGCGAAGTCAAAACGTCACGGGCCGACGATGAGAGAGCGGTTACCGAATCGTGGCGCTTTCTCAGAAGCCAGTCGGCATTTTCGCGCAAGAAAAGGGAAACTGGAGCAACTCGAGCTGGACGCACCCGCCGCGTACGGGGCTCGTCTGATTCGTCGAATGCTGGATGCGGCGACAAGCGACCCCACATGACTTCACCGGACGCGCACAGCTTATCCAAGTATTCCGGCTTGTACCGAGCGACTCGCCTTGGCAGGACATCTCGCTCCCACGCCTCTGCGGGAAACTCTAAGCCTTGTAGCTGTTTGACGACCTGAAGCGTGCCATCGCCTCCGTGCAGCTGCGTTCCTGACGCGACGTGTTGCCAACGATCTAAGAACTCAAGATACTGCGACGTTGAGACTGGTTCGATTTCACGACGCAGTCGGCCGAGGGTAAGGCGATGGATGCGTGCGAGTACACGGCGATTGCAATACTCGAGCGTGCCGCCACCGCCGAAATGACCACGCAGCACTTGCCCTTCGTGCTCGAGTGCAAGCAATGCAGCATTAATGAGCTCGCTTGACACGCCAAATTTGTCGGCGAGCGCCTGCGGCGTCGTCGGACCGGTCGATTCCAGCCAGCCGCGGACGATCTCTGTCGTCGCTGCTTCCGGAGTGTCGGGCGTGCGGTCGGACGAAACTGCTTCGATGGCCGGATGAAGAACGGCATCGGGATAGACCTGGCGCACGAGGTCTAGCCTTTCGGCTGCGGTCCAGAACTCGGTCGAAGCGAGGTCGACCGCTACAGTGGTTACGGCGGTTGCGCGGCGTGCTGCAACGAGCTCACGGAAAAACTCTTGCCATTCGAGTACAGGTGGGAGCGCGACAAGCGTGAGCAACGCGTCGTGGAGCTCGTCCGCGTCGCGGACAACGGGCCATGACTCTGCCGAGACTTGCGCGATTGCCTCTGGATCGAGAACGCCAATGCCCTGCGAGATATCGGTACGGAGTGTCGAGCGAAGTTGCACCGCCCGAGCGCGACGCTCTTCGAGCGGCGCATCGTCCAAGTAGGCAAACGGATTGGAGTTGAGGATCTCATGTGAGAACATCGATGGCTCTGGCGTATCGACAGCTACAGTCTGGATTGCGTGACTTTCGATGCCACGTAAGATGGTTCGCAATCCGTCAAGATCCATCGCCTCATGCAATGCGTTTGCAATCGTTTCGTTAACGAGAGGATGATCCGGAATTCGCACCTCTCCGCTGAGATTTTCAGGACACGCCGCTTGGTCTGGGAAGACTGCGGCCATCAAATCGTCAGCCTTCATGCGCTGGATCGGCGCCGGCACTTTTTGTCCGCCGCGGAACCGCTGGATCGCGAGGGAGCGCTGCGCATTCCAACGCCATCGGGCGCCGAAGATCGGTGACGGCAGCATTGCTTGGGTGAGGACCTCTTCCACGGTTGCAGCCTTGAGAAATTCGAATATAATTTCGAGCGGAAATGCGTGCTGCTCGGAAAGCGAGATGACGATGCCGTTGTCTGTTGCGGCCGCTTGGAGCTCCAAATTGAACGAGCGGCAGAAGCGCTTGCGGAGCGCAAGGCCCCACGCGCGATTGATGCGCGCGCCGAACGGTGTATGAAGTACGAGCTGCATGCCGCCGGACTCGTCAAAGAATCGCTCGGCAACGACAGTTTCTTGAGTCGGAACCACACCTAAGATAGCCTTACCCGCAAGCACGTAATCCACCATTTGCTCGGCGCCTAAGCGATCGACGCCGCCCTCGCGCTCGAAATACTCCACTGCCGCCGCTTTGCTATCGCTTGCCAGGTCGGCGATACGCAACCGCAGTCGCGAGACTTCTTGCGAAAGCTCGAGCGTTCGGCCAGGTGCCTCGCCGTTCCAAAATGGTATGGACGGTGGCGCGCCATGCGCATCGTCAACGCGCACCCGGCCTTGCTCGACACGGCGTACCCGCCACGAACTTGTTCCCAGCAAGAAGATGTCGCCCGACATGCTTTCAACCGCAAAATCTTCGTCGACCGTGCCGACCACCGCCCCGTCAGGTTCCACGACGACCGCGTACGTGGTTGCATCGGGAATAGCACCGCCGCCCGTGATAGCGGCCAGTCTCGCTCCACGGCGCCCACGCACGCGCCGGTTAACACGATCCCGATGCAAGAGCGCACCTGCCCGCCCGCGGGAGGTCGCAACACCTTCTGAGAGCATGTCAATGACGGCATCGAAGTCGCCTCGTTCGAGCGCGCGATACGGATACGTCGAACGCACGAGTTCGAAGAGATCGTCCTCGCCCCAGTCATCCCCGGCAGCAGCAGCAACGATCTGTTGCGCCAAAATGTCGAGCGGGGCCTCACACAGTTCGATCCGGTCCATCGCGCCGGTGCGGATGGCGCGAACGACCGCCGCACATTCGATGAGGTCGTCGCGGGTAGTCGCCACGAGAACACCCTTTGGAGTCGCGCCGACCCAGTGGCCGGAGCGGCCAATGCGTTGCAGCGCGACAGCGATCGATCGTGGCGATCCGAGCTGCACGACCAAGTCGACCGATCCGATGTCAATGCCTAGCTCGAGGGAAGCGGTCGCGACAACGGCTCGCAACTCCCCGTGCTTGAGCTTCGTTTCGGTTTCCAATCGCAACCGGCGCGCAAGACTACCGTGATGCGGCATCACGGCGCCTTCGCCGAGACGCGCAATAAGGTTGTGAGCGACGCGTTCGGAAAGGCGACGCGTGCTGACAAATATCAGCGTAGTACGGTGCGAGCGAATCAGCTCGGCAAGATGATCGTAGATCTCTTGCCACATCTCCGTCGAAGCGACCGGTCCCAGTTCGTCCTGAGGCACCCAGACCGAGAGATCCATAGCTCGGCGATGGCCAATATTGACGACGTGAGGTGCTGGCGAATTGGGTGATCCGGCTGAGTCCGGTTTGCCGCCGGAGCCGACCAGGAACTTGGCAACATCTTCGGCTGGCTTGACCGTCGCTGAAAGACCGATACGCTGGGGCCGCGGGCGGCCCGCTTCAGCCACGAGGCGATCGAGGCGCGCAAGAGACAAAGCAAGGTGCGGTCCACGCTTGCTGCCCACCATGGCATGAATCTCGTCGACGATCACCGTTGAAACCGTCCGAAACAGCTCTCGCGACCTCGCTGCGGTGAGTAAGATGAAGAGAGACTCAGGCGTGGTCACCAAGATATGTGGAACTTTGGCCAGCATTCGCGCCCGGTCTGACGCTGGGGTGTCGCCCGTGCGCAAGGCAACCCGTATCGGCGAAAGAGCGACACCCTCACGCGCCGCCAGGTCGGTAATCTCAGCCAGCGGCAGCTCCAGGTTTTTGTGGACGTCATTCACCAGCGCCTTGAGTGGTGAAACGTAGAGGACGTGTGTCTCGTCGGCTAAGCCGGTTCGAGCTTCGCGCACAATGCGGTCGACCGCAGACAGGAACGCAGCGAGCGTTTTGCCCGAGCCTGTGGGAGCAGAGATTAAGACATCGGATCCCGATTGTATGAGCGGCCAGCCAGCCACCTGAGGCGCTGTGGGCTCTGCGAAACGGGACCTAAACCACTCCTCGATGAGCGGGTCAAACTGAACGCCTTGTTTTTTGGTGGTTTCTATCATCGGTGTCCGCCACATTTCGACACGAGGCATCTGATTCCCAGGGCGGGGACGCAACGGCTTCCGAGAGGTTCCGAAACTGAAGACTTTGAACTCGCGAGGCCATGAAAATGTTCCATTCGTTTGCCTTCTTCATGAGTTCCCTCATTTGTATCTCGCTTGCCGCTTCGGGCGCGACATACGGCGCATCACCAACTCCTGCCGCCGCCGCGACGGTCAAGCCCAGCCCCACGCCGGCGCCGCCGGCGTCGGCTATGGAATCGAAGTTTATCGATGCGGTGACAAAGGATCTCCAGAGTCGCTTTGCCACCACGGCGTTGGGGGCTGCTGCCGGTTATTTCCCATACACCGATGAGGATGAGACGGGCGCCATCAGCTGGGTCAATCCAGGCTACTGGAAAAGCGATCCGCAGCACCCGAGCCAGCTTTGGTATGACGTCAACGGGCGGCTTATCGGGGCTGATTGGTCAGTGCCTCAATCCGATTCTCCTAGCAAGCCGAGGGCGTGGGGTGTGGACCCTTCGCGCTGGATTTCGTTCCGAGCCCACGTGCATTTCGGCGTGAAGTCCGCGACCGGCGTGAAGTTTGGCGGAGCTGGAGCCACATCCATGGCACTCGTCAAAGGGTCAATCGCGAACCCTACTGCGGAGGATGTTGTAAAGCTCGGGAAAACCGACCGATGGAAAATGCTCAAGATTCCGGCCCCACGGAGCGAGGGCGATGTGGCATTCGTTTTCCCGTTCCCTGCGATATGGGATCTCCAGGTCTGGCTCGTGCCAAACCCCTTGGGTGCTTTCGCCGAGATCAATCCTAACGTTAAGCCGAGCGCAAACGCGAAACCACAGGACTAGAACTTCCGCCGTAAAGTGTCGCCCCCGTGCCGTGTCGCACGTCTATGTGCTAGAACATAACAGGCTGAGAGATAGACGAAGCGCGAATCTAACGCTCGGTGAAACTTTTGTTTATCAGCTTCGGTAGAGGCCTGAAATGACGCTCTTGCCCTCGATGAAGCGCATCCTGCGGCACGTGACGCTTGGGGCTGCGACCGCCGGCCTTCTCTGTATTTGCGAGCCGGCGCTTGCCGCTGTCGACGCAACCCAATCATTTCCGGCCGCGCGTACCGATACGCCGCCGAAGTTTGACGCCGCGCTCTCTGACCCCGTGTGGCAAAAGGCCGTCACTGCAAAAGAATTTAAGGACCTCACCACGCGCAAGCCTGCGCCGCTGGAAACCACGGCGTACCTTCTCTACGACAGCCAAAACTTGTACATCGCATTCCGCGCGAATCAGGACGGCGTGCCGATTCATGCAAGCCAGACTACAAACAACATCGGCTTCGGGCAAGATGATCTGGTTGGTGTCGGCATCGACACGAGCGCCGGGCAGCAAGTCTACTATTTTGAGGCCACGCCCCGGGGCGT
>Ga0102924_1002472_pt1 | contig 20129 bp, 23 predicted proteins | sample PaiPotPPM11metaG_FD_80116 | JGI IMG/M metagenome (GOLD analysis project Ga0102924, IMG submission 80116) | Iron sulfur acid spring bacterial and archeal communities from Banff, Canada, to study Microbial Dark Matter (Phase II) - Paint Pots PPM... ...
CCGCATTGGGTGCAGGGTTTGGCCGCTCGGCGAGAGCTTGCTTCGATCAGTCGTCGATCGCCTCGACGCCGAGCCGCTGGTGGTAAGGTTGGGGTCGTCTTCGATCGCGGTTGGCTCCACGATGTACATGCGGCGGCGTCCTGCGCCGACGGCAAGCGATTGGCGTAACCCGCACAAGCCCGTATAGTTGGGGCCGTTGACGATGGTGCCACCCGACTCGTAGTCCAACCACGTCTCGTACAGGCAGCCGTCAGTCCCGACTCCCAACACCTCCGGGTAGCCGTCGGAACCGAATATCACTACCGGTGGACCGACGAAGGTGCCGTCGATCTTCTGCATTGGCGACGTCGTGTCGCCCGACCACCTCGACACTCGGTAGAAACTTCCGCTTGGGTCTCCGAGCAGAACGCTCCCGTTCGTGTACACGCGGCCACCACGGTGTTGCCGTCGGCGGACGAAGCAACGGACGCCGTACCCGTAAGCGTCCGGTCGACCGCGTCCTGCCGACGGGTGGCTGGTCTGGGTAGGGTGCGTCCGCGGAGGATCGCGGATGGCGCGAGTACGTCGGGAAGAGCCGTTCTGGAGGGAATGCGTTCAGCGCTGGGCCGCGAGCGGCTTGTCGGCGCAGGAGTTCGCATCGCGCGAGGGGCTGCGTAAGGATCGCCTGTTCTTCTGGAAGCGGCGGCTGCGCGAGAGCTCGGCGCTCGCGGTCGCGGGCGTGTCGTTCGCGAAGGTCGAGATTCAGCCTGCGCGCCCGAAGATGACGAGCGAGGCGTTGGAGGTCGTGACTCGCTCGGGCCACACGGTGCGCGTGGGCGCGGACTTCGACGAGGGTGCTCTGCGTCGCCTTCTGACCGTTTTGGGAGGTGCGTGATGTTGCCGGCCAAGATGCCGATCTACTGCGCGACCTCGCCGGTGGATCTGCGGCGGTCCTTCGACGGGCTCGCGGCTGCCGCCAAGGAAGCCCTGGGCAAGGACCCGCGCAGCGGCGCGCTCTTTCTCTTCGTCAACAAGGCGGGCGACCGTCTCAAGGCGCTCTGGTGGGATCGCACCGGGTACTGCCTGCTCTACAAGCGGCTGGAACGGGGCGTTTTCCGCTTCCCGAGCGCGATGCGTCCAGGCGACACGAGCGTCGCGATCGAGGCGGCAGAATTCGCGAAGATCCTCGAAGGGCTCGATCTCGCGCGAGCGACCACCGGCGTCGGCGTCGTGCATCGCAAGACGTCGGCGCCGGAAGTAGTTGCGTCCGCGACCTGACAGGTCTTTCCATCCGGCGCGGGGTGCGTTAAGCATCGAGCGCGGTGAGCGACGGCGACGCGCGCATCCAGGAGCTCGAGGCCAGGCTGGCGGATTTCAGCGCCGCGCTCGGTCGCGAGCGCGCGGAGCGAGAGCGTGCCGCCCACGAGCGCGACGAGTACAAGAAGCTCTACGAGCTGGTCGCGCTCGAGCTCGAGCGGGTCAAACGGCACCTGCGCGCTCAGAACAAGAGCGAGCGCGTCGACGCGCACCAGGTGCAGCTAGCCTTCGCCGAGGTCGCGAAGCTCGTGGTGCCTGCCGAGCTCGCGCAGGCCATCGCCGATCAGGAGAACGAGGAGAAGCCCGAGCCGGCCGAGGCCGAACGCGCGAAACCGCGCAGCTCGCACGGACGGAGCAAGGTCCCCGAGCATCTTCCTGTCGAGCGCATCGAGCTCGAGCCGCCTGAAACGCTGCGCACCTGCTCGTGCTGCGGCAAAGCCAAGGTGAAGATCGGCGAGGAGACGAGCGATCGCCTCGACTATCGCCCGGCGTCGCTCGTGCACGTGCAGATCGCGCGCATCAAGTACGCGCCTGCGTGTAAGTGCGAAGAAGGCGGAGTCGTGATAGCGTCGGTCCCCGACGCCGCGCCGGTGGACAGAGGGTTAGCCGGGCCGGGTCTGCTCGCTCATGTGGTCGTGAGCAAGTACGCCGACCACCTGCCGCTCCATCGGCTGGAAGAGGGATTTGACCGCCAGGGCGTGCACATCGCCCGATCGACGATGTGCGACTGGGTCGAGCAAGTCGCAGACCTGCTCCGGCCCATCACGGACGCGATGGCCAAAGCATCGCTCGGCGCGCATCGGATCCACACCGACGACACGGGCATCCCGATCTTGGCACCCGGCTCGACACACAAGGGACACGTTTGGGTGTACGTCGCCGACGACGACTACGTCGTCTTTCGGTACACGCCTCGTCGCAAGAGCGACGGGCCACGGGAATTTCTCAAAGGCTATACCGGCTACATCCAGGCGGACGCCGCCAATCTCTACGACCGCCTCTTCGGCGATGCCGAAGGGGCGAGCGAAAACGAGGCGGCGAAAGAAGTCGGATGTTGGGCCCATGCGCGGCGGAGGTTTTTCGACGCGCAGTTGACCGACCGCGATCGCGCGCTTGTCGCACTGGGCTTCATCAAGAAGCTCTACGAGGCCGATCGCATCGTGATGAAGCTTCCGCCCTCGCGCCGGACTGCCGAGCGCCAGCGCCTCTGCGGCCCCGTGCTCAGCGTCTTCAAGACGTGGCTCGACGCCGAGGCCCTCGTCGTGTTGCCCAAGGCCCCCATCGCCGAGGCCATCGGCTACGCGCGCAACCAGTGGGGCGCCCTCTCGCGCTTCCTCGAGGACGCCCGCCTCAAGCTCGACAACAACATCGCCGAGCGCCAGCTCCGCCGCGTCGCCGTCGGCCGCAAGAACTGGCTCTTCGCCGGCAGCGAAAACGGGGCCGAGCACGGCTGCGTGCTCTACTCCCTGCTCGCCACCTGCAAGCTGCACGGGGTCAACCCCTTCGACTACCTGCGCGACGTCATCATGCGCGTCGCCACTCACCCCGCTCGCGATGTCCTCGAGCTCAATCCCAAGGCCTGGAAGCAAAAGCTGCAGGACCTCGACGCTGCGCGAAGCGCGCCGTCGCCCGCCGCCTGACCGCTTCGCCGCTCGCCTCGTCACGCGAGACATCCTGCACCCACCGGCCATCCCGCGGCAGGACGCGGTCTACCGAACGCTTACCCGTACCCAGATTCTCCTGTCTTCCGAACGAGGTCTCGACCGTCCGACTCCAGTTGGAGTCGGTCGCACCGAACCGCAAGAGCGTTCATTGCATACGTGAAGATGTCCAACATGTTAGAGCCGCGCGAGACAGCAACCGGAGGCGTCATCGAGGTGATGTCGATGTGCTCCGCGTCGTAGATCGCGGCGTCGACGAGGTAACGGTTGATGACGGTGTCGAAGTAGTAGAATTCGACCAGAAGTCCTCGATCCCTGCATTCGTATCGGCGGTGAATACGTCGATGCGCGTCGTGTGGGACGACACCGCGGTCGGCGGTCCAATGCGGAGTCGTATTGCGCATCGAACAGCCAGTCGGGTCCCGTAAATGCTTGGCCGGCATCCTTTCTCCAGTGGACGAGGCCGGAGGCAACGACACCATTGTCGCCAGCGATGATTCGCGCAAACACGTCAAGCTGACCTGGGTTCGCGCTGACGACGCAGGGAGGACCGTTGATCATGCCGGGATTTTACTGAACGACTTCGTCCACCCACGTATAGTCCGTCAGGAAATCTGCGTGCGTCAGGGCGCCGCCGTTGCTGAAATCCTGGTAGACGACGTCAAGCTGTGTGTTCGTCCTCTTGCTGACGGCGAACTTCGGTGATCGCGATGGCGTCCACGTCTCGCACGCCGAACCGTTCCCGTTGTCGGTGAAGCTCTGAACGGTTCCGACCGAAAGCGGATTGTCATAGGATGGGGTGCATTGGGAGAAATCTCGCAGGCGTCGGCGCCTTCTTTCGTGACGACCCCCTGCGGTCCCTGATGAGTCACCCGTCCGTACGAAAAATCATCCATTTGCGAATCGGTCATCGCCTCCTCGAGCTCATGAGAAACGAGGCGCTGAAAGTTGGCGGGGTCACCTTCGTTGCAACCGTCCCAGGACACGAGCGCATAATTTGTCCCCGCGTTGACGCCGTGCTCGGCGCACGTGGTGGGCTGCTGCCATTCGTAGGGGGTGAACCCGTTCACGAGAACGAGGAAGATCGTGTTCAAGCTGTTCTGCGGAAGAAGACCCTGATTCTGCCAGCCGTGAATCGAATCGACGACCGAGCTTTCCGTTTGGCTCGGTGTCCCGCCCAACTGCATGAGGACCTGATCGGAGATCGAGAACCCGAAGTAGTTGTTCGAAAGAACCGACGCTCCCCAAATACCGTATTGTCTGAGAACCGGGTCGAACCTCGGTTCTGTGGCTCCGAGGTCGACGGGTTCCCTTGCCGCCAATCCAATCAGCGACCCCGTCCAAGTACAACCGCACGTCGATGGCCAGATTGCTGTCCCAAGTTCCGTAGAAAATGAGGACGATCTGCGCGCCGGTAAGGAGTGGCTTCTGGCTCGATGTCGGGATATTTGAGCCGAAGAACAGTGGCGGGTTCGAGGCCCGCGCGTCGCGCACCGACATTGAAATCGCCAGCAAGAGAGTCGCAATGAAAAGTGGATAGAAGGCGGGCAACTGCGTTGTAACGAAAGTCCGTGAAGTATGCGTCGACGCCATGACGTTTCTCGTTCTGGCGAGCGCTTCGTGGCGCCCGCGGCATGGCCGGTTTCGGTTGGACCTGTCACGACAACGGGGCACCCATTCCTTGAGCGCGACAACGAAGCGCGGGAGCGTCTGCATCATTGCGGTGAGTACGGGACGGGCGGCACGGCTGGTTGGATTGTTGTTGAGCGCCGAGCCCACGTTCGCAAAGGGGAACGATGTGATTGGCATCGAGGTCGATCAGAACGGAAAGGTTCTGAAGAAGGAGTCGGAGAAGGGCGAACAGGGCCACAAGCACTGAGCGGCGTCCTGTCCGAGTTTCGAACCACGGGGCACATTGTCCCGCGTCGTCGCTGCGACGTGGGACGATGTTTGTTATGGGGCTCGCCAGGCGAAGAGCCGGAATCTCTTCGACTCCTCAGGTACACACGGCGGCTAGATGGTGGCCGTACGGACACTCTCGTATCGGTTGAAGTCTGGGCGAGAATCGGTGTAGCAGTTGTGCGCGCGACCGCCGCACGCCGTAGCAGTTGCGCGCACTGCCTCCAGTATGACAACTGAAATGATCGCTCGAGCGCACCCCGCGGAGAGCTCGGACGGAGAGCGTCTCGCTCGTGTCGGAGTGCGAGCACCGGTCGACCGGCAAGGTCGCGTCAAACTCTCCTCGGGCCGAACGATGGCCCTCACGGACGATTGTCGCGTCGGGACGTCCATTTCGACGAGGGACTCGCGGACGAGGAAGAGGATCGCAGCCACCGCGAAATTGGGGGCGAACGCCACACGAGAGCACGCTCGACGGCATGTGCGTGAACAGCATCGTGCTCACGAGGCCGATGCGCCGAGCGAGGGCCGCAGCGGCGAAGTGCGACAGCTGGTTGGCCACGCGCGCGACGAAGAAGAGTGCGGCGACGACGCCTCCTCCCACGCCGAAGCGCTTGAGGAAGAAGTAGGAAACGAGCGCGGTGGTGAGGAACCCGCCTCCGTCGATCGCAAAGAGCGCCAATACGCGGGTGAGCGCACGGCGGGACGCCGGCGAGAGCGGTGCGCGACGGGTGCGGGGGTGGGCGTCCTGCGCTTCGAGGCGCGTGTAGAGGACGAGGCACAAGGAGCGCGCGTTCATGATGGGTGGCTTCGGGGCACAAGCGAGGCCATGCGTGCAGCGCGCGGCTTCGCGATCTCTTCGGACCGCATGCCGTGCGGCAGGATATCTGTTGTAAGAGGGGTTGAGGTTGTCTATAGCAGCTGCAGCAGATGCCATTGGCCATCGACTTGAGGGAAACGCTCATGACGCCCACTGGATTGTCGCTGCTGCATTTCTCCTGTTCGCCTGCCGAGGGGAACAACCTGGGCGCATACCGCCGCGAGCGCAGCGGGTGGCAAAAACCAGATCGGCGGCGGCTGCGCTTCCGACGACGACTGTCGGGGGCCTTCTGCGAGGAGGGCGATCCGGGTGGGTGGTGCGTGAAGAAGTGCGCGACGACGGCGGACTGCTTCAGCCGCTGCGACTTCCGCTGCTGTGCTCGAGGTTGCTCGGATGGCGTAACAGTTGCCACACGCCCTGTGAGGGCCCACACACGTGGGATAAATCATCGCCCAGATGGCTGACGAACCGCAAGAGCCGCGCTGGTTGCTGTTGATCCATCAGATCCCACCGAAGCCCGCTTACTTTCGTGCCAAGGTCGGTCGTCGTTTGCAGCGGGTCGGTGCCGTCGCGATCAAGAACTCGGTCTACGTCGCGCCGCTCACTGAGCAGTCGCACGAGGACATGCAGTGGGTCGCACGCGAAATCTCCAGCGAAGGCGGTGAGGCAACGCTCTGCAAGGCGACGTTCGTCGAGGGACTGCGCGACGATCAGATCGAGAGGCTCTTCCATGTCGCGCGCGACGCCGATTACGCGCAAGTCGCGAAGGAGGCGCGCGGAATCGCCGCGTCCCTGCCGCCGCGGCTCGCCCGCAACGACGAGCGCCGGGAGGCACTGGAAGCGGACCTCGCGCGCCTTCGAAAGCGCATCGGAGAGATCGTCGCGATCGATTTCTTCGCCTCCTCGGGCCGTGTGGCTGCCGAGTCCGCGATCGAGTCGCTCGAACGCCGCCTTCGGCGCGGGAAGGAAGCCGAAGCACCTCGCGAGGAAGCCCGCCCGAAGCGCGAGGACTACCGGGGTCGCACCTGGGTGACGCGCAAGAACGTCCACGTCGACCGCATCGCGAGCGCATGGCTCATCCGCCGGTTCATCGACCCGGACGCAAAATTCGGGTTCGTCCCCGGGCAGGGTTACCGCAGCAAAGAGGGCGAGGTCACCTTCGATATGTACGAAGGAGACTTTACGCACGTCGGGGACGATTGCACCTTCGAGACCCTGCTGGACCAATTCGAGATCCGCGAGCCGGGTCTGCCGACGATCGCCGAGATCATCCACGACATCGATGTAAAGGACGGCAAGTTCGGCCGCGCCGAAGGTCCCGGCGTGGCCGCCCTCATAGCGGGAATCGCCGTGGCCGAACGCGACGACGACGCGCGGATTCAGCTCGGGATGCGGGTTTTCGACGCATTGCTCGCGCTGTACCGCCGCAATCGAAGTTGACCGAGGAGGCTGCATGGACGCCAGAGGAACGACAGGCTTGATGTGTGCCGCGTCGGTCACCGCCATGGTTCTTTCGCTGTCGTGCAATTCCTGCCATTCCGGAGCGAGCAGCGGCCCAGGGGCCAGCGCCCCGGCTGCCGCTTCTGGCGATGCGGCTACGCCAGGCGCAGCCGTGGCTCTTCCAGGTGGGTCCGGCGGCATCGGATTCGACGATCTCGTGTTCGCAGCGCGCGTGCGCAGGGTGCTCGCGCCCGCCGGCGCCACGGGGAACCTCGATCTGGTCGACCCGGACACGATGCAGGTCACCGCGATCGGGGGATTCAGCGGCTCCGAGGGGCACTTCCGCGGAGGACACGGCCAGGGGACTACGTCGGCGGACGAGGGGCGTGGCTTGCTCTTCGCCATCGACCGGACGAGCGGCCAACTCGACGTGGTGGACGCAGGAGCGGGGGCGATAGTGGCGTGGGCCAAGCTGGGCGGAAGCCCCGACTACGTCCGCTGGGTGGACGCCACGGGCGAGGTCTGGGTGACCGAGCCCGATAGCGAGACAATCGAAGTCTTCTCGATCGCACAGGGGGCGAAGCCGACCCCGGTGCACTCGCTGAATATCGCTGTGAAAGGCGGACCCGAGTCGCTGATCATCGACGCTTCACGCAAGAAGGCGTTCACGCATTTGTGGAGCGGCTCCTCCGTCGTCGTCGACATCGCGACGCATGCGCCAATCGCAACCTGGCCCAACGGCTGCAACGGCTCGCGCGGCATCGCGATCGATTCGAAGCGCAGCTTCCTGTTCGCGGGGTGCGCCGAGGGGCGCCTCGTCGTTATGGACATGGATCACAACGGCAAGCAGCTGGGCTCGGTCGACGCAGGATCCGGCGTCGACGTCATCGCTTACAACGCCACCCTTGCGCACGCGTACCTCCCCGGAGCGAGCAGCGCGACGATGGCGTTCGTCGGCGTCGCCTCGAGCGGTCAGCTCACGCTCCTCGGGACGGTCCCGACGGCGCCTGGCGCGCACTGCGTGACCGCAGACGATCACGTGAACGTTTGGGTCTGCGATCCGGACCGGGGTCAGCTCCTCGTGTTCAAGGACTCTTACGCTACGAGCGGTACATGACCCGCACGGGGGTATACGCCTGGGGCGCCCTCCTTGTTGCGTTCGCGTTCGAGGGAGCCGCCGCCGCGGGCCCCGAGATCGCGATGCGCGAGTTCGCCGGCGGGCAGGTCAAGAAAGGCGTCCGCACGATCGGTATGGGGGGCGACGGAGCAACGACCGGCAACTACGCGCTCGTGTACCAGGACCACGGTGGTGCCCTGTTCGACGAGGGGATCGTTCGCTTCTCCGACACGGGCAATCTGTTCACATTTAGCGCGGTGGGCTTCACGACGTCGAGCTTCTGGGACGGCGCCGCTTTCTACGTCATCGCGCTGTCCCAGCGGGCAACCGACGTGCACGTCTGGGATTTCACCCCGAGTGCGGCCAAGCCGCCGTCGACTGGCGATCTCTCGGACTCCTCCATCTTTGTCAAGTTCGCCAAGCCACTCACCAAGACGCTGAGCCTGGGTTTCATGGGTGCCTTCGAGCTGTCCGAAGCGACGCTGCGGCCCAACGACGGCTCGTCCCCCATTCACTTCGAGAGCTCCTATCTGCCGTCGGGCGGGGCCGGCTTGCACTGGCATCCAGACCAGCACTGGCAGGCGGGAGCACGCGTCATCCTGAATCACGACGAGGAGACGCGGACGGACGGCAACGGCTCCCGGTCTGGGCTCAACCGAGCCTACGAGTATCGCCTCGGCGTCGCGTATGCGCCGTGGAAGGGGACCCTGCTGGACGTCGGCGCTTCCGGCCTGGATCGCTCCAACGAGCTCGAACATTCGTCGTCCTTCGGCATCTATCCCACGGTGGGTGCGGAGCAAGTACTCGTACGTGATCGCGTCTGGGCTCGCGCCGGCCTTGACGAGACCACGTGGTCGACTGGAATGAGTATCAAAGCCAAGCCATTCAAAATCGATATCGCATATCTATACAACCTTGCCGCGGCGCGCACGGGCGACGTGTTTGGGAAGCGCAATGCGAGCCTGATCGCCACCATCGGTTTTGACTATGAGTCGCTCTTGCGGCGAAAGTGAGCGCCAGAGCCGCACGACTCGCGACGTAGCGATAGTCCCGAAAATTAGGCACCAAGGAGAAATATCATGAACCACAATCGCGTAGGATCGGTGCTGTTCATCTCGATTGTCGGCGTCCTCTCGTCGGCGTGCGGCGGTGCCCCGCCTCCTCCAGCCAATGTGCTGGCCGCGCTTCCCGGGCCGACCACGGCCATGCCAGCGCCTGGTCCCTCCACTGCGCCATCGGCGGCGCCACCCGTCGCGGCAGCCGGGAGTGCACCACCGCCTGCAAGCGCTGCTCCCAAAGCGCCTCTCGACGCGAACCGCATCGCGCTCGCGACGGGCGGCAAGCCCGAAGTCTCGGACAACGTCGTCAAAGTTTCCTTCCCCCGCGACGATGTGAAAGTCGACGTCGCAGGCTGGAACAAGATGCCGCCGTTCGTGGGGCTCACGTCCTGGGCGGGCTTCGTGCCGGCCGAGAAGCCCGGAGAGGAAGCCATGGTCATGGGCGATCTGGTGCTATTCGAGGACGAGGTCAATCCGGCGATGAGCGCAGCGCTCGACAACGGCCTCGAGGTCACTGCGCTGCACAACCACTTCTTCTTCGACAAGCCGCACGTGTTCTTCATGCACATCGGAGGGGAGGGGAGCGTCGAACAGCTCGGGAAGGGAGTGAAAGCGGCGCTCGATGCGGCACATGCGGTCCGCCAGAAGGCGCCGAAGCCGGCGGCCGACTTCGGCCCTCCCCCCCCGATGCCGAGCAAGATCGACGCGGAGAAGCTGGATGCGATCTTCGGCGCAAAGGGGGTGGCGAAGGACGGCATGTACAAGGGGACGTTCGGCCGGAAAGCGCAGGCGGAATGCGGATGCACCGTCGGCAAGGCGATGGGGGTCAACACCTGGGCAGCGTTTGCGGGCAAAGACGATAACGCCGTGGTCGACGGCGACTTCGCGATCGCGGAGAGCGAGCTTCAGCCCGTGCTCAAGGCGCTTCGCGGCGGCGGTATCAACATCGTTGCCATTCACTCGCACATGACGAGCGAGTCGCCCCGGATCCTGTTCCTGCATTACTGGGGCCGCGGAAAGGCGGCGGACCTCGCTACCACCGTCAAGCACGCGCTCGATCTCACGGCGTGGGACGGACGTACTCAGACCTGAGCCTCCGATCGTGACGGCTGCCCCGACCGAGACGAAACCCGACCGGTCGTCATCACGGCGGGGTTCATCGGCTATGTCACCCGCCGGCGTATGCGCGCCATGGTACCAGAAGAGCGCGAAGCTCGACGTCATCGCCTGGAGCACGATCGAGATATCGACGCTGGACGAGAAAGGGAAGAACCCGCGCCGGATCCGGGGAAGAAGCCGCGGTGGGCTGGAGAGAAGCCTCGGGAGTCTCGCCCTTAGGAAACTGCGGCACTTCTCGGTCCTCAGGTGGCCTTCTGTGCGCACTCCCGACGCAAGAGCGCGACCGCGAGCACCGCAACCCAGAGCAGCCACGCGCTGAGATCGACGCGTTCGATCAGCCCCATCCCCGGCGTCGGCAGATTCGCAGCGAGCCGCGGCGCGTAGGCAAACGTTCCGGCGGCCCCCACGACGATCACGCCGACGGTCGCAATCGAGTAGTTGCGGAAACCTTTTCCGAGCGCCGTCATTGCGAACCCGACCGCCGTGAACACCACTACGGACACGACCGCCCCGAGCGCGGCGTGCAACATGTCGGTGAGCGACGCGGCGTGCCCACGCATGTGCATCGGAGGCCAATACGGAACGGCCCCATCGCGACGAGCAGCGCCGCGGCGACCCGCAGGCGGCGGTGCTCGCGCGCGCACTTCCAGACGCCCACACCGAATGCGATCAGCAGGGCGGCGTATAGGAAACCGATCGGAATCCATGTGGATCGCGACGGCGCATCGATGGCCGAAAGCTCGCTGATCGTCTGGTCCATCGAGCGGTAGTCCTTCCAGACGAAGGAGCAGAACGCCATGTTCGCGACGTAGACGACCGACTAGAGGATTCCGCATGCCAGGAGTACCGTGCGCGCGCGCGGCGACGCTTCGGTGGCGACCGCTGCGAGCTCTGTATGCGCTGTGGATACGGTGGTCATGGTGGGGCGCGTGGATGCATCGACCGTTTCACACGCGCGTGACGGCCATTGTGCTGCCCTCGGCCGCAGGGCTTGCGCCGACACGCAGTTGACGCGCGCCTAAGGGGGGCCGATTTGGGGCAGCCGTGTAGCCGCACCGCTGGGCAACGAGTCCACGATCACCGATTGGCAGCACGACCGGTCTTGCACCCCGGGCAGGAGCGGCCTCTGAGTCCGTTGCCAGTCGCAACAGGGCTCCGCGCGCGGCTCCTGCATCATCGTGCAGAAGTTGTACTGAGTGCCGGCGCGAACCGTCGCCGCGAACGCCGAGATCGCGAGCACGGTCAGCATCGCGAGGTGCGCGACGGCACGTGCGGTCTTCGGGACGCGCTGGAGCCGGCGAAACGTGTGGATCTCCATAGTTGTAGGGCTCGGGGCGGGCAATTAGTCGCGCGTTGCGCGGGTGCAGTCGATGCAACCGTGAGTGGCCGACGCTCGAAGAAGCGGCCCAGTCGAGCTAGACGTTCTTCATGCGCCGCCTTCCCATCGCGTGCGCCCCGTCCGCCTTCCCGTCCTCGGACCTCTTCGCCGAGCACCTCACGGAGGGTCGGCGCCTGGCTTCGTTGGCGCTCACGCGGCAAGAACTGGCTGATGGCTGGGCGCTGCACTTCCCTCGGGACGAGGACGTCCTGGTTGCCTGCGCTCGATGGATTGCCAAGGAGCGTCGCTGCTGCCCCTTCTTCACGTTCTCCCTCGAGTGCGAACCCGACCCGGGCGGTCTCTGGATGCGCCTCACGGGACCGGAGGGGGCCAAAGACGTGCTCAGAATGAGTTGCTGTGACGAGAGGGAACAATTCCGCGCCAAGCCGGGCACGCAGAGCGGCTTCCGTACGTCGCGCCACCGCGCGACAGTCAGGGCCGATGTCCGACACGGGAGACGCCGCGAACGCCCGGTGGCACATGCCTGGGTCCAACGGTGCCGGTGCCCGTGGTAGTAGCGATTCGTCATTCGGGCCTCGGTGGCGAGAAACGCATCGGGCGATGAATAGGAGTCCGGAGAGTCGCACGGCTCGACCGCGGCCGTCGCAGTAGCCTCGGCACGAAGACCGGCGCGGGATGCGGTAGCCTGCGTCGAGGCAGGAGACACCATCATGATAGCGAAGAACACCGTTTGCCTCTGGTTCGACAAGGGCGCCGAAGAGGCGGCGCGCTTCTATGCCGCCACGTTCCCGAACAGCGATACGCGCTGTTCGCAGGGCGCCGGGTGACTATCCGGGAGGCAAGGAAGGCGACGCGCTGACCGTGGAGTTCACCGTCCTCGGGATTCCGTGTCTCGGTCTCAACGGCGGCCCGCAGTTCAAGCACAGCGAGGCGTTCTCCTTCCAGGTCTCCACCGAGAACCAGGAGGAGACCGACCGCTACTGGAACGCCATCGTCGACAACGGCGGGCAGGAGAGCGCTTGCGGTTGGTGCAAGGACCGCTGGGACCTCTCGTGGCAAATCACGCCTCGTACGCTCATTCAAGCCCTGGCTGCGGGCGGCGCGGAGGCGAAGCGCGCCTTCACGGCGATGATGTCGATGAGGAAGATCGACGTTGCGACCATCGAGGCAGCCCGGCGCGGGTAACCGATACAAGTAGCATCGCGATGCTCCAGGCCGTGCTGCGCTCGGCGACGCTGCCCTAAGCGTGTCACAATTGCTCCGCCATCTCCCCGAGCGATAGCCAGCGGAAGGCCATGCCTGACCTCGTGCCCATCCCCCTCGATCTGTTCGACCGCCTGGAGCGGGCGGGGCTGGACGTGGAGGCGATTCTCCGCAGCGCGAGGCTCCCGCGCTCTCGATCTAGCGTGCCCAATCCGCAGGGCACCACCGCGGAGTTCTTTGCTCTCTGGCGTGCGGTGGAGGAGCAGAGCGACGACCCGAGCTTGGGGCTGCGCATCGGCGTCGAGGTGCTGCCGGATGAATCGAACGTGGTGTCGCTCGCCGCGATGCATGCGGCCACCCTCGGCGAGGGCCTACGGAAGCTCGCCCGGTACAAGCGTCTCGTGTGCCCCGAGCAGATCACCATCGATGTCGCGAATGGCGAGGCCCGCCTGCGCTTCGAGTGGGTGCTCGCGCACGACACGCCGCCGACTCTGGTGACCGACATCGTCTTTGCCGGGGTCACGAATCTCGCGCAGCGCGGAACGAATACGCCGGTGCGGCCGCGGCGCCTCGAGTTCATTCGACGCCGGGCGAACGAGGCGCTGCTCCGGCGACATTTTCGCTGCGCGCTGCGCTTCGGTGCGCCATACGACGTGCTCGTGTTCGAGGGAAAGCGCGCTCGCCTTGCCGATGGTCCAGCGCAATGCCCAGCTTCTCTCCGTTCTGGTGCCTGGGCTGGAGGAGGCGGTCGCACGGGACCAGCACGCGCGGACGCTCGCCGACGACGTACGCGTAGCCCTCAGCGAAACGATCTGCGGAGACCGTCCCGCCATCGCGAAGGTGGCGAGGTCTCTCGGAATGAGCGCGCGCACGATGCAGCGCCGCCTCGGCGACCTCGGCACGACGTACCAGGACGTTCTCGATGACGTGCGTCGTCAGTCCGCACGACGACTGCTCGCGAACACGGACCTCGCGATGGGCGAAGTCGCATTTCTGGTCGGCTTCGAAGAGGTCAATTCGTTCGTGCGCGCCTTTCACGCTTGGGAGGGGATCACTCCCGCGAAGTGGCGTGAGAGGGTTCGCGCGAACCGCGACGAGCCGCTGAAGCGTCGCTCCGGTCACGACAGAGCGCGCTCCTCCAGCCAGTCGACGTAGAGCCGCCGCTCTGCAAACAGCCAGGCGCCGTCGTTCTTCACGAAGGTGTCGTCGTATCGGAGTGCGGCGATCATCAACCGTCGATTTCCACCGTCGACCGTGAGGTCATGCGCCAGGGTGTAGGCCTCCCCCGTGGCTCGGTCGCCCGTCAACGTGAGGATCGTGCTCTGGCCGACGAAGTGCACGGTGGAGGCGTACTTGTTGAGGTCGTCGAAGACCGGAGCGAGCGCTTCGCGCGAATGAAGCTCCTGGGAAGGCTTTGGATCCTTGGCGTTCATGTACACGACGAAGTGGGTGTCCACGGCAAAGAGCGCCATCTGGCTTTTTGCGTCGCGACGATCGGCGCAGTGGGCATAGGTCTCGACGAGCTCTCGGATGGCGGGGCGATCCGCGGCTTCGCTGGGCGAGATGGAGACGTGCTTGCTCATGGGGTGGTCCTCCTTGTTCGCGTCGGCCTACGCGGCCGGCGGGGACTGAGAGTCCATGCGGCGCGCGCAGCACGTCGGTGGCACGTCGGAGACTACCGATTAGGCCAAAGCGCGCGAATCCGATCGCGCCAAATGCACATCGGATCGCGCCAATCTGGGCGCCGGCTCGAAGACTCATCCGCCCGCTGACCGAGAGATGAGCGGTGAGTGCCTCAGGGGCTCACACGCATCCGCCTCCCGGCGACAGGCCGACCTCCGCTTCACGATGGCATACTTCGTGATGAAAACCCGACGTATGCGTATCGGGACCACGGACGGGGAGCCCGGCGCGCCGCGCGACTCGCCGCCGGGTTCCGACCACCGCGGGACGAACGACTTCTCCCTCGTGCTGGGCGGTCCGCTCTACCAGCTCTTTCTGCGGACTCGGCTCGCGCGGCCGCCGCTCGAGTTGCTACGGCGCCGGATCGTGGTGCTCGCCGGCATCGCCTGGCTGGCCTCCGGCGTTGCTGTCGGCGGTCACGGGCCGGTTCGCGACCGGTCCCGTGCCGTTTCATTTCGACCTCACGAACCTTCAATTCCTAACGACGGTGCCGCTCCTCGTGGGTGCCGACGTCTTCATCCACGACCGCCTCCGCGTGCTCGTTCCCGAGTTCTTGGACCGCGACCTAGTCGCCGTAGAGGATCGGTCACGCTTCGACGGCTTCATCGCCCGGGCGCTGCACCTCCGGAACTCGTGCATCGCCGAGGTGGCGCTTTTTCTGATCGCGTTCACGGTTGGCTACTGGCTCTGGCGCAGGTACTCCAGCCTGCACGTCGCAAGCTGGTACATGGTCCCGGCCGGCGCAGGGGTAGGCGCCATGCAGCTTACCGGGGCCGGGTGCTGGCTCGCGTTCGTGAGTCTGCCAATCTCTCGCTTCATCCTCCTTCGCTGGTACTTCCGGCTTTTCATCTGGCACCTCTTCCTGTGGCGCGTGTCGCGCCTGCGCCTTGCATTGAATCCGTTGCACGTGGACCGCGCCGGCGGCCTCGGGTTTCTCGTGAATTCGTCGACGGCATTCGGGCCGGTTCTGGTCGCGCAGAGCATCTTCTTTGCGACGCTGGTCGGGAGCGAGATCTGGCACGCGGGCGCGAGGCTCTCGGACTTCCGGTACGAGATCGTGGCGCTCGTGGCGCTCCTCCTGCTCTTCGTGCTCTTTCCGCTAACGTTTTTTGCCGGACAGCTGAACGACGCCAGGCTGCGCGGCACTCGCCGGTACGGTCGGCTCGCGAGCCGCTATACGAATGCGTTCGAAAAGAAGTGGCTCAGTGCCGGCGAGGGTCCGGGCGAGCCGCTGCTGGGCACGAGCGACATTCAGTCCCTCTCGGACCTAGCGAACAGCTACGATGTCGTCCGGGGAATGCGGCTGTTCCCTTTCGACAAGACCACGATCGCGCGCCTCGCGATCCTCGTTGTCCTGCCGCTCCTCCCTCTCGCCTTCACGACGATCCCTCTCGATAAGCTCTTGCGAGCCGTCGTCAACGTCTTCGTGTGACGGTCACCTGGGGAGCAGGTGCACGAGGTCGGTCGAGAGGTCGCGCCGGGCGGGCGCCGTCGACGTCAACACCCGGCGAGCGAACCGACCTCGCGTGCGATGCGTCTGGTCAGTAGGTTCCCGGCGGATTGTATCCGGGCGGGTTCGCCGCCGGAGCATAGGGATTGTAGCCCGGCGGGTTGTACCCCGGCGGATTGACCACGCCGGTGCCGATCCCGTAGCCCGTGCCTGGCGGGTTATAGCCCGGCGGGTTCGCCGCCGGAGCATAGGGATTGTAGCCCGGCGGGTTGTACCCCGGCGGATTGACCACGCCGGTGCCGATCCCGTAGTCCGTGCCTGGCGGGTTGTATCCCGGCGGATTGGTTGCCGGAGCATAGGGATTGTAGCCCGGCGGGTTGTATCCCGGTGGATTGTAGACTTGGGCACTCTCTGCCGTTCCGGTCATCTCCGTGGGTGCCGTTCCCTCCTCGCCTGTGCCGTTCGCCGTCTCGGCCGCGCATCCCGAGCAGCACACCAACAGGGACAACGCAGACATCGCGATCGTGTTTGCGTTCATGTGTTCCTCCTCCGAGCGCGACATGCCGCCCACCGGTGGGAGCTGCAATCGACGATCCCCGAATCTTCGCGGCTCCCAAACACCTGGACGCGGCGGTCGAAAGGAACCTCACCCGAGGCCGCGGTGTGCCGTGGCTCGGCTGCGCTGCGATTGGCGATCGGTGCGCGACGCTAGCGGCACGCACGTTGCGCCCTTCGCGGGCGAAGGGCGTTCGAAGGGTCGACGCCTGACCACGCGATCCTGACGGTGGCTGCTCGTGCGGCACTGACGACCACCGCCGCCGCAAACGCGGACGAGACGAAGAAGAACGCGAAACTCTGCGGGTCGTTGACCGATTTCAACTCCGATGTGGCTGCGCTTCGGTCGATCGAGCCCGACCCACCATCGCGCAAGTCCGCGCGGCGTCTGCGCGTGTCGAGACGGACGCGCAGAAGGTCGTCAAGGCTGCGGGAAAGACGAATACGCCGACGGCCAAGCAGTTTACCGAGTCGGCTCGGCAGCTCCGCGTCGACGCCAACCAGATCCCGAACAGCGTTACGATCGCGCAAGCGCAGGCGAGGATCCGGGGAGACGTCCAGAACGTCGAGCGGGCGGCGAGGCAACTCGCTACGGAGTCCGACTGCCCCCAAGCTGCGACCCAGTCAGGCGCATCGCCGCAGTGAACGAGAGCCGCTCGACCAGGGCGCGCCGCGGAAAATGTCATCGCGCTCGCTCGCTACGGCGCGACTCGCTCGCTACGGGACAGCGGTGCTCCTCCGGCGCCGAGGCGATGAGTCGCGCCCGCGCGCGTCCCAGAGTCCAGCGCCGGCGCCCAGGATCATCGCGACAAGCGACTGCGCGACGAACCGGAAATGGATCGGGCCATCGAGCCGAGCGAGGAAATGGGCCCATCCGCGCGCGAGGATCTCGTGCATGACTCGATTGCGGGGCTTGTCACGCGTCCCGCAAGACAGCACGTAATCCGAGGACAGGAGCTCGCCAATGGAGATCCGACCCCAGGCCGTAGCGATACCGAAGTCGCCGAGCACCTCGAGAAGGGGAAATACGGCCCGATCCTCCCGAAGACGCCGGCGTGCTACGGCTTCACGGTCATCGCGAACGTCAAACCCGGCCGCGCGGAGGCGATCCGCGCCTACGGCCAAAAGCTCGCGGATGCGCTCGAGGTAGACCCGTTCGTACTGCCGCCGCTGAAGCTCCACTACCTGCGCTGGGTCTTGTTCAACGACGACACGCGGTTCATGTACCAGGGCATCTTCGATACCGACTTCGACAAGTACACCGAGGACGCGGTGGCCCTCTTCCGCAAGACGGGAATCGACACGGCCTTCGAGAACCTCGAGGGCTTTCCCGACGACTGGAAGACGAACACGGGCGCGTTCGTCGAGTTCGTACGCGCGCACCAATGCAACAGCTTCCTCGAGTATGGCGAGTACCCCTACGTCTCGAGCGACGAGATCAAGAAGGCGCTGAAGATCAAGGCCGCGCTCACCGAGATGCTCGACCAGCTCCAGTAGACGCATTAGCTCCAGTAGACGCATTATGAGTGACGCCAAGACGGCGCGTACGTACACCAGCGCCACCACGCGCGGAAGTACACGAAGGGACGGCGGCGGCTAAGCGTGTACGTCTGCTGGACCTACCCAGGCGAGGCCAACCGCCCGCCTGCGGAGCTGGACAACCGCTTCTCGTCGATGACCGAAGTGCGGCGGGTGCTCTGGCCCGCTTACGAGGAGCCGCAGTGGTCCGACCCGTCGAGGTTCCAGCAGGGCATCGCGGGGTCGCTCGAGCTCTTTTTCTGGGCCTGGGGGAGCTTCCAGCAGCTGGTGGAGGAGGTGTCCGGGTACGTCGTGCCCGTCTTCCAGCGTATCGATCAGGCGAGGTTCTCGCTGCCGCTCGACGAGCGAGTCCTCGGAGACGCGGACACACTGCTGATCTTCGGTCTGGACCACAACGTCACCGGACGGCAGGCCTCGGCGGCGGACGTGGAGTCGGTACGAGACCTCCTCCGGCGCGAGGGTACGTGCCTCCTCATCGGTCCGCATCACGACGTCGGGGCGTCGGCGGACATGAAGGAGCGCGCCGTCGAGCACGCGCACCACGGCGACGAGCTCGTCCCGCATCAGCAGCGCTTCGGCGGGTTCACGCGCTCGCTCATGACGGGGCTCGGCATCCCTGTCGAGAACCGATGGGGTCTGCGTCCCGCCGTGGTCCCCGGCACTGCCCAGAGCGCCCCGCTGACCGTCGCGGCGGACCTCGACACCTTCGGCTGGCTGAGAGGCGTCCGCCGCTTCAATTTCCACCTGCACCTGCCGCACTACTCCGTGACGACGGATGATACGCGAGGTGCCCGCGTCCTCGCGAAGCAGCCGATCGATCTCGCCCGCCCGCACCCGTTCACGAGCGCGGGCAACACGGAGTTCAACGCGCTCGTATGGGTGCCGCCGAGCGGCGACAGGGCTGGCCACGTGCTGGTCGCCGACTCCACGATCTTCAGCACCCTGTTCGGGGTCGACGAGAGCCTGCAGCGCTTCTGGAGGAACCTCGCCACGGCAACGTGAGCGCGCGAGCCGCGGAGAGCGATGAACCAAGCAGCCAACGCGACCGTGGAGCTGGACGATATCCAGAGCAGGGTGCTGCGCCCGCGGCCGAATCCCTACGCGGCTGCGTACCTCCTCTTCCGCATCGACGACGCTCGCTCGGGGCGGGAGCTCCTGGGGCGCATCGCCGCCGTGGTGGCGTCGGCCGCCCATCCGAGCAGCCCCGCCGCGGACGCCGACACGTGGGTCAGCATCGCGCTCACGCATTGCGGTCTGCGGGTGCTCGGCCTCCCGCAACGTTCGCTCGCTAGCTTCGCATGGGAGCTACGGCAGGGGATGGCCGCGCGGGCGCGCGCGCTCGGAGACGTCGGAGAGAGCGCCCCCGAACGATGGGAGCGGCCGCTCGGGACGCCGGAGGTCCATGTCGTGCTCACCGCCGTGTCGCCGGACCGCGCACGCCTCGAGTCGGCGCTCGCGCGCGCGCGACGTCTGCGAGTGCATTCGGGGAATCGAGAGCATCTGGCGGCAGGAGTGCCACGCGCTCTCCACCGGCAGGGAGCCCTTCGGCTACCGCGACGGCATCAGCCACCCGGCAGTCGAGGGGAGCGGCATCCCCGGGACCAACCGCCACGAGCCGCCGCTCAAGGCCGGCGAGTTCGTGCTCGGCTACCCGACGAGACGGGGAGCCTGCCTCCGATGCCGTGGCCGGACTTGCTGGGGCGCAACGGGACGTACGTGGCCTTCCGCAAGCTGCACCCGCGGGTCGCGGCGTTCCGCCGATACCTCGCGGCCAACGCGACGACCCCGGACGAGCAGGAGCGGCTGGCGGCCGAGATGATGGGCCGATGGCGGAGCGGCGCGCCGCTCGCGCGCTGTCCCCCGCACGAGGACCCGGCGCTCGGCGCCGACTCGGTGCGCAACAACGACTTCCTCTACGGCGACGATCCGATCGGGTACTCGACGCCGCCC
>Ga0102924_1002473_pt1 | contig 20126 bp, 16 predicted proteins | sample PaiPotPPM11metaG_FD_80116 | JGI IMG/M metagenome (GOLD analysis project Ga0102924, IMG submission 80116) | Iron sulfur acid spring bacterial and archeal communities from Banff, Canada, to study Microbial Dark Matter (Phase II) - Paint Pots PPM... ...
ACCTCGAGGCGGAAGGCTACGAGGTCCTGGCAGCGGAGGACGGCGAGCGGGGCCTGCAGATGGCCCGAGGGATGGAGCCGGACCTGGTCATCCTCGACGTGATGCTCCCGAAGTTGAATGGCTTCCAGGTGCTCCAGACGCTACGACGCGAGGGGGTCAGCATGCCCATCATCGTCCTCAGCGCGCGCACCGGAGAGATGGACAAGGTCACCGGACTCGAGCTCGGTGCGGAGGATTACGTCGCGAAGCCTTTCAGCCTCGCCGAGCTCCTCGCCCGCGTGAAGGCCGCCCTGCGACGAGGACCGAGCAAGGCCGAAGCCCCGGCGCGCCAGCTGTTCCAGTTCGGCGACGTGCGCGTCGACGCCGGCGCGCGCACGGTGACGCGAGCAGGGGTTCCGGTGGACGTGACTGCGACGGAGTTCGACGTCCTCTTGTGCCTCCTCGACGCGCGCGGCGTCGCGCTCACGCGCGAGGCCATCTTCTCGCGTGTCTGGGGCCCGAACCATCACGGCACGCCTCGCACCATCGACAACTTCGTGCAGCAGCTCCGCGCCAAGCTCGAACCCGACCCCCAGCGTCCGAAGTATGTGCTTACCGTCCGGGGGGTGGGCTACCGCTTCGACGGGTGACCCTCGACCCTCGTCGGCTCGCGGCTCAGGCGCGAGGACGGCCCAGGTGTGAGCTCGTTCCTCGCCGCTTCCTTCTCAGCTCGGGCGTACAAATCGGCTCCCTCTCCGCTTCGCGGCTCGGGCGTGTAGAACTTCCCAGGTGTGAGTCTGCTCCCGCTCCGCTTCGCGGCTCGCGCGTGCAGACTCAGGCGGCATCCAGCGCTGCCGCGTGATATCGGAGTGCGTCACGAATGGATCACAATCTCCTCCGGAGTTACCTGGCCACGGTCTACGAGCTGCCGACCCCATCCGGCCCTTTGCGCGTCTCGCTCGACGGCGACGTGGTCGCCGACTCCTCGGCCCTGCCGGAGCTCCTCCAGCGCCCTTTCGCGGTGCTCACCGCCTACAACCCACGGTCGATGCTTCTCCCGCGAAAGGTGAACGAGCACCGTCACCAGGTCATGCGCGATCTCCTGGTCCTCGGCGTCTACCGGGTGGAGGCCTGCGTCGGCTTCGAAGAGGACCCGGAAGGTACGTGGCGCGAACCCTCGTGGCTCGTCCACGGCATCGACCGTGAGGAGGCGCTGGCGTTCGGAAGGGTGTTTCGCCAAAACACGGTGCTCGTCTGCCGCAACGCGCGGCCCGAGCTCGTCGTCACGGATCCAACGTGCGACGACCTCGGGAAGAGTTTCGTCGGCAACTGGCGCGTGCGCGGCTGAACTCGGCCCGCCGCGCGGGTGTGCGCGTACGCGCCGCCGGGAGGCGGCGTACGCGCCCGAATGACCCGCTACTGGGTTCCTCCGCACTTGCCGGCCTGACCACCGCCTCCGCACGTCATCGGCAGCGTGCACTTGCCGCACTGGAGCAGGTCGCCGCAGCCGTCGCTGGCGGTACCGCATTCGATATTCTGGTCACCGCACGTCTTAGGTTGGCAGCTGCCTCCGTCCGGCGCGCCGCACTGGCCCGGAACGCCGCCGCCTCCGCAAGTGTTCGGCGCGGTGCACGTTCCGCACTGGAGGAGGTTGCCGCAACCGTCGCCCGCCGGACCGCAAGTGATGTTCTGGTCGGAGCACGACTTCGGCTGGCAAGAGCCGCCGTCCGGCGCGCCGCACTGGCCCGGCACCCCACCGCCGCCGCACGTCTGCGGAGGCGTGCACATCCCGCACGACTGAATGAGACCGCCGCACCCGTCGCCCGCAGGACCGCAGCTGATGTTCTGCTGCTGGCAGGTCTTGGGTGTGCAGCTTCCACCGTCCGGCGCGCCGCACTGGCCAGGCACCCCACCGCCGCCGCACGTCTGCGGAGGCGTGCACATCCCGCACGACTGAATGAGACCGCCGCACCCGTCGCTGGCAGGCCCGCACGTGATGTTCTGCTGCTGGCACGTGATGGGAGTGCACTTGGGCGGCGGCGGCGCGCCCACGCACGACGAGAGATTCCAGATGAGATACTCGAGAACCTTCTCCTGCGCAGTGAGCGGCTGGGTGCTGCACTCGGCGGGGAATGTAACCCCGGCGTTCGTGGAGCCGTCGTTCACATGGAAGTCGCTGAAGATCACGTGCCCGCACTGGCTCGGAGAGGAGACCGGCGTATCGAACGTATAATGGAGGACCATCCCGGAGCCGTCCCCGGGATCGGTGCCGTCGATCCAGTCGACGGAGTTGCCCGCCACGGAGTCGAGGTCATGCCGGGCCGTGCTGATGTTCAACTGCGGCGGGTTCGCAGTCGAGAGCGCGCCGACCAGTCCGAGCCACTCCGAGAAGACCGTCCCCTGGGGGTTGTTCGGGGCCGGAGACGGCGCCGGCAACCGGACGTTCCCGGTCATCGCGTTGATGTTGCCGTTGTGGTTTACGTCCCACGCCCCGGTCGTGTTGAAGGGGTTGTTGTTGTAGAGCCAGGTGTAGCTGAAGTGCGTGGCGAAGAAGCGTCCGCCGCCGTTCGCATAGGTGACCAGGTTCCCGAGCTCGGAGGGCGACTTTTGCCGTTCGCCTCCCAGCAGGGAAGCAAGATCTGGTCGTAGTTCATATACGTGCCGCCGTTGCCCATCAGCGCTTCCTCGCACTGAGAGCCACCGGGCGCCGACGCGCCCGGGTTGCCCGGGCCGTTGTTGCGGCTGGAATTGTCAGCCGCGCACGAATAGATGTGGATACGGCCGGTGCTGGCGTTCGAGGTGAATTCTCCAGCGTCTACGCCCATCTTCAGCAAAACGCACTCGAGGAAGTCGACCGAGCCCGTCGAGATGGCGGTAAGCGGGATGTCGGCGGTATTGTTGTAACCGTCCGTCTTGTTGCGCGGCATCCGGATGGTCGTCGAACCGACGCCGTCGCTCACGGCGGTGGTCGCGCACGCCGGGATGTTCACGCGAATCTCACGCCGCCAACGCCCCAGCTGAATGACGAGCGGGATGTTGTTGCCCGCCGGCACGTTCGCGAGAGTAAAGGTGCCGTCGAAAGCCGTCGTCGTGCTGACGAGCGGATTGCCGCTCACGTCGGCGCCGCACTGGCTGCACTGCGCGCCTTGCGTGAACGACAGGAGGGGTCCGTTCGGGACGTAGACGAGGACGTTCGGAACGGGGTCGGGGGTCCCATAGATGGGCAACGTTCCGGCGACGACCTTGCCGGTGATCGTCGTGACGGCGCCGCCGTCGCACTTAGGTTGCTGCTGGCACAGGCCCGTACACGACGTGCCGCACTGGCCGGGGATGCCGCCGCCACCGCAGCTCGTGTTGCCGGCGCAAGCGCCTCCGTCGTTCGGGTAGCAATTGAGGATGTTGCCGCACCCGTCACCCGCGGGGCCGCAGGTGAACCCGAGATCGGCGCACGTGAGCGGCGTACACGGCGGCGGCCCGCCGTCGGGTCCGGCGCCGCTGTTTCCGCCGCACTGGTTGAACCCGTTACCGCCGCAGAACTGCGGGGCGGGACAGGAGCCGCCGTCGGGGTTGCAGTTGAGCAGATTGCCGCAGCCGTCATTGCCGTAGCCGCAGGTGTACCCGAGGTCCTGGCACGTCTTCGGCGTGCACGGCACGCCGCCATCGGGCGCGAGGCCCGTGTTTCCGCCGCACTGGTTGAACCCCTTGCCGCCGCAATACTCGGGCGGCGTGCATGCGCCACCGTCTTGGTTGCAGTCGATGACGCCTCCGCAGCCGTCGCCTGTATACCCGCACGTATACCCGAGCGACTGGCAGGACGCTGTCTTCGGCACGCACGTCATCGGCGGCCCGGCATCGGTCATCGACGGACCGCCGTCGCTGGTGCCCGTTCCGCACTTGTTGGAGCCGCCGCCGCCGCAGAAACCGACGCTGCACGTGCCGCAGTTGAGCACCCCGTTGCAGCCGTCGGGCTGCATGCCGCATTCGGCGGCTAGGTCCTGGCAGGTCTTCGGCTTGCAGCCGCCACCATCGAAGGTAAAGCCGGACCCGTCGGGCATCACTCCGACGGAGCGATCGTCCATGCCTCCCGTCGAGGCATCGCTGGGCCCCGTAGTGGTCGAGCTTCCCCCCGAGCCGCCGCAGGACACCGCCACGCTACCGGTCGCTCCTGCGATCGCAAGCGTACACAGCCACCGGCCCCAACCACGCGTCGACATCGGGTCGCTCCTCCTCCTTCCTGTCGCTCCGTGCGCCAGGGCAGGATCATTTCATTATGAAGGCAAGCTACGGCGCAATCAATGGCACTTGAGATGAAATAGGTGCACCAGCAACAAACGGCCACTCACCCCCCGCGCGCCCCCGCGCGAGCCAGGACGCGACTCCTAAAACATCGCGCGCACAACGGGGCAGGCCGATCGCCCAATGACCAAGACTCGCGCATTCCGTCATGATAAAGGCGCGTTTGGCGCGTGAGCCAGACTGAAACGCGGCGGTAGCGTGGCGTCTGGCGTGTGGCGTCCGCATCTCGCGGATCCCCTCCGCCGCGAGCGACGAGGCGAGCTCGCGCACATCGGGGCTCCACATGGGCGGACTGGCTTGCCTCGCTACCGCAGGATTGGCGCTCGACAGCTCGAGGGGGCTCCGGCGCGTTCCAGTGTGAACGGCATCAGCGAGCACCGGCATCGGCAGTGGCATCGGCTGCGCACCGCAGGCCCAGCATCGGTATCCGGAACCGCCCAGGATGGTGGACGCGGTTGGTCGCGCGAAGGCCGTGGGGGTCATAGTTGTAGGCGCCGCCACGAATCGCGTGTTCGCACTCCGTCGGGATGGGATTTGAACCCGTATAGCCTTGCTTGCCCTGGCGCCGGAGCTCGTCCTGTGCGGCCAGGATCTCGGGACAGCTGGCGGGAACTCCCTGCGACGCCGTCGGTCGACGGTATGCGTAGGGGTCGTACTCGTCCTGCATCCACTCCCAGACGTTCCCGGCGAGGTCGTCGTGGCCATACGGTCCGCCACCCGCGTGATGTGTGCCCACGTCTTCCGGGTGGCCGCTCGAGAAGACCGCCCGATCGTGCGTAGGGGCTTCGTTGCCCCAGGGGAAACGGCGCTCGTCGCTGTCGCGAACGGCCTTCTCGAATTCGGCCTCGCGAGGGAGGCGCTTGCCTCGCCACGCGCAATAACCACGCGCGTCGTCCCACGACACGCCGCTGACGGGCTGGTCCGGACCGTTGAAGTCGGGGTGCTCGGCGCGAACCGACTCGGACTTTGGCCGGCAGGCACCCGCGCGGACGCACTCCCCCCATTGCCCGTTCGTCACCTCCGTCTTGTCCAGGTAGAAGGCAGGCAGCGTGACCGTGTGCGCCGGATGCTCGTCCTCCTCTCCTCCGCCATCGGCTCCCATCGTGAAGGGACCGGCCGGGACGGCGAGCATGTCGGGGGGAATAAGAGGCTGCGGCGCGCCCGCAGCGGGAGCACGGACCGAAGCGGCCGCAGAGGCGGCAGAAGCCGAGACGGACGCAGTCGCCGACGGAGGCGGCGCAAGAGCGGCATCGATGGCCGGCGGAGCGAGCCCCGGAGCCGAGGCCGGAGAAGCGGTGCTCGGCGCGCCTGTCCGACTGCAGGCGAGGGTGACGAGAGGAGCGAGTACGAGGGCTCGGCGGACCATAGCGGGCTCGGGACCGGGGCGGCCCGTCGCTCAATCCCCCGGCGGGGGCGTCGCCGCGAGGTTACCACCATAGCCCGAGACGAGCGATCGGAGGTGCCTCTTCCGCGCGAGCGCACCGGGCAAAAACTCGCAGCGTCCGCTCGTGCGATTCCCGCAGCCCGAGGTAAATAGGCAGCCCATTGATCACGGCAGTACACCTCACGAAGCGCTACGGTGCGCGCCTTGCCGTCGACGACCTGTCGTTCTCCGTCGGCAAGGGCGAGGTCGTCGGCTTTCTCGGGCCGAACGGCGCCGGCAAGAGCACCACATTGCGAATTCTGGCCGGGTTTCTTGGCCCGACCGAGGGCTCGGTCGACATCGCGGGGCATGACGTCGTAAGCGACTCGTTCGAGGCCCGCAGGTGCATCGGCTACATGCCCGAGTCCGCGCCCCTTTACCCGGAGATGCGCGTGGTCGAGTACCTGCGTTTCCGCGCCGAGCTGAAGCGCGTACCTCGCGCGTCCCGAGCGGGATACGTGGACGACGCGATGCATAAGGCAGGCGTCGTCGAGGTCGCGCACAAGCGCGTCGACCATCTCTCGAAGGGATATCGGCAGCGGGTGGGTCTCGCCGATGCCATCCTCGCGCGCCCTCCTATCGTCGTCCTCGACGAGCCTACGGCGGGCCTCGATCCCAACCAGATCCGCGAAGCGCGCGCGCTCGTGCGGGACCTCGGACGCGAGCATACGGTCGTGCTGTCGACGCACATCCTGAGTGAGGTAGAGGCATGCGCCACGCGGGTCTTGCTGATTCACCACGGCAAGCTCGTGGCGCAGGGGCGGACGGAAGACATTCGCGGCATGCAGACCGCAACGGCCGTAGACTTCGTCGTGCGCGGCGACGCGCAAGTGGCGACCGGCGCGGTGCGCGCCGTTGAGGACATCGCTGAGGCGCGCATCGTGGCAAGCGGCGAACGGGAGCTCACGCGGGTGCGAGCGACCTTCGCGAAGAACGTGCGGGCCGAGAGCAGTGGCGGTACGGCAGAGCGGTGCGTCGCCGCGCTGGTGGCGGCCGGGGTGGGAGTGCGAGAAGTGCGACCGGCCGGGGGATCGCTGGAAGAGGTGTTCGCCGCGTTGACCGCGGACGAGGGCGAAAAGGAAGGGACGATCGCACGCGCGGGTTCGCGCGGAGGGGACACGGACCGGGGATGACCGGATTCTGGGCGATCTTCAAGCGGGAGCTCTTTGCATTCTTCGTGACCCCGCTGGCGTGGGTTCTCATCGTCGTGTTCCTCGTCGTGCAGGGGATGCACTTCTTCCTGCTCGTCGATCATTTCGCGACGGCCGTCGACGTCGCAAGCGACGAAACGCCTCTCAGCGCGTTCTTCGGGAACACCGTCCTCCTCTACTTGGTTCTCTTTGTGCTCGTGCCCCCAACGACCATGCGTGTTTTCGCCGAGGAGCGCAGAAGCGGAACCATCGAGTCGCTCATGACAGCGCCGGTCGCGAACGCCGCTGTCGTACTCGCCAAGTACGCCGCGGCGCTCGTTGCATACGTCGCGATGTGGCTACCGACCGTGCTTTACCTGGTCATCCTGGGGCGGACTGGCGATCTCGATTGGCACACGGCAGCGAGCGCGTACGCGGGGGTCTTGCTGGTCGGCGCTGCGTACCTGTCGCTCGGGCTATGCGCCAGCGCCCTGACCCGCTCGCAGTTTCTCGCGATGGTCTGGACGGCGCTCGTGCTCCTCGTGCTCTTCATCCTGGGAGTCGGCGAGTTCGTCACGCGCGAGGGCACAACGATGCACGACGTCTGCGCGCACGTCTCGGTCTGGGGGCATATGAACGACTTCGCGAGCGGAATCGTCGACTCGCGGCACCTCGTCTTTTACGGGACGCTCATCGTCCTCCCACTCTTCGTCGCGACGCGCGCGGTCGACGCCTGGAGATGGGGATGAAGCGAGCCGATCAGGCGCTTCAGGTAACCGGCATCGTCGCGGCGGTCGTGCTGGCTGCGATCGTCAACGTACTCGGGGCGCGCCACTTCAAGCGCTGGGACTGGACCCAGGGCAAGCGGTGGTCGCTGAGCCCGGCAACCGTCGAGACTCTTCACACGCTAGAGCAGCCGGTCGACGTCTGGGCGATCGCCGGCCCGGGGGACCCATTCGAGCAGAGCCTACGCCAGATGCTCGCATCCTACGTGGCCGAGTCGTCCCGTCTCACCGTCCACTGGATCGACCCGGATCGCGACGCGGTGCAGCTCGTCGATCTGCAGGGGCGATTCGGGCTCGAGGCGGGGCGGACGGAGGACGGGCGCGTCGCAACCGACGCTATCGTGATCGTCGCTTCCGGCGACAAGCACTGGTTTCTGACGCCGAGCGATATGCTCGACAGCTCGGACGATGTGCGGGTGAAGCCGCGCGAGGAGCGCGCGCTCACGCAGGCGATTCGCAGCATTCAGGGCGCCGAGAAGGCGAAGCTCTGCTTCACGGTGGGGCACGGCGAGCTCGCGCTCGAGCCGGCGCGCGACGAGAGGGAAGCCCTCGGTGCCGTACGCGATCTTCTCGAGAAGAACAACTACCAGCTCACCAGCATCGACCCCGGCGCGCCCGACGCCCACGAGCCCTTCAAGGGCTGCTCGGTCGTCGTCATCGCCGGGATGCACGCGCCATTCGCGCCCGTCGAGGCCAACCGGCTGCGCACGTGGTTGCTCGAGGGGGGTAGCATGCTGGCCGCGGTGGGGCCGGTCGACGGGAAGACCGACTCCGGGATGGCGCCGGCGGGCCTGGACGACGCCCTCTCGCCTTTCGGCATCGCGCTCGACGACCAGCTCGTGCACGACCTCGACCCAGCGGTCTCGATTCCCGACACCCATGGCGAGGGCTTCTTTGCCACACCGCAGCCGCACGCCGTGACCGCTTCGCTCGTTCCCGGCGGCCCCGACGTGCGGCCGCCCCGGGTCGCCGTCTTCTTCTCGCGGTCGATGCACCATGCCGCGAACCCGGACGCCCCCTGGGCGGCGGAGCTCCTCGTCTCGACCGAGGGCGCGTTCGCGAAGCGCAACATCGTCGGCGCGAGCGCGTGGACCGACGCCCCGCCGCGCGATCCCGGCGACCCCCACGGTCCGTTCGTCCTCGCGATGGCCAGCGAGCGTTCTCCGCCTGCGCACAGCGCGCCTCACGGTCCGCGCGTCGTCGTCGTCGGCAGCCGCTTCGCGCTGCTCGAGGACAACTGGCGCCAACCGAGGCCGCTGCATGGCACCGCCTTTCTCGTCGACAGCGCCCTTTCGTGGTTGTCCGCCCGGCCCGGCGTCGTGGACGTGCCCGACAAGCCCGAGGTCCCCGCCGGCGTTCGTGTCTCCGAAGAAGGGCGCGCCGAGGTGCGCCGCTACGTCCTTCTTTTCATGCCCCTCGCGGCCGTTCTGCTCGGGATCGCGGTATGGGCCTGGCGCCGCTCCTCGGAGGACAAGCCCTACGAGTCGCCGGCACGAACTGGAGACCGTGGCCGGTGAGAGCGCGAGATGCCGTCACGCCGGTATCGCTCGTCGTCCTGGCCGCGGGCGCTGCCGCGTATGCATACACGATCGACCGCAGAGCGATCTCGGACGCCGACCGCGCGGCCCGGCGGGGCGAAGCGTTCCCGAGCTTCCGCGTCGATCGGGTCGCGCGGATCGAGCTCGATCAGGCCGGGCAATCGCTCGTGCTCGAGCGCGATCGGGACGGCGGCTCGGCGGGCGCCTCGGGGTGGCTCATCACTTCGCCGCGGAGAGAACGCGCCGACCCCGCCGAGGTGGACACGCTCTTGCGAGAGCTCGAGCTCGCAAGACGCGTGCGCGAAGTCGCAGAGGACGACGCGGCCGGGCTGGCCCAGCCGCGCATCGTCGGGTGCGTCACGGTCGGCTCGATCGAGTATCGCTTCGAGCTCGGCGACGACGCGACCCGACCAGAGGGTGCCGCGTACATGCGCCTCGATGGCGAGAACCCTTTCGTGATCGGGCGCTCGCTCAAGGTTCAGCTGCTGCGCGGATTCGACGCCTATCGCGACCGCGTGCTGTTCCCGTACGGAGCCAGCGATACGGCACGCGTCGACGTGGCGACGACGGGAGGCTCCGCCGCGGGCTTCTCGATCGAGCGTCGTGGCGCGACGTTTCGCGTCGTGGGGCCCGGTCTGCGCGCGTCGCGCGCGGCGGTTGACCAGCTGTTCGCCGCGATGGGCGACACCCGCGCCGAATCGTTCATCGACGACGGGCAGGCAGACGCGGCGATGACTGGGCCTTCGTGGAAGGTGTCTCTCGTGCCGCGTTCGGGCGAGCGGGCGCCCATCGCGTTGCGCATCGGCGGGAAGTGTCCGACCGAGTCGGAGGGTGTCGTCGTCGTGCGGGACGGGTCGCCGCGAATCTCGGCATGCGCTCCGAACCCCCTCGCGCTGGCGCTCCAGTCCGTCCCCGGCGCGCTGGTGGATATGTCTCCGCTCTTCGCGCGTGCCGACGAGATCGAAGAGCTCCGCCTCGAGGCACTGGCTACCGGAGGACGCCGGCTCGACCTGGCGCGAAAGGACCGCGGCTGGCACGAGCGATCGCCCGAGGAGCGCGACCTCGACCCCGGCGAGAGCGAGTCGGTCAACGCGCTGGCCAGCGCCCTGGCGGATGCGCGAGCGACGCAGGCGCGCCCGGCCGCCGGCGAAGACGCCTTTGCGGTGTCCGCTCGCGCGACGATCGTGCGCGCGGGCGATGGATTTTCCGAGGTCGTCGAGGTAGGTCTGCCGGGCCCCGACGGATCGAGCCCGATGAGGCGTCGAGAAGACGGCGCGATCCTCCGGCTTCGCGCCGCCGTGGCACGGCGCTTCTGGCCACAGTCGGCGACCCTCCGCGGGCGTGCCATTTGGCGCTCACAACCCAGGGACCGGTCGCGCGTGCGGTTCGACGCTGGATCCATCGTGGGCGTCGACGACACCTGCAGCGAGCCGCAGCGCCTCGAGCTGCTTCACGGCGTCTGGACGCTGCGCAAGCCCTTGGGCTTCGTCGCCGACGCGCTGTCGGTCGCGGACCTCGTCGAGGCGTTCGCGCACGCCAAGGCGGAGGCCTGGATTGCCGACGCGGACGACGGGACGTTCGGCTTCGGCGGCCCTGGCTCATGCCAGATCGCCTTCAGGATGGACGGGGGCTCCGGCGCCGACGAGCGGGCGATTGTCGAGTTCGGCGCCCCTGGAGAGGGCGGCGTATACGCGCGCTTGCCTGGTGACGGCGCCGTCTTCGTCGCTCCGGCCGACCTGCGCGATACCGCATCGCACCTGGCGATCGACCGGACGCAATTCCATCTCGACCTCGCAGCGCTCCAAGAGATCGCGCTCGTGCGCGACGGACGGCGAGTCGCTTTCTCGCGCGCCGGCGGCGGTCGCTGGCTGACGAACGGCGAAGGCGATGTCCCGGCGCTCGCGCTGCAGACCAAACAATCGCAGGCAGACGCTGCCGCGAGCGGAGAGGCCGTCGAAGCCGCTCTGGGCGCACTGTCCGCGAGCGCCGCGCTGCACACCGGCCCGCCGGCACCAGGCGAAGGCTTCTCGGCGCCCACGCTGGAGATTCGCGCGACTTTGCGGTCCGACGCGGGCAACTCCAGCGAAACGCGAATCGCTATCGGGGCTCTCACGCGCGTCGGATCGGCCGAAGCTTACTTCGCACGAATCGCGGGAATCGAGGCGACCTTCGCCGTGCCCCGCGCAGCCGTGCAAGTCTTGCTCGGTCCTGGTGAGGGCGCCCACCGTTCGTTGCTACGCTGACGGTCGGAATGGCTTCCCATCGCCATCACGGATTCATCCCATCTTCCGCCGAGGATGTCCTCAGACACCGCGTCAAAGCGGAGCTACGCAAGCGGATGCGTGCCCTGAGAAACGCCGTCCCTCTGTCCGCGTGCGCCGAACGATCCGCGCGCGTCGTCGCGCGGCTCGCGGCGCTCGAACCCATCGCGCGCGCGCGCTCTCTCGCCCTCTTCTGGCCCATTTTGGAGCGGCACGAAGTGGACCTGCGCGCGCTCGACGAGCAGCTGCGATCACGCGGGGTGCGCGTCGCTTATCCAGCGGTAGAGCCCGAGTCGCGTGAGATGACCCTGCGATTCGTCGATCGGCTGGACGACATGCGCGAGCACGGCTTCGGTTTCCGCGAGCCGCCGCCGACGGCGGCCGAAGCCACGCCCGGCAGCCTCGACGCGATCGTCGTACCGGCGCTCGCCGTCGATCCCGGCGGTCACCGCATCGGCTACGGCGCCGGGTACTACGACGCGACGCTGCCGGCGTACGTCCCGCCGGCAGCGTCTCTCGTCGTCGCGTTCGATTTTCAGCTGATCGCGGAGGTCCCCGTCACGGCCGGCGACGTGCGCCTCGACTGGGTGGTCACCGACCAGCGGGAGCTGCGGGCTCAGACCACGTGAATCTTGTGGTCCTTCGTCTCGCGGATGAGCACCATTCCGAGCACGAAGCTGATCGCCGCGACGATGACCGGGTACCACAGGCCGGCGTAGATATTTCCGGTCGTCGCCACGAGCACGGTCGCCGTCAGCGGGAGCATCCCGCCGAACCAGCCGTTCCCTATGTGATAGGGCAGCGACATCGACGTGTAGCGTATCCGCGTGGGGAAGAGCTCCACGAGGAACGCGGCGATTGGCCCGTACACCATCGTGACGTAAATCACCTGAATCAGCACGAGCAACGTGAGCATGAAAATGTTGACGTTGTCGGGATTCGCCTTGGCCGGATAGTTGAGCGACTTTAGCGTGTCGTTGAACTTCTTCTCGTCCCAGCCGGTGATCGTCGTGTCCTTGATCTTCGTGACCGGCTCGGAGCCCGCGGCGCCCTCTGTCGTCGCGAACGAGAGGCTCTTCTTGGAGAGGAAGTCCTGGACCTTGTCGCACGGCGTGAATTTCGTCGTCGGATTTGGGAAGAAGTGCATCTGGCAATCGGTCGCCGTGACGCTGATCGGCGTATTGGCGGCGAACGTCTCGAGCGCCGGATTGCCGAAGTGCATCATCGCCTTGTACAACGGGAAGTACGTGATCGCGGCGAGCACGCAGCCGATCATCATGATGTTCTTTCGGCCGATTCGATCCGAAAGCCACCCAAAGAAGACGAAGAGCGGCGTGCCCAGCGCGATCGCGACCGCGATGATCGTGTAGGCAGTCTTCCAGTCGACCTTCATCGCGTTGGTCAGGAAGAAGAGCGCGTAAAACTGCCCTGCGTACCAGACGACGCCCTCGCCTGCGGTCGCACCGAAGAGGGCAATAAGGACGATCTTGAGGTTGGGCCACTGGCCGAAGCTCTCCGCCAGGGGCGCCTTGCTGCCCTTGCCCTCCGCCTTCATTCGCAAGAAGACGGGCGACTCGTTCAGCTTGAGGCGGATGTAGACCGAGATCACGAGCAGAACGAGCGAGAGGATGAACGGGATCCTCCAGCCCCACGACTTGAAGGAGCTTTCCTCCAACTCGGCACGGCACGCGCCGATGACGAGCAACGAAACGAAGAGACCGACCGTCGCCGTCGTCTGGATCCAGCTCGTGTGCAAGCCTCGCTTGTCGTCGGGGGCGTGCTCGGCCACGTAGGTGGCGGCACCACCGTACTCGCCGCCGAGAGCGAGCCCCTGCACGAGTCGTAGGAGCACGAGGATGATCGGAGACGCCATCCCGATGCTGGCGTACGTCGGCATGAATCCGACCGCCGCCGTCGAGAGCCCCATCACCGTGATGGTGACGAGGAAGGTGTACTTGCGGCCGACGATATCTCCGACGCGCCCGAAGACCAGCGCGCCGAAGGGCCTCACGAGAAATCCGGCGGCATATGCCCCGAAGCTCCCCATGAGGGCCGCCGTGTTGTTCCCCGGAGGAAAGAACAGGCTCGCGAAGTACGGCGCCAACACCGCATAAAGGTAAAAGTCGTACCACTCGAAGACGGTGCCGAGCGACGACGCGAAAATGACGCGGCGCTCCTCTCGTTTCGCCGTGGCGGGCTCGATCCGTTGCGGAATGGCGGCGGCACTCGATTGGATGGCCATGAAACCCCTCTCCCGGTCGATCTATCGGTGTTGCGCTGTCGCTGCGGCGGCTGCTTGCGCGTCTTTACCGGATGGCGAGCCGATCTCGGCCCACCTGCGCGCCGCCGCAACCTCTATCCCGTCTAGCGGGGCAGTTTCAACAAGAAATCCGCCACGAGATTCGTAGCCGTGGCCCTGAGAGACGATAGTGGTACGGCGCGCTGAGGACGGCTCAGCTTCCCGTTAGTACGTGGGGCGTAGATGACGGTTTCTTCTCGCCGACTTCAATTGCCGACACGTGATTTGGCCTGGCATCGCGGACAAACGCCGTACAGCTCATGCTTGTGGAACCGCAAACGGAAGCCGTATTTGATCGCCACGCGCTCCTGGAGTTCCTCGATCCGCGGCTCCTCGAATTCCGCGATGTCGCCGCATTCGAGGCAGATGAGGTGGTCATGATGCGTCGCGTCGTCGGCAAGCTCGTAGCGAGTGAGACCGTCACCGAAGCGACGCTCGTTGGCGACGCCGCACTCCGTGAGGAGCTTGAGCGTGCGGTACACGGTCGCGTACCCCACCCGGGGATCCTTCGTGCGCACGCGGGCGAGTAGCTCTTCGATGCTCACATGGTTGTCGGATCGGAAGAACGTCTCGACGATGAGGCGTCGCTGGTCGGTCGAGCGAAGCCCCTTCTTGTCCATGTAAGCCTGGAGCATCGATCGGAAGTGCTCGAGCTCTGCGGGCGCGCGATCCATGTACCGTCCCACCGTCGTTTCCCCGAAGGCGGGATTGTGGCCGATCCCAGGGCCGAGCGCACGCACCCCGAAGGCCGCGGAGGCGAGGTCCTGTGAACGAGCAGCGCGGGCGCGAGGGAGGAAAAGGTCGGGCCCGGGGGCGACTGGGCTCGTGACTCATCGCGCGGAATGAGGTATCGCTCGAGTCGGCTCGTAGATTGGACGAGCATGCGGTGGCGGGCCGAGAAGCCGCCAGATGGGGTCCCATGCTTCGAACCTCTTCGTCGCGAACTCACGAAATCGTCCGACGCGCCGACACCATCCGCGTGGTCATGGACTCGTTGCGTCGCATCGTACGCGGCTTGCGCCTTACGGCACGCGACGCCGAGCGCAGCGCCGGCATCAGCGGCGCGCAGCTCTTCGTTCTGCAGGCACTCGCGCAGGAGCGCGCCTCCTCGCTCAACGATCTGGCCGATCGCACGCTCACTGATCAAAGCTCGGTGTCCGTGGTCGTGAAGCGGCTCGCAGATCGGAAGCTCGTCGCCCGCAAAGCGGCCTCCGACGATGCGCGGAGAATCGAGCTCAGCCTCACAGCCGCCGGCCGGCGCCTCCTCGCGCGTTGCCCCGAGCCAACGCAGGCGCGTCTGGTCACGGCCCTGCGCAAGCTCGAGCCTGGCGAGCTTGCCGGCCTCACGACGGGACTGATCGCGCTGGTGCGCGAGATGGATCTCGCAAACTCCGCCGCGCGAATGTTGTTCGACGAGGTCGATGCGCCCAAGGCAGGGGTACGCCGCGCGCTGCGGGCAGCCCGCCGTAACGGCGCGACCTGATCGACCGCCGCCGCCGGCGACGCCCGATCAGTTGAACGTGTGAAGCGTCCAGCCGTCGTTGAGCTCGATCTCGGCTTGCCGGTGCGCTCTCGGCGTTTCGAGCATCACGCGAACGCGGTCGACCTGCGGAGCCCCCTCCAACGAGACCTCGACGCAACCGGTCTCACTCACCGGGCCCTCGAAGAACAAGAACCCTTCGTCGCTCGTCACCGCCAGCCATGCCGCCGTCGCCGTCTCCCCGCGCAGCCCGGTGTCGAGCACCAGGCGGCGCGTACGAGCGTCGATCGGATGAACGTCGGACGACGGACCGCTGTCGAGGAACTCGGCCGATTCTTCGGGCACGCCCGAGGCGGCGCGGTAGTCAGGTAAGCGCGGCGGATCGATCATGATCGCAGTCGCGCGGATTCGAGCACCGTTGGTCGCCGGGCGGAAGAGCAAACCCACCACTATCGCCCCGAGCGACAGCGGCCGTCCACCCCCCGTTCCCAGCCCACGCTTACCTACCCGCAAGGGGCCGCACCAACTGGTGCTCTAGCCTCCTTGTGCCCCCGGCGTGCGGTAAGCTTCTTTCCGTGAAGACCGGCCTCTGGAATCTCGGCTTCGGTCTCGTCGCCATCGTGGCGGGAGCCAGCGGGCGATTCGCGCTGCTCGGGACGAGCAGCTCGACGCTCCTCATGGTCGCGGGAGGCGCCGTCGCGGCCCTGGGCGTGTACCAGCTTTGGCGGCTCCGCGGGCGTTGACGCGGAACGCCGGCGCACGGGCACGAGGTCCCGATGCGCCGGGCGCACCGCGCATGCCGTCATTCGCCGTGATGATGCCCGGCGCAGGCCTCGTGGCAATGCGAGTGACCGTGCGCCATCCAGGCGAACCCCGAGCCGTAGCCGAGGACGGCCCCGAGCGTGAGAAGAACGATTGCGATTCTGCGCCTCATGGTCTGCCTCCTCTCACGCCCACATCCCGCCGCCGCGATAAGGACGACCCCAGCCACCCCAGCCACCCGGGCCACCCGAGCCCGTACTGCGCCACCGGCCCCGCTCGAGCATGTCGGCTGCCTGCTTGCGCTGGCGTTGGTCCAGCGTCTCGCTCACGCGCTTCATCGCCTCCACGAACGACACGCGCAGTTGCGCAAGGAGCCGGTCGTGTCGTGCGAACGTCTCGTCCAGCGTGTGGTCGTCGATGAGGCCACCGGCGACCGCGCGCGCAATGTCCTCGCGCGTCTGCTGCAGCTCCTCGTGAACGATGCGCCGATTCCCGCGTAGCTGATCCAGAGCCTCGACAATCGCCTGCTCCTGCCCCGGCGACGTCTCCAGCCGCTCGAACAGCCACCGAAGCGCCCAGCGCGAGCCGCGCCCGCCGTAACGGCCCTCGTGACCACCGCCATAGCCAGCGCGATGGCCGTGATACCCGCACCCGCCGTACCCGTGCGAGTGCCGCAGGACCTTGAAGAGGCCGATCAGACAAACCGTACCGAAAACAAACCCGAGCATCGTCAATCTCCTCTCTTGCGTTGCCGTTGCACATCGGATCGATGCGCACGAAGGGAGCCTGCGTCGCGGGTTATGCACGTGAAGAAACGTAAAAACGGCCCTGCTCGGGCAGGGGGGCCGGCACGTCCGCGGGCTGGAGCAGCCTCAGACCCCGAATACCATCTGGTACGCGTCGCGCTCGCCGCCGTAGACCGACGCCGGGTAGTACCCCCGGATCCGCCGCGCGATGTAGAAGCCCTCGCTCTCGTACAGCGCGAGCGCCGCGGCGTTGCCGACGCCGACCTGCAGAACCAGGGCGCGCAAGCCCTCTGCGCGCGCGCGCGCCGCCGCGTCGCGCACGAGAGCACGTCCCACACCCCGCCTGCGCAACGCGCGGTCGACCGCGAGACCGTGAACGTGCAGCACGCCGCGTCGAGCCCCCCCTGCCAGGAACCCGACGACGCGCCCCTCGCGCTCGTCGCGCGCGACCGTCACGCGCACGGACGCTGCGCGCTGCCCGAAGTGGACGCTCGCGTAGGGGAACGCGTCCGCGTCGATGGCCATGCACTGCGCCAGCGCGACTGCGTCGCGACCGATGGGCTCCACCGTGAGAACGGAGGGTGGCGGCACCGTCGGAGTGTAGCCCCTTTTTCAACCGCTCGCGCGAGCCCCCCAGCGCCAGTCGCGCACCTCGGGCATGTCGTCGCCGTGCGCACGGATGTACTCGCCGTGCTCGACCAGCTTGTCGGCCATCCGCTGCCGCAAGTACGCGTAACGCGTCCCGAGCTCCGGCACGCGATCGATGACGTCCTGCACCAGGTGAAACCGATCCATGTCGTTGCGCACCACCATGTCGAACGGAGTCGTGGTCGTCCCTTCTTCCTTGTAGCCGCGCACGTGCAAGTTGTCGTGATTGGTACGCCGGTACGTGAGGCGGTGAATGAGCCAGGGATACCCGTGGTATGCGAAGATGACGGGGCGGTTGGGCGTGAACAAGCCGTCGAAGTCGCGGTCCGCCAGGCCGTGCGGGTGCTCGCTCGGCGGCTCCAGCCGCATGAGGTCCACGACGTTCACGACGCGCAGCTTGAGCGTCGGGATCTCGTGGCGAAGGATGTCCACCGCGGCGAGCGTCTCGAGCGTCGGGACGTCCCCTGCGCACGCCATGACGACGTCCGGCTCGCCGCCTTGATCGTTGCTCGCCCACTCCCAGATGCCGATGCCCGCGGTGCAATGCTTGATCGCCTGGTCCATCGTGAGCCACTGCGGCGCGAGCTGCTTGCCGACGACCACGACGTTCACGTAGTTCACGCTCCGGAGGACGTGGTCGGTCACGCTGAGCAGCGTGTTTGCGTCCGGCGGCAGGTAGACGCGGATGACGCCCGCCTTCTTGTTCACAACGTGATCGATGAAGCCCGGGTCCTGGTGGCTGAAGCCGTTGTGGTCCTGTCGCCACACGTGCGAGGTGAGCAGGTAGTTGAGCGACGAGATCGGCCGGCGCCACGGGATGTTGCGCGTCACCTTCAGCCACTTCGCGTGCTGGTTGAACATCGAGTCGATGATGTGGATGAAGGCCTCGTAGCAGGAGAAGAAGCCATGGCGGCCGGTGAGCAGGTAACCCTCGAGCCAGCCCTGGCACTGGTGCTCGCTAAGCATCTCCATCACGCGCCCGTCGGGAGACACGTGGTCGTCCGTCGGCAGGATCTCGGCGACCGACACCCGCGTCGTCACCTCGAAGACGGCGTTCCACCGGTTCGAGTTCGTCTCGTCGGGGCTGAAGACGCGGAAGTTGCGCGCCTCGGCGTTCTCCCTGAGAACGTCGCGGATCATCCCGCCCTGCACGCGCGTCGCCTCCGCCTGCACCGAGCCCGGGGACGGGACGTCCACCGCGTACGAGCGGAAGTCGGGCATGCGCAGGTCCTTGCGCAAGAGCCCTCCATTCGCGTGCGGGTTCGCGCTCATGCGACGGTCGCCCTCGGGCGCGAGCGCGACGACGTCCTCGGTCGGCCGCCCCCGCGCGTCGAAGAGCTCCTCCGGCCGATAGCTCTTCATCCACGACTCGAGGAGCGCGAGGTGCTTCGGGTCGCGCCCGATCTCGAAGGGCACCTGGTGCGCGTGGAACGTCCCCTCCACCTGCACTCCGTCGACCTGCTTCGGCCCCGTCCACCCCTTCGGCGTCTTCAGCACGATCATCGGCCAGCGCGGGCGCTTCGAGAGGCCGCGGGAGCGCGCCTCGCTCTGGATGCGCGCGATCTCGGCGACGGTCTCGCCCAGCACCGCGGCCATCTTCGCGTGCATCGCCGCGGGCTCGTCGCCCTCGACGAAGCGCGGCGCCCAACCGTAGCCGCGCAGCAGGTGCTCGAGCTCCTCCTGCGGGATGCGCGCGAGGATCGTCGGGCCGGCGATCTTGTATCCGTTGAGATGCAAGATCGGCAGCACGGCGCCGTCGCGCGCCGGGTTTAGGAACTTGTTCGAATGCCAGCTCGTCGCCAGCGGCCCCGTCTCGGCCTCGCCGTCGCCGACAACGCAGAAGGCGAGCAGCCTTGGGTTGTCGAATACCGCCCCGAACGCGTGCGACAGCGCGTACCCGAGCTCGCCACCCTCGTGGATGCTGCCCGGCGTCTCCGGCGCCACGTGGCTCGGGACGCCGCCCGGAAACGAGAACTGCCGGAAGAGGAGGCACATCCCGAGCTCGTCGCGCGAGACGTTCGGGTACATCTCGCTGTACGTCCCCTCGAGCCACGTGTTCGCGACGACACCCGGTCCCCCGTGCCCGGGGCCGCAAACGAAGATCGCGTCGAGGTCTCGCTGCTTGATGAGGAGGTTCGCGTGCGCATAGACGAAGTTGAGCCCCGGCGTCGTGCCCCAGTGGCCGAGCAGGCGCGGCTTCACGTGCTCGAAGCGCAAGGGCTCGCGCAGGAGCGGGTTCGCAAGCAGGTAGATCTGCCCCACGGACAGGAAATTCGCGGCACGCCAGGTCGCGTCCAGTTGGCGAAGCACCTCGGGGGCCAGCGTTGGGTTCATCGTCTTCCTCTCGGTTCGGCGATCACGCGGGGACTTTGGGTTGGGAAAGGGCGAGCACGCGGGACGACTCGCGGGCGATGATGGCCTCTTCGTCGGTATGGATGACCCGCACGGTGCAGGCGCTCTCGTCGATCGAAACGACGGGCGCGCCTGCGGCGTTCCGCGCGCCGTCGAGGCGCATTCCCAGGTGCCCGAGGGTCTGGACGACGCGAGCGCGCACGGGCGCCGCGTTCTCGCCGATTCCGCCGGCGAAGACTAGTGTGTCGACCCCCCCGAGGACAGCCGCCAGCGCGCCGATCGCCTTGGTGACGCCGCGACAGAAGAGCGCCACCGCGTCGGCGGCGCGCGCGTCGGTCGCCTCGCGCGCGAGCAGGTCGCGCATGTCGGCGCTCGTCTCGGAAACGCCGAGCAGACCGGAACGATGGCTCAGGATGGCGTCGAGCGC
>Ga0102924_1002474_pt1 | contig 20125 bp, 16 predicted proteins | sample PaiPotPPM11metaG_FD_80116 | JGI IMG/M metagenome (GOLD analysis project Ga0102924, IMG submission 80116) | Iron sulfur acid spring bacterial and archeal communities from Banff, Canada, to study Microbial Dark Matter (Phase II) - Paint Pots PPM... ...
ACAACCCGCCATCAACCACCCGGCAGCACGCCGGAACCACCCGGCAGCACCCCGGAACACGGCACACCATGCAAAACACCCATCCCGTTACCATCACGAGATTTGGGCCAGAGCCTGGAAACTTTGCACTAGGTGGAAATAAAGCATGCATAATGCAGACTTTATTTCCGCGCAGCGCAAAGTTTCCACGTTAGCCCGAATAAACCGCTTGACGCTTGGCCCCGCGAAACGGGCAGAGCGCAACGATTGGCACGCCGGTCACGCCCCCCAGCGTCCGTGGCGGCTCCCGGCCTGCGGGCCTGGCCGACAAGGCAGCGGCAGCGCCGGGCAGCGGGCGGCCCGGGCGGGCGGCCCGGGCGGCCGGCCCCGCGGGCAGGCCCGGCCGCCGGGCGGGCCGGCGTTAGCTTGAGGCGGGTAGCGCGCGCTTCATGGTCTCCGGGGCGAAGCCGGAAGCCAGAGCGCTGAGCGCCGCGTCCAGGTAGAAGGTCAGGTCGGCGTCCGCGCGGGCGGACCAGCGGTCGTAGGCCGCGCGGCAGGCGGCCAGCACGGCCCGGCCGACGGTCAGCGGGTAGAGCGAGTCGGCGCGCTGGCCGAGGCGCCGGCCCGCGAACTCGCTGATGGCCCGCTCCCATGCCTCGTAGTGCTCGGCCGCGCTGAACGAGAGCCCGGGGACCGTGGCGATCAGGTGCATCCGCATCCGCATCTCCGGGACGTCTTCCGGGTGGTAGTGGTTGGCCGCGACCACCGCGCCGCGGATCGCGTCCATCAGCGGCACGTCGTCGGAGACCGCGGACAGCGAGGCCCTGATGGTCTCGACCTCGGTCTCGAACTCCGACCACAGCACGCTCGCCTTCGTGGTGAAGTAGCGGAAGAACGTGCGCTCGCTCACCCCGGCCGCGGCGGCGATCTGCTCGATCGTGGTGTTGTCGAACCCGCGCTCGGCGAACATCCGCAGCGCGATCAGCCGCAGCTCGCGACGGCTGGTGGACGGCGGCCGCCCGCGACGGGACCGCGCCCCGTCGGCTTCGCTTTGCTCGGTCAAGGGCACCACCCTCAGAGTACAGACGACTGCCGCAGGTTATTGTCAGCTACTGACAATAACAGATGCTACGCCGCCGCCCCAGGGGCGTGGGCCACTGCAGAGGGAGACTCAAAGGCTGGACAAAAGTGACCTACGTCACGTTGGATTGCTTCTGTCAGTGTCTGACATTAATATCGACCGTATTACGTCACTGACTGACGTAATACCCCAGGCCGCCCGATCAACCAGTCGACCGGACGGGCAAGCGAGAGGAACGCAGGTCATGGGAAAGCTTGAAGGCAAGGTCGCTTTCATCACCGGTGCGGCGCGCGGTCAAGGCCGCAGCCACGCGATCCGGCTAGCCCAAGAAGGCGCCGACATCATCGCCATCGACATCTGTCAGCAGATCGCCACCGTCGGATACCCGATGTCCACCCCGGACGACCTGACGGAGACCGCCAAGGAGGTCGAGGCGCTCGACCGGCGGATCTACGTCGCGCAGGCGGACGTCCGCGACCTGGCGGCGCTGAAGCGGGCGTTCGACGCGGGCACGGCCGAGCTCGGCCCCGTCGACATCGTCCTCGCCAACGCCGGCATCGCGCCGATGTCCATGCACCCGCAGCCGGAAGAGTGGCAGGACGTCATCGACGTCAACCTCACCGGCGTCTACAACACGGTGCAGATCGCCATACCGAGCATGATCGAGCGCGGACAGGGCGGCGCGATCGTCCTCACGAGCTCCACGGCGGGGATCAACGGCATCGGCGGCGACACCCCCGGCGGGATCGGCTACACGGCGGCCAAGCACGGCGTGGTCGGACTCATGCGGACCTACGCCAACATTCTGGCCAAGCACAGCATCCGCGTGAATACCGTGCACCCGACCGGCGTGAACACGCCGATGGTCGTCAACGAAGTCATGCAGGAGTTCCTGCAGCAGGACCCGACGATGGGCCAGGCCATCATGAACGCGCTGCCGGTCGACCTGGTGCAGCCGGTCGACATCTCCAACGCGATCCTGTTCCTCGTCTCCGACGACGGCCGCTACGTCACCGGGGTAACGCTGCCCGTCGACGCCGGCTTCACGAACAAGAAGTGACTGCGCAAATGGCAGGACGAGTAGCAGGCAAGGTCGCGTTCATCACCGGTGCCGCCCGCAGTCAGGGCCGCAGCCACGCGATCCGGCTGGCCCAGGAGGGCGCGGACATCATCGCGGTCGACATCGCCGGCCCGATTGAGTCGGTCACCGCCTACCCGGGCGCCACCGAGGAGGACCTGGCCGAGACGGTCAAGGAAGTCGAGGCGCTCGACCGGCGGATCATCGCCACCAAGGCCGACGTGCGCGACAGCGCGGCCCTCAAGGCCGCCCTGGACGAGGGTGTCGCGCAGCTCGGCAAGCTCGACATCGTATGCGCCAACGCGGGCATCTACCAGATGCACCCGGCGCTCGAGCTGGACGACGCCGGCTGGCAGGAGACGATCGACATCAACCTGACCGGCGTCTGGAACACCGTCAAGGTGGCCCTGCCGCACCTGGTGGCGAACCAGGGCGGGTCGATTATCCTCACCAGTTCGACGGCCGGGCTCAAGGGGCTGGCCAACTCGGTGCACTACAACGCGGCCAAGCACGGCGTCGTCGGCATCATGCGCACGATCGGCAACGAGTTCGGCGCGCAGAACATCCGCGTCAACTCGATCCACCCGACCTCGGTGAACACCACCATGATCCAGAACCCGCAGGTGTGGGGCCTGTTCGACCCGGACAACCCCAACCCGACCCGGGAATCGGCCGAGGCGGCGTTCAAGACGATCAACGTGCTGCCGGTTCCGTGGGTGGAGCCGGTCGACATCAGCAACGCGGTGCTGTTCCTCGCCTCCGACGAGGCCCGGTACATCACCGGCGTGACGCTGCCCGTCGATGCCGGCTTCATGATCAAGTAGTAAGAGGAGAACGAACCGATATGGCAGGACGAGTAGCAGGCAAGGTCGCCTTCATCACCGGCGCTGGCCACGGCCAGGGCCGCAGCCACGCCATCCGGCTGGCCGAAGAGGGCGCGGACATCATCGCGGTCGACATCGCTCAGCCGGACGCGTACCCCATCCTCGGCTACGCCACGTCGACCGAGGCTGACCTGGCCGACACGGTCAAGCAAGTCGAGGCCCTGGACCGGAGGATCATCGCCCGGCAGGCCGACGTCCGGGACGCGGCCGCGCTCAAGCGGGTCGTGGACGAGGGGGTCGCCGAGCTCGGCAAGCTGGACATCGTGTGCGCCAACGCCGGCATCTGCACGGTGCAGGCCTGGGACGAGGTCACCCCGGAAATCTGGCAGGACACTCTCGACACCAACCTGACCGGGGTGTGGAACACGATGGTCGCCGGCGCACCGCACCTGATCGCCAACGGCGGCGGGTCGATCATCTGCACCAGCTCCACCGCCGGCATCAAGGGCCTGCCCTACCTGGCCCCGTACGTCGCCGCCAAGCACGGCGTGGTCGGCATCGCCAAGACGATGGCCAACGAGCTGGCACGCTACCGGATCCGGGTCAACACCGTGCACCCGACCGGGGTGAACACCCCGATGGGAACCGGCCTCGGCGGCCTCAACCCGCTGATCGAACGGGACCCGAACCTCGGACCGATCTTCATGAACACGCTGCCGGTCGAGCTGGTCGAGCCGCGCGACATCAGCAACGCCGTGCTGTTCCTCGCCTCCGACGAGGCGCAGTACGTGACCGGCCTCGAATTCACCGTCGACGCCGGGAACACGATCCGATGAGCACCAGCCGCGACAGCCGCGAGTCGCTATCGAGCGTCAGGGACCGCGTCCAGGCCAGCGTCGTCGGCCGGGAGCGGGAACTCGGCCTGGTGCTCGCGGCCGTCGCGGCGGGCCGCGACATCCTGCTTGAAGGACCGCCCGGTACCAGCAAGTCCACGCTGCTGCGGGCGATCACTGCGGAGTGGGGCATCCCGCTGGTGTTCGTCGAGGGCAATGCCGACCTGACCCCGGCCAAGCTGGTCGGGCACCACAACCCGGCCCGGGTGCTGCGCGAGGACTACAGTCCCGAGAACTTCGTCGACGGCCCGCTGGTCGAGGCCATGCGTGAGGGCGGCTTCCTCTACATCGAGGAGTTCAACCGCGCGCCCGAGGACACGCTCAACACCCTGCTCACTGCCATGGCCGAGCGGCGCATCGCGGTGCCCCGGGTCGGTGAGGTCGTCGCCAGGGACACCTTCCGGGTGATCGCGTCGATGAACCCCTACGACAACATCGGCACCACCCGGCTGTCGACGTCCGTGCACGACCGCCTCTGCCGCCTCGCCATCACCTACCAGGACGCGGTCGCCGAGCGTGGCATCGTCGCGCTGCGTGCCCCGCTGCCTGACCTCAAGCCCGCCGTGTACGAGCGCCTCGTCGCCGACGCGGTGGCCGTCACCCGGGCCACCAGGGAGCACGAGGACATCAGGCAGGGCAGCAGTGTTCGCGGCGCCATCGACCTGACCCTGGTCGCGGGGGAGCTCTTCCTATTGGACTCCGAACGAGGGCGTGGCTCCACCGGGTGGGCTCATGACACTGACGGCGGGGAGGCAGGCGAACCGGCGGGCGGCTCCGCCGCCGGCACCAGTAGCACGGGCACCGGCAGCACGGGCACCGGCGACGGGGACGCGGCGCAAGTGACTGCCGAAGAGACTGAGCAGCGCTACCGGGACACCGTCTACGACGCGATGATCGTCGCGCTGTCCGGCCGCATCTTCCTCGATGAGACGGTCGAAGCCACCCCCGAGCAGGTGCTCCGCCAGATCTGGGAGGACCACTTCATCCTCAACCCGGCCGCCGCGGCCCCCGGTTGAAGAGCGGTGGAGGCGGATTCCCCGATCCGCCGCCAGTCCGACCGACCGCGGCATCAGGATCCCGCCCGCGGACTCAAGCCGCTGCGCCGCAAGCCGAAGACGCTCACCGAGGAGCCGGAACTGCGGGACATCTCGCAGGGCGGCGGGGCCGGGATGGTGCTCAGCCCGGGACCGAGCGGACGTGACCGGGCCGGCCGCCCCCCGGGGCAGCGCGGCGGGAGCGGTCCCGCCGTCACCGAGGAGCAGGGCACGCTGGTGAGCGCGACCGAAGCGGCCGTGGTGCCCGACCCGGAGACACTGCGCCGGGCCAGGGAGATCGCCGGGCGGCTGGCAGTGACTCGGCCGCGCACCGACCGGACGGCGCGGCGCGGTGCTGGTGACATCGCCAGCGTCCCCTACCGGGGCGGCTCCGACGACATCGACCTGGACCGCACCCTCGAGCAGCTCACCGAGCATCCCGTCCCCGAGGACGAGGACATCATTGTGCGGGAGCGGGTCACCACCACTCGTTCGGTGGTGCTGCTTGTCGACCTTTCCGGGTCGATGCGCGGCGAGCGGGCACGGACCGCGGCGGCCGCTGTCGGTGCGCTGGCAGCGGAACTGTCGCGGGACAACCTCGCGGTGATCGCGTTCTGGTCGGACGCGGCGGTGCTGTCCCGCCTGTGGCAGCACGTGCCGCCGGAACGGCTGGTGGAGTCGATGCTGCGGATCCCCGCCCGCGGGCTCACCAACCTGGCGTTCCCGCTGCAGGTGGCGCGGCGCGAGCTGGCCCGGGTCCCGGCCAGGGACGCGCGGGTGCTGCTGCTGTCGGACTGCGTGCACAACGCCGGCCCGGACCCCCGGCCGTTCGCGGCGCGGCTGCCCCGGCTGGACATCCTGCTTGACACGACCGGCGAGCAGGACCCGGACTTGGCCCGCGACCTCGCCCGGCTCGGCCGCGGGCGGCTGCGGAAGGTCCGCAGCTACCGGGACGTCGCCCCCGCGCTCAGTGAATTCTTCGACAGTTAGAAATAGGAGCCCGTCATGGCCGTTGTCATTGTTGCCACCCTGTTCCCCGTTCCCGAGCACCGGGACGAGGTCATCGCGGCGCTGGAAACCGCCGAAGCCAAGGTGCACGCGGATGACGGTACCCTGCTCTACGCGCTGCACGAGGGGCGGGACGGCCGCCTGGTGATGATCGAGAAGTACGCCGACAGCGCGGCGGTGGCGGTGCACAGCGAGAGCGCTGAACTCGCCGAGCTCGGCGCGGCCCTGAAGGGCAAGCTCAGCGAGCCGATGGACGTCCAGGTCCTCACCCCGCACCCGGTCGGGTCGGCGGAGAAGGGCACACTCTAATCCCGCGTATCCGCGGCTCTCGCGGATACGAGCGTAAACACAGAGGGTAGTGAAGAGGCTATGGCCAACAAGTGGTTCGAGACCGTGGCGGTCGCGCAGCGCCGGGCAAAGCGGCACTTGCCAGCATCCGTGTACGGCGCGCTCATCGCCGGCGCGGAAGCGGGCACGACGATCAAGGACAACGTCGCCGCGTTCGGTGAGCTCGGCTTCGCGCCGCACGTCGCGGGTCTTCCCGCCACCCGGGAGATGGCCACCACGGTCATGGGGCAGGAGATCTCGCTGCCCGTGCTGATCTCGCCCACCGGCGTCCAGGCCGTGCACCCGGACGGCGAGGTCGCCGTGGCCCGGGCGTCCGCCGCGCGCGGCACGGCGATGGGCCTGTCGTCGTTCGCCTCCAAGCCGATCGAAGACGTCATCGCCGCCAACCCGAAGCTGTTCTTCCAGATGTACTGGGTGGGCACCCGCGACGACATGGCGGCGCGGATGGACCGCGCCCGCAAGGCCGGCGCGGTCGGCATCATCGTGACGCTGGACTGGTCGTTCTCCTTCGGCCGGGACTGGGGCTCGCCCCGCATCCCGGAGAAGATGACGTTCGAGGAGATGCTGCGGCAGGTGCCCGCGACGATCACGCGGCCCGCTTACCTGTACCAGTGGCTGCGCTCCGGCGCGATCCCCGATCTCACGGTGCCGAACCTGCCCGTCGGCGGGGCGCCGGCGCCGACGTTCTTCGGCGCCTACGGACAGTGGGCGCAGTCGACGCCGCCGTCATGGGACGACGTCGCCTGGCTGCGGTCCCAGTGGGACGGCCCGTTTATGCTCAAGGGCGTCACCAGGATCGACGACGCGAAGCGGGCCGTCGACGCGGGGGTGTCCGCGATCTCGGTGTCCAACCACGGCGGTAACAACCTGGACGGTACGCCGGCCACGATCCGGATGCTGCCCGGCATCGCCACGGCGGTCGGCGATCAGGTCGAGGTGCTGCTGGACGGCGGCGTGCGGCGGGGCGGCGACGTGGTGAAGGCGCTCGCCCTCGGCGCGAAGGCCGTGATGATCGGGCGCGCCTACCTGTGGGGCCTCGGCGCCAACGGCCAGGCGGGCGTGGAGAACGTCCTCGACCTGCTCCGCTCCGGCATCGACGCCTGCCTGCTCGGCCTGGGCCACTCGTCGATCGCCGACCTGACGCCGGACGACCTGGTGATCCCGCCGGGCTTCACCCGCCGCCTGGGCGACTGATTCCCCTGGCTCAGAGGCCGGCCTCGTTGACCGCCTGCTGCAGGGAGCCGATGTAGCCCTGGCTGGTGTAGGTCGCGCCGCTGACCGCCTGGATGCTGGCGCTCTGCGCGGTGACCGCCTCCTGGTTCAGCTGCGGCAGCGCGTTCTGCGCGATCGAGTCGCCGCCCTGCGGCAGGGTGCCGTTGGCGTTGGTGATCTTGCCGTTGCTGACGGTGATCGATACCTGCACCTCGCCGTACTGCGTGTTCTCGGCGGGGCCGCTGAACGTGCCCGACTTACCCGCGGGGGCGGTCGTCTTCGGTGCGCTTGGCGTGGTGGAGTGCGTCGCCGCCGGCGTGCTGGCCGCCGACGTCATGGGCGCGGCCGTGGAGTGCGTCGGCTTCGGCGTGGGCTTCTTGGTGGCGGACTTGTGCGGTGACGGCTTCGGCGACGCGCTGCCCGCGAGCGAACCGGCGCTGGACGGGGTCGGCGATGTGGTCACGGTCGGCTTGGCCGGCGCCGTGCTGGCGACGGCGATGCCGGCCACGTGCGTCTTGTACGAGAACAGCGCGGCAAGGCCGGCGGCGGTAGTGCCGAGAACTACGACGGCACGGCGCATGAAGCCTCCAGTCAGCGATTGGTTTTCCGGTCAGAAGTCGAAGGACTCGTGGTGGATGCGCCGCCGCGGTACGCCCGCGGCGACCAGCGCGTTCACCGCGGCCTGGGTCATGCCGGTGGGGCCGCAGACGTACGCTTCGTAGCGGTGCAGGCCGGGGACGGTCCGCTCCAGATGGTTCGCGTCGAGCGGGTCGTAGCCGAGCTCGTCGCGCGAGCCGATGAGGTAGTGCAGCGCGGCCCGCCGGTCGGCGGCGATCGCGTTCAGTTCCCGGCTGAACACCACGTCGCGGGGGTGGCTGGCCCGGTAGAGGAGCGTGATGCCGCCGGACATCCGCTTCGGCAGCGCGGCGAACATCGCGCGGATCGGCGTGATGCCGACGCCGCCGGCGATGAACAGCACCCGGCGTCCGGTCAGCGACGGCGTGAAGGCGCCGTACGGTCCCTCGGCGACGATGCGGGTGCCCGGCTTCAGGTTCGCGAGCGAGCCGCTGTGATCGCCGCGGGCCTTGACCGTGATCCGCATCAGGTCGGGCTGCGGCATCGCGGACAGCGAGTACGGGTGGGACTGCCACCACAGCTCGCGGGTGAGGAACCGCCAGCGGAAGAACTGCCCGGGCTCCGCGCGCAGGTGGTCGAACTCGCGGCCCGCGATGAGCACGGAGACGATGCCGGGCGCCTCGGGCTTGACCGCCTGCACGGTGAACTGGTGCCGGGCGGACCGGCGCAGCGGGGTGATGACCCGCCACCAGAGCAGCAGCACGCCGACCACCACGTACATGGCCGACCAGGCGACGCGGGACTGGAAGCTCTCCGCGAACGCGCCGCCGTTGGCGAACTGGTGGCTGAACGCGAGCGCGATCGCGAGGTAGGTGTACAGGTGCGCGTAGTACCAGGTCTCGTAGGCGACGCGGCGCCGCGCGGCCCTGATGGAGATCGCGGCGACCATCAGCAGCAGGAACCAGGCGACGGTGGCCATCAGGATGTCGGGGAAGGTCGTCTCGAGCGTGATGGTCTCGCGGGTCACGCTCTCGTGCGCGGTGACCGCGAAGCCCCAGACGATGAACACGACGTGCCCGCTGACCGCGCTGATGACGGTCCGGCCGCCGATAGTGTGCCAGCGGGCGAGCCGATCGGTGCCGATGCCGCGCTCGAGCGGCGGCAGCCTGGACATGAGCGCGACCAGGACGACGACGCCGTAGCCAGAGATAAGCCCGAGCACCTCGCCGACGTCGGTCAGCAGGGCGCCGGGGGTGTGCAAGAACACGGTGTTGCGCCACCACAGGTAGCCGACGCCGACGAGGCCGAGCGCGATGACGACGAGCACGACGATGGGCAGGACGATCCGCGCCCGCCCGGTGCCCGGCGCGATCGGCTTGGCGGTCCGCATCGCGCCGCTCGTCCTGACCGGTCCGGTCGTCCGGCCGGGACCGGCCGCCGGGACCGGTCCGGTCGTCCTGGTGAGGGCAAGCGCCGGGTTGGCGGTGGTCTGCGTTTCCCAGGGCGCCGACTGTCCCGGCGCGGCCGCGGGCCAGGAGCCGGTCGGGCGCCGCGGCATCGGGCCGGTCGGGGTCCGCGGCAGGGCGCCCGTCGGTCCGCGGCCGGGCGGGGGCGTCGGCAGGCTCGGCTGCGCTCCCGTTGGGCGGGCCCGCCAGGAGTTCGTCCACCGGCGGCCGGTCGCCGGGTCGGCCCATTCCGGCGGCGGCAGCGGCCGCTCCTGCTGGCGGCCGTCCTGGTCAGGCGGGTAGCGGTCATCCGGATACTGGTCACTCGGGTACTGGTCACTCGGGTACTGGCCACCGGGGTACTGGCCTGCTGAAGAACGTCCGCGGTTAGCCATGGAGCTCCTCAGGACTCTAGCGGTGGATCGAGACACTTCATCTGTACTCGATACGTACGCAGCATCCCGGCGGTTCAGCGTATTTAGCGGGACTTATGGCGCTTTCTGAGGAAAAGCAGAGCGATCGCAGCGTACGTTCCTGGGGCTAGCGTCCCCTGGCTCCGGTGGGGGTCACGCTACCGAGCCCGCACGGAACGGGCAGGCGCTTCCCCGGGATTGCCCTCACCGGGGTGCGCACGCGTACCGGCGAGACGCCGGGTTCCGCCTAGCCTTGGCACTGGTTACCCCGGGACTGCTGAGTCCCCCCCAAAACCGGCACCGGCCTGCCCTCGCGGGCTGCCACCGAATGCGTCGCTCGGCGTCTCGCCAACTGAAGCTAACCAAACCACCCGCCGTCGGCGCCATCCCCGGATTCGGGGGTGCCCACCGGGAGTTCCGCTCCCTAGACTGGCCCGGTGGCCGCGCACGTGACTACTCCGTCTGGCCAGGTCATCAGGCTCACCGAAGGCAGTCAGCTGGTATTCGGCAGAGGACCGGAGGTGGACCTGGCGATTTCCGCTGGGCGGGGTCTTTCCAGGCGGGCCGGCGTGATCGTGGCGACGCCAGAAGGTGCCTGGATCGCCAACATCAGCAAGACCCACGCCCTCTACGTGGCCGGAGACGGGTACCGCATCCGGTTGCCGCGAGTAGAGGGCGACGGCGATCCGGCGGGGGGTTGGCTCGTGCACGCAGGAACGGCCATGGTCGGCTCGCGCTCGATGCTTGACGACGGGCTGCAAATCGCGGTCACGGTTCCGGGCCGGCACCGCCGGCCGCCCGCGCCCGCGGTGGCGGACTCGGGCAGCGAGCCGCAGGCGGAGGGCGACGGCACGGTGCTGCCCCTCTACCTCGACCCGAAGACCAAGCTCTTCCTCGTCGCGCTGATGTGGTGCAGGCCGTGGCTGCTCGACCCGAGCGCCGCGTCGCCGCTGCCGCGCACCCCCGAGATCGCCCGGGCCGCCCTCGAAGTGACGGGCGCGCACCACGAGCTTGAGCGGTTCGACAGCGATCAGGAGTTCCGCGACCGGCTGTCCGCCCGCGTCGCCGAGCACGTCAAGGTGCTGCGCCGTAAGATCGCCGAGCGCGGGCTCGCCGGGCCGGACGTCCGGCTGTCGGACGAGGTCGCCGTCCGCATCCTGATCGAGCACGGGATCGTCGGACCCGGGGACCTGCAGCTCCTCAGCGACCCCGCCTGGTGCTCGCGGCAGGAGGACTTGTGGTGGGACAGAGATTTAGGGTGGGGGCGGGTTGCCGGGCGGCGGCCCGTTGTTGGGCGGGTTGACGCGGAACGTCACGCTCGCGCTGCCCTCGCCGGGCGCGCTGGCCGTCACCTGGTAGACGCCGGGCGGAAGCGTACCGCGGAAGAAGCGGTGACCCTGGTCGACGGCGTAGTTGAACGAGCCCTGCAGGTCGGTGACGGGGTGGTCGGACGAGGTGACCGGCTGGTCGGGGGAGACGCCGAGGCCGATGAGCTTCACCGTGACGGTCACGAACTGCTGGAAGCCGGTGCCGTGGATGATGAACACCGTGTCGCTGTCGCCGAAGGGCTGGCTGACGCACAGCTCGGGCGTGGTGCCCATCGGGTGCACGGTGCATGGCGGCGGCGAGGCCACCGGGCCAAGGGCGGGGTCGCTCCCCGTGTTGCTGCTCGCCGTGCTGGCGCTCGCCGTGCTGGCCCGCCCAGTGCTGCCCTGAGTGCTCGCCGGGGTGCTGGCCGCGGCGTCGCCCGCCGCCTTGGCGCCCGGATCCTGCAGCGCCACCCCGATGCCGATGCCGCCGCCGAGCAGCGCCACCGCCGCGGCCACCCGCGCCCACAGCGGCAGCAGGGCCCGCCGCCCTGGACGCGGGCTCGGCTCCGCGTCCGGCGTGCGCCGCCGCCGGCGGCGGCGGGACCGCTTGGTCGAGTGATCGTGCCGCGCCTCGTGGCCGTCGATCGAGTGGAAGCCGGGCAGCGGCGTGTGCGACCCCGACGTGTCGTACTCGTCCGGCCCGGCGACGCCCGAGCCCGCCGTCGCGCTGCCCGCGGACCCCGCGTCCGCGTCGTCGTCCGCGGCGGCGGGGACGAGCGGCGCGCGCTGGTAGTCGGCGATCACCGCCATCGCGGCCTCGGGAAGGTAGGAATGGCCGGGACCCGCCTGCGAGGCGAACGAGCCGAGCCGGCCGAGGATCGCGGCGTCCGTCGGCCGGTCGCGCGGCACGCGCTGCAGGCAGGGCACGATCAACTCGGCCAGTTCGTCGGGCAGGCCGGCCAGGTCGGGCGGCTCGGTCGCGAGCCGGACGAGGATGTCCATCACGGTCTCGCCCTCGTAGGGCGCGTGGCCGGTGGCGGCGTACACGAGCGTCGCGCCGAGCGAGAACACGTCGCTGGCGGGCGAGGCTTGCGTGGCGTCCCTGGCCTGCTCCGGCGCCATGTAGGCGGGGGTGCCCGACGCGCCGTGGGTGGCGGTGAGCTGGACGCGCTCGGCCGCCCGGGCGATGCCGAAGTCGATCACCCGTGGCCCGTCCGGGGCGACCAGCACGTTCGACGGCTTGACGTCGCGGTGCAGGAGGCCCGCGCCGTGGATGGACTGCAGTGCCTCCGCGCAGCCGGCCGCGAGCCAGCGGACGGCGGACACGGGGAGCGGTCCCGCCTCCTTCACGAGCGTGCTCAGCGAGGGCGCGGGAACGTACGCGGTGGCCACCCAGGGCAGGTCCGCGTCCGGGTTCGCCTCGATGACGGCCGCGGTGAACACGCCGCTGACCCGGCTGGCGGCCGCCACTTCGCGGGCGAACCGGGCGCGGAAGCCGGCCTCCTCGGCCAGCTCCACCTTGATCGTCTTCACCGCGACCAGGCGCCCCGCCGCGGAACGGGCAAGGAAGACCTGCCCCATCGCCCCGGCGCCGAGCTTCCCGATGATCGCATAGGGGCCGATGCGCTCGGGGTCCCAGCGACGGAGCGGTTGCACGATCGATTGCGGCATCGTCGGCTCGCCTTCCGTCAAGCAATTGCTCCGTCACAGTAATGCACAATTGCCGTGCCTCGGGCAGCAAACGGTCCTGACCACCCCAACTTTGAACCAACATCGTAACTCGCCCGGACTCGGGTTCCCGGTTCGTCACCGCCGATATCCTAATATTTGTCCTGGTAAATGGCGTAGGCACGCCCCCGTTCGGATAAACAATTTTGAATATCGGTGTGAAGGCCAGGGGTTGAGCCCGCCCGATCCCTCGCCGGGAACCGCCACCCTGCGGGGCCTGTACCATCCCCGCCATGACGGAAACGGCGCGCAGGGACGCGCTCGTGATCGCGCTGACCGCCGCGGCGGGCGCGACGAACGTGCTGAGCCTGACCGGGCTCGGCGGCGTCCCCGCCAGCATCATGACCGCCAACCTCGTGCTGGCCGGGCTGAGCATCACCCACCACCAGGGGGCGCTCGGCTGGCACGCGGGGGTGGCGCTCGCGGGGTTCGTCGTGGCGGTGTTCGGCACGGGCAGGCTGATCCGCGCCCTCCGGACGGCGAGCGCGGGAAATTCTGAGCGCGAGTCGAAAGCTATTGCGGGAAGTCCTGTTTGGCCACGACCGGTCGGCGTCTCGATCGCGGCCGAGGCGCTGCCGCTGGCCGGCGTGGCGGTCGGCTGGGGACTGGCGGGCGGCCGCCCGGCCGGCGCCGTGCAGTTCGTCTTGTGCGCCGTGGCCGCCTTCGCCATGGGCATCCAGAGCGCGGCCGTCCGCGAGCTCGGCGTCCCGGGCCTGTCGAGTACGTTCTTCACCGGCACGCTGACCGACACGGTCTACGGCCTCACCGGTCCCCGCCCGGTCCGCTGGTCGCGCGGTGCCATCGGGGTGGTCGCGCTCGTCGCGGGGGCGGCCGCGGAGGGCGCCCTGCTGACCTTCGGGCAGCAACGGCTCGGGCCGCTGCTGCCCCTGGTCCTCGTCTGCTGCGTCGCGGCGCTGAGCCTGCGCGGGTTCAGCGGGGAAGGATGAACCGCTCGACCGCGTTGGCGAAGCCCTCGTCGGCGTTGGACGTGGTGACCCGGCGGGCGGAGTGCTGCACCTCGAGGCTCGCGTTGCCCATCGCGATGCTCAGCCCGGAGTGGGCGAACATCAGCACGTCGTTCGGCATGTCGCCGATCGTCGCGATGCTGTCGGTGGAGATCGAGAACCGCTTCGCCAGGTACTGCGCGACCGCGCCCTTGTTGGCGTCCGGGTGGGTGACGTCCAGGTAGTAGGGCTGCGACCGGGCGGCGGCCACGTGGTCGCCGAACTTGTCGTGCGCGGCCAGCGAGGCGCGCGCGACGGCGTCCAGGTCGTCGCTGACGCCGACCAGCTTCACGACGTCGGTGGTGAGCCCGGCGTAGCTGTCCACCACGGTCGGCTCGAACCGGACCGTCGCGGTTTCCCGCGCCACGTGGGGACCCTTGGGATCGAGGATGTACCAGTCGGCCCCCCGGTACACCCAGGTGTCCAAGCCAAACGAGGTGTTCAGCTCCGTCACCGGCACGACCAGGTCGTCGGGGATCGTCCGTTGCTCGATCACCGACATTTCGGGGTTGACCATGATGCCGCCGTTGAAGCCGGCGATCGGCGTGGTGATCTTGAGCGGCTCAACCAGCATCGACATGCCCTTGGGCGGCCGTCCGCTCGTGACCGCGAACAAGATCCCCGCCTCGCCGACCCGGCGGACGGCGTCGATGGCACGGTCGGTGAGGACTTTATCGGGGGTCACCAGCGTCCCGTCGACGTCGGCGAGCAGCAGCTTGATATCCATAGTCAGCTGTATAGCGGTACCCGGTGGCCGGGAGGTAAACGCCACCCCGCTTACGCGGCCCGGCCGATTGGTCCGGGCCTTTTAGACTGGCCGGGTGAGCATCGCCCTGCACCTGCTGGCGGACGTGCGCTGGCGGGGGAGACCCGTCGCGGGCGACCGTCCGCGGGCGCTGCTCGCGGCCCTGGCGGCGCGCGGCGGCCGCCCGGTGCCCGCCGAGGAGCTGATCGAGCTCGTCTGGGGCGACGACGCACCCCAGAACGGCATTAAGAGCCTGCAGGTGCTCGTGTCGCGGGTGCGCAACACGTGCGGTCCCGACGTGATCCTCACGGACGGCGCGGGTTACCGGCTCGGCGCTCCGCCGGGCGAAGTCGACAGCGAGCGGCTCGCCGCGCTGGTCCGCGACGCCGGCGCGGCACTGGAAAAGGACGCGTCAGCGGCGTCCGCGCTCGCGCGCGAGGCCATCGCGCTGACCGGGGACCTGCCGGGGGTGGGCGGCGCGGCGGAAGGACCCCTAGCCGAGGTGCACCGCGCCGCCGCCGTCGACGCGGCCACCGCCCGCGTGATCCTAGCCCGGGCGGCAAGCAGGACGGGGGCGCACTCGGACGCGCTTCCCGTGCTCGCGGCCGCGCATGATGCGCGGCCCGGCGACGAGCCGCTGCTCGCGGACCTGCTGCGCAGCGAGGCCGCCGTCCGCGGACCCGCGGCGGCGCTCGAGCGTTACGAGCGGTACCGGCGCGAGCTGCGCGACCGGCTCGGCACCGACCCCGGCGAGCCGCTGCGGCGGACCCACCGCGCCCTGCTCGCGCTCGACCGGCCGGTCCGGCGCGGCGTCAGGTACGAGACGACCACGCTGATCGGCCGCGACGCCGACCTGGAGCGGCTGCGGGCGCTGCTGGCCAGTTCGCGGGTGGTGTCCATCGTCGGCCCCGGCGGCCTCGGCAAGACCCGGCTGGCCAACGCGATCGCGCGGACAGCGGCGGAGCCCGTGGTGCACGTCGTCGAGCTGGCCGGCGTGACCTCGGCGGAGGACGTGGCGGGCGAGGTCGGCTCCGTGCTCGGGGTCCGTGACTCGGTGAGCGGCCGCCGCGTCCTGACCGCGGCGCAGCGCGCCGACGTCCGCGCGCGCATCGCGCACCTGCTCGGGCAGTCGCCCAGCCTGCTGGTGCTCGACAACTGCGAGCACCTGATCGAGGCGGTGGCCGGCCTCGTCGCCTACCTGGTCTCCGCGACGGCCGAGCTGCGCGTGCTCATCACCAGCCGCGCGCCGCTCGCGATCGCGGCCGAGCGCGTCTACCTGCTCGGCGAGCTGGACGCCGCCGACGCCGCGCGGCTATTCACCGAACGGGCCGTGGCCGCGCGGCCGAGCGTCCAGCTCACCGACGACCTCGTCGCGGGCATCGTCGCCCGGCTCGACGGCCTGCCGCTCGCGATCGAGCTCGCCGCGGCCCGCGTGCGGACGATGCCGCTCGAGGAGATCGCCCGCCGCCTCAAAGACCGGTTCGCGCTGCTGCGCGGCGGCGACCGCAGCGCGCCGGGCAGGCACCGGACCCTGTTCGCGGTCATCGACTGGTCGTGGAACCTGCTTGACGACGCCGAGCAGCGGGCCTTGCGCCGGCTAGCGCTGTTCCACGACGGGTTCACGCTCGCCGCCGCCGAGGCAGTGCTTAGCGACGAGGGGGGGCTTGGCGACGCGGGGGGACTCGGCGACGACTCCGCCGACGCGGTCCGGGGCCTGGTCGACCAGTCGCTGCTGAGCGTCGGGGAGACCCCGGCCGGCGGGCGCTACCGGATGCTGGAAACGGTGCGCGAGTTCGGCGGGCTGCGGCTCGCCGACGCGGGCGAGGCGGCCGCCGCGCGCGCCGCGCAGCGCCGCTGGGCGGTCGGCTACGCACGTCACCAGGGCGCCCGGCTAGCGACCGGTGACCAGTTCGCCGCCGTCGACGCCATCGGCGCGGAGGAAGTCAACCTGGCCGACGAGCTGCGCGGCGCGCTCGCCGACGGTGACCGGAGCTCGCTCGTGCAACTGGTCGCCTCGCTCGGGCTGTTCTGGACGCTCCGCGGCGAACACATTCGGGTTATCGTCCTCGCCGAGGCGGTCACCGAGGCGCTGCGCGACTGGACGCCGCCAGCTGACCTGCTGGATCAGGCGTGCGGCGCGGTCATGATCACGTTGAGCACCTCTCTCATGACCGGGGGGCCGAGCAGCGGCCCGCTCCGTGCCATCCTGGTTCGGCTGGGCCGCGAGGCTGTCCATAGCCCGCACCTTTCCGGGCTTGTGCAGGTGCTGCTCACGTACGACCCGGTGGAAACCGAAGCGGAACCAGAAGACTTCATGTCCCGGCTCGGCCGGCTCGCCGACAGCGAGGACCGGCCGACGGCGCTCGCGGCCAGCCAGTGGCTGAGCGTCCTGTACGAGAACGCCGGCCACCCGGTCGGCGCGATCAGGGCGGCCACGCGCGCCCTCGCGCTGTCTTCCGACGATGACGGCCCCTGGGCCGCGGCGATGCCGCACACGATGCTGGCCCAGCTCACGATGCAGGTCGGTGACCGGGCCACGGCGGTCGGGCACGCCCTGGCGGCCCTGCCGGTGATGCGGCGGCTCGGTGCCAGCGACGACGAGATCCAGCTCCGGTCGCTGCTCGTGCTGTGCGCGATCGCCGACGAAAGGCTCGCCGACGCGAAGGACGAGCTCAACCGGATCGAAGAGATCGGCGAGGTCTCCAGTACGTTCGGCGGTGGTGCCGTGCGCCTTATGTGCCGGGCGGAACTGGCCCCCGCGGCCGGCGACCACCTCGAGGGCCTGCGCATCCACCGCGAGGCCGCCGCCCGCATGCGCGCGATGCGGCTTCCCGGAGTCGTCTTGACTGGGCTTGAACCGTGGGTGCTGTTCGGCGACGCGGTGGCGCTGAGCGCGCACGCCCGCTACGCGGAGGGCGAGGACGAGGCGGACGGGCGCGCGCTGTTCCTGACCTCCAGGGAGAATGCGATCCGGGCGTTCGGCACCCCGGCCCCGGCGTTCGACTACCCGGCCGCGGGACAGCTGCTGTTCGCGCTCGGCGCCTGGGCCCTGTTCCGCCGGGCCGCTCCGTCCGAGACCGCGCTGCGGTTGCTCGCGCTCGCCCACCGGTTCGCCTACAACCGCACGGTGCCCACGATGCTGTGGGAGCGGATCATCCCGGCGACGGAATCGGCGGCACCCGGGCGGCTCGCCGAGTTCCTGGTCGAGTACCGCGACCGCCAGCCGGCCGACCTGCTCGCGGAGGCCTGCCGGCTGGCGGAGGAACTTTCCCGCTGAGCGGGATTCAGAGGTGCCGCCGGTAGCTGTGCACCGACAGGGGCGCGAACACCGCGATCACCACTGCGCCCGCGAGCAGCGTCCAGCCCACCTCGCTGCTGATCATTGCGTGGTTGGCCAGGTCGCGGGTGGCCGACACCAGGTGTGAGACCGGGTTGATCTTCACGAAGTCCGCGAGGCCCGACGGCAGCGAGTTGACGGGGACGAACGCGTTGGACAGGAAGGTTAGCGGGAACAGGATCATCATCGACATCCCCTGGACGCTCCTGGCGCTCTTGGCCATCGTGCCGATCCAGGTGAAGATCCAGGCGAGCGACCAGCCGGTGAAGACCGCGAGCACGATCGCGCCGAGCACGCCGAGTGCGCCTCCGCCGGGGCGGTAGCCGATGATCACGCCCATCAGGAAGGTCAGCCCCGCGGCGATCAGGTAGCGCACCAGGTCGGCGGTCATCGGCCCCGCAAGCGGCGCGATCCTGGCGATCGGCAGCGACTTGAACCGGTCGAAGACGCCCTTGTCCATGTCCTCGCGGAGCTGCACCCCGGTCGCCATGCAGGTGGTCAGCACGGTCTGCGCCACGATCCCAGGGACCATGAGCGGCAGGTAGCTCTGCACGTTGCCGGCGATCGCGCCGCCGAAGACGTACGCGAACATCGCAGTGAACAGCAGCGGCTGCAGCGCGACGTCGAAGAACTGCTCCGGGTTGCGGCGCATCTTCTTCAGCGCGCGCCAGGCCATGCACAGCGTCTGGCTGACGGTGTCCGCAAGGCTGGCGCGCGGCCGGGTGCGGGCCACCGCGGCGGCCGGGTCGACGACCCGCGGCGGAACTTCGGCGATGAGGGTAGTCACTTGACCTCCAGGGGGATGCCGGCTCCGACTGCTGCGTTGCCGGTCGGGTTCTGCTCGTCGGCTTGCTCGGTGTCATGGCCGGTGATCGCCAGGAAGACCTCGTCGAGCGTCGGCTTGGCGACGCTGACCGAGGTGATCGACACCCCGGCCTGGCGGAGCCCGACGAGCACGTCGGCCGCCCGGTCGGCGGTGTCAAGCGGGACGTTCATCCGCCCGGACTCGGGCGCGAGCACCGGCTCCGCGCCCGCGACCCGCAGCACGATGCCCCGCGCGAGTTCTTGGTCCGCGCCCGGCGCCAGGCGCAGTTGCAAGGTCGAGTCGCCGACCGAGGTCTTCAGCTCATCCGGCGTGCCCTCGGCCACCTTGCGGCCGCGGTCGATCACCGCGATCCGGTCGGCGAGCTGGTCCGCCTCGTCGAGATACTGGGTGGTCAGCAGCACCGTGCAACCGTCGGCGACCAGCCCGCGGATCGTGTCCCACATCTGGCCGCGGGTGCGCGGGTCAAGGCCGGTGGTCGGCTCGTCGAGGAAGATCAGCGGCGGCCTGGTGATCAGGCTGGCCGCGAGGTCAAGACGCCGCCTCATCCCGCCGGAGAACTGCGCGATCGGCTTGTCGGCGGCGTCCTCGAGGCCGAACTGGCCAAGCAGCCGCCGCGCCGTGGCCCGGGCGTCCGCCGAGCGCAGGCCCTGGAGCCTGCCGAACAACCACAGGTTCTCCGCGGCGGTCAGGTCCTCGTCCACCGACGCGTACTGGCCGGTGACCCCGAGCAGCTGGCGGACCCGGTGCGGCTCGCCGGCCACGTCCACACCGAACACCCGCGCCTGCCCGGCGTCGATCGGCAGCAGCGTGGCGAGCATCTTAAGCATCGTGGTCTTCCCGGCGCCGTTCGGGCCGAGCACCCCGTAGATCTCCCCCTGGCGTACTTCCAGGTCGACCCCGTCAACGGCGGCGACGCCGCCGAAGGATTTCACCAGGCCGACGGCGTCAATGGCGGCTACGGCAGTCATCGCATCGCTCCCCTCGCGATCGGAAATGAACACGATCAGCAAGGTAAGCGGCGGCGCTTTCACGACGGCTACACGCCGGTATCGCGGCCCCGCGCCCCAAGAAAGCCACTGTTACCAGCGATGAAGCGGAGTTCTTGCAGCGAGGCCCCTCCGGCACCCGCCGGCCCAAAATATCCGCGAGTCCGGACCCTCGCGCCATCGAGTCGATACCCCATAGGGTATCCGTTCATAGTGAGGGTCAAAAGCGTCTAACTGCGCCGCCTTTGACCCTCAATCACGCTAGGCGTCCGGTTCTGTGCGGCGTTTTGCGGACCAA
>Ga0102924_1002475_pt1 | contig 20125 bp, 18 predicted proteins | sample PaiPotPPM11metaG_FD_80116 | JGI IMG/M metagenome (GOLD analysis project Ga0102924, IMG submission 80116) | Iron sulfur acid spring bacterial and archeal communities from Banff, Canada, to study Microbial Dark Matter (Phase II) - Paint Pots PPM... ...
CCCAGCGGATGATGCGTTCCCCAGCCCAGCGCCAAAATCAGCAGCAGCGGAATGTGCACGACGTTGACGATCGCCAGCACGAGAACCCCGAGCACCCGATTTCCGGCCGCGCCGAGTCCAACGATCAGCGTGCCGGAGATCGCGATCGGCAGCAGCGAAAAGCAGCGCAGGATCAGATAGATCGAGCTTTGATGGGCGCTTGCGAGATGCCCGACCATCGCGTGGATGACAACCGACGCCAAGGGAATGCTCAATAAAGCGGCGACGATCGCGCTGGCAAACGGCACGACAAAACCGGCGCGCACAGTCTTTGCGTAGTTCTCCAAGTCTCGGGCGCCGATGCGCTGCGCCGCGATGATGGACATGCCGCTAAAGAAGCCGAAGATCGAAAATGCAACTGCGGTAAAAACCGTCGCAGCGCCCGTCACGCCGGCGAGCGCGATGGTGCCGAGGCTGCCGATCGCGATCGTGTCGACGACGCCCAAAAGTTGGTCGCCGAGCATCGTGAATGCAATGGGAAGCGAAAGGCGCCGAATCGCGGCGCCCATATTACGGTGGTCGACGAGCATGGTTGCGTCAGCCACTCGGTTTTCTCAAATCATCGAGTGCTTCGAAAAATGCGCCGATTTCGTCATCGGTCGTGTAAAAGTGCGGACCGACCCGAATGCCGCAGCCCGGACGGTAGTCCACGAAGATGCGCCGTTGCGTGAGCGCGCGATAGACGCGCTGCGCATCCGGAAAATCGATGGCGATCCAGCCCGTGCGTTTGGCGGGATCCAGCGGAGTGTTGACTTGCAAACCGCGTTCGAGCGCCAGCTCCGCAATCAGTGTTGTGAGCCTGACGTTATGTTCGCGAATCTTCGCCACGCCAACGGCGCGGATCAGATCGTGTCCGGGCTGCGCGGCCATGTAACCGGGAATCGTAGGCGTCCCCGTTCCCCAGCGGTACATCGAGGGCGCCCAGACCATCGGCGCCGGTTCGAAAGCAAACGGCCGGGCGTGTGCCATCCAGCCGGTAACCGCGGGTTCGAAACGTTCGAGCAGCTCCGGACGAATGTAGATCCAACCGCAGCCCGCCGAGCCGCACAGCCATTTGTGGCTGCCGCCGGTCACGATGTCGAGATCCCACTCTGTCACGTCGTACGGATACACGCCGGTCGTTTGATATGCGTCGACGCAGAGCAGCGTGCCGGTCTTGCGGCAATGCGCTTGCACGGCGCGCACGTCGCAAAGCGCTCCCGAAATATAATAGGCATGCGAGAGCACCGCAATGGCGGTGCGTTCGGTGATGGCCGCGATGATGCTCTCGGTGGAAACGGTCCGACCATCGGGCGAGGGCACGATGCGCGGCAGCGCGCCGAAGCGCTGCCACTCGGTCCAAACGTAGGTCAACGATGGAAACTGCAGCGCTTCGTAGACGACTTCGTTGCGCGGCGCTTCGAAGCGCAGCGACGTCGCGAGCGCCGCTTGCAGCACCGAAACGTTCGGCGCCAGAAAGACGCGGCCGGACGGAGCACCGATGATGGTGCCGATCCCGTCGGCAATCTCGGCGATGCGCGGAAGCCAGCGTTCCCAGGCCTCCGGACCTTCCGCCGCCCACTCGTCGAAATACTGGCCCAGCGCGCGCTTGGCGTCCTGCGGCGCAGCGCCCATCGAATGGCTCACCAAATATGTCGAGTTCGCCAAAATGGGAAAGCGATCTCGCAGCACAGCCTGCGTTTTCGCCAACGACGTTGCCATCAATAGCCCTTTCCCATGAACGTGCGCACTTCCCACAGCTCCGGAAAGAAGCGATGCTCGAGCGTGGTTGCGAGATACATGACCCCCAGCGACCCGCCTGTCCCTTTCTTCGCGCCGATCATGCGCTCGACCATGCGGATGTGGCGTCCGCGCCACAATAGAAAGCGCTCGTCGAATTCAATGAGATCCTCGAGTAGAAGATACAGATCGTATTGATCGTTATTTTCGGAATAGATCGTCCGAAACGTGGCCATCAACTCGTCGTGGGTTCCCACCGCAAATCCGCGGCCGCGCAGATACTCCTTGGCCCGATCGTAAAGCGAGGGTTCCTTCAGCCGCGCATCCAAGCGCGCGCGCTGCGCATCGCTCATGCTCATATGCTTGAGCGTTTCAGTGTTGCGTAAGCCGGCGATTAACTCGATCTCACGGAACTGTACCGATTGAAAACCGCTGGCGGGATTGAGATTGTCGCGAAAGGCGTTGAACTCGTGCGGTGTCATCGTTTCGAGAATGTCGACCTGCGTCTCGATCAACCGCTGAATGGTGTCGATGCGCCGGAAGTGCTTGGCGACCGGCGGCAGCGCGCCCGCCGCTAAGTCCCGCATGACGGCTTCGATCTCGTGCAGCAGCTGTTTGAACCACAGCTCGTAGACTTGATGGATGATGATGAAGAGCATCTCGTCGTGATGAGCGGGCGCCGAAAGCGGCTGCTGCAGTGAAAGCAACTCGTCGAGGCGCAGGTACGATCCGTAAGAAAGCTGTTCTCTGGCCGTGTCGGGCGTCATGCGCGTACGCTTTGCCGGACGAGCCCACGGGGCCCGCTGTTCGCCCCCGCGAACAGCCGGCTTTATGCGTGAAGTCGATGCCGTGCGTCGCTAAAGCGATCTGCTTTGCGGCGGGCATACAAGCTCTCGTCCTGAGCGGAGTGCATAGCGATGTTGCGGGCGGTCAGAACGGCATCGCGGCGGGCGCGCTCCTGCAGTTCAATGTGCGCGTGCACCGTTTGCAACTGCGCGTGGAAGGGATTCCTCAGGTTTCGCTGCCCCAGCGTCCGTCGGCGAAATATGGCCAAGCCACTCCGCAGCTCAGTTTGTTGAATGGCGCGCTTCTCGTTGCGGTGGACCCCGCGGAACATCTCTGGTTGGGCGCGGGCGAAACGATCATCAATCAGCGCACGCCGCTTCCAAATCTCTCGCAAGTTGTGGCGTCGCGTCTGGCGGGTATGCGTTACGAGGCTGCATACCGGCTGCCTTTGCGCAGCGGGCGCTTTGTGCAGTTCATGGCGGGTGGAGCGCCCCAACTGACCGGCACGGATCATTTCATTTTCAGCAACGAACAGCTGCCTGTCGACAAGCCGGAGATCGCAAGCGAGCTCGATGCGATGGCGGCGATCGGTTTCCACCACCGTGACTACGAAGTGTTATTCGGGATTCGTACGATCAATTTCTCGGCGAAATTTGTCAGAGACGGGTCCGCCGCCGACCGCAACAACGGCGCCGGCCTGCTCTTCGAATATCGCCGCTTGCTGGGCCGCTGAACTCGCAGATCACAGCCTGTGCACGGTTTATGCACAACTTTTTTCGTCGCGGCCGTTAGATTCGCGTCCTTATCCTCGCTCTCGACAGGGACTCACAAGCGCTCGCCGGCTAACCGAAGGCCGCATGAGCGGTTTGGTCGTTTTCAGTTCGTTGCGCGATGCCTTGAACGCCGGATACCATATTTATGGAAGAAGCGAGCGCGGCTATCTGGCGCGCCTGCGCACCGATGGGGGCTGGGCGATGGCGCTGGTGGAGTGTGTACCGGCCTCAACTCTGGGTACGACCCGGGTTATGGAACGCGACGAAAAGCAAACTCCGGCTGAAAAGACGGAAGCGAAAAAGGAATCGGAAGATGCGCGCGAGGGCGATAGCAAGCTCGACGACTACGACAAAACGATGGCCGATTCGTTTCCAGCCAGCGATCCCCCGGCTCAACCCTAAGGTTTTCCCGGCCTCCCATATTCGTAGCCCTCGATAGTAAATGGCTCGCCCGTGCTTGGACGCGTCCGAGGATTTTTGGCGACGTATTCGCGCACGAACCTCGCGGCGTCAGCTGCTAGCCACTCGGTGTCCTTCCAAAGGTAAGGATTGTCACTGGTCTTGCGATTCAGCTCGACGAGCGGCGCCAGGTTCGTCCACGTACCGACGATCATGTTGCCCCAATTGTAATAAAAAGGTTCCCCTTCGAGTAAGCCCAGTCTGACGAACACGCCGATGCGTTCCAGCGTGCTCAGCGCCTTGTGCCAAGGAAGTTCGGCGTACGGAGTACTGCGCAAATAATCTTCAAAGTCCGGATCTTGCATCCGCGCCGGCAATTCTTTCATGATGTATAACCTGGCGCGAACGAATCGCTCGTCGTCGAACTTGTCGAAAATGCGCATCATGCCGTCGAGCTGTGTCGCCCGGTGCGCTTCGCCGATCTGCTCAAGTGCCGCGCGGGCCTGACGCAAGCCCACGATCACGGTGAGCATGATCACGAGTCCGGTGAACGCGGTCGCTATCGCGCTAAGGGCTTCCCAGTTCATTCGGCGGGTTTAGTCCCGGCGAAAGGGACGCCCTCCGAATCGCTCAAAGGACCACGGTGGAGAGGTGGCAGAGCGGTTGAATGCAGCGGTCTTGAAAACCGCCGAACCTTTGCGGGTTCCGAGAGTTCGAATCTCTCCCTCTCCGAGTTTCTAGATAATCGGAAACGGTTTCCAGCCGTATTCTTGCGCTTGCTGCACTGAAGCAACGCCGGCGGGAACCACGAGAAATCCGGGCAGTACGTTTTTCTCGAAATCCGCCAGCACGCCGGCAGGTGTCGCGCCGGCTGTTTTTGATGCCAGGACCGCGGCAACTGCGGTCATCGCGTTGTGGCAAACGAAGAACTTGCCGCCCCGTTTGAGCACCGCTTGCGCGCTCCAATCCTGATAGATGCCGTTCGGGTTGTCCGCCGACGTGTTTAGACTAAGGTTGGAACTTGCTTTGTAGTACGCGTTCGTAGCCGCGACGTTGAAGGCTTTGCCGAAGCCGTACTTTTCCCAAATGTTGTCGTTGAGCGCAAAAATAATCGACGGTCCCAAGATAACGCCGAGCGTCGAAAGTTTGCCGGCTTCGAGCGAAAACTCGTAAGCGTCCATCGAATTTTGCATGTGCAGGTAGAGGCTCGCGATGCCCGGCGCGATCACTAGGGGCGTAACCGATTGAAAAACCTGCTTGTTCGAGCCGCCGCTCCGCAGGACGCGCAGCATCGCGGCGCGATCGTATTGCGTGGGTTTGAGAATGTGGAAATGAACCGGAGCGCGCTCCTGCGCCTCGGCGGTCGTTTCCAGGCCGATGGCGGCCGCGGAAATACCGAGCGCCGTAGCGGAAACGAACTGTTTTCTAGAGAGAGACATAGCGATGGGGCTCCTTCCTCAGAACAAGGACGAACGGGGGCGAGATTTCCCCGCCGGTTAGGAAGCCCCTAGCACCTGGGCGAAGCCTGCCGCCGTGAACGCCCGCGGTATCGCCGTGGCCGCCGCAAGTTTGGCGGCCCTGATTCTCGTAGGAATCGAGATCCAGTCGTGGCCGCAGAGCGCCGGCTTCAATTCGAGCATTCAAAGCATAAGCCGTTGCGTCGTGCGCGTTGCGGCGGTCAATCCCGCCGATGCCGCGGCCGGCCTGCGCGAAGGCGACGACATCCTTTTGTCACGCATGACCACGCCGGCCCGCACCGCTATCGCTTGGAATAATACGCCGACGCAAAACGGGCACGCCGGCGACACGATTCAGCTCGCCGTGCAGCGCGGCAACTCCAGCTTCGCTCTTCCGTACAAGCTGCTCCACACGGACTCCGCCCTCAAGTTCGCAGCCCAGCTCGGATTCAAATTCTTTCTGCTGGCGATCGGTGTGTTCGTTCTGTGGCGCGGACGCGAACGGGCGGCCACGGTACTCGGCATCTGGTGTCTCGGCGTGGGCGTCGGCTTGCCCGACGCGTGGTGGGGCGGACTGCCGTTGGACGGCAGAATATTCGGCGGCGTGCTGACGTCGGCGTTGTGGACGTATTCGCCGCTGATGCTGTATCTGGTCGTGGAATCGATCGCCACCGGCGTCTCGCGGCGCGCGATCCTGATTGCGCGGACGGCCATGCTTATTACCGTTGTGCCGTCGTTGATACTCAACACCGTCAACGCGACCGCGCAGGCACAGACGGGCTGTGGGTTTGTCAATCTCACGCCGTGGATGGTCAACGGCGCGTTTTCGGCCGCACAGCTTGTGATCATTGCATTTTTCGCGGTCAGTTACGTGCGTACGACCGGCATCGCACGTCAGCGCATCCGATGGGTTTTCTGGGCCTTCATCATCAGCCGCTTCGGCGTGCTGCTCAATCTCTTCAACCGGCTGTTGGTCCATCCGGTCCATCTCTCGGGCGCAGAATGGCTCACCGTGATGCTCTTCCCGTTGGGCTGCGCGTATGCGATCTTGCGCCATCGCATCATCGACGTGAACTTCGTGCTGAACCGCACGCTGATTTATACGATCCTAACGTCCTTGGCCGTCGGCATATTCGTCCTGCTCGAACATTTCCTCAACAGCTTCGCGGTCGGCCGCGAAGGCAGCCTCGCCGTGGAGCTCGCCGTTGCCTTGGCATTGGGCCTTTCGTTCAACGCCGTGCACAAGCGCACGGAACAGTTTCTCGACCGCACGCTCTTTCGGAGCAAATACGAGGCCGCCAACGCGCTGCGCCAGCTCTCCGAAGATGCCGCATACATGGAGAACCCCGAGACGCTTTTGGAATCCGCGACCAGAGAGATTCCTCGCGTCATGGGCGCCCGGGGAGCCGCGATCTACGAACGCGTGGATGGGCGTTACGCGCTTGCGGCCGCGACGGGACTGGCGGGCTTGCCCGCCGAGGTCGGCGTGGACGATCCTGCGTTCGTGCGATTGCGTAAGCAGCTTTCACAGGTCGATTTGTCCGAAGTCAACAGCGCGCTCGACAGCGACTCGATCGCCTTCGCGCTGGCAGTGCGCGGACAGCTCACCGGCGCGTTCATTTGCGGTCCGCGGCTTAACGGCGAGACGTTCGCGCCCGACGAGATCGCGATGGTGCGAAACATCGCGCACGAAATTGGCGCCGAGCTCTCAGCGATGCGGTCTCGCGAACAGGCCGAGATCCTCAACGCGCTGACCGCCGGTACGATGGACCTTCCCACGGCCCGCCTGCGGATGGCCCGAAAAGAGGAGTAACCCGGGCTGCCGAACGGCCGCTCCATGGTTAACATCGGCAATACCGCGTTCATGCTCATCTGCGCGAGCCTCGTCATGCTGATGACGCCGGGGCTCGCCTTTTTCTACGGGGGCCTCGTCGCCCGCAAGAACGTGCTCACGATCATGATCCAAAGTTTCATGTCGCTAGGCTGGACCACGGTCCTGTGGGTCATTTTCGGCTACTCGATGTGTTTCGGCCCCGACTGGCACGGCCTGATCGGTAATCCGGCGACCTATTTCATGCTCAACGGCGTCACGCTGCACACGATGTTCCTGGGCAACGACGCCGGCATTCCGCTGGTGGTGCACATCGCCTATCAAATGATGTTCGCGATCATCACGCCGGCGTTGATCACCGGTGCGTTTGCTAACCGCGTGACGTTCAAAGCGTATTTTATATTCCTGACCGGGTGGCTGATTTTCGTCTACTTCCCGTTCGTCCACATGCTGTGGAGCCCGAACGGTTTGCTCGCAAAGTGGGGCGCGGAAGATTTCGCGGGCGGCATCGTCGTGCACGCGTCCGCGGGATTCGCGGCGCTTGCCTCCGTGCTCTTCATCGGGCGGCGATACGTTATCGAAAACAAGCCGCACAACGTTCCCCTGATCGCGCTGGGCACCGGCCTGTTGTGGTTCGGCTGGTACGGTTTCAACGCCGGCTCCGAATTGCGTGTCGACGCGGTGACGGCTTCCGCATTTTTGAACACGGACATTGCCGCGTCGTTCGCCGCGATTACGTGGCTGCTCGTGGAATGGGCGCGCGGGCGTCAACCGAAGTTCGTCGGCTTGCTAACCGGCGCGGTTGCTGGTCTGGCTACGATTACCCCCGCCGCAGGGTACGTTTCGCCCGTGACGGCGATCATCATCGGTATAGCCGCGGGCGTGATCTGTTATTATGGGGTTGCGCTCAAGAACAAATGGCAATGGGACGACGCGCTCGACGTGTGGGGCGTGCACGGCGTCGGTGGCTTTCTCGGAATCACGCTGCTTGGCGTTTTTGGATCGCATCTGTGGAACCCGGCGGGCTCCGACGGGCTCCTTTACGGCGGGACCAGATTCTTCTTCGTGCAAGTTGCATCGGCGATCATCTGCAGCGCTTGGGCATTCGTCTTTACATACGGATTCCTATGGCTCATAAGCCGCGTGACGCAGACGAAAGTGGATCGCGACGCCGAAGAAGCCGGTCTGGACATTACGCTGCACGGCGAAGAAGCCTATCCGCTGGGGCTGTAACTCAAAACGATATTCGAGTGAATAGAACCTTCGCGGCTGTTGTCGTCGGCACAATTGGGGCCTTTTACATTGCCGTGATCTCGGTTGGCTACGCGCATTTCGGCACGCTCCCGCGCCTGGCTACATTTGTGCCGATCAGTGCGACGCACATGGTGGCCACGTCGGTGACCGCCGCCGGAACGGCCGCCGGGCTTCGCAACGGAGACGCCGTCGACAGCACGCGTCTTTCACTCGCGGACAGGGAAGTGCTCGGAACGCGTAGCGGCATTGCGGGGACTCGATATAATTTTGTCGTGCAGCGGGGAGCACACACTGCGAGCGTTTCGTTTGTACTGCCGCTAGCAACGAACCGCACCGTTCGCGACGTCGTCGACGTTTCTTTGCGAGTTTTCATGATGCTCACGGCGCTGCTGCTCATCGCGCGCGGCCGCGACGATCTTTCGTGGTACGCCGGCCTCTTTTTTGCGGGTTTTTCCGCCACCGGCTTCAGCGTAACATTTGGTGCACTCGGCGCCGACGGCGAGCTCGCTTTAGATTTTTGTGCTTTTCTGATCATTGCAGTCTCGTTTTATGGCCGGGTGATGTTCGGTTACCGGCTCTTATCAGCCCGAATCGGCCGAACCGTTCGCTCGATTTTTGTCGGCCTTCTCATTGCGGGCTTAATGGCGCTGGTGGTGGCCACGATCTGGCGCTCGATTCTTTTATTTTTTTACGCTTGGCAGAATCTAGGGCTATCGCGAACGATCCTTTCATGGTCGCAGCTGGAACTGGGGTCGCTCTTCATTCTGGTCATGGCGACGGCCGCGTTTACGGCCGAACGAGAAAAGGCGCAGAACATTCGTCTGCTCTTTTGGGCGGTCCTCATCGCGCAAGTCGGCGGCTGGATTAACCAAGGCTTCATCATTGCCGGCAAGGACGCGCCACTGATAGGCGCCTTGAGTCTCCTCAACTTGGTGCCGGCAATAACCGTGCCGTACGTCCTCTTTACACGGCGCCTGGCAGCGATCGATTTTTACATCAGCAAAGCGGCGATCTACGCGATCGTGCTTTCGGTCGTCGTCGGTATATTCGTTTTGCTGGAGAGCTTAATCGATCGGCTCGCGCTCGGCCGCACCGAGAGTATCGTTCTGCAGCTGATCGTCCCGCTGGCGTTAGGCCTTTCGCTAAAACGGATCGAGCGTGGTGTCGAAGGCTTTGTCGAGCGAGTCTTGTACCGCGAAAAATTGCTCGCCACGGAGCAATTGGACGCCTTGATCGAGGACTTTCCGCACATGCATGAAACGGGCACATTGACGCGCCGCGTCGTCGAGGATGTTCACGATCTCATGCGTTCGCCGTCCGTCGTGCTTTACCGCATGCAAGATGAGACGTATGTGCCGGTTTCGGAGGCCGGATCGTATTCGCTTCATCCGCCGATCGCGTTGGACGATGCCGCCTTCGTACGGTTGCGATCCACTCATAAGCCGCTCGAAACGATGCACTTTCGCACGGCGCTTCCCGGCGATGGCCTGCTGGTGCCGTTGATCGTCTTCGGCAGCATTACCGGAGCGGTCTATTGCCGTTATCGCGAATCGCGCGAACGTTTCGATCCGGACGAAGTCGCGATGCTGTCACGCTTGGCGCACGAGCTCGCCGTTGCCGTTGTCTGGATGGAACGCGAACGTCTAGAACTGCACGCCTAGTTCTAAGCCAAGACGCGTCTGGGTTCCTCGGGTGCCGCCGGGTCCAAACGCGAGTCCGAGCGTACCGTTGACGACGACGTACGACCATTCCGCCCGCGCCAGCAGATGCGACGTCTTATACGCGGGCGTGAGCGTGAACGTCGTCGCGCTGCTGCCCGGGCCGTAGCCCAGGAAATCCGAGTTCGCGCTGAAGTCGAGCCGCGAGCTGCTGTTCGAAAGCGTCTCAAGGCGGCCGCCCAGCGAAAGTGTACCGCTGAACGCATAGTTGGCGATCAGCGATGCACCAAATGCCGATTCGTTTGACACGAAGCCGGCCGCCGCACTGGCCGGTGACTGTATCCACAGTGCGTATGGCAGCAGCTGCAGTTTGCCGATCTGCTGGGTGTACATCAGGTTGTACTCGCGTTTGTTCGCTACGAACGCGGTCGAGTTCGGCGGTGTGTTCGGATCCGGCAGCATGAAAATAAACGCAATGCTGCTCCTCGAGCTCGGATTCCATCCGAGCGATCCTTCGATCGCGCGATGACTGCCCGAATAGTAGCCATTGTTGTACTCGAGCGTCGCGTTGAAGTTTGACCCCGTGTATGCCGCGCGGATGCCGCGGCTAACGACCGGTTCGACGTTCCAGACCAAACCGCGCTGGATATCCACGTTTTGAAACGTGAGTGCGTTCTCTTGGCCGAGCAGCGTCGGCAGCTGACCCGCGCTAAATGTCCAATTGGCGTTCGGAACGTACTGCACGTACGCGTTCGGCACGTAGCCGTAGAGATTCGTGTTGGTAAATTGCTGAAACGTCGGATTGATCGCCTGGCCCACGACCGGAAACGCGTACGCGCCGGCCGTCACACTAAAGCGGAACGTGCCGGCCGTGCGCGCGACGGTGACGAGCGCGGTGCCGAGCTGCGTTCGCGACGAAAGATCGGCGCCGGTCGCCGTGTCGAGCGCACCCGCTGCGTTGGGATTATCGGCATGAAAGGTGAACCCGCTGACGACGCCCGAGACCGTGACCGCCGGCGAAGGCGCCGGTGATGGCGTGGGATCGGCGAGTGCGGACGCTGCACCGCCCAGCGCGAAGAATGCCATAGCGATAAGCGATCGCATGAGCGGGCCAATCATAACGGGCATCATACCGCGCCGCGAATCAAAAATCCGCTAGTGTTCGTTACGAAGCGCGGCGAAGGGCGGGCACATGCTGCGCCAGTGTATGCTGCTTCTGACGATCTGCCTCGCGTCGTGCGCGGGCGGTTTTTCGCACCGGGGTGCGGGCGAGGCGCATGTCTTGCGAATCGCCGATCTCTCGGACCCATCATCGCTTGACCCGCTGCTCGCGCACGATCAGGACACGATCGGGTACGATCTGCTGGTCTGCCAGACCATGGTGGGCATGGACGAACGCAACCGCCTCGTTCCCGTGCTGGTGACGCGCATTCCCAGTCGCGCCAACGGCGACGTGTCTGCCGACGGCACGCGCATCGTCTATCACCTGCGCCGAAACGTGCGTTTCGCCGACGGCGTGGAGCTCACGTCGGCGGACGTCGCGTTCACCTACCGTGCGATCCTCGATTCGCGCAACAACGTGCTTTCGCAGGACGCTTACCGCCGCATCGCGTGGCTGCAGACACCCGATCGCTACACCGTCGTCATTCGGCTGAAACGGCCATGGAACGCCGCGGTCAGCGATCTTTTCGCGCAGTCGGATTTTGCATTCGGCATTCTGCCGGCGCACGCGTTCACAAGCACCCAACTGCAGCACGCCGCTTGGGAACAGCGTCCATTCGGCACGGGCCCGTTCCGGGTAGCGGAATGGAGGCGCGGCGATCGCGTCGTTCTCGTGCCCAATCCCTATTTTTCACCGAAGCCAAAACTCGCGCGAATCGAACTGCGCATGATTCCGGACCGCGGCTCCGCCTTGGTGGCCTTGCAAGCGCACGACGTCGACGTTGCTCCGCTGCAGCCGCAATCAATCGCGCAAGTCAAGGGTACGGCCGGTTTAAGCGTTGCGCCCACTGCCGAGAACGCGACGCTATGGCTGACGCTGCAATCATTGCGGCCGCCCGCTAACAGCTTACGGGTTCGCCGCGCGATCGCATCGGCGCTCGATATGCCGGCGCTGCGCAAGGCTTATCAGGGTGCATATGCTGCCGCGGGATCGTTTCTGCCGCCCGTCTTGAGCTGGCACGACGCTCCAATTCATGCCTACCCGCACGATCTTCGCGCCGCACGCTCGCTGCTCGGCGAAAAACCTTTGGATATGCTTTTGGTTCTGCAGTCCGGAAATGCCGTCTGGCTGCGCATCGCAACGGTCGTGCAGCGGCAGCTCGCCGCCGCCGGTGTGCGTGTTACGATCAAGACTTTTCCTACGACCCTCTTCAATGCGCCCGAAGGTCCCATTCGAAATGCGCGCTTCGCCATCGCGGTCGACGGCTGGCTCGGCGGCGCCGATCCCGAACAGTCGATCGTTTTCACCTGTTCGCAAGCGACCGTAAATGGAAGCAACATCTCGCGATATTGCGATCCGCGCTTCGAAGGACTCTTCGCCGACCAGCAGACCACGCGCAGTTCCGAAAGGCGTAAACAAGATTTCTTCGCGATGCAGCGGCTTATCCATCAAGCGCTTCCCGTCATACCGATATACTACGAAACGTATTTCGACGGGCTCAGCGCGCGCGTGCACGGTTTCCGGCGCAACATGCTGCGCTTTCCGGTCTCTCCCGAGTATTGGGACACGTCCGCCGATTAACGGCAGGTGCGCGCCGCCGCGGCGGCTGAACGCTCAGGGGTGGAGTTCAGTTTTTCGCCGCTGCTCGGGATTCTCGGGGCGGCGATTCTCGGCGGCGCAATCGGTCTGCAGCGGCAAGCCGCGCAGAAACCGGCCGGCTTCCGAACGCACCTGATCGTCGCCACTGCTTCGGCGGCGTTCACCGCGATGGGCGCGCATTTGAACGATACGCGCATTCCGTCTTACATTGTCGTCGGTATCGGTTTTTTGGGCGCGGGCGCCATCATTCGGCAGGGCACGACCGCGCACGGCCTGACGACTGCTGCGAGCATTTGGATGGCCGCCGCTATCGGTTTGCTGCTCGGATATTCTAACTCGTTTGGGCTCGTGACGGGCGTGCTGGCTACGCTCATCACTCTTATTGCGCTCTCTGCCCCGGACGCCGATCTCATGAAGCTGTTTCACATACGGCGCAAAGCGAACGTACACATCATCTGCGCGGCAGGGCGAACGGCGCTCGATGCAATTGCCGGCGTCTTTAAAGCCGAAGATGTGGCGTTCGAGAGCAAACTCGTTTCGATCGTCGTGGAGGGGACCAAGGAGAACGTCGAGCTGCAGTTCAGCATTGAGCTGCAAGTCGGGAGGGAGCTGACCGGCATAGTGGATCGCATCAGCGCGCTTCCCGAGGTACACCGAGTCGAGGCGAGCGAACCGTTTTTCGCCGGATGATGGCGTGGCTGGGAATCGACCGGCCCGACACGATTGCTCTCCACCCGTCGCGCGTGATCGAGGTTGCGCTTTCGAAAGACGAAGCATTTGACCGCTGCCGCGACGGTATCGAGCGCGTTTTAGGCGGCATCGTGCGCGAAGGCGATCGCGAACGCGGCACGATCGAAGCGACTTTCGGGCTGATGTTTTCGGAGCGCTTGACCTGTACGATCGCAGGCATCGACGCGACGCACGCGCGTGTCGTTATCGAAACTCGGCGCGGACCTCAATCGGTAACCGCAATGCCCTCGTCGTACGTCAACGCGCTGGCGGATTACCTGACTACCTGAAATAACGTCGCCAATTAGCCTGTCAGTTCGTAACCGCCTCAAATCCGAAGACCCTAGATTTAGAAGTTAGAACGACCCCTCCGCCGAAATAAGTGCGGCAAAAGCCGGAGGCCCTGCATGCGTATAACGATTTTGGCAGCCATCCTTGCTATGGCAGGCACGTGCCTGATGCCGAGCTCATCAGTGCGCGTCGCCGCGCAGGAAACGAAACCTGGTGTGCAGGCACCGCCCAAACTCGCTCCACCGGCCAGTCCCGATCCAGTGATAAAACGACCTCCGGAGCCCCCGCCCGATGGGGAGAAACAGATCCACGTAGGCTTCGGGGTTGGCACGGAAGTCACGAAGACCGCCGGCGCTACCACCACCGTTGTGACGCGCGGAGCCGAAAAACAGGAAACCTGGCGACTGACGGTTGGTTCCACGCAAAAATACCACCGCGACGAAGCCGGCCAAATCGACAAGGTAACGAACAATTACCATGGGCAAGTGGACAATAAGGATTCACATGGCGAATTCAAGCCAGGATGGACTAAGGACGTAGACGGTTATACCATCTACAACGCCGCGGGCGGCGGCACAGCCCATGAAGCGACGACCTCTACGTTGTACGAGGATGGCCGGAAGCAAAGCGTTGAGGCGTGGGTGGAAGACACGACCTACGACGCGGCCAAGCAGTTGCAAAGCGGTAAAATCGTACATACCAAAGACGGCGTGGTCGTGGGAACGTCGATCTGGGATCCGGAGAAAAAGAAATGGATTTCGGATACGAAAGGTGCCGAACAGACCTCAGGGCCTTCAAATCCTCTGGCAAGCACCGTGACCGGTGGAAACGGCAGGAAGATCTATTTCTATTTCGAGGGGACGATCGTATCCACGAGCGGCTGTACCGGCGTTTTCTACCACGCGGCGCCTACGCCTGGGCCAGGAAGTGGTTTCAACCTAATCGGCAACATGTGGTTGCGCGGAGGCACGTTGTACGCGACCAACGGCCTCGGCGAAATCTCTGCCTCTCCAGAATACGCCGGAGTCCTTCGAAGCGATGGCACGTTTTATGTGAGATCGAAGCCCAACTACGCGGGCCAGCGATCCCAGATCAACGGGCATCTAAGCGCGCAAGGCCAAATCTCAGGTAAATGGGACAGGGTTTTTGATGGATACTGCGTCGATCGTCTCCGGATAACGTACGGCCATGGGCCTTCGCCGGCGAGGTTACAACGGCGGCCCACCACACGCAGCAAGCGCATGTAACGCCTTTCAGAATAGACGGCTGAGCTAGCTCGGGGGCGGTGGTGCGGTGCGGCCAAGAGTGACAGCCGCGCTCCCGTTGTTGACTTCGCCGATGGCAATGGCCGCTTCGCTACGCGTCACCGGCTTTTTCGGCGAAAACGCTCGCAGCGTGCCCCAGATTCTGGCGGCGTTTTGCGTGGTTCTCACGCTGCCGTCCTCGTCGATCGCGGCCACGTAGTGCTTGTTTATTTTCTTGACGTCGCTGAAGTTTTTAAGATCGAATTCGGCCATGCCGACATCCCCCTTGATGTCGCCGCCTTCGTCGACGGGAGCCTTGATCGCAATCAATTCTTCGCGTGTGATCGGACGATTCGGAGCGAAATGTTTCTTGTCGATACCGATAACGTAGCCGGCATTCGCAAGGCCTTGGATGTAGGGGAAGTCGGGATTCTTCGGAGGCACGTCTGTAAATTGTTGCCCATTGTGGGCGAGTCGAATTTGTTTTTCCGGATGGTCTTTTTGGTAAACGTTATTCGCTTTTACCAACCACCGCACGAATTGAGCGCGCGAAATCGGTGCGCCAGGCTTGAATTGCCCGCTCGTAGAATCCAGAATTCCGAGCGCGGCTTCGTCCCGGATTGCCGCCTCCCCGAAGTCACCCGAGATGTCAGTGAATGTGACCTCGGCCCCAACGGCGCTTGGGATGCTCTGCGGCGCGGTTGAGGTCGCAGGAGCTGCGGCCGGCGCGGGTGATTGCGTATTCGCGTCGCTGGAGCTTTGTTGGGAACAGGCGTTCAGCGCCAGGAGCGTGGCTAGAGCAAACATCGGCCAAGGCAACAAGGGCTTCACTGCGGACCCTCCCTCGAAGCGAAAACATTGGCCGGCCCGGAGCCCTTCCCTGCGACCTGCCGCCTCTGGCTCAGGGATTTCGCTTTGCGGCTTCCTTTTACGATGTTTCCGAGCGTCTAAAAACGACTACTTGATGATCGTTTCCGACTGCATATAGGGCTGCAGCGCGGCCGGAATGCGGTTCGAACCGTCGGCCTGCTGAAAGTTTTCCAGGATCGCAAGCAGCGTGCGCCCGATCGGCAAACCGGAACCGTTGAGCGTGTGCACGAGTTCGGGTTTTGCTTTTGCATCCCGGCGCAGCCGGATGGCCGCGCGGCGCGCTTGGAAATCGGTGCAGTTCGAACACGAACTGATTTCCCGATACGTCTTCGCGCTGGGCACCCACACTTCGAGATCGTATGTCTTAGCTGCGTTGAACCCAGTTTCGCCCGCGCACAATGCAACCACGCGATACGGGAGTTCTAGTTCTTGCAGCAGCGCCTCGGCGTCGCGCGTCAAGGTTTCCAGCGTTTGGTCGGAACTCTCCGGCGCAGTGAGCCAGACCAGCTCCACTTTTTCAAATTGGTGCTGGCGGACGATGCCGCGCGTATCCTTGCCGGCAGCGCCCGCTTCTTTGCGAAAGCACACCGTAAAAGCCGCGTACTTCCGCGGCAGCGTCTCGAGTGGAAGGATCTCATCCCCGTGCAGTGCGGTCAGCGGAACCTCAGCCGTCGGAATTAAGAAGAGCTCGGCGTCGGCATCCCGGAACATGGCGTCCGCGAATTTGCTCAGCTGGCCGGTTGACCACATCGTCGCGCGTGAAACCAAAACCGGCGGGTTAATTTCGACGTATCCTTTCGCGTGCGCGCGATCGAGAAAAAACTGCGTCAGTGCGCGCGCCAGCCGCGCACCCGCACCCGCGAGAATCGAGAAGCGTGCACCTGAGAGTTTAACGGCTCGCTCAAAGTCGAGGATGCCCAGGCGCTCTCCCAGCTCCCAATGCGGCAACGGTTCGAACGAAAACTTGGGCGGGTCGCCGCTGCTGCGCAGCACGCGGTTGTGCGCTGCATCGCTGCCGGCCGGCACTGAATCGTCGAGCAGGTTCGGCGTGTGCGCGAGCAGTTCGTAGAGCGGTGAGTTTGGTTCGTGCGGGGCGAGCGTGCGCACGCGCTCCTCACACTCGTCGATCCGCCGGCTCAGATCGTCGAGTTTCGGGCGCAAATCGCGCGCCGCCGCGGCTTTGTCAGCGGCTTTTCCGATCTCTGCTGAGAGGCGGTTTTTCTCGGCCTGCGCGCTCTCGGCCGCGGTCAGCGCGGAGCGGTACTCCTCGTCCAAACGCAGAACTTCGTCCACAAACGCAGGATCGAGGCCGCGGCGCTTTGCCGAACGCCGAACGCGCTCCGGATCGCGACGAATGAGACCAAGATCCAACATATGAAGGAACGCCGAATTATGCGAGGTCTGCAAGGCGACCTGCAAACCGCCGGATTCCAGAGCGAAGCGTTGCTCGCGCCCGAACAGGCGCTGACGCTCTTCTTTGCGCGTGCGCGGCTGCTCGATCCAAAGACTGAAACGGTCGCGCTCGAGCGCGCTTGCGGACGCGTCCTCGCCAAACCGATCGTTGCCGGAGCGGCGTATCCCGCGATCGCGCGCTCCGCCATGGATGGCTTTGCGGTGCGTTCGCACGATACGCCGGCCGAGCTGCGCATCGCCGGCGAAATTCGCATGGGCGAGCTGTGGCCTAACGCACTTGAACCGAAAACGGCATTGCGCATTCCGACCGGTGGAGCTCTGCCGCCCGGCGCGGATGCAGTCGTGCCGATCGAAGACGTGCACGTCGCGGGCGATCGAGTCCGCGTCGACAGCGCGATCGCATCCGGCGCTTGCATCGTGCCGGCCGGTTCCGACATGCGTCCGGGCGAGACTATAGTAGAAGAAGGACGCCGGATCGGCGGCGCGGAGCTGGGCGTGCTGGCGACGCTGGGAGTCGTGGACGTGCCGGTCTACACGATCCCGATGTTCGCGATCCTGTCGAGCGGTGACGAGCTCGTTGACATTCGCAGCCGGCCGCACGAAGCGCAGGTTCGCGATTCCAACCGCTGGGCGCTGGCCGGCAAGCTCCAAGCGCTCGGCGCGGCGGCCAAACATTATCCGATTGCGCCCGATCAGGAAGCCGGCTTTGAAGAACTCTTGCGCGCCGCGATAGCTGAGTGCGACGGCGTCATTCTGAGCGGCGGCTCGTCCGTCGGTCTGCGCGATCTCACGCCGCGCCTGATCGATCGTTTGGGCGCGCCGGGTGTGATCGTGCACGGTCTGAAGGTAAAGCCGGGCAAACCGACCGTGCTCGCGTCCGCCGCGGGAAAGCCGATCGTCGGACTGCCGGGCAATCCGAGCTCGGCGCTCATGATCCTGGAGGCCGTGGCTGCGCCGATCGTCGCGCACTTCGTGGGAGCGCGCGTGCCGGCCGCGCAGGTCGAAGCCAAGCTGGCGCGGCCGCTGCATAAACGCGCCGGATGGACGCACTACGTGCCCGTGCGCCTCGAAGATGCGGGCGGCGTCTGCGTCGCACATCCTTTAGAGATGCACTCAGCTTCCGTCAGTCTATTGGCGCGGGCAAGCGGATTTCTGACTTTGGGCGAAACGGTAGAATCCGTCGCGGCAGGAGATACCGTGCTCGCGACGCGTTTCGTATAAGGGAGATGATGACCCAGAACGTGGAGTTCTTGGCGGCGCCGCACATCGAGGCGATTCCGCCGATGACGCCGTTTATTGGCCCCGAGCAGCTGATGCGCGAAGGCGGTCACGCCGCGCTGCTGCGTCTCGGTGCCAACGAGAGCGCGTTCGGGCCTGCGCCTAAAGCGGTGGCTGCGATGGCGGCGGAATTGCCGCGCATCTCCTGGTACGGCGATCCGGAGTCGTACGATCTGCGCGCCGCGCTGGCGGTGCGCCACGGGTGCGGGATCGAAAACATCAGCGTCGGCTCGGGCATCGATGATTTGATGGGGCTGGCCGTCCGCGCATTCGCGCAGCCGGGCGCAACGGCGCTCACAACTCGCGGCACGTATCCGACCTTCAACTATCACGTCATGGGTTTTGGAGCGAAGCTGGCCACCGTCGACTACCGCGCCGACGGATTTCTCGACGTGGACGCCTTGATCGCAGCGGCGGAACGGTTGCGTCCGGCGATCGTGTACGTCGCCAATCCGGATAATCCGAGCGGCACGCTCTTGCCGGCGGGCGAGGTCGCGCGCCTGTTCGAAGCCTTGCCCGGCGAGTCGCTGCTTTTTCTGGACGAGGCCTACGCCGATTTCGTCGACGAAAGCAGCTTATTGCCCGAGTTCATTCACGGACGCTTGCTGCGCGTGCGCACGTTTTCCAAAGCGTACGGCATGGCCGGTGCCCGTATCGGTTACGCGATCGCGACGCCGCGCAACGTCACGACGTTTCAAAAGATTCGCCTGCACTATGGGGTTAACCGCAACGCCCAGATCGGCGCGCTCGCTTCGCTGGGCGACCCGGAGTTCGCGCAGCACGTGGTCGACGAGACTGCGCGCGGCCGGGAAGCGTACTACGCGCTCGCGGGTTCACTCAGGCGGCCGTACCTGGAATCGTGCACAAACTTCGTCTGCATCGATTTCGGAAGCAACGAGGTCGCGACCACGATCATGAACGCGCTGCTCGCGCGCAGCGTCTTTATCCGCAAGCCGAGCGCGCCGCCGCTGGATCGCTTCGTGCGGATCAGCGTCGGGACTCCGGCCGAGCGCGAGGAGTTTGCAGCGCGTCTGCGCGTGCTTTGGCGGGAGCTGACGTGAGGTACGCAATCGTCTCCGACATTCACGGCAATCTCGAGTCGCTCGAGGCTGCGTTCGCGCTGCTGCAGCCGGACGACCAGGTTCTCTGTTTGGGCGACACGGTCGGCTACGGGCCCAACCCAAACGAATGCGTGCGCTTGGTTCGCGAGCGCGCGACGGAGTGCATACTCGGCAACCACGAAGTCGCGGCCGTCGACAATTTCGGCGTGGAGTATTTCAATCCGGCGGCCCGGACGGCCATCGAGTGGACGCAGGGAATCATCGATCGCGAAAATGTCGAGTGGCTTAACGGTTTGGGTTATGAAGTGCGTCATCCGGAGTTCTTGCTCGTGCACGGAGCGCCCGTCAATTATTTCGAGTACATTCTCGAAAAGCGGCATGCCAAGGCGGCGTTCGAACGGACGGATGCGCCGCTCATCTTCATCGGACACACACACGTTGCGGAATACTACTCGCTCGAACCCGACGGCAGCATCGGCCACGAGCACCGGCAGCACGGCGGCGAACTGCAGCTGGACCCCGGCAAGCGCTACATCATCGACGTGGGCAGCGTCGGCCAGCC
>Ga0102924_1002476_pt1 | contig 20121 bp, 21 predicted proteins | sample PaiPotPPM11metaG_FD_80116 | JGI IMG/M metagenome (GOLD analysis project Ga0102924, IMG submission 80116) | Iron sulfur acid spring bacterial and archeal communities from Banff, Canada, to study Microbial Dark Matter (Phase II) - Paint Pots PPM... ...
CGGTTGGACGTCGCAGAGCATCGTTGCTCTTCGAGTATAGGGCGCTGGACGGTGGGCGGTGGAAGAGAGGCTGGCCCGCAGTCGTTACAGCCCACCGCCGACCGCCCCACCGCCCACGTGCTTCGCCCGTTGCCAGAACAGGTACACGGGAACCCCCAGCGCCACCAGGCCCAAGCCGATCCCGGCGTTGGCCGGCTTGGCGACCAGGGTGTTGATCACGATCACGGCGGCGGAGGCGATGAACAGCAGCGGCGTCCACGGGTAGCCCGGCACGCGGTAGGGGCGCACCGCTTCCGGCTCGCGACGGCGGTAGACCAGGACGCAGGCGGCGCCCAGGCCGTAGAAGATCCAGGCGGCAAAGACCACGTAGGTGAGGAGCTGTTCGAAGGTGCCGGTGACCGCCAGCACCATGGTCCAAGCCGAACCGGCGAGGATGGCAAAGGCCGGGGTCTTGAAGCGCGGGTGTACCTCGCCCAATTTTTTAAAAAACAACCCGTCACGCGCCATGGCGAAGTAGACGCGGGGCGCGGTCAGTACCGTGCTGTGGGCGGCGCCGTAGATCGAGATCATGGCCATGATCGCCACCAACGCGGCGGCGCGCGGTCCGACGACCGCCCCGATCGCGGCCGCCGCGATGCTGGGGCTGTGCGCCGCTTGCAGCGGCCCCAGGGCCACCAAGTAGGCGATGTTGGCCAGCATGTAGACGCTGATCAGGGTTCCAATGCCGAACAGGTAGGCCCGCGGCAGGGTGCGCTGCGGATCCACCGCCTCGCCGGCGCTCATGCTGGTGTAGGACCAGCCCTCGTAGGCCCAGAGCACGCTGACCATGGCCAGTCCGAAGCCGGTGGCCAGACTGTGATTGAACGCCGCGGGCCAGAGCGCCGCCCCCGGCTCCGACAACCCGTGATGTCCCAAGGCCAGCAGGACGCAGCTCAACCCGACAATGGAAAATACCTTGATCCACGTGGTCAAATTTTGGACGTCGGCGCTGCCGCGCGTGCCCCGGACGTTGATGACGGTCGTCACCAGGATGACCACCACCGCCACCAGCCGGGCCAGCATCGGCGTCATGGGAACGAAGACGCCGAGATATCTGGAAAAGGCCACCGCCAAGGTGGCCACCGTCCCCGAGCCGATCACGAAGAACAACGCCCAGCCGTAGAGAAAGGCCGGCAGCGGCCCGAAGCACTCCCGGATGTAGACGTAAATACCGCCCGCCTCGGGACGCATGGCGCCCATCTCGCCGTAGCTCAGGCCGCCCATCAGCGAGAGCACCCCGGCCACCATCCAGACCAGCAGCGCCGGACCGGCCATGCCGCCCACCGCCTGCAACACCGCGGCCGGCACGATGAAGATGCCCGAGCCGATCACCGCCCCCACGGTCAGCAGGGAGAGATCGCGCAGGTTGAGGGTGCGAACCAGGTTGGAAGACATACGCGGCGCGACGATATCACGTCGGCATGCCCGCTTAGTACTTCGGAACCGAGGCGTCCACTTGGTCGGACCATGCCAGGATGCCGCCCTGCAGGTTGCGCACCTTCTGGAAACCCGCCTGGCGCAGGAACTCCACCGCCTTGGCGGAACGCCCGCCCATCTTGCAGTGCACCACCAGCTCGCGGTCGGGATCCAGTTCGTTGACCCGCTTCGGGAGGTCGCCGAGCGGGATCAACGTCGAGCCCGGAATGCGGCCGATCTGGAACTCGTGCGGCTCACGCACATCGAGGATGACCAGTTCGCGCCCCTGGTCGATCTCTTTCTTGAGGTCGCGGGCGGTGATTTCTGGAAACGTCGCACCGGTTGCGGGCGCCGTCTCGACCCCGCGCAGGCCGCAGAACTCCTGGTAGTCGATCAGCTTGGTCACCGTGGGATGGGTGCCGCAGACCGGGCACTCGGGGTTCTTGCGCAGCTTCAACTCGCGGAACTTCATCTGCAGCGCGTCGAAGAGCAGGATGCGGCCCTTGAGCGGCTGCCCGATGCCCAGGATCAGCTTGATGGCCTCCATGGCCTGGATCGTGCCCATGATGCCCGGCAACACGCCCAGCACGCCACCCTCGGCGCAACTGGGGACCAGCCCCGGCGGCGGCGGCTCCGGATACCAGCAGCGGTAGCAGGGTCCCTCCGGCAGCGCCAGCACCGAGGCCTGCCCCTCGAAACGGAAGATGCTGGCGTAGACGTTCGGTATTCCGGTCAGCACGCAGGCGTCGTTGACCAGGTAGCGGGTGGGAAAGTTGTCGGTTCCATCCACCACCAGGTCGTAGCCCTTGAAGATCTCCAGCGCGTTTTCGCTGGTGAGCTTGGTCTCATAGCCCACCACCTGGACGTTGGGGTTGATTTCGCGGATGGTGTCGCGCGCCGAGTCCAGCTTGGGGCGCCCGACGTCGCTGGTGCCGTGGATGACCTGCCGTTGCAGGTTGCTGAAGTCCACGATATCGAAGTCCACGATGCCGATCGTGCCCACCCCGGCCGCGGCCAGGTAGAGTCCGATCGGCGCCCCCAGCCCGCCGGCGCCCACGGTGAGCACCCGCGCCGCCTTGAGCTTCTGCTGCCCTTCCACTCCCACCTCGGGAATGATCAGGTGCCGGCTGTAGCGCAGGATCTCGTCCTGCGACAAGGGGGTGGAAGGGGAAAGGGTGGTCGCCATACTGCGTACCTCGCGAACCTGCAAATTTAAGGGGAACCCGGACGAGGAGGGAAGGTCAACAACAACAACAGCAGCCACCGGCGATGGAGGGGATGATCGCCAGCGTGTCGCTGCTTTTCACGGGGGTTTGCTGCAGGCCGGTGTAGCGGATGTCTTCGTCGTTCAGGTACACGTTCACGAAGCTGCGCAGCTTGCCGTCCGCCGTAAACAGGTGGTTGCGGAGCTGCGGGTGCGACGTGATGAGGCCTTCCAGCGCCTCCCCGACGTTGCGACCATCCACCTCCACCTGTTCCTGGCGGCCGGTAAAGGGCCGCAATGGGGTGGGGATCAGGATTTTAATGCTCATTGCCAAGGGTCTCTGCTCGCTGTTGTTCGTCATTCGGGGCTCGGGAACCAACCTGGCCCCAGAACCTCGTGCCTATTAGATTACGGCCTTTTGCCCGGGATTCACAATCTGGCGGCTAGGGAGGCTCCACCGCAGGCCGTTCAGGCGGGTTCACCCGACCGGCTCAACCGCTTCCTGGATGAAATGGCTGCGGTCGTCGGCCAGCTCGAAGGCGTTCAACTGCCGCGCCACGCCCTGCGCCACGGCCACGATCACGTAGGAGTAACCCGGCCAACTGGCGTTGTCGAGGTCGTACTGCGAGGGACGGGCCGGATGGTCGGGGTGGCTATGGTAAAAGCCCACCACCTCGAGGCCGCGTTCGCGCGCTCCGCGTTGCACCTGCAGGTGCTCCTTGGGGTCGAAGTCGAAACGGTTCTGCGGCGTGGTGGTGTTGGCGTTGCGCATCGGCACCACCTCCTCGACCCGCCGCGCGCCCCCCAGCGTACGACCCAGCAGGATGCCGCAGCACTCGTGCGGGTACGTCGCCTCGCCATGCGAGCGGATCGCGGCCGCGTGGTGGTCTGCCAGCTGGATCGCCATCGCCAGGAATCAGTATACGTAGCGGGACCGGATGTCACTTCTCGCTGCGGTAGCGCGCGGAGTTTTTCCGACAAGCGACAACCGATACCCTTCTATTGCCGCGCTTCCTCGTTTTCCCAAAAGCGCTCGCTGAGATACTTGTCGGCGTTGTCGGGGAAGACCGTGACCAAGGTGGCCGGGGCGGTGAGCCCGCGCGCCACTGCGAAGCATCCGGCTAGCGCCGCCCCGGCGCTGACCCCGACCAGCAGGCCCTCTTCACGCGCCAGCCGGTGCACCAGCGCGTAGGCTTCCTCGGTGCCGATCTCCAGGTTCTCATCGGCCACGGTGGCGTCATAAATCGCCGGCACCAGGGCGCTGGACATATGCTTCCAGCCTTCAAGGCCGTGAAAGGGGGAGTCCGGTTGCAGCGAGATGCACCGGATCTGCGGGTTGAGTTCCTTCAAGCGGCGCGCCACGCCCACGAACGTGCCGCTGGTGCCCAGGCCGGCGATGAAGTGCGTGATGCGCCCCTCGCTTTGCTTCCAGATCTCCGCGCCCGTGCCCTCGTAATGCGCCTGCCAGTTGGCCGGGTTGGAGTACTGGTCGGTGTAGAAGTAGCGGTCCGGCTCGGCGGCCACCAGTTCGCGCGCCTTGCGAATGGCGCCGTCCGACCCCTCGCCGGGGTCGGTGAAGACCAGGTCCGCCCCGTAGGCGCCCAGGATGCGCTTCCGCTCCGGGCTGGCGTTGGCCGCCAGGCAGAGCCGTACCCGGTAACCGCGCGCCGCGCCCAGCATGGCCAGCGCAATGCCGGTGTTGCCGCTGGTGGCGTCGAGGATGGTCTTGTCGCGGCGCAGCAGTCCGCTGCGCTCCCCGGCCAGGATCATGCCGCGGGCCGCGCGATCCTTGACGCTGCCCCCGGGGTTGGCCCACTCCGCCTTGGCGAGAATCTCGATACCCGGGAACTCGCGGCCCACCCGCTCCAAGCGGAGCAGCGGGGTGTTGCCGATTCGATCCAGCAACGTTTCGCCAAGCTGTCGTTGCACCGCCAGGGGCATGGCTCCATTCTAGACGGAGCGCCGCCGCCCCCGGACGCGTCGGCGTTCCCGCGTGTAAAATGTCGGTGTGTTCAAGAAGAAGGTCTCCCACCCCAGTTTTGACAGCGTGCGCGCCAAGTTGACCGCGCAGGGCTTCGAGATCGCCTCACTCGATGGCGGCCGCTCGCTGGTCCAGAAGCACGGCTGCGCCGCCGGCCTCACCGTCCATCCGGATCAGAGCCTGCGCTACTTTGCCCGCCCCGGTCGCATCATCAAGGGCGAGCTCGCCCGGCTCATCGACCGCGGCTACCAGAAGTTCCTCAAGACGGCCGACGCCGAGGTGCCCGCCCTCTCCGAGGACCTGCGGGCACTGCACGCCTTCCAGCGCGAACTAAAGTACGTTCTTGGCGCCCCGTCGCTTTACAACGAGAGCTTGGGCTCGGTCAGCGACCGTTACCTCTACGACCGGGTGTGGTTCCGGGACGACGGCAAGCAGCCGAAGGCTTGGGTAGTGGAGGAAGCGCGCACTTAGGGGCGCGGGTGGGGGAGAGTCCCCCGAACCCTTCCCCAAGCCGGTACCACGCCACGCACTCCCCCTCGCGGGTTTGACTAGGCGGTGGGGTGGCGGCTCGCTACAGTAGGGGTGCTCTCGGCGTCCGCTACTGCACGTGCCTCCTTTCCGATTTCTCTCGCGTCAGCAACCTTGGCTGATCCTGTCGACGGTAGCGGTGTCGGTGGCCCTCGGAGCCGGAGCCGCGCGCCCGCCGGGACCACTGGACCGCGCCCACGCGCTCCACCAGCAGCTCCTGCGCCGTCCGGTAGCCCAGCGCAGGGGAGCCGACTACGCCGCCATCGTCGCCCTGCTGGCCCCCGTCTGGGAGGCTGACCCGGGTGGCAAGGAAGCGGCCCAAGCCCACTTCTCCGCCGCCGCCGTCTACCTGGACGAAGCCGAGGACCTGCATCGCGCGGCGGCCTACGAACAAGCCGCGGCGCAGTATCAAGCCTTGCTGAAGGCCCGCCCCTACAGCGACTTCCGTCGCAACGCCGTCTGGGCGCTGGCCCAGTTGGACTGGTATCACCTCGACCAGCGGCGGCAAGCGCGACCTTGGTTGCGGGACTTCGTCGACCGCTATCCCGCCGACCCACGCGTGCATCTGGCGGAGGCGCAACTGCGGGGCATCACCCCGCCCCCACCCCCCATCCTGCCGCTCGAAGTGAAAGCGACCCGCCGGGCTGCCGAGCCGGAGGAGGAGAGTCCACAGACGGAGCCGCAGCCGGAAGTGGTTCCTGCGCAGCGTCGCTCGCGCCGCCGCAGCGCGGCGCCACTCCCGGCTGATTCCCCGCAGGCACCGGCCGCGGCGACCTCCGTGGCCGGACTGCACGTCAGCTCGACCCCCGACTCGGCCAGCATCGTGCTCGACCTGGCCCACGAAGTTCGGTTTGAGCGCGGCGAGATTCCGGAAGCGCACCGCATCTATTTCGACCTGGAGGGCGCCGACCTGCCCGCTGCGACCCCGCGCAGCGTGGACGTCCACAACAGCCCGGTGAGCCGGGTTCGCGTGGCGCAAAACCGGCCCGGGGTGATTCGGGTGGTGATTGACGAAACCCGGGGTGCGAAGTCCGACACCGCCCTGTTTTTCCCCAACCCGTCGCGCCTGGTGATTGCCGTGCATGGCGCGGAACCCAATCCCCCGCTGCCCGCCATGGCGCGCAGCCGGGTGAGTTCGCCGGTCAGGACCGAAAGCCATGGCGCGGCTTCTGCGATGGACGACCATGCCGTGCACCCCGTGCCGACGACCGCGACGCGCTTGACGGCCGCCCCGAAGCCGCGGGAGGACGACGACGCGGACGACCTCCGTGAACAGGTCGCCCAGCCCACCCGTACCGGGCAACGGTCCCTGACCCGCGCCTTGGGACTCAAGATCGGGCGCATCGTGCTCGATGCCGGGCACGGCGGCCACGACACCGGCACGATCGGGGTGGACGACCTCGACGAAAAAGACATCGCCCTCGACGTCGTGCTCCGCCTGGGGAAACTCCTGAAGCGGCGCCTGGGCGCCGACGTCGTCTATACCCGTCACGACGACACCTTCATCCCGCTCGAGGAGCGCACCGCGATCGCCAACCGTGAGCGCGCCGACCTGTTTGTCTCGGTGCACCTCAACTCCAGCCCCGATCCCTCGGCGCGCGGCATCGAGACCTACTACCTGAGCCTGACGCGCAACGCCCACGCGCTGGACGTGGCGGCCCGCGAAAACTCCGGCTCGCAGGCCTCGGAACACGACCTGCAAAACCTGGTTAAGAAGATCGCCCTGCAGGACAAGCTGGAGGAGTCGCGCGAGCTGGCCGAGGACCTGCAAGCCAGCCTGTCGCGGGCCACGGCGGAGAACAGCCGTGGGGTGAAGACCGCGCCCTTCGTGGTGCTCATCGGGGCCCAGATGCCCTCCGTGCTGGCCGAAATCTCCTTCGTCAGCAACAGCGAAGACGCGGCGCGGCTGCGCCGGCCCGCCTACCGGGAAAAACTGGCGCTGGCACTCTACAACGGCATCCTGCGCTACGTGAACTCGCTCAGCGGCCTGAAGGGCACCGAACGCGCCAGCCTGAACGAGTAACCGCCGGGCGCGAACTGCTGCCGCCCATGATCCGTCGATAATGGCGCCATGCGACTGCGTGTCCTCTGGATCGGGCGCACCAAGGACGAGGCCACCCGCCTCTGGACGGCGGAGTACGTCCGCCGCATCGGGCGCTTCGCTCGCATCACGACCGACGAACTGACGGAGAAGCAGGGCGAGGCGGGGCTGCTGCAACGTTGCACCGGCCTCCGCCTGGTGCTGCTCGAACCGGCGGGCAAGGCGCTCGACTCCACCCAGTTCTCCGCCTACCTCGCCAAGCTGTTCGAACGCGAAGGCGGGGAGGTGGCCTTCGCCATCGGAGGCGCCACCGGGTTCACCGCCGCCGCCCGGGCGCAGGCCGCCGCCCGGCTGTCGCTGTCCCCGCTCACCTTCTCGCACGAACTGGCGCGCGTAGTGCTGCTCGAACAGCTCTACCGCGCCTGCACCATCCTGAACCACCACCCCTACGCGCGGTAAGCCCCGACGGCCGACCAGCGCGTGACGCGCGTCCATCACGACGTTCTGGGCCCTCGGCCACCGCCCGCCCTTGCTCCCTGTCGCGTGAGTGCATAGACTGGAGCGACCGCCCGTCAGCACTCCCCCCATGACCTGGTTTCGCAAAGAACGTAAGCCGCTGACCACGACGCCCGAGAAGACGGTGCGCAGCGAAGGTTTGTGGATCAAGTGCGACGGCTGCCGCAACATCATCTGGAAGAAGGACCTCGAGGCCAACCTGCAGGTCTGCCCGCGCTGCAACCAGCACTTCCGCCTCGACGCCCGCCGCCGCCTGCAGCACCTGCTCGACGAGGGACGCTATACCGAGCGCGACGCCACGCTGACCTCCACCGACCCGCTGGCCTTCACCGACATCAAACCCTACGTCGAACGGCTGAAGAAGGCGCAGCAGGCGACCGGGCTGCAGGACGCTGTCATCACCGCCGAGGGCACGCTGGGCGGGCGGCCGGTGATCCTCTGCGCCATGGAGTACGGTTTCATCGGCGGCAGCATGGGGGCGGTGGTGGGCGAGAAGATTGCGCGCGCCGTGGAACACGCGCTGGCCACCCGCCAGCCGCTGATCATCATCGCCGCCTCGGGTGGGGCGCGCATGATGGAGGGCGCCGTCAGCCTGATGCAGATGGGCAAGATCGCCGCCCTCCTCGCCCAGCTCGACGAGGCGGGCGTGCCGTTCATCTCCGTGCTCACCGATCCCACCACCGGCGGCGTCACCGCCAGCTTCGCCATGCTGGGCGATCTCAACATCGCCGAACCCGGCGCCCTGATCGGCTTTGCCGGGCCGCGCGTCATCGAGCAGACCATCCGCCAGAAGCTGCCCGAGGGCTTCCAGCGCAGCGAGTTCCTGCTGGAACACGGCATGCTGGACGCCATCGTGGGCCGCAAGGAGATGCGCGACTACCTCATTCGCGCGCTGGCCTTCATGACCGCCGAGGCCGCCTCCGGAACGTAACCGCCTCGCCGTGGCGCCGGGTGCCGGACAAACTTGCGACAATGCCCCTCGGCATGGACTTCCCCGCCAGCCTCGCCTACTTCGACTCGCTCGGCCTCGAGCTGCGCCCGGAAGCCAAGTTCGAGCTGGCCTGGATTGCGCGCCTGCTCGCCGCCCTGGAGAATCCGCAGCAACGCTTCGCCGCGGTCCACATCGCCGGCACCAACGGCAAGGGCAGCGTGGCGGCGATGCTGGAAGCGGTCCTGCGCCGGGCCGGCTACCGCACCGGGCTCTACACCTCGCCGCACCTGGAACGCATCACGGAGCGGGTCCAGGTCGCGGGACAGGAGATCGCACCCGCCGACTTCGCGCGCGCCGCCACGCGCGTCCGCGACGCCATCGAGGGGCTGCTTCACCAGGGCGCCTTGCCGCACCGTCCCTCGTTTTTTGAGACCATGACGGCGCTCGGTTTCCTGCACCTCGCCGAGACGGGCGTGGAGGTCGCGGTGGTTGAGGTGGGGCTGGGGGGCCGCCTGGACGCCACCAACGTGCTGGTTCCCCGGGTCAGCGTCATCACCCCGATCGGCATGGACCACGAGCGCTTCCTGGGGTCCACGCTGGCCGCCATCGCCGGCGAGAAGGCGGGCATCATCAAGCCCGGCGTTCCAGTGGTCAGCGGACGCCAGGCGCAGGAGGCGCAGCAGGTGCTGCGCGCCCGCTGCGCCGCGTTGGACGTTCCGTTGACGGAAGCGGTGCTGCCGTCGGTCACGCCGGTCGGGGACGGCCGTTTCCAGCTCAGCCTCGCCTACCGCGGCGAGGACACCCGCCTCCGGCCGGCGCTGCGCGGCCGCCACCAGGCCGACAACGCGGTGACCGTGGCGCAGGTCTGCGAGCAGCTCAGCGCGCGCGGCTTCGATGTGCCGCGGCCCGCCTTGCAAGCCGGCCTGGCGGCGACCGCCTGGCCGGGCCGCCTGGAGGTGGTTCACGCCGCGCCCCGCATCCTGCTCGACGGAGCGCATAATCCGATGGGAGCGCGCGCCCTGGCCGACTTTCTCGCCGAGATGCATCTGCGCCCGGTCCTGGTCTTCGGCAGCCTGCGCGACAAGGATGCGCGCCGGACGGCGGAGATCCTCTTTCCCTTGGCGGAACACATGATCCTGACCGCCCCCGACAATCCACGGGCCGCCACCGCGCCGCAGTTGGCCGCCCAGTTGGAGGAGCACCGGGCGGCGCGCCCGCAGGCCTTCCATGTCGCCCCCGACTTGGCCGCGGCCCTCGCCTTGGCGGAAAAACTGGCCGGCGACGGCGGCGTTGTGGTCACCGGCTCGCTCTACCTGGTGGGCGCGGCGCGCCGCCTGCTGCTGGCGGCGGGAGGCGCGCGCGCATGAACCTCGGGCCGCCGAGCCGCGCTCAACCTCGCTCGGCGGGCGGCAACGCCCTTTCCCTGCTGCGCAGCCTGTTCCTCTTCGTTCCCTTGCTGTTGCTGGCCACCATCCTGTGCGGGGCGGTCTCGCTGACGCTCTCGATCGTCGATGCCCAGGGACGCCGGCAACACCGCGTGGCGCGCTTCTGGGCGTGGCTGCTGCTGCAGATGTTCGCCATCCGGGTGCGCGTCGCGGGGGACGAAAACCTGCCGCGCGGCCGGCCCTGCATCCTGGTCTGCAACCACCTCAGCTACATGGATATCCCGGTGCTGTTCGCCGGGCTGCCGCTGCAGTTCCGCATCTTCGCGCGAAAGGGCCTGTTCTCGATTCCCTTCCTTGGCTGGCATTTGAAGCGCAGCCGCCATCTGCCGGTCGATGATGGCGCCAAGGCCTCGTTGCGCAGCCTGTTACGCGCCGTCGACACCGTGCGCCAGGGCATGACGGTGTTCGTCTTCCCGGAAGGCGGCCGCAGCATGGATGGTCGCATGCAGCGCTTCATTCCCGGGGCGTTCCTGCTCGCCGTGCGCGCCCAGGTGCCGGTGGTCCCGCTGGTGCTGGTGGGAACCCGCGACGTGTTGCCCCCGGACTCGGTGCATCTGCACCCGTACGGCGTGACCCTGACCATTCTGCCGCCGGTGAGCACGGAAGGGCTCACCCCGCGCGACGCCGAGGCGCTGGCCACGCGGGTGCGCGACCAGATCCGCGCCGTCTACGAGACCGCCCGTCCGGAGTTGACGGCCGACACCATGGCGCCGGTACCGTGACCGGCGCCGGGCGGTTGGCTCGCGGCTGGAGATTCGCCGATACTGCACACCATGCTCCATACCCATTTCTGTTGCGTCCTCGCACTTTCCGGCCTGCTCGGTACGCGCCTGGCGGTGGCCCAGACCGCGCCGGTGCTGGTCTGGAGCGATGAGTTCAACGGACCCGCCCGCACCGCCCCCGACGCCACGGTATGGGGTTACGACACCGGCGCCGGCGGCTGGGGAAACGGCGAACTGGAAACCTATACGCAGTCCACCGACAACGCCTTCCTCGACGGCAACGGGCACCTCGTCATCCGTGCCCTCGCGGCCGGGGGCGCGTATACCTCGGCGCGGCTCAAGACGCAGGGCAAGTTTCAATTGCAGTATGGGCGTCTCGAAGCCCGCATCAAGATCCCCGCCGGCCAGGGGCTCTGGCCCGCCTTCTGGCTGCTGGGCAGCAACATCACCGACGTGGGCTGGCCGGCCTGCGGTGAGATCGACGTCATGGAAAACATCGGTCGCGAACCGGCCATGATCCACGGCACCCTGCACGGGCCGGGCTATGCCGGCGACAGCACCCTCACCGGCACCCAGACCCTTCCCGCCGGGACCTGGTTTGCGGACGACTTCCACGTCTACGCCATCGCCTGGTCGCCGAGCCAGGTGCAGTTCCTGGTGGACGGACAGGTCTACTACACCGCCGCGATGGCCGGCTTGCCGACGGCGATGCAGGCGGCGTTTCAACGCCCGTTTTTCGTTCTCCTGAATCTTGCCGTCGGGGGCGGATGGCCGGGAAACCCGGACAGCACCACCCCCTTCCCGAGCGACATGCTGGTTGATTACGTGCGTCTTTACCAGGCGCCGGGACCGCCGGCGCTTTCGGTCGACCAGGTGGCGCGCAGCGTGGCGGCGGGCGGCTCGGTGACGTACAAGCTCGGCCTGATGGCCCAAGGTGGGCGTACCGGCGCCGTCAGTCTCGCCTGTAGCGGCGCGCCGTCGGGCGCCACCTGCACGTTGCAGCCCGCCGCCGTCACGCTGACGGACGCGGCGCTGACGCCGGTGACCATGACCGTGGCCACAACCGCCCGCTCGCAGGTCGTGTCCGGGCGTCGCCCGCTGCTGCCCGTGTCACTGGCGACCGGGTTGGCGTGGCTGGCCGCCGCCGGGCTGTGCGCTTCCGGACGTCGCCGCGTCGCGGGCCTCGCCCTCGCCGGTGCATTAATGGCGGGCTGCGGAGGCGCAGCCAGCCCGCCCCCGTCCGGCAGCGGCGGTCCAGGTACCCCCGCCGGTACCAGCACCCTCACCGTCACCGCCACCGACGCCACCCAGGCGACCAGCACGACGACGGTACAACTCACGGTGAATTGATTAGGCGGTAGTTGGTTGTTCGTTGTTGGTTGTTAGTTGTTCGTTGTTTGAAGCGTATATTTCGGTGCAACGCGGCCGCAGCGCTTCCCCTCTATCGGACCTGCGCCCCGCAATACGCTTCAAACAACCAACAACGAACAACTAACTACCACTCGACCGTTCCTGTAGCCGCGCGATGCGTACCGCCTTGCCGTCCTGGTTTTCGATCAGGACGGCGTTGAGGCAGGCGTCGCCCTCGGCCGGCTCCAGGCGGGTATGGACGCTGGTGAGGAAGCGGCTGAGCACCTCGTCCTGGCGGCAGCCGATGATGCCGGCATAGGCGCCGGTCATTCCGACGTCGGTCTGGAAGGCGGTACCCTGCGGCAAAATGCGTTCGTCGGCGGTGGGAACGTGGGTGTGGGTGCCGATGACCGCGGTCACGCGGCCGTCAAGGTACCAACCCATGGCCTGCTTCTCACTGGTCGCCTCGGCGTGGAAGTCGACGAAGATGGTTCGGCAATCCGACGGCAGCGTGGCCAGCAACGCGTCCGCTTTGCGAAAGGGGCAATCGAGCGGGGTCATGAAGACACGCCCCTGCAGGTTGAGCACGGCGTAGGGCTCGCCGCCGCGCGTCACCCCTTGGTAGAGTCCCGCGCCGGGCAGCACGGGCGGGTAGTTGGCGGGTCGCAGGACGCGGGCGGCGTTGGTCCCGGAGCGCAGGTAGTCCTGGATCTCCTTGCGATCCCAGACATGGTTGCCGGTGGTGACCACGTCGGCCCCCAGGGCCAGCATCTCCTCCGCCAGCGCCCCGGTGATGCCGAAGCCGCCCGCGGCGTTTTCACCGTTCACCACCGCCAGGTCGACGTGATGCTGCGCAATCAGCGCGGCCAGGTGAGTCCGCAACAACGCCCGGCCCGGGCTGGCGAAGATGTCGCCCACGAACAGGATGTTCACGAAGGGCCTTTCTGGAGTTGGGACCGCGCCCGGGACGGCGGGCTGGGCTAGCCGACGCGGCTCAGGGCGCGATCGAGCTTCTGTCGATAGGTCGCCGTCTTGGTGGAAAGCGTTTCTTCCATCTGGGTCAACTTGCTGCGCAAGCGCTCGTTCTCGTCCGCCAGGTTGACCGCCACCACCACCGCCACCCGCAAGGAATCCACCACGCGGTTCTGGCGGGCGACCTGACGCATCTTGGCATCAACGCGCGAGGCAAGCTGCCGGACGTGGGCGCCGTCGCCCTGGCTGGACAGGTGATACACCTGGTCGTAGATCTCGACCCGGGTTTTGCCGTTCGCCGTTTCCTGCTCTGCCATTGCGTCCTGCCTGTCGTACCCCGCGTTGCGATCCGCGGCGCGCCTCTATTCTGCCAGCGAATCCAGGCGCTTGGCCAGCCGCTCCAGCCGCTGCCGGACCTCGTCGCGTTCCTTGCGCAGCGTGATCAGCTCCTGTTCCGAGCGGGTGTACTCGCGCTTCAACTCGCTGAACTTGGCGCGCAACTCGCCCACTTCGGTCTCCGCCTTGGCGCGCGCCTCGCGGGCCAGGCGCAGCGCCTCAACCACGCGTTCGATCCTGGTTTCCAGTTCGAGGAAGTCGTCCAGGTTGCCCGGAACCAGGGCGGGTTGCAACTGCGGATCAGTAGCCATGAAATGAAAGGTGCGTGCCTTTGATGGAGTCCGCCCGCCCCGCGGCGCGGTAAGAATCAAGCCGGAGTATAGCGTCGGGACTCTGCCTGCGCAACGCGCGAGGGAATTGAATCCCCGGAAAAAAAGTTCGGCGCGAAGCTTGACACATCAGGCGGCGCATGCCCGCCGTGTGGCGACAGGCTCCCAGCCTGTCGGCGGCCCGCGCCGGCGGGCCGTGGGTCAAGAACGCCCATGACTCGCCGTCCGCGACGCCGTGTGGGCGTTCCCGACTGTTCACCGTGTAGCGACAGCCGGTCGGCGGCCCGCGCCGGCGGGCCGTGGGTCAAGAGCGCCCATGACTCGCCGTTCGCGACGCCGTGTGGGCGTTCCCGACTGTTCACCGTGTAGCGACAGCCTGTCGGCGGCCCGCGGCGGCGGGACCGTTGCGCGACGGCCGTCACGATCCGCGATCCACGCCCCAGTCGCTCCCCGCCGCGCGTTCTTCCAACACCGGGCCGCGCGGCCGCGTCACCGCCGGCTCGTCCGCCAAGTAGTAGCGCTGCGGCCATTCCCGGGCACGCGTGATGCCGATACGGGGCGTCACCAGGATGCGGCGCGGGGCTTCGTGCGAGGCGGCCAGGTAGAACGCCCCGGGGCGGGTCAGGTCGTGGCCATTCCACTCGCGCGTGAGGACCAGGCCGCGCGTGAGCCGCCCGGGGCCGCTGAGCAGGCGGTCGTCCGGGGTGGCGACAGCAGCGTTCCGGCGCAGGGCGGCGATCCCCCGCAGCGGCTGCAGGGCGCGCAGCAACACGCAGCCCGCGCTGCCCGGCGGTTCGGTGGACACATTCAGGCAGGTGTGCAGACCGTAGATCAGGTACAGGTAGGCGTGCCCGGCCGGGCCGTAGAGGACGTCGGTACGCGGCGTCCGGCCGCGGGCGGCGTGCGCCGCCGCGTCGGCCTCGCCCAGGTAGGCCTCGACCTCGACGATGCGGGCCACCACCCAGGTGCGGCCCAGGCGTCGCACCAGCCATTGCCCCAGCAGGTGCGGCGCGACCACGGCGGGGGAGCGCGCGAAGAATCGGCGCGGCAACGGGGACGCGGGATACTCGGCAGCCCTGCCGTCCATCACCGGGGAGCGCGCGCGGGACGCAAGCGGCATGGCCCGTCCTACAACTTCAGACCGCGCAGGTAACTGCGGAACTCGCACCCCAGGTCCGGTCGCTTGAGCGCCAGTTCGACGGTGGCCTGCAGGAACCCGAGCTTGTCGCCGGCGTCATGGCGACGCCCGGTGAACTGCAGGGCGTACATCGCGTCGCGGCGCGCCAAGGTGCGCAGCCCGTCGGTCAACTGGATCTCGCCCCCGGCCCCCGGCGCGGTCTGCGCCAAGATCTCGAAAATGTCGGGGGTCAAAAGGTAGCGTCCCACGATGGCCAGGTCGGAGGGCGCCTGGTCGGCCGGCGGCTTCTCCACCAAGTCGCGGATCCGGAAGGTGGGCCCCGCAAAAGCGCCCGGCCGGCCCCACGGCTCGGCGTCGATCACGCCGTATTGCGAGATCATCGCGCCCGGCACCTGCTGCACCGCAATCACCGACTTCCCGGTGGCGCGATAAACCTCCAGCATCTGGGCCAGCGCCGGTGTCTCGGCGTCAATCACGTCGTCAGCCAGCAGGACGGCAAAGGGTTCGTCACCCACCAGCTCGCGGGCGGTGAGCACGGCGTGGCCCAAGCCCAGCGCCTCTTTCTGCCGCACGTAAGCGACATGGATCATGTCGGAGATGTGGCGCACCAGGGCCAGCAACTCGGTCTTGCCCTTGCTCTCCAGCAACTGCTCCAACTCGAAGCTGACGTCGAAGTGGTCCTCGATGGAGTTCTTCCCCCGGCCGGTGACCATGATGATGTTGTCGATGCCCGACTGCAGGGCTTCCTCCACCCCGTACTGGATGATGGGCTTGTCCACCAGCGGCAACATCTCCTTGGGTTGCGCCTTGGTGGCGGGCAGGAAGCGGGTTCCCAGCCCGGCGGCGGGGAACACGGCTTTGCGAACTGGGGGAAACGGCGATGCCATAGAAAATGTCGGTCTCCAGCCTGGGGTCCATTGTGCGGCGAATTTGGGCTTGGCCGCTACCCCCTCGCAAGAGAGGATAATGACGCGCAGGTCAAATCTATGAGCGAAGTACGAGGGCCACGCCGTCTCACCGAGATGGCCAAGGCCGCCGGTTGAGCCAGCAAGCTGAGTCCAACGGTGTTGGATGCGGTCCTAACTCGCCTGGTTCGGTCGCCCGATCCTAAACTTCTGGTTGGCTTCGATACCGCCGACGACGCCGGCGTGTATCTGCTGCACCCCGACGTGGCGCTCGTCCAGACGGTGGACTTCTTCACTCCCATCGTCGACGACCCCGCCACCTTCGGCCAGATCGCCGCCGCCAACGCGCTCAGCGACGTCTACGCCATGGGCGGTACGCCGCTGACCGCGCTCAGCGTCCTGGGCTTCCCGGACGGTGAACCGCAGGCCACCCTGCAGGCCATCCTGCAAGGCGGCTTGGACAAGTTGCAGGAAGCCGGCTGTACCCTGGTCGGCGGGCACAGCGTGCGGGACCCGGAACTGAAGTTCGGCTATGCGGTGACCGGCACCATTCATCCGGCGCGCATCCTCGCCAATGCCGGGGCGCAGGCCGGCGACGCCCTGGTTCTGACCAAGGCGCTGGGCACCGGGGTCATCACCACCGCCCTGAAGCAGGGAGCAGCCGGGACCGAGGCGGTGGCCGCCGCCATCGCCTCCATGCTGCAACTCAACCGCCGCGCCTGCGAACTGATGCTGGCCTGCCATCCCCACGCCGCCACCGACATCACCGGCTTCGGCCTGCTGGGTCACGCCCGCGAGATGGCCGCCGCCAGTCACGTGCAGCTTGAAATTGAAGCCGCCGCGGTGCCCTTGCTCCCGGGCGCGCGCGCCTGCGCCCTCGGCCACCAGCCCGGCGGCTTGCACAACAACCGGGTCTTCGTGGAGCCCCATGTGCGGTTCGCCACCTCGGTGGCGGAGGAGTTGCGCGCCCTGTTCTATGATCCGCAGACCTCCGGGGGCTTGCTGATCGCGCTCCCGGTAGGCGAGGCGAAGGACCTGGTGCAACAACTGCGCGACGCCGGCATGGCCGCCGCACGCATCGGCACCGCGCGGCCCGCCGCCGCGCCGCTGCTCGCGGTGGTCTGAAGAAGCGACGGCGGCTGTTGCCGGTCCCGAACTTCAGGCATCATGGACCCTGTCCGCATGCCTTCGCCCCCCGCCAAACCGCGTGTGCGCGTGGTCGCCCCCGCCGCCTGGGAGCCGGCCCTGGAGCAGGCGACCCGGCTGGGGCTGGCCGAGCTGCAACGCGAGCCGGTGACGCTCGGCGCCCTGCGCCGCACCGCCTACATCCGGCTGCTGCTGGAGCGCAAGGCAAGCCGAGGCTGGGATCAACTGCAGGCGGAGCGCGCCCTGGGGGAAGCCCCGATCCATGCCTTGACGGCGCTGTTGGCCGGGGACTGCGAGGCCGTACTGCTCCCCGGGGCCTGCGACCCGGCGGCGCTAAGCCTGCTGGAGCCGGCCCCCGGCATGGCGTGCGCGGCCTTGTGGGAAGGCGACGCGGCCGGGCGGCGCTTTGCCTGGCTCGATGCGCCCCAGCGATCATCGGCCGCGGTGGCCACGCTGCTGGACTCCGCCACGGCCTGGCGCACGACCCGTTGGGGTCGCCCCACGCTGCCCGTGGTGGTCACCTTCGCGGGCGGCAAAAACGACCAGGCCGCCGTGCTCACCGAAGCGGCCGCCACGCTGCTCGAACGCGGTCCCGGGAAGGCGGTACACCTCTACTCCCCGCTGTTTTACCGCGACGGCAGGCTCGATACCGCCCTGCTGCTGGATGAAATTCACGCCCACCTCAACCTCGCCGTAGAACCGCTGCTGTGGGTTCCCCAAGTCGCCGCCGCGGAGCTGGGCGCCGGCGTGCTTGCCACCGGCGGGACGTGGGCGGGCGCGTTTTGGAGCGGGGCCGAAAAGCCGGTCGCCTGCGTCGCGGAATCAGCCCCGGCGGAACAGCTCCTGGCCACCCTGCGCGACCTGCTGCAGGCCGCCGCCAAAACGTAAAAGGCGGGGGCTGTGCCCCCGCCTCAACTTCCAGTCCGTCTGCGCCCGCGTTAGTTGGGCAACAGCACGGCGTTCACCACGTGAATGACGCCGTTGGACTGAAACACGTTGGGGATGGTCACCATGGCGCTGCCACCCTTCTCGTCCTTGAGCATGATGTGGCCGCGCATCAGGCTGGCGGTCAGCGTGCCGCCGCTCACCGTCTTCAGTTCGGCGCGGCCGTGTCCCGCCTTGATCTGCCGCTTCAGGTCGGCGGCGCTCCACTTGCCGGCCACCACATGGTAGGTCAGCACCTTGATCAGGGTGGCCTTGTTTTCCGGCTTCAACAGCGTGTCGACGGTGCCGGCCGGCAGCTTGGCAAAGGCTTCGTTGGTGGGCGCGAAGACCGTAAAGGGGCCCGGGCCTTCCAGCGTCTCCACCAGACCGGCGGCCTTCACCGCCGCCACCAGGGTGGTGTGGTCAGCCGAGTTCACGGCGTTCTCGACGATGTTCTTGTTGGCATACATCTTGTGTCCGCCGACCACCGGCGTCTTCGCCGCCATCGCGGCCGCCGTCAGCAACACCACCGCACAGAGAGCCTTGCAGAAATTGGTTTTCACGGAATTTCACCTCAATTGAATGTTTTGTAGAACCGTCAATCGCTACAGGAGGAGTACGGTGGGACGCCTTGGGCGGATGGAGGCCACGGAATGCGGCCCCCGGCAGCCGCAGGAGGCGCTGTCACGCGGCCGCCGGTCTTCGCCCGCCCGCCCGCGTCCTTCGAGCCGCCCTCAGTGGAACGCCCGATGGTGCCCTGCCGACACGCCGGCGCACACTGGAGCGTGCGCTGCACCGCCTTACTGATGGCGCTCGGACTTGCCGCTGCGGCGGCCGGGCAGGCCGCCTTGCGCACGCCGCCGCGGGGCTCGTTTGACCATTGTCGGGCGGCGGGTTGGGGCGAAGACCCCGCTTTGAACCGCGTCAAGAACCGGGCCTTGCCGGTGGTCGCTCCGCGCGTGATGACGGTCGCCGACATCAGCGCCCTTCCCGACCCCGTGCCGGGCCACACCGACCGGCGCCACTGGCCGGCCCCGGCACGGGCGTTGATCGAATCCTACGAAGCGCAAGGCGTGCAGGTGGAAGGTTATGTCATCGGCTGGAATCGCGAGCGCATGGAGGCGGGCAACTGCTACCGCCCTGACCTCGGCGACCTGCACCTCTGGATCGCGGCGCTGCCCGGTCTCCCCCGCTCGCAAGCGGTCATCGTCGAACTCACCCCGCGCTGGCAGAGTGTGCGCTCCGCTTGGACGCAAGCCTGGCTGCGTGACCTGGAACGGCGGCGCGTGCGGGTCCGCGTCGGTGGCTGGCTGATGTTCGACCAAGCGCACCCGGGAGAAGTCGGCCGCTCGCGTGCCGGCCTTTGGGAGGTTCACCCGGTGACGGAACTGAGCCTGGTCCAAGGCCCGTTGCGCGCCGCGGCAGCCGCGGCCCCGGCGGTCCCGATCGGTAATCGTTGACGCTTGTCTCCGGCACCCCTCGCTCGCCCGTAGAATAGAGATTCGTCCCGCGCCGTCTCGGCCACGGGACCGGCCCCCCGGGTCCGGCCCCGCGGCCTCATTGTGTTTGCGCGCGGCGGTGGGGCCTGCTAACGCATGATTCTGCCTTTTGTTCGCGACTTCGTGCTCGGGATCGGCAACCCCATGGAGGGGATCGCCGCCGCGGTGCGGCGGGGCCGGCGGTGCGACGTCAGCGGGCTGACGCCGGGCGCGCAGGTACTGGCCACCATCCTGCTGCACCGCCGCGCCCAGCAGCGGGTCATCCTCGTGGTCCCCGACAACGACAGCGCCGAGGAGTGGCGCGATGCGTTGGAGAGCTTTCAGGACCTGACCCGTACCACCGTCGAGGACCCGCCGCTGGTGCTGCCCGCCTTCGAGATCGACCCCTACGAGGGACTCGCGACCCACGACGAAATCCTGGAACGCCGGGCGCAAGCGCTGTGGAAGACCACCCGGGGCCTGCCGCTGCTCGTGGTCCCGGCGATTGCCTTGGCGACCCGGCTCGCCGTCCCGGCCAGCTACCGCGACCTGGCGCGCACCCTGCGGCGCGGCGATTTCCTCGACCTGGAGGGGCTCACGGAGTATCTCAAGCTGGTCGGTTACCGGCGCCGCGAGCCGGTCGAACAGCCGGGCGAGTACTCGGTGCGCGGCGGCCTGCTGGATGTCTTCAGCCCCGAGTCGGAGCGCCCGGTGCGGGTC